>Ga0190315_1000389_pt1 | contig 23371 bp, 23 predicted proteins | sample 48701101_MG_FD_161673 | JGI IMG/M metagenome (GOLD analysis project Ga0190315, IMG submission 161673) | Hydrothermal vent sediment bacterial communities from Southern Trench, Guaymas Basin, Mexico - 4870-11-0-1_MG | ecosystem: Environmental > Aquatic > Marine > Hydrothermal vents > Sediment ...
ATACATAAACCACCTTTAAAATCAAGTACAGTTAATCAAGTTAGGGAACTATTTAGGTCATTAGGCGAAGAGAGAATAAATTTCCTAAGACGGGTAGGGCAGAGGATTCATAGATCCATAGTGTTTAAGGAAAGAGGAGTTAGAATAACGGCATTGGGCGGATTTCAAGAGGTTGGTAGGAGCGCTATACTAATTCAGACAGCTGAAAGTAATGTATTGCTGGATATGGGGATAAAACCGGGGTATAGGATAGATGTTTTTCCTCGTCTTGATGTGGGTGAATTTGATATAGAAAATTTAGATGCTGTAATAATTTCTCATGCACATCTAGATCACTCTGGTTTTCTTCCGTTTCTATATAAATATGGATATAGGGGGCCAGTTTATACAACTGAACCAACGCTATATCTCATGAAACTTCTTTTTGAGGATTATATTGACGTAAATATGAAGGAGGGTAAAATTTCTCCGTATCAGAAAAAGGATATAATGAAAGCTATATCATATGTTATTCCAATATCTTATGGAGAGGTAACGGATATAACATCTGATATTAGACTTACATTTCATAATGCAGGACATATATTGGGTTCAGCTATAACACACTTACATATAGGCAGAGGATTTTTTAATCTAATCTATACAGGTGATTTTAAATTTGAAAGAAGTAGGTTACTTGATCCAGCAGTTTATAGATTCCCTAGAGCTGAGCTATTAATTATGGAGAGTACATATGGTGGAGTAAGTGACGTAATGCCCACTAGAACGGAGTCTGAGCAGGCATTAATAGAAATAATAAATAGAACTATAAGCAGAGGAGGTAAAGTTTTAATACCTACATTGGCTGTAGGAAGAACTCAGGAGATAATGCTTGTGTTAAATGAAGCTATAAAGAGAAAACTGATACCGGAAGTAACGGTGTTCATCGAAGGAATGATGAAGGAAGCCACGGCTATTCACACAGCTTTTCCCAATTACTTATCTCAAACCGTTAGAGAGTATATACATAGTGGTGAAAATCCATTTATTTCAAAATATTTTGAAACAGTAGATGATAGTAGCAAAAGAGAGGAGGTAATTAGTGGGGGGGCGTCTATTATCTTAGCTACTTCTGGGATGTTAACCGGAGGTCCAGCATTAACATATTTAAGATATCTAGCTCCCGATAAAAGAAACAGTCTGGTTTTTGTTAGTTATCAAATAGAGGGGACGCTTGGAAGAAGAATACTTAATGGATTAAGAAGTATACCCTTTTCTGATAAAAATGGTAGAACTGAGATAGTGAAAATGAATATGGAAGTATATAGAGTTGAAGGATTTTCAGGCCATAGTGATAGGAGACAGTTATTAAAATACGTTTATAAAATATATCCACAACCAGAAAAAATAATTTTATGTCATGGTGAAAAGAATAAAATAAGAGAACTAGCTAGTTTTATACGAAAGAAAAATTTTAAAGTTATCGAATTAAAAAATACAGATGCTATATCATTTGTAAGAGATGAATTTTAGTGAAATTACATGGAAGGATTTTTAAATAAATTTTTCATACAGTTAGATGAGAGAAAAATAGACTTTTTTAAGCAAAAGGTACTACATACTATTGAAAGAAAATTAAATGTAAAAATATCTGTAAAGCAAAATATTGTGGAGATAAATTCGATTCCAGGTAAAACCTTACCGACAGATTTCTTAAAAGCGGTTTCTATAGCAAAGGCTATATCATACGGCTTTACTATAGAAGTAGCGTTAAAATTATTGAATGATAAATTCAAATTAGAGATAATTGATCTACGATCAATTATAAAGAGAAAGGAAGATTTAAAGAGAGTAAAGGGGAGAATAATAGGTGAAAGAGGAAAAGTAAAGAAAAATATAGAGGAAATAGCTAGGTGTAATATAGTTATATCAAATGATACTGTAGCAATAATAGGAGAGCTTGAAAAAATATTTCAGATAAGAGAAGCAATAGAAAAAATAATTAAAGGATCTAGATACAAGTCTGTATACAATTATCTGAGAAGAACCATATCATACTTATAACCTTATTAGACCAGAAATATTGCATCTAAATTTTATTTTTAAAAAATTGTTAATCATTTTTGACAATAACTATGGAGAATAAATCAATGCTATGGGTCTTAACCAATCTTTAATGCGGGGGGCGGGACTTGAACCCGCGTAGGCCTACGCCAATGGAGCCTCAGTCTAGGCATTTATCCACCCCCTTTGGCCTTGCTCGGGCACCCCCGCGCGTCCTATTATTATTTATTACCTATAACATAAATAATTTTCTATTGAAAACTTTCTGCTAAGAAAATATTTATTAAATTTATTATCTTTTGTAGAAGATCAATCAAACATTTATTTTCGTATATTTCTAATATTTTTTCATCGTTGGGGCACTTGAACATGTTTATACTTGCTTCTTCGAAGGTATATCTTTTTTTACATAAAGGACATATATAGAAAGAAGTTTTCTTCTCAAAGGATAAGCGCTGAAGCATTATTTGCAGAATTTTTCTAAATTTTTGCTGAAGAATGATACGTGGTGGGACGTCTATTATACGCCAATAATAAGTATACCACTTTAATCTGGGGTCTTTTATTCTTCTATATCTTACTAGATCTGCGTCAAATAACACATGTAAAATCTTTCTAATTTCATTAGAAGGAAGATTTAGTATTCTAGCAAGCTCTTCATCCCTAACCTCACCTCTTTCTAAAAGTAGAGAGAAGATACTTGCTGCGTCTTCTCCATATGTTTTTCTAATTATCTCTACTAAAAAGCTCATCTCATCCATTTTTATCAACTTAACTTTATTACTTTCTTTCCTCTAGCTTGCGGTATAATCTTAATTTTAGCATTCTTATAGGCTCTATTTAGTTCCTTTCCATTAAAAAATCTATCTAAAAATATCGCTAGAGCAGATATTTCGCTATGTGGTTGATTCCCTATGGCAATATTATAATCAGCTATTTCATATATTTCTCTCGGAACTTTCTTGGCGCCAACTATAATTAAAATATGCTTTTTACCTTGCTCTTTTATTTCTTTTATTATTTTTCTACTAATATTGATACCATACATAGTTAAATGAATTATTAATCCTCGCTTTTCCTTCCATTTAGAGATAACATCTTTATAAGATTTTTCTATAGAAACAGAAAAACTGCCTCCCCATCTTTTTGTTACATCATTTATTTTCTCTAAAACGTCTTTTTCAACGTCCCCAACATAGATTATCTCATTTGCACCAAATGCTCTGGCAACTAAACCTAAATGAGTACTTATTCTTTTATCTCTACCAAGTCTATGTCCAAGTCTTAGAATTGTTATTTTAAACTTCATCTATTATCCCACCATAATTAGTAATTATTGGCCTAATACGATGAAACCATCTTTCCTTTATTTCAAGGTCTACTATAAAGAAATCTCTTTGAGATTTTATTCCCCTTACTTTCGCATTAGAAAGTACCTTTGAAAAAATATTTTGGGGGAATGATAAGGGAAGTTTCATACTAATAGATAAAAAACCAGGTAGCATTTTATCGATTACATCTTCTAATTTCTTAATACCTATATTCTTACGTGCAGAAATAAAAACCATATTTTTAAAGATCTTACTATACTGATTTCTTACAATATAAATCCTTTCATTATCTACTAAATCAATCTTATTAAACACAGCAAGTATTTTTTCCATAGGCACTCCAATTCTGTATAAAGTATGTATGCTTGTATTTATTTTTCTTGAAATTTCGAGAAGAGGATCACTTACATCTATAACTAGAAGCAAAAGGTCGGAGATCGCTATTTCTTCTAATGTAGTATAAAAGGAATCTATTAAAGCTGGTGGAATTATTTCCATAAATCCGATACTATCTGTTAAAATTATCTTTTTTCCTCTTAGATCCTTTCTTCGTAATAAGGTTGATATTGTAGCAAAGGGTCGGCCATCTACATATCCACTACTTTTTGTAAGGATATTAAATAAGGTGGTTTTTCCGGCTCCAGTATAACCAGTTAATGTAACTATTGTTAATCCATTTTCAAGCAATTGTTGATGTATTATATCTTTTTTCTCCCTAATGTGTTTTAGTTTTTTTTCTATTTTAGATATTCTTCTTTTAATATGCTGTGCATAAGTTTCATATTCATATCTTCCTCCACTTAAGAAACCCGGAGCTTCACCAATTTTCAAAAAGTGTATTTTCTCTTTCACATAAGATAATTCTCTTTTTAATTTAGCCAGTTCTATTTGAAGCTTAGCCTCCTTACTTCCAGCTCTATTTGAAAATATTTCTAAGAGTAGTTGAAATCTATCTATGATTCTAACTTTTAATATTTTAAATAAATTCAGATATTGGCTAGCCGTGAGTTCGTTGAAAAAGATAACCGTATGAATATTATACTTTTCAATAAGTTTCCGAATCTCCTTCACCTTTCCAGCACCAATTAGGTATCGTACATCGATCGGCTTTTTCTGAACTATCGATTTAATTGGAATATATCCTGCACTTTTTGCTAATTCTCTTAGCTCTTTGAGATAATTTTTCTCATTCTTATCTGAAATTCGTTGTACTAGTAATACCCTTTTTTCGGCGTTGTTCATTTATTCTGACCTTCTTTTGATTTTAGCTATATCACCTAATGTTAATTCTAGAGAAGAAGATTTATATTCACCTGTAGTGATATTTACCTCCTCTATAAGAGTTATCTTTAATATTTTTTCTATTTTGCGTGCAAGAGGTATAGATGGAATGAGGTCTCCCAATTCTATTCTCCTTAAAGTAGATTCTTTTTCTTTCAGCATTTGAGCTAAGATTTCTCTACTTAATCCCATAGCTATTCGTGCATTTCTTATTCTCTCGGCATAGTCATCCACTATTTCAACATTTTCTAATATTTTCTCTCTAGATTTCAATACAACCCCCTTTTTCAATATTATATTATGGATTTCTTCAATTAAAATATTTTTAAATTATACTTAACGAATTTTAATTCCCCTTTCCTTTATCCATTCTCTTAATCTTCCTAAAATTATGTATCGTTTAGATCGTTTTAACTCATTAACACTTCTTACACCTAATAAAAACATTGTTGTCTTTAATTCTTCAATCATTCGTGTTAACATGTATTTTAATCCTTCCTCTCCCTTATTTTCTATAGCTCTTAACACGGGTAACCCTATACCAACTAAATCTGCACCTAGGATTAAAGCTTTAGCTATTGTTAATCCGTTTCTAATCCCTCCACTAGCAATTAACGGAATAGAAGAAACGCTTCTAACCTCCAATATAGACGCTGCTGTAGGTATTCCCCAATTAGAAAAAAGTTTACCTAAATCTCTTCTTAAAAAATTTTTACACTTTTCTGCTCTAATGGATTCTATAATTGCAAAAGACGTTCCTCCGGCTCCTCCAATATCTACGGCATCTATACCGATATCCACTATATTCAATATATTTTCTCTAGAAAAACCACACCCAGTTTCTTTTATTATGATAGGTTTATCTATCTTTTCCTTTATTTTCTTCATTTTTGTCAGAAAACCTTTAAAAAAAGGTTCTCCCTCTGGCTGAATACATTCCTGAAGAGCGTTCAAATGAACAGCTAACGCATCAGCGTCGATCATATCTATAAGCATTTCTATATCTTTATAGGATCCTCTAATTACTTGTGTGGCCCCTATATTTCCTACGAGAAAAATTGTAGGAGCTTTTTTACGTGCAATACGATAAGTTTCAATAAGTTCCGGGTTTCTTAGGCCAGCTCTCTGACTACCGACTCCCATACCAAGTCCCATTTCTTCAACAACTCTAGCAATTATACTATTAATTCGTTTTGCTTCTGCATACCCCCCAGTCATTCCAGTAATAAATATAGGTGCATTAAACTTATAACCTAAAAAGTTTATAGAAGTATCAATGTCATCATAATCTAACTCCGGTATAGCATTATGTATTAAGAAAACATCTTCAAATAATGCTGATAATGTTCCTCTTACATTATACTTTAAGCTTATCTCTACATGTTCGGATTTCCGTTTAACTATCTCCAACTTTGTCATCAAAATTCCCAACTCTATGTAAATGTATTTAATATAAATATGCTTATGCAATATTTTAATGGGTGATAAAATTAAATATATATACTGTTTTTCAATAGTTTTCTTAATCTGTATTTCTTATTTTGTAAAAATTTATGCCGGACCAATGGATATAGTAAGCAAGGCGCTAGGAGAAATCGATACTTTTGTAAAACAATTTATATCTGCTGTTTTAAAAACAACGCTAAGTATAATGAGAATTGCCTATACAGCTATGATTGCTGTCGGAATACTCTTATGGGCTACTGGAATAGAACCATACAAAGCCAAGAAACTAATTATAGGAGCACTTGTATTAGCGGCAGCTGTTGAATCGATAGGAGGAATATAAATTATTTTAATGGGACGAACATCGAGGAACGTGTGGCCTTTAATCCCGGAGCTCCATGTTTTACAGGTTTATTTGTTATTGAAAACTCTCCTAAATAATGACCTATCATTTCAGGTGTAATAGATACTGGAACAAAATCTTTACCATTATATACATGAATCGTTAATCCAACCATTTCCGGTAGAATAATCATGTCTCTTAAATGTGTTTTTATAGTCGGGGGCTTTCCTCCTTCACTAATAATTTTTCTAGCTTTTCTAATTTTCGATAACAGTTTTTTCTTAGATTTGAATGAAGCTCTTAAGAGTGTTCTACGTTGTCGTGAAGGCAATAGCTTTATAAAATCATCCATAGGCATGTTTAATAATTCATCCAGTGTATACCCTCTATATGTAAATCTTTTTGACATAACTTCTCCCATATTTTTCTTCGAGCTAACTATATCTATAATATACTACTATATATCCCTTCCGTCTAAAAGGAGACCGTCCAAAATTTTTTAAGCCAATATATTTGTTGAAATTGTTGTTGATGACTTGATTTTAGCCGTGTTAGCCTGGATTGCAGTCTATGATGTAAATAGATTTAAGCCGATACATCTATCAAATAATATAGGAGTAAAGTATTCCATCAATTTAAGGTCTCCTCCAACCCCCTTTTCTCTAAGCCTTTCAGCAATCTTTCTGAGGCTTAATCCTGAGAGACAGAGATATATAGCATATTTGACTATTTTAATTGGGTTCGATTTCTTCTAAACTTTATAGGCATAAATTAATATAAGCGAACCCCTCCCAAAACATTTTAGACGGTCTCTACTAAAGCAAAAAATTTAAATTTTACTTTGTCATCCTACCAATGTAATGCTAAATGATTAGTGTGATAAAGTATGCCAATACGTGATCCAGAAAAATTGCAAATCGCTTTAAATAAAGTTTTTAAAGTAAAAATTTGTAGAAAATGTGGGGCTCATAATCCCTTGAATGCTGAGAAATGTAGAAGATGTAAAAGTAAGAATTTAAGATTAAAACGGTATAGAAAATGATTGACAAGAGATATAGTTAATATATATTTATCTAGCTGCTAATGCTATTCTTTCTATTTCTTCTTTCTTTCGTATAGCATAAGACGCGCTATTATTTTCTGCCGCTAATATTATTTCATCAGCCAGGCTTTCTTCAATAGTTTTTGGGTTGTTAAAAGATGCTGCACGTGCCCCATCAGCTATAAATCTTAGGGCTAAATCTACTCTGCGTTGAGGAGCTACGTCGACAGATACATGATATAGTATTCCACCATATGCTATTCGAGTAGTTTCTTCCCTGGGTGCGGCGTTTTCTATGGCTCTTATTAATACTTGAATAGGATTTTCCCCCGTCTTTAAGCAAATTATCTCAAATGCTTTCATAACAATGTTAATAGCAAGATGTTTTTTACCTGCATTTTTCCCAGGTCTCATCATCTGATTGATTAATCGTTCAACGATCGATACATTAGATTTCCCGAAGCGTCTATGTTCGTGTCTTCCATGACTATGCGGCACAAAGACCGGTTTTAATGAAATATATTCTTTTAATCCAGGATCTTTAATATCAATATTCATACAAGACCATTTTCCAAATATTTTTATTTCTTTTCCATCCATAGTTTTTGTAATTATATCTTTTTCTGAAATATATCTCACCTCTAAATCATAAATAGGTATAGGTTATATTTCTATTTTAATAAAGTTTTCTCATAAAGATATATGCCATCTAATATACCGGGTCCGCGGCCTTCTCTCCCATGAGGACATAGTCTATCCTTTCCTCTTAGTCGTGTAGCTAAATGAATGTTACCTGCAGTTTGTCCTACAGCATAGGGGTCTATTCCCTCTATAATGATATCATCACCTTTCACAATAACCTTTGTATTACCTATAATTTTTGCTATCCTGGTGTCTTTTTTACCCATGAAATTTTTAATATAAACATAGTTATCTTTAACTTCAACAGACATTGGAAAATGAGCATAAACTATCTTCATTTTGTATCTATATCCATATAATACTCCATTAATTAAATTCTTTATTACAGCAGCAATTGTCTTAACAATAGCATACTCCCTTTTTCTAATCCTAAATGATTCTATTATGATTTTTCTATCCTGTAAAAATATGAGTATTTTCTTTATATTTGAAAAATCTCGACTTATAGTTCCTTTAGGACCCCTTATATATACTTTTTTATTTTCAATTTTTACTGAAACATTCTCAGGAATTTCTATGGTTTCTGTAATTTTTAATAATCTCATAAATTCTCCCTCTATATATTATAAGCCGGGGGTGGGATTTGAACCCACGTAAAAGCGAGTTGCTGTAGATTTCCTGCAGCTCGCCGCCTTGGACCTCTCGGCCACCCCGGCTCATCAATAAAATAGATCATCGATTTATAAAAACTTTTCTTTAAAATATTTCCATAAAGTTGTGTCGACTTAAATGCATCAAGCTATAATCAAAATCCATGCCATATAGACCCAAATCATTACACAACTAACAGATACATTAATCCTGAAAACATTTTGGGCGGTCTCGCTCTAGTAAGTATTGTGATCAATTCAAAAGTTTATTAGAATTTTGGTCTCTATAATACTATGTAATTCAGCATTTATAAACTAGCAGAAATGGTTATCTCTAAAAGGTGGTTAAGTTGATAACACTAGTTAATCAAAATGAGATTTCTATTCAATAAAAATCTATAAAATAGATAGATTCTTATCCTATGTTTTTCCACTACATTTTTTGTAGAAAAGATTTGTGTAGAAAAAATATGTTTACAACAGTTTCGTATAAGTAGGAAATTGTTTTCAAAATATATTGATAGTCTTGATAAAATAATAGATTTCTATATAAATTATTCAAAAATTATAGAAATACGCCCCGGCCGGGATTTGAACCCGGGTCGTCGGCTCGACAGGCCGGTATACTAGACCTGGCTATACGACCGGGGCTTTCCTTTCTTTATATTTTTTATTTTAGTTCCTTTTATTTTTTTCTATATATTTGTTTAACTCCACTACGACATGAATTATTTAAAATAGAAAAGTTTATAATTTTTGATGCGTATGGGATTAAGGGTGAATATATGCCCAGACCATCTCAGAGATCTCAAGAAAGAATAAAGCGCGTAAGAACCCCAGGAGGACGTTTAGTAATTCACTATCTTAATAAAAGAAAACAGGGACCAAAATGTGCATTGTGTAAGAGAAAATTACCTGGTTTTTCTATTAGCAAGAAAAAGGATCATAAGCCTCCAAATAGAATATATGGAGGATATCTGTGTTCCACTTGTTTAAGACAAGTATTTAAAAAAACACTTCATGCTTTATTCTCATAATTTTTTCTAAAATTATTTATTCTACTATTATTCTATACATAAGGAGAACATAAAATTTATAATAGAAAACTTATTTTATTGAATTAATAGCGGGGGTGCCCGAGCAAGGCCAAAGGGGCGGGGCTTAGGATCTAAATATGAGGTACCCCGTGGTGTAGGCCTACGCGGGTTCAAGTCCCGCCCCCCGCATTAAACGAAGTTAAATTTGCAATCGAGTAAACCTTTTTTCCGATAAATAGGTCCTTAATGCGAGTGAAGGTATTTTATCTAGAAACTGATAATAACTAAGAATGCGTCCCAAGTATCTTAAAATCGGAGGAGTTGAAAAACAGTTTATGCATCGCGCAGGTTTATTTTCTAATAAAGAGAAGCACTTATTACAATAAGAAAAGTCCACTGTTAGTTCAAGATACTTAATAGCCTTTTTATATATTATATTCAAAAAAGTTCTAAATTCGTTATATGATGGCCTGGCTTTTAGAAGTATGTTTAATATATCCCCGCCAGGTATATGGTTCTGAAATATTTCTGCATAGTTGACTAAATCTTTTAAAGAGGTGTGTTCTTTATGCGAAAATGAAGTAGCTATATTTACATCAGTTGATTTTCTATATACATTGTTAAGAGTTTTCATAAAACTTGATAAGCACAAAGATTCATATACATTTACATCGGGTATTATTGATGAAAAAGTGACATTAAAATTATACTCGTTACTTATATCCTTTAAAATCGAATTTAGCTGATAAATTATCTTTTTAAAGAGATATTTTCTATTTTCTATAAATAAGAGATTTAACCCATAGAGAGAAATCGTATATGAAGTCTTAATCTTATTATTGTTGTATTTAAATGTATTCTTTTGGTATTCTTCTAAGAATGAGGAGAGTACTTTTAGAATATCAATTATAGCATCGAGAATTATATCTAAATCCGGACTTATATTTAATAGTTTTAGAAAATTTATTACAATATTTCCTCTGTATATCGTTTTTCCAAGAATATCTGAGATCGATAAATCGGTGAAAATAGGTTTATTTATTTTTTTGAAGATAATTGATGAGTAGAAATATACTAAATAGATTTTTTCCCAAAGATTTTTTTCTTTAAGAAGTAGATTCATATCTATATTTATAATAGGATTTAACTGAAATAAGCTACTAGAAATAGTTTCATTTAAAGCTGAAATAATTGCCTCAGTGATTCTATATATCTCAGAAGATTCTCTATCTTTTCCGGGATCATTTAATATGAGCATTACATGTTTACTGTTATTTAGAAGAAGTTTATCTAACGTATATAAGAAACGAGCAATTTTTGTCTTTAATTCTATATCTGAAATATTTCTAGAAAAATTAGATAAAAATATATTAAAGTTATCCAAGGATATTAACTGAAAAGTAGATGAATTAATCTTATCTATAAGACCTTGAAGTACATAATCTATACTATGTTCCTTATACTTTAGATTCTTGATAACATATTCTGAAAAAAGGTGATTTGGAGTCCTATAGTATACTGATGGAGGCGAAAATATCCAGGCATATGGATAAGAAAAATATATAGTTTTTTCTAAATGCATTCTCCTAATATTTTCAGGTAAAGTTTTGCTTAAGAAATATTGAAATTTAAGATTTTTTTCAAGGTCTTTTTTCTCCTTAAGTATATGTGGGAAATAGTAAGCAGGATACCCGTATATAGAAATTTTTTCCGCTTTCTTATAAAAGCCTCGTTTTATTAAAAAAGCTATTAGTAAAGCTATAAATATGTTCAAGTTAATATGTTCTTGGTCTATATTATCTATAAAATCTTCGATTTCATTGGCAAGCAGACGGGCATCTTTTCTTATTAATCCTAGATCATTTGTTAAAAATCTTATTAATGTTTCCCTATCATATTGATAACATAAGTTTTTTTCTAAATCATATATGCTTTTCCTATAAATCTTATAATCTCGAATCGTTTCTTCTAAAAGAAGAATTTTTCTGGCGAGTTTTTCACCTATTTGAGTTAACTTATACTTTTCTTGAATAGTGTCATATTCTATAATATTGCTTTTCTTTAGTTTCTCCAGATGATAATCAAGTAAAGCTCTTCTCTCAAATGCTATACCTAGTTTCCTTCTTAATTCTGTAAAAGTAAGCATTTTTTCTTCAAATAGAGCTAAAATTATATCTATTCTTAAAGGATATCCCAAGCTTTTGTATATTTCTTTTCTCATTTTTTTATATTTTCTTGACAAATTATCTCCCAAGATTATGATCAACTATTTTACCAATATTTTCTTTATGATAGGCTGTTTTTCTCCATGAGAAAAGCTATATACACATCCCGTTAGAGGAGGTTTTATTTCCTTTACAATATTAATGAAATCATTATCTTGAGTAGCAATTATTATCTGTTTTAACTCCTTCATTTCACTTATCATTCTAATTAACGCTTCTCTACATTTTTTATCAACATTAGGTACAGGTTCATCTAGAATTATAAACATAATTTTATGTGGAAAAACTTTGAACAGTGCTATTAAAAACGCTAGCGCAACAATATTTTTCTGTCCTTCGCTCATCTTTTTGGCAACGTCTATCCATTTATTATCTATAGTTCTTTTTGCATAAAACAAATATATGCTCCGTTCATATACCATATTTTCCCGAATAATTTTTTCTTCTTTAACTTTAATGTCAAGAGCATTATAATCATTATATACATATATTCTTGAAAATACATAGTTCATTAGATTCACTATTTTCTTCAACATTTTTTTCCTTAATCTTCTCTGAACTATTCTAAATGCATTTTTAACATTATTCAACATTTTTTTCCTTAATTTCAATATATCTACTCTTTCTTCAATGTTCTTTAACTCTCTCTCTATTTTCTCAACATTTTTAAGGATTTCATAAGATCTTTCTAATTCTCTTTCTAAACGATCTTTCTCAAACCTAGTTTGATCTAATTTTTTTCTTAATTTAACTATTTTTTCTTCTAGGTCTTTTGTTAACTCAGGTCTATAGTTTAAGGTCTTTATCTCATTTTCTATCCTTAAAATCATTTTTCTTAACTTTTCTATTTCAGATCTTTTTTTAAATATCTCGTATCTGCTCTTAATATCATTAAGATTCTTACTGGTTACATAAACAAAGTTTTCTAGATCATTTATTCTGTATTTGGTTTCTTCTATTAATTCACCTAAATTTTCTATTTTTTCATATAGATTACTTATCTCTAACTCCGTTTTTTCTTTTTCAGATAAATATTTCTGATATATTCCAACTTTTTTCTCTAATTCTTCTATTTCTCTAAATACTTTTTTTAATTCTTCTTTCTCTTTTCTAATATTTTCAAGCATTTTACGTAGATTTTGAATATCTTCACTATATTCTATTTTACTAATGATAGCAGAGTTAATTAAACTACCGCATATTGGGCATTTTACCCTATTATCTTTTTTCTTTCTTTCCAATTTTTTTCTAAGAAGATTTAAAATGATCTCTTTGCAAACATTTTCTTTAATCCTATATTCTACACTTTTTTCTTTTAGTTCCTTTTCTCTAATTCTTCCTTCTACTTTCACTAATGTTCCATATTTTTCGATAAGTTCCTTATATCTATTTACGTATACTTCTAAATCTATAAGATTGCTTTTTATATTACCTAATCTTGATATTTTCTCATTATAATTTGTTTTAAGTGGAATCATCTCATTCATCATTTCATAAAGTTTCGATTTCAAAAATCTATTCCTACTTTTCAATATATCTATATTTTCCTCTAGTAATGAAACCTTTTTCTCAAAATCTCTAATCAAAGAAAATTCTTCCTCCAATTTTTGTGCTCTTTGAGTAAACATTTCACTTCTTAGTCTATCTACAAGAGAACTTTTAATTTTGTCTATCTCATTATTCAATTCTTCTAAATCTACGTATTCTCTTTTCTCAACATTCTGTATATATTTTTTAATTAACGATCTAATCAAAGATAATTGACTTTTTAGTTCAGTATATCGCGTCTCTCTACTCTTCAAGTCTTCATATATTTCCATATAATAGGCTATTTTATCTCTTAATTCCCTTTCATTATCTGCACATATCTTTATTTTATCATTAATAAATTCTATTTTATTTTCTATCTCTTGTCGTGAAGGATATCCTTTAATTTCTTCCAGCAAATATTTTCTTCTTTTTTCTAGATTACTTATTAAGTTATTTATGTCTTTGAAAGAAATACTTCTAAAAATATGTTCTAAAATACTTATGCCAAGTAATCTATCCATGGCTTCGCTTCTCTGATAAGGTTGACCATAAATTAGCGCAGATAGTTCTCTTTGCCGAATGAATATCTGCCTACAAAAGTCTTCAAAAGTTATTCCAAGTATTTTTTCCATATATCTACTAATATTTACGTTTTGTAATCTTTTATTGTTTTCTAAAAGAATAACGTTTGTCTTTAGTTCATCTGCATTAGAAATACTACGAATAATTTTATAAATATTTCCAGCTCCCTCCAAATCTAATTCTATTTGAAGGGTATTTGAAAAGTCATTTATTATATCATTTATGGTTAATATTCTTGATTTCTTTATATCATATGTGGTTCCAAATAAAGCGTATTCGATTGCTTCAAGAAGGCTTGATTTTCCAGATCCCACAGGCCCGATAAGTACTATTATATTATAGTCTAGGTTTAACGTTATTTGTTCATTAAAATATTTAAATCCCTTTACAGTAATCTTTTTAAGAAGTACACCAGTCTTATTCACATTCAATTCCCTCTAAAATAAATTTTTCTAATCTTTTCTTTACTCCACTCTTTCCTTCTAGAAGATATGCATCAAATAGCTCAAGTGCCAATTCTAGTGCTTCCCTATCCTGATTTAAAGTATCTGTAAGTAATTTTTTAATAATTTCCTCAATATTACCATATCTTAGTGTTAATGCCATTCCTCCATCACTATTCCATGCTTCCTTAACTATATACATTAAGATTTTTCATACCGCTTCCTTAAAACATTTATCCAGGGGTTATTTCTTATAAATTCAGGAAATCCTTCTAGGTCTTCCTGAAGAGTTTCTTTCTCTTCACTAATTATTATATTTGTTTCTGTTCTTTTAGGTAGGTTTATTAATTTTTCTTCCATTTCCCTTAATTTTATTTTAACTTTATTTAATTCATCGTTTATAATGTTAACATTCCTCTCCAAATCTTTTATCATTATATAGATGTCTGAAACTTTTTTTTCCAAATTATTTATTTCATCTTTAGAAGATATTTGTTTATTATGTCCTGGCAAAAGATCATATAATGTTGAGGGAATTTTTTCCTCAACGTTTCCATCCTCATCAATGACCAACAATCCTATACCCGAATCATAAAAAAGATCGCTTTTGGTCACAGCAAAAAGTTTATTATCATTATAAACAGCTAGATAAATTTTATCAGCTATCTTACTAAACTTAGTTAAACTTAATATTACTTTTCGAATACTATTTTTAAGTTCAACATAGCTCCCGATAAAATTTGTATGAAAAATTTTAATGAAAATTAGATTTTTTGCATCACGAAATATTAAATCTACATATTTTAAGGCATCAACAAATTTAGAATCAAACTCGGTTAGAAAAATGGTCTTACATCCACGTTTTTCAATAAAATGCTCCTTCAAAACATTTTCGATAAATGTTTTAGTCACCATATCCTTATCTCCATTTAAGCCATCCTTCTAATTTTTCCCAATCCCATAGATAATTATCTGGAACAGCTATGCTATAAACTATGGTTCCTCGCCATACAGAATATTGAGGATCTTCAGCTAATTTGACATTGGCAGTAACATGCTTAGATAATAACATATTTCTTATTTTTTCAGACGAATCTACGGCGATAGATTCCATACCCGACGGAACCTTCCAGGCAAAATTTCCTCCACTTAGTATTATCCTTTTATATAAGTGGGGTTGGAGTTCTAAGGGAGTTTTTTCAGCTGATTTAATTATTGCTTGCCCCATATCTATAGTGCCAGAGATGATTTCATCGCCTATCCTTATATCTCTTGGCTTAGGCATACCACGTCTATAGTAGCTTTCAAATATTTCATGTTCTGGATTAAATATAATTTCACCTATTAGAAAACGCATCCATGAATTTTCGTTTATCTCTATAGATAAGGTTGTATTGGGAATTGTGTACTTTACAGCAAATTTTTCTGGATCCCGTTTTGCCATCCTAATTGCATCATCCAGATTTCTGGGTATTAAACCTATTGATTCTTTTATCATCCTAACTATTTTTTCTTCGTGTACTAAGTCTCCATAACCCGTATCTTTAAGTATTTCGGCTGTAATGGCATTGGCTTCAGCACCCCCTCTATTTAGAGATATTATAGCTCCTCTTATTGGATATCTAGATATAGGTGTTATTTGAGTATTGCCATGCCCAGATTCGACAACAATACATGTAACTGTTTTCTGAGCAATCGCAACTGCGAGGGGTTGTGGAATAATAGTTACTGCTTTTACAACACCATATTCATCATCAATTTGTCTATGAATATCGAATAATTTCTCATACATATATTTGGGGGCAATAGCAGATAAAGCCGCAGTAACATAAAATCCTTTAAAATCACCGTTTATATCTTTCATACTTTTTAATAATCCATATCTAGTGACTTCATAAATTACACGCCACGCTTTTTCATCATTCTTCCTTATAATACCATCTCGCATAGGATAAATTAGATAGTTAGCTATTTCTTCTCTAGAACCTAAATACGAAGCTACTTCTGGTCCCACGACTATATCTTTTTCTAAACCTATTACTCGATATATTATAGATTTTTTATCTATTATTATACCTCGATTCTCAATAATCTCCGGTTTTTCAGCTACACGTCCAAACTTATAATCGCTGGTACCATAGTCTTCGCCAAAAGCATATTTCCTTTTATATTCTTCTATAGAATTCATGCATTCACCTTAATGAGGTAATCACATTAACCTGACAGTAGGGATCAATTTCTTCAAGTTAGAATATATACTAGCCAAATATATGTCTTATGTTAATTATAAACTCATAATGAAAATTATGGAGATTATAAGAGTTTATATTATATTAGTTATATGACACGGCAGGAATGATGAACCTATATAATGTATAGATAACAGGGCTTCATATCGTATTGTATATTTATGATAACTGAGAGTTAACTATTAGCTAATAAAATGTATTCTGCCCAACGATGTATCTCATTTGTGCAAGACGGTCCATAACTTCTATAAATTCTCTTTCTATCTTCTTTCTTTCTTTTTGATATTCTTCATCCGTAATCTGTTTTTTATTTTTCTTCTTATTTAAGATCTCCATTTCTTTTTCTAACTCTTCTTTTTTTCTTAACAATTCTTTTAAATATTCTTGTGCATCTTTCATCTTATCTACCTTTCTCACTTATTCATTATTTCTTTTAACAAACTATTATGCTTAATTAACTTTTATATATTTTAGTCATATAGGTTATTGGAGATGAAAATGATAACTTATTTTATATTAATAGAGGCATTTTTCGGATATTTATTAGTAACAACAGCATTATATCTTTCGCGAAACAAATCTATGGGAAGAAAATTAAGGATAATAAGAGGTATTTCAATATATATACTAGCTTCCCTAATTTTAAGTATCTATTTATCATTTTCTTCTCCAATATTATCTGTATGTGAAAACGTGCCAGAGAATCTAATATTTTTACATCTATTACTTCATTTATTTCTAATACTCTATACATGGATATTTGTAATTAAAAATTTCATATAATAATAGAGATACTTTAGAAAAAATAAAATTCTTTAGCTTTAATTTATACGCGTTCTAGTACTAACTCGATAGTTGATACTGTTCTCTCTTTTCCGGGTTCTCCGACCTGTTCACTACCAACTTTTACATCTGTAATATCTACTTGATCCTGTAAGAATCTCGTCTTGACTATTTCAGCGGTATCTACTGCTTTAGAGATAGCTCTACCTCTAGCCTTTATTATTACTTTTTTCACACCTTGATTAAACTGAATCACGGTAGCTAAAACGTAGTTCATTGTAGGCTTATTTCCAACTAATATTGTACCTTCAGTTGCAGACATTTTTCCACCTTTTATCTTAAAGCCATTATTTTCTTATTATTATTTAAGCTTTACGTTTAATAAGAAACTATTCAAGAACAGGGGTCTATGAGTTTATGCTATTAATTACTTATGAGATACACAAAAATATACGTATTATAGTTCGCTAATTACTTATTAAAAAATACTGGCCATTTTTACTTCTTATTATATGGGAATATTCTATATCGCATAGGTAATGAAAAAATAAGGAAAAATTTAAATTTAGGATGAAGATATATATTTAATTGCCCGTAGCTTAGCTAGGTAAAGCATCCGGCTCATAACCGGAGGATCGAGGGTTCAAATCCCTCCGGGCCCATCGTTTCTTACAAATAAGGAGTAAAGGCAATCTTTATAACTAATGATCGTTATAATTATTGTAGCCGCGGTGGTGTAGTCTGGTAACACGCCGGCCTGTGGAGCATGTAGCTCAGAAAGCCGTTGATCGTGGGTTCAAATCCCACCCGCGGCCTATCTCAATGATATATGATGTATTTTTCAATTATAAAATTCTCTAATTTGACCCCCATATTTTATATAATATATTCATTTTATAAAACTGTTAAACTGATCTTAAAATTAGAGAGTGTTTTCATAATTCTGTAGTCTTGATATTAAGTAAGTGGTGGCTGGGAAATGGCTATAAGGCTTTAGGCCTTATAACCAATTATGCCTCTAACACCCAGCCACAATATAGTAGATAGCTCAAATCCAATTAAAGCTATCGTTCAATATGCTAGGGAATACGCTCCAAAGCGTAGAGGCGGAGAACGTGGCAGGGCTCTAAAGTATCAGGAGTGGAAGTTAGCAGCTCTATGTATTCTAAAAGCTTACTTGAATGTTAGTTTCGATAAGCTAGCACCCCACAAAAAGTTTCCGAAGTACTAAAATTAGAGAAAAAAATATATAGAAGTGCATACTTGGTTTTTTCGTTATAATTTATCTTAGGTGAATAGTATGTCTGCCTCCACTCAACAGGCTATTCCTGTTTTGGTATTAAAAGAGGGTACAACTAGAACTACTGGGAAAGATGCGCGTAGATCAAATATAATGGCTGCTAGAATTATTGCTGAAACCTTAGCTACATCTCTTGGCCCAAGAGGTATGGATAAATTACTTGTGGATTCCTTCGGTAATGCAACTATTACTGGAGATGGTGCAAGTATATTAAAGGAAATGGATGTTCAGCATCCTGCCGCAAAAACTTTAGTAGAAGTAGCTAAAGCTCAAGATGATGAAGTGGGTGATGGAACTACGACCGTAGTAGTCTTAGCAGGCGAATTATTAAAAAATGCTGAGGAATTGTTAGATGAAAATCTTCATCCAACTGTAATTATAGAGGGATATGAAAAAGCTGCCGAATATGCGTTAAAAGTTATAGACGAAGTAGGACAAAGAGTGGATCCTCTTGACACAGATACTTTAAAGAAAATAGCTGAAACAGCTTTAGCTAGCAAGGTAGTGTCTGAATATAAGGAATTTCTATCAAATCTTATTGTTAATGCGGCATTACAAGTAGTAGAAAAAACTAATATAGGATATAAGCTTGATATAGATAATATCAAGATTGAGAAAAAGCGCGGTGAATCAATAGACGAAACAAGACTGATAAATGGTATAGTTCTGGATAAAGAAGTGGTTCATCCCGATATGCCACGTCGTGTAGAAAAAGCTAAAATAGCTCTGTTAAATACCCCACTAGAAATAGAGAAACCAGAATGGAGTACTAAAATTAATGTAACAAATCCAGAGCAATTAAGAGCGTTTTTAGATCAGGAGACAGAGCTTCTTCGTGATATGGTTATGAAGATTAAGAGGACTGGTGCTAATGTGGTTATTGCTCAGAAGGGTATTGATGATGTTGCGCAGCATTTTCTTGCTAAGGAAGGTATTTTGGCTGTTAGGAGGGTTAAGAAGTCTGATATGGAGAAGCTTGCAAGAGCTACTGGGGCAAGAATAGTGACAAGTATCGAAGACCTAGCTCCCAAAGACCTTGGAGAAGCAGAACTAGTAGAGGAAAGAAAGATAGCAGACGAAAAAATGGTATTCATAGAAGGATGCAAAGACCCCAAAGCAGTTAGTATATTAATAAGAGGAGGACTCGAGAAAGCTGTAGATGAAGCTGAAAGGTCTTTAATAGATGCTTTAAGTGTGGTTGCTGATGTAATAAGAGAACCCTATATATTGCCTGGAGGAGGGGCCCCTGAGGTAGAGGTAGCTAAAGAATTAAGAGAGTTTGCAACCACTGTTGGAGGAAGAGAGCAATTAGCTATTGAGGCATTTGCAAATGCCGTAGAAGTTATTCCGAGAACTTTAGCTGAGAATTCTGGATATGATGCTATTGAAATACTTATGAAGCTAAGAAAGGCACATAAGGAGGAGGATGGATGGAAAGTAGGAATAAATGTATTCACGGGGGATGTTACTGATATGCTGAACTTGAATGTGGTAGAGCCATTATCAGTAAAAATTCAGGCGCTTAAGTCTGCTGTAGAAGCTAATGCTATGATCCTTAGAATTGATGATATTATTTCAGCAGGAAAGATAGAAACTAAGGAAAGTGGTAAAGAAAAGGGAGGAGAAAAAGAAGAAAGTACGGAGTTTGATTAATTATCCTTTACCTGTAATGAAACCCCATATTTTTTCGAAATCTTCATCTAACACCTTTACAAAAAATTGATCTAATGTTTTTCTAGTTCCTTCATATGCTTGATTAATCGAAGACAAAACGCCTGATGCCATAGAAGCGATAACGGTCAATGAAATAAGCGAGATTCCCAGTAATAGTGCTTCCTCAATTAACTGCGATCCAAGTCTATTTTTTACTACTCTATATATAATTTTAATATCTTTTTTCCACATTGTACCACATTATATATTCTGCATTAGAATTTATAATTTAAATACAAATTATTGTATAAGATAGTTAAGGATATTTTAATATGTAAAAACTAACTATTTTATAGGTAGTTTTACTAAATTAAAATATATTATGAAAACTGGTGGTAGATGTATGAGTGTTGTAACTCCCTCTCGAAGATTTAATAGCGAGTTAGTTTCTCTACTAGACCATGAGGTAAAAGTAAGAACGGTCTCTGGTAAAGAATATAGAGGAATTTTACTGGGATTTGATATAAATTCTAAGGACCTTGTTTTAGGCAATGCCAAGGATTCTAGTGGCACAGAGTATCCCAGAGTATTTATTTTTTCAAATGTTTTATCTGAAATAATTACACAGACTCCTCCTATAGACATGGAGGCTTTGGCGAGAATTCTAGAAGAAAAATTTCCCAAAATGATTCGATATTTTCCCGAAGCAAGGACTATAACTGTTATGGAGAAGATAAGAGTAACCGACGAAGGGGTATTTGGTTCAGGACCTATTGCTGAAAAGGTTAGAAAAATTTTCGAAGAATTTGTAGGTAAGGGAGGATAAAATAGTGGAAAAATGTCATTTGAGATAATTGAAAAGGATTTACTCGGAAGAATTGGTAGGCTATATACTAAACATGGTATAATAGAGACTCCTTTACTCATGCCTGTAGTAAATCCTCATAAAAATATTGTTTCTGTAAAAGAAATATTAGAGATAGGCTTTCCAGCGATTATTACAAATGCATATATTGTATGGAAGAGATACGGGGATATCGCAAAAAATCTGGGGTTACATAAAATCATTGGAGCAAATATACCCATAATGACTGATTCCGGGGCATATCAGTTAATGAGATATGGAGATATAGAGGTAAGCCCAGATTTTATTATAAATTACCAATATAAAATAGGTAGTGACATAGCTGTCATCCTTGACATCCCTACTAGATATAATGTAGGGTTCAATACTGTAAAGGAGGAGGTAAAAGAAACTATTAAACGAGCTATAAATGCATTAAAAAATAAGCCTAAAGAAGCTAAAGATGTTCTGCTTGTAGCTCCTATTCAAGGTGGACTTTATTTAAGCTTACTTAGAGAGGCAGCTACGACACTGGCAAAGTATAATTTTGATATATATGGTGTAGGAGGACCAACTGAAATAATGAAGCAATATAGGTATAAAGACTTGATTAAAATGATACTAACAGTTAAACAGAATATATCTATAGGTAAACCTGTACATCTCTTCGGTGCAGGAAACCCGATGATGATGGCATTCGCTGTAGCCTGCGGGATAGATTTATTTGACTCTGCGTCTTATGCACTTTATGCTAATAATCTAAGATATATGACTAGTAACGGTATTTTTAGATTTAATAATTTAAAATATCTTCCTTGTGAATGTGAGATATGTAAAAAATACGATGTTGAGGATCTAAAAGAGCTCCCTGAGATCGAGCTTAAAAGAAAGATAGCTTTACATAATCTATATACATTATATAGAGAAATAAAGATAATAAAAGAATATATTCATGAAGGAAATTTATGGAATTTATTGGAGATACGTGCAAGGACTCATCCTCAATTGCTATCAGCATTGAAAATAGTTTGTAAATATGCTAAATTTATTGAGAAATATACTCCAGTATTTAAAGCAGTCTTAAGAGGAGTTTTTATATATGATTATCTATCCTATATGAGGCCTAGAGTGATTAGACATTATAAAAAGCTAGAAAGAAATTATACTCCACCAAAGTCTATGATATATATCCTTTTCCCAGAACCATTTCAAAAACCTTTCCATAAAAACAAGTATATATCATATATACTCAAAAAAATAGAAGATAAACTAAACAAAGTTTACCTACTAGTGTATACTAGGGTTTTCGCATTAATACCGATAGAACTGGATGAAGTATACCCTTTATCACAATACGAAGCGCCGTCTAATATATTTAGTATTGAGGAAAAAATTCATATCTGCAAAAAAATTGTATTTTTCTTAAAAAAATGGCGTAAAAACTATCGATATGTCATTATTATAAAATCGAAAAAATGGGGTAAGACGTTCTATAAGATACTTAGTAAAAAACTTTTACAAGAAAATATAAATACTTTTTTCATAGAAGAAGAAGTTATAAAAAATGATGTAAATACACTTTTTAACCTAATTGATAAGATAACAACTATTAATGGCTAAGACATTCCTCAAATTATCCTATTTCTCTTAAATGTTCTTTAATCTTTATGGAGGAAGTTCCTTAATGATTCAATAGGTAAATAAGATATAAAATTGCTATAAGTGATATTACGTGTATCTATAATAAGAGAATAATAAGTAATTATGCTTTTAACAATTTTTCTAGAGTAAAAATATTTTTCGGATCATTTAAAATTATAAAAAATGCGGCCGCCGGGATTTGAACCCGGGTCATCGGCGTGGCAGGCCGGCGTCCTAGTCCAAGCTAGACTACGGCCGCTATCAGAATAATTATATTACCATGACTTTATAACTTTTTTTATTCTT
>Ga0190315_1000393_pt1 | contig 23227 bp, 33 predicted proteins | sample 48701101_MG_FD_161673 | JGI IMG/M metagenome (GOLD analysis project Ga0190315, IMG submission 161673) | Hydrothermal vent sediment bacterial communities from Southern Trench, Guaymas Basin, Mexico - 4870-11-0-1_MG | ecosystem: Environmental > Aquatic > Marine > Hydrothermal vents > Sediment ...
AATTTTGATATTTGGAACTTTGAAATAAAAGAAATTAAAGAAAATAAGCTTAAATCAAAATATATAGCAAAAATAGAATTAAGAAATAAAGAGTAAAAAAGGAGGTTAAAATGATTGGAAGGTTTCAAGTAATGACAATAATGCAATATGAAAGATTCAAAAAATTAGGTTTTTCAGATATAGAATCAAAAAGCTTAGCTATATTCTTTTCTACCTTTTATGCATGCTTAAAGAATAGACATCTTGCCTATAATGTTAAAATAAAAAATTCAAGAAAGAAAAAATCAAATAAGAACTTGGAAATTTTCAATAATTCAAATAATAACGACAACAATAGAATAGACATTTTTGGGATAGAACTTCAGTATATAAAGGAAAAAAATGACAAAATCTTTCTTTTTGGAAAGGAAAGAATGGACGACAAGAAATTTAATAATGTATTATTAAGATTTAAAACAAATGAGAATTTCCAAAAATGTTTGAAAGAAATAAGAGAATATATAGACAAATTTCCTATAGAAATATTACAAAATCATAATAAATTTTTCAATAAAGTTTATAAACCTGTAAGAGATATATTTGTAGAAAGATGGAATAGAGAGATTTGGAATGGATAAGAAAGAAATGAAAGAAAATAGCAAAGGAAGAATAGAAATGAAGAAAATTTGTAAATTAAGACAAAATATGATAGAGATTTTATCTTTAATGACAGAAGTTATAGAAAGAGACAAAAATAGCTTAAATTATATAAAAGACAAGCTTATAAGTCTAAAAGAAATATTAGCATTTGAAAATAAAGAAAATTTCAGGTGGGGAATAGACTTTATAAAAGAAACTCTGAAAAGAAGAATAGAGCTCTTAGAAAATAAAAAATAAGTCTATAAACTATACTGGAACTCTTAAATTTTCACAAGAATATTTTCTATAAATGATATTGAAAATTTTGAAAGTTATGGTATAATAATAAGAAAAAGGAAAGGAAGAAACAAAAATGAAAAAGCTACTAACTTTCATTTTCATTCTAAGTCTTATTTCTCCTTGTTTTGCAGGAGAAATGATTTGTTATTATCCAAAATCTTGCAAACAAATAGTTTCAACTGAATATTCTACAGGAGGAAGCAAAAAGCTTATTCACTATATAGAATTAGATTGTATTACAAATGAAGGTCAATATGTAAAATATACTGACAAAATAATTAAAAAAGCAGGATTTTTAGGTTTAGGAAGACTTACAATTCCTGATAAGATTATTTTTATAAAATGGAATAAAGATGAATTACAATGTAAGTAAGAAAGGAGGTTAAAATGAAAAAACAAGACAAAAAGAAAATTAGAGAAGCTATTAAACTAATAGAATATAGAAATACTGGATTAGATAAGGTAAATTCTGCTTTTATAGAAGTCAGAAATCTAAAAGAAAGAAAAGATCATTATATAGCTGACATAGTAATTAGAATATATGAAGAAGGTTATTTAGAAAGATATAACAATTGTATATATACAAAAGAATCAATAGAAAGAGTATTGAAAGCTTTGTAATGATTTGCTTTGAAATAATAAAAGGATTATTGATTGTCTACATTATAGGAGTGATAGTTACTTTTTCTTCCCTTATTATTGAAAAGATAAAAGAAAACAAAACGATAACTTTACTGGATTTAATTCTTAGCATTGCAATAAGTCTTTTTTCTTGGATAGCTATAATTATTTTACACTATTGGGAAAAATTAGATGGAATAATCATATGGAAAAAAGATTGTTAAAAATAAACTTAAAGAACAAAAGAGGTTGAAATGTCTCAACAAGAAACTAAAGAATTCTTAGAAGAACTCAAAAATACTTATGAAATAGTTTATGAAGATGATGATATTTTAGAAATAGAAAAAGAAGTTATATGTGATATGTGTAATGGATTAGGATGTAAATGGTGCGATAATACTGGAGCTATAGAAATAATAGTTACTTATGATAAAAAGACAGGAGAAGAGATAAGTGTTACAGAAATTGATTAAAAAGGAAAATATTATTTTATTTATTTCATTTTTGTTATGGTTAAACTGGATAGTCTTATCTTTCAATTTGATTTTTCAAGATTTTATTGAAAAATCAAGAGTTAAAGAAGAAAAAGTTTATATTGTAAATAGATGTAGTTGTAAAGATTACATAAGATTTAGAAAACAATACAAGGTTGGAATTTTAGTTGACAAAAAAGGAAACTTATGTAGACTAAAATGTAAATAAAAAGGAGGTTAAAATGAAAAAATTATTAATTCTCGCTTTATCTTTTTTATTGACAAATTCCCTTTGTCTTGCATTAGATAAAGAAAATTTAAAAAACTATTTGAGACATAAAAGATATTCTCCTCAAAGATATGAATATAATTATGATTATTATATAGATACATTTGAATATGAATATGACTGTGAAATGGAATGTTTTTGTATTGATTGGGATTGTGATTGTCATAGTGGATATTGTGAATGTGAATGCTTAGATTGGGATTGTGATTGTTATTAAGATACTGAAAACAAAAAATGAAAATTGCCATTATTTCAGATATTCACTTAGAAGCTAAACCTTATAACCTCTTAGAAAAACAACAAGACATTTACAATACTTTTATAGAAGCAATAAGAATAATCAAAAAAGAAAATCCAGATTTAGTTATTATTGCAGGAGACTTATTCGATAACAAAAAACCAAGCTTTCTTTCTTATTACTATGCTAACTTTCTCTCAATATTCTCAGATAGAATATTTTTCATTGAAGGTAATCATGATCTTGGAGTAAGCGAATTCTTCAAAGCTTTAGGAATTGAAAAGAAAGAGTTTATTTCATTAAAAAATAATTTGTATATTGCGGGAATAGATTATTATCATAATCATAATGTAATAAGAGAAAAAATAAAAGAAGTTAGATCAAAACTAAATCCAAGAGAAACTATCTTAATTTTGCATGCTAATTTACTGGAGGCTATGCCTTTTTTGAAAGAAGAAGATAAATATATTTCAATAAAAGATATTAAAGATTTTAAATTTTGTATTATTGCTCATTTTCATAATTCAAACTTAATAGAAAACAAATTTTTAATTCCAGGATCTTTGGAAAGATTAGATATAACAAATCAAGATGAAAGAAAACTATGGTTTTTAGATATTAATGAATTTAATGAAATAAAACCTTATTATCATATTATTCCAACAAGAAAAATCATTCAAACAGATAATAAAGAAGAAATAATGAAAATCTTAAGAATAGAAAAATTAAAACCGATTATATTTTATACAGGAAAACCTGAAGACATTAAGCCTTCAGAATTGATTTTATTTGAAAGAAAGTGTCTTCTATTCAAAATAAAAAGAAAAGTAGAAGAAACTATTGATGATTTATTGAATATAGAAATTCAGATTACAAGAGAAAATTTAGAAGATATGATTTTGAACTTCTTAAATCAATTTGAGATAGATGAAAAGTTAAAAGAAATATTTATGAAAAATTTTGGTAATATAGATATAGCAGAAAAAGAATTGGAAAGGTGGATCAATGACTTTGAAAGAAACCAAAAAGAAATTTAAAATCGCAGAAATAGTAATTAAGCCTTTTCTTAACCATAAAACAGATAAGCTCAAAGCAAAAATCTTTGTATTCTTTTCTCCTGAATATCTTACAGAAAAAGATAAAAATAGAATTACAAGTATATTAGACAAAAGTCTCAAAAAAGAAAAATTCCAAGAAAATCGAATAACTGCATTCGGAAGTAAAGCTTGGCTTATCTATGTTGAAGGAAAAGATTGGATAGAATTACATTCAAAAATAAATACTATAGTAGAATCAATAAAACAATACCTAAATTCTACGGTAAATCTTGTTATCAAAAATTTATCTAAAAGCCCTAATGAACCAAAATGATTTTAAAACAAATAGAAATCAACAGATTATTTAATCATTATCATTCAATAATTCCTTTTACAGAAGGAATAAATGTCATAACAGGAGAAAATGGAAGTGGAAAAACTTCTATTGTAGAAAGCATTTATCTTGCTTTATATTGTTCAACATTCAAGGGAAAGAAAAGAGAAGAAATATTCCATCACTTTAAACCAAACTATAACTCAGTAAAACTTGAAACAGATGGTTTCATTGTTTTCAGGAGATTTGATAAACCTGAAGACTGGTTGCTATACTGCAATAAAAGAATTTTCGGAAGAGAAAATATTACAAAAGAAATTGAAAAATCTTTCATTTCAAGAAGTTTTTTTCAATCTATTGTTTATACTTCACAAGATAGATTTTTAGATATTATTGAATTATCTCCAAGTGAAAAGGAAATGTTTGTCAATAAAATTCTAAACCTTGATTATATCACAAACTTTGCAAAGCTTTTGACAAAGAATATCAATATACTTAAAGCAAAGAAAACAGAAATACAATTCTTAATGAAAAGATTGGAAGCAAGCAAAGAAGAAAGAAAAAGAGAATTAATAGAAGAAATAGCAACATTAAAAACTAAAATTGATGAAGTTAAAAAAGAATTAGAAGAATTAGAAAAGAAAAAATTAAGTATTGAAGCTAAGAGATTAATTATTGAAAAAGAAAAATGGTTAAAGGATTACTGGAAATGTAAAAAGCTATTGAAAGAATACGAAATTTTGCAGGAAAAGCAAAAAGAAAAGAATAATTTATTGTTAGAATTAAAAGAAAAGAAAAAAACCTTAGAAATTGAAATAAAGAATTTAAAAAATCAAGTAGAAAAGTATAGAAATTTGTTAAAAGAAGGAAAATGTATTTATTGTGAAAGACCATTAGAACAAAAAGACTATGAAAGATATGAACAAGCTATTCTGGATAAAGAAGGAAAAGTTGCTCTTTTTATAACTTCTTTAGATGAATTAGAAAAATCAGTTGAAAGCTTAAAGAAGGAACTTAATAAAATAAAATATCAGTTAGATAAACTTAATCCTTACAAAATTAAAAGTAATATGTTAAAATTAAGACAGAAATGTTTGGAAGTTTTTCCTTTAAGAAAGCTAAGAGAATTAGTAAAGATAGAAGTAAAAGAAAGTGAAATAACCATTTTCAGAAAATATGAAGAAGTATTAAAACTTTATCAAGAATTGGAAGATAGATTACAAAAAACAAAATGGGAATACGAATTAATCTTAAAGAAAAGCATTAAGAAAGATTATCAGGAATTACAAAATAAACTGAAAGAGATCAATAAGAAAATAGACAGTATGGAAGATTTCAAAAAAGTTATAGTAGAAAAGAATTTAGCAGGAGAAATAAGATGGCAGGCATTAAGTCAAACTGGAATTGAAAAGATATTTGAGATTTTTGATTTAGGAAAATTAAGTTTTAATAAAAACTTTGAATTCTTTATTGACAAATTTCCTTTACATTTAGCAAGTGGAAGTCAGAAAGTTGCAACTGCATTAGCAATAAGATTGGCTTTTCTGAACTTGAATAAGACAGAATTTTTGATCTTAGATGAACCAACAATGTTTCTTGACAAAAAAAGAATTGAAGATTTAATGGAAATGATAGTATTAGCTTATTCTAAGAAATTAGTAAACCAAATTATTTTGATAACACATGAAGAAAGTTTTAAAGAGATAGCTCATAATTTAATAAAAGTAGAAAAAGATAAAGAAGGAGCAAAAATAGAGATACTCTAATGGAACTAAAAATTTCTCAGAAAGCTATTATTAACGCAAAAACTAAAGAAGCAGTTATAATTAGATGGATAGAATTAGATACTTATGATCTATTTACTTATCCTTATAGACAAATTAAGAAGTTTACAATAGTTTCATTATTCGATAAAAATGGATTTCATTGTAATATTTGTAACAAAGAAAAGAATTTAGTTTTCAGTTTCATTACTAAAAAAAGATTAGAATATTTCAAGTTTAGAAAGTGGTTTAAATTTTGTTACGATTGTAGTTTTGCTTACTATTTACTATTGAAAGCAAAAGGAATGAATGATGAATGTTTAGAACTTATAAAGTTTTTTATAAGTTCAGAAAAGAATTTTTATGATAAAAAGCTGAAAGGGGGGGACTATGAACTTGGAAACAATTCTTTATGAAAAATTACCAAAGAATTACTTTTATGATGAAATTAGTCAAAATATTTACTTAATTCATATTACAAAAGAAAAAAGCAATATAGAATACAAAGGCAAAGTATATACAATTCCTGAAGATTATTTTGTTTATCTTTCAGAAAAAGGAAACTTAATTTATCTTCCAAGAAAGAAAGCAGAACAGAGGTTTAAACAGGTTACAAGAAAATTTGGCTTATTTAGAATGAGAGATAAAAATAATACAATTTTCAGTCTTTCAGGATTAAGAAAGAACTTGATAAGCATTAGATTTATTCAAGATGATATTCCGAGAGTAAGAATTGATACAGCTCAAGAGAAAATGATATTAGAATATGATGATAGAGAAAAAATGGAAGAAGATATAAGAAATTTGAATTATTTTCTATCTTTAGCCAATAAATTAAGTATTTAAAGATTGACAAATCTCAGTTTTGTGATATAATAATAAAAAATGGAAAAGGAGGTTAGAATGAGTACAAATCATGAAAAAATCAAAATGTTATCAAATTTAGCTTATAGTTTATGTAAGAAGTTCGAAACGAATCCTTATGTAGTTTCTTTATATCCAGAAACTCTTGAAATTACCATTCAAGGAAAATATACTTCAAGAACAGAAGAAAAGTTAATAAGAAATGGTTATAAGCTCATTAGACAATTTGAATCTGACAATGGCCGAGATCTTTTCAAAGACTTCATGAAAAAAATTGAGAATATTGAAGTAACTTTTACTCTTGTAATAGATAGATTAGGATAATTTTTAGTCAAACAAAAAGGAACTTTATTCATGAAAGTTGATTACACTAACGTCTATACTTTCTTTATACCTGAAAACCAAAAAGACAAAGAAATCCTTGAAGAACTTTCAAAAAATGTAGTCATAAGAAAATTAGAGTACAATCCAATACTCAAAAGAAAAGAAATCAAATATGTGACTTTACTACAAAAGAATAGAAATAATACTTATTACATTCTTTCAGGGTTACTTCCTTATCTAAAAATGAAATACCCTAAAATACATACTTCTTTAATTGATACGGAGAAATTGAAGAAAGATCCAATCTGGCAAATATTAAGAGATTATCAGAAAAGAGCAATACTGAACCTGTTAGAACAACCAAGAGGAATAATTGATGCTATTATGGGGAGTGGGAAAACTTATATGATTATGGCTATTTGTAAAGCTATAAAAGAAAATATCCCTATTCTTGTAATAATTCCAAAATATCAAGCATTATTAGAGCAAACTGTAAAAAAGTTCTTAGAATTTTTTAAGAAGTATGAGATAGGCTGGAACTGTGGAAAGGGATATAAAAATGGAAGAATAATGATTAGTTCTTCTACTTGTTTAGAAAAACTTCCTTTAAACTATTATAAAGCAGTCGCAGTGGATGAAGCTCACAGTTGCCCTGCAAATACAATCAAGAAAGCTTTATTGAAATGTAAAAATGCAATAATTAGATACGGATTTTCTGGAACTCCAATTGGAAGAAGTGACCAAAACGATTATATCACAATAGGTTTATTAGGAAATATTATAGAAAAAGTTACCTATCAGGAATTAAAAGAAAAAGGATTTACTTCTCCAGTCAAATATTTCATTCTCAAATATAACTCAACAGATTTTTATGATAGAGATTTATTTCTCTATTCAGACACTAAAGAATGGCATAAAGTAGTAGAAAAATTTATTTTGGAAAATAAGACAAGGACTAAAATTATTTTAGAACTGTTGAAACATATTATAAACTCAAATAGAAACTGTCTAATTGTAGTTGAAAGGAAAGAACATGGAAAGAAATTAGAAAAAGAAATAAAAGAAAACTTCGATGATAATATTGTCAGATATATTTCAAGTGATACTAAGCATAATTTTAAAACAATACAAGAATTTAATAATGGAAAGTTTAAAATTCTTATTGCAACTCAATTGATTGAAATAGGAATGGATATTCCTAATTTGAATACAATAATCATAGCAAGTATTGGAAAATCAAGCATTCAATTATTGCAAAGAATAGGAAGAGGACTAAGACCACAAAAAGGCAAATTATTATTAGTTTTTGACTTTCAGGATGGAGATAATAATGTATTATATCATCATAGCTACCAGAGAAAGAAATGGTTAATGCAAAAAGGATTTTCTTATAAAGAAATTATTCTTTACAGAGATATTGAGAAAGAAATAGAAAAATTGTGGTTTGGAAAATGCCAAAATCAGATGATAAACTATTAGAAGAACTTTTTTCTTTATGGAAAGAATATATAGGAAAGAAAGATATTTTTCTCTCTATAAAAGAAAGTAAAATAAAAAAAGACTTCAGTTTACATTTAGACCAAATTAAAGAAATTCTGCAAGAATTCAATATAGATTTGAAAACTTTATTCAAAATATTTTTTCATTATCATAAAGACGAAACAAATCATATCAACTTTCTGAAAAATTACAGAAAAACTCTTTTCTATCATTACAGAAAAGCCTATAATAAATTTAAAAATATTCTTTCCTTGATTGATGAAAAAGGAATTGATTATATCTTAAATAATTTGGAAAGATTGCCTGAAGATTACAAAAAAATAATAAAAGCTTTATCTGAAAGAGATATTAGGACATTAGAATGACCTAAAAATTGTGTTAAAAGGACACAAAAAGAGCCTAAAAAATGAACCAATTAACTGAAATTGAAATAGTAAAAAGTATTTTAACACATAAAGAAGAAGTTCTCGATTTAATTTCAGATTTAGACTATAACTTCTTTTCCTATCCACCAGTCAAAGTAATAATCTATCTTTTGAATAAGTATGTGAAGAAATTTAACAAGTTTCCTAACTATACTGAGCTTAAAATCTTTTTGCAAGATAATATTTCTGAAATTGATTTGCCAATTGATGAAATTCAAAGAAAAATAGAATTACAAAAAATTGACAGCATTTTAGATTTTCTCAATAAACCAAAAGAAGAATTAATAGAAAAAGTTTTAAATTTAGATCAACTAAAGCAAACATTAGAGAAATTAGTAAAAAGAAGTTTATTAATCAGAAATATTGAAAATCTTAAAGAAATAATATCAACTGGAGAAAAAGTAGAAGAAACTCTTGAAAGCTTACAAAAGAAAATAGAAAAGCATACTTTTGCAATAGATGAAGGGAAAACTATTGATTGGTTCTTAAGTTTAGAAAAACCTATCAGAAAAAATTTAAGAAAATCTGGATTTCTATTTTTAGATACTTACATGCAAGGTGGATTAGGAGCTGGAGAATTGGCAGCAGTAGCAAGTCCTCCAGGAATAGGAAAAACAACTTTTCTTTGTAATTTAATGTATAATTATATAATTTTATATGAAAATACTCCAGTAATTTATATCACACTTGAATTAGAAGAACCTCAAATTTTTGCAAGATTATTATGTATTTATTTTGAAATTCCTTTTGCTGCTTTTAGTGAAAAAAGCCCAAAAGAAATTTTAGAAGAAATGATAAAATACAAAAATATAGATATTCAAGAAGTAAAAAGAACTTTTCAAAATACTTATGTAAAATACTTTCCATCAGAAACCTATATTCAGGAAATCACAAAATATTTAAAAGCATTCTGTAAAAATAAAAAAGAAAATCCTATTGTAATAATAGACTTTCTAAATAAGATTGAATTTCCCTATATCAAAGAATCTTGGACAAAAAGAGAAAAAATCATGTCTGAATTAGGTAATATAGCAAAAGAATTAGAAATTCCTATTTGGATAGCCTGCCAAGCTCATCCTTCTGGTAAAAGATCAAAAAGCAAAGAAGATATTAAAGTTTTTGATGAAAGAGATATTTATGGAGGAAAAGTAGCAACTGCTCAGGAATTATCTTTTGGAGTAGGGTTAGTCTATGATAAAGAAACAAACTTAGTCTATATATCTTTCTTTAAAAATCGCTTATTAGGAAAAGTAAATGATATTGCAACTTTGATTTATGATAAAAAGACAAATAAGCTAAAAATGACTGAAAAAGAAGATTTATCAACAATAGATATTGATGAAATAGATTTTGACTTGAAAGAAGAAAATATCAAAAATGAAAAAAAGGATATTGATGATTTAATTCCTTTTTAATAAATTTTGTAAGGATATTTAAAATAAACTCTATAAAGGTTATCAAGTCCTGCATAGACATAATAAAAGTTAGGAACAAGCTTTCTCAATCTAAACCAATCTTGAGCTTCTATAACTACATCAAGCTGAGAACCAAACAAGACATAAGCAAGTCTTTGAGCTTGAGAAACTGCTTCATCTTCTCCTACAAATAAAAGATTTTTATCTACTTCTGCATCAGCAATCAATACATAATAAATTCTTGTTCTTAAAACTGGAGAATATTGCATTACTATAGTTCTTTGGTTAAGAAATGAAAATTGCATAAAGTTGAAATTAGGATTATTTCTCAATAGTTCACTTTCAAATAGAACCATTGGAAAGTTATTAGAAAGAATTGGTAAAAGATTTCTTATTTCAAGAATAACTCCTTTCGTCATAGTTCTTACTACATGAACAGAAAAAGAAGTCAAATAAATACCAAAAACATAAAACTTCTTTTCTTTTGGAATAGTATCATCATCAAGTATATCTCTAACAGTATATTTCTTTCCTTTTATTTCAACAATCTTTTGATTTGCCTGATATTTCCCTTGATAGAGAAGTATTCCATCTGAAGGAGCTTTTAGAAATCTATCATCAATAGTAATATTTCTTAAAGGATTTCTGAAAAATAAATATTCTGAAAATTCTTTTAACGGAGCATCTGCTATTTCTTTAAATTCTTCACTTTTAAGCCAAGTTTCTAAAGGAATAGCCATTTATTTCTCCTTTATAGAAAAGTTTCTTTATCTAAATCTTGCTCTGCTTTGAAAGCTACTTTTCTATTTATTTGAGCTGCTGCTAAACTATTAGAACCTTCTTTCCATACTATTTGCAGAAATCTATCAATCCAGTTCAAACGGGCTGTAACACAATTTCCTGATAAACAAGGTTTTCCATTTCTTCTTACTATCAAAATATGATATTTAGGTAAAGTTACATCATAAACCATTTTCTTATCATAAAAAACTTCAATATTATGTCTGTCTTTATTTCTTGATATTAAAGTTTTATTTTTATTTAAGTTAATTATAACTTTGTATATATCATGATTAGTAGTTCTTTCCTTTTCATTTTCCCTTACCTTAAACTTTTTTCCTTTTCTATCATACTTTCTTATTATTGCTCTATATCCACATTTAATTGCAATTTCTTGAACATCATCAGCTAATTGTTTAGATGAAGTATTAAATTCCCAAAGCCAATCTTTTCTTTTATATCCATCCCCTTCAACTAATGCTTCAAGTAAGAGATGTAAATACTTCTTGTCAAGATTTTTAATTTCAATTGGAATATATTTTTCTGGGGCTTTACCAAATTTTTCAAGATAATTATATAATTGTTTATCATAAATTGAAAAAGAAACAGTTTTCTCACAATAAGACCAATTAAATCCCATCTTTGTTAATAATGTAGCAATTTTTCTATAGTTTTCTGGATTTTTACTTTTATCTTGAGCAATACGAATAGAATAAAAAGGTCTTGAACCTTTAGAAAGACAGCCTTCTGCAAGATACCAACCAAGAAATTGAACCCAAAGTTCCATAGGTATTTGTCTTTCTTTTAGATATTTTTTATCTGCATTACTCAAATATCTTTTCTTAATTCCTTTTTCTATAAAATATTTCTTTATTGTTGTTTGAGCTATTCCATACTTCTTAACCAAATCTACTACTGATGCTCCATTCAAATACTCATTAATTAGCTTTTTACCAAGTTCTTCATTTATACTTTTAGCTTTTCCTTCTTTTTCAAGCTTTTCATAAAAATGACTACCCCAATCTTCTTCTTTAACTTCAAGAGCAGGGAGTATAAAGTATTTTTCATCTTTTCCTTGATAATTTTCTACAGCTTGCTTAAACCAAAAACTTGCTGTAGAATCATTAAGAAACTTCTCTATTTCAACTAATTTGAATTCTCCATATTTCTTTGTCTCAAATTGTGTCTTGATATAAACATTATGGTCTGCTGTAATTAATAAATCAACATGAGAAGTTTTTATATGATAAAATTTTCCTTCATATTCATAAGCTTGATATGCTACAGGTTTTAAGTATTCTATATTTTGAGTTTCTGGATTATAAGCTGCTATTAATTCATCTCCCTTTAAATCTTTGAAGTATTTCCAACCTTTATCGGTTAATACTTCCGTTTCTTGGTCATAACAAGAAAGCAATGCACCTTGAAGGGTAAACTCATCAAAAGGAATGAAGACTACTTCCAATCCTAAATCATTTGCTATTTTACATAAAGTTTCTCTTTTCTTTCTTTCTGTTTTATATTCATCTGAATTTCTTGAAAAGCTTTCTGATAAATCAGCAGTATAAACAGTATATCCAACTACAACAGAATTCATTATACCAAATTCTAATAATCCTTCATCTTCTATTGGAATAACATTAACTACTTTTTCAAGTTCTCTTAATTCATCTTTGTCTGCAATATGCTTTGTTGCAACAAGAACATCCCATGGTGTTATCGGTAAAGCTAAACAATCTGTGTGAAAAAGCTTTCCTGTAGTTTGTCCTATTTTGAAAATTCTGCAATCAAAATTTTTCTCTATCCATTCAAGAGCTTCTCTTGTGCTTCTTTCTCCATATCCACCAATATAATAATTATCTCTTATATATCTACAATCTGGTTCCCCTTCAAAGTAAAATCCTGCTGGCGGTTGATGACATTCATATCCACATTTTGTTAAAAAGTCAAATGCAACTGCTTCTTCTTTATCTCTGCCTTTTGCTCTAAACCTTGAAATGACACAAATTCTTTTATCTAAAATATGTGGTAAATAAACAAAGGAATTTATATAATGCAAATCTTGGAGTTTAGGAACTGTAGGATATGTCATCACAATTCCTTCTTGAGCCAAACATTGATAGAAACAATGCCATTCATAAACCATTCTTCCTATATTAATTTCAACTTTTCCTTCTTTTGCTAACTCTTCCATCCATTCATTATTTATTACAAATTCAGCATGTAATGGTGGAGTCATTACAAAGACTGGAAGATGTAAATCAGATGGAGTAATAATTTTATCTTCTTTATTCTCTTCTTGGTTTTGTTGCTTTCTTACGAATCTTAATTTTCTTACTTTTTCATTTTGAGCTTCTTTTTGTTGTTTTTCCTGTAGTTTTTTGATAATTTTGATTTTAGGCATTTTTCTTACTCCTGATAAATGATAAGAATTTCTAATAAATTCTTATCTTTAAAAAGATAGTTAATGCAAATATTCCGCATAGTATTAAATAGAAGTCCAGTTAACTTTGAACTAATCCCAGTTTACGATATACACTTTGGAACAGTATTTCATGATAAGCATCTTTTCAATAGGTTAGTAAGGTATATCCAAGATAATGAAAATGCTTATTGGTTCTGTGGCGGGGATATTTGTTATGATGAAGAAACAGAAATTCTTACTCCTGAAGGATGGAAAAAATTTACTGAAATTAAAGAAAGAGATACTGTAATATGTTATTGGGAAAATTCTCATTGCTTGAAACCTTCTTACATAATAAAAAAGTTTGTTTTCGATTATGAAGGAATAGCTATAAAATTAGAAAGTAGATATATAGACCTTTTAGTAACTCCAGAACATAGAGTTCTAATCAAAGATGCAAGTAAATCTCGAATTGTAAAAAGAGCTTTTGAACTATTAGGAAGAAAAAAACCTTTTTGGATACCTGTAGCAGCTCCCTTCTATAAAAGACATACAGCAAATGGAATGCAAATTACTCATCATGTTAGTGAGCATACTATCAAACTTTTAGCTTGGATTATAACAGAGGGTTGGTTAGAATATCATCATAGAAATGGAAAACCTTTCAGAATAGGTATAGGACAATCTATAAAACATAAAGAATATGTAAAAGAAATAGAAGAATGTATAACAAAATTAGGTTTATCAGCCAGAAAATATCAAAGAAAAGATGGAGTCATTCTTTGGAAATTTAATACAAGATCTACTGAAAAATTACTTTCCTATTTTGATAGTTTAGATATACATAGAATTCCAAGAAGACTTTTAAATCAAGATTATCCAAACTTAAAAATTTTATTTGATACTTTAATGAAGGGGGATGGTATTATATCAAAAAATACTTACTGCACTACTTCAGAAAAACTAAAAGATGATTTCTTAGAGCTTTGTTGTAAATTAGGTTATAGTTGTACAGTTACAAAAACCAGCTCTAATGATATTGTTATAAATAGAAAATGTAAAGTCAAAGACATTTACAGAATTTATGTAAGAAAACGCAATGGAGAAGGTTGGGCAAAAGTTGATAATGTTTCTACCCAATACTATAAAGGAAAAGTTTGGTGTGTTACTGTTCCTTCTGGTTTTATTGTAGTAAGAAGAAATGGAAAAATAGCAATATGCGGTAACTGTGAATTTATAAACTTACAGGATAAAAGATTTGAATATGAAACTCTTGAAAAGTCATTTCAAAAAAACATAGAAAGAATTCTAACTTACTCAGTAGAATATGCAACAGAAAAGCTAAAACCAATTGCAAATAAGTGTCTATTTATGATAAGTGGAAATCACGATGAAATGCATAGAATTAGATTTGGATTTGACCCTATTTCTTCTATTTGTAAGAATTTAGGAATAAAAAACTACACTAATTCTTATGAAGCATTAGTAAAAATTTTATTCAAACATAACAGAACAAGTTCACTTACTTTATATACTCATCATGGACATGGTTATTCAAAAGTAAGAAGTGGGACTTTACTCAATCCATTGGAAGATGCCATGACAAATTTTGATGCTGACATCTTTATTTTTGGACACAGCCATTATCTCGTATTTACATATAAAAACTTTCTTACTTTGAATAATAGCGGAACACGATTGAAAGTTAAACAGAAATTGTTATTGAGAGTTGGTGGATTTAGATTTTCAAGAAAAGTTGGAAGCTGTAGTTATGAAGAAAAAAGGGGAATGCGTCCTAATGCAACTGGAACTTATATCATAAAAGTTATTGCTAATCCTTATCCTGTTGGGTCACTAAAGTTTTCTGTGATTCCTTTTATTTAAGAATTCTATTCACCCGATGAATAAAATTCTTTAGTTAAGTTCTTGATTTCTTTTTGTAATTCTGTCAATATATTTTCAATCTTTTCTAATCGGTTCTCTAAAAAATCTAATCTTGTTGACAATAGTTTTAAATCAGAACGATATTCTTGCTCTAATTCTGTTTTAAGTTTGTCAGTAAATTTATTATAGTCTGACAAGGTTAAGTAGTTACTGTTTAAAGGTTTTGGTTCTATTGTTCTCAATAAAACTCTTTGTAAGAGAAAAATAAAAACCCCACCAAAAATTCCAAGAGCAACTAATTGAAATAAGAAAAATGAAATCTTTTCCCAAGACATATTTTTCTATTACTACTTTGAAAATTTTAAACTTTTACAAATTCTTATCTTTTTATGAAATCTTTTCATAAATCCTTCTAAGCAAAGTTTTAACTGAAAAGAATTGCTGAATATTATCAAAATACTTTCCTTTGTTTACAAAATAAGAAAATAAGTAAGAATAGTAATTAAGGTTTATATCATTTCTCCAATAAATTTCAACTGGAATTCTATAAAACATGCAAGTAATAACATCAAAAACTTCATAAAGATAGTAATCAACTTCATAGCACTCAAAATCAAAAAGAATACTTTTATTAGATTTCTTTCCAAAATTTTCCAATACTTTATCAACAAGAACATAAAGAGAAACTGCAATATTCTCTGAAACTTGATAAAAGGGTAATAAACTTAAAAATATAACATCAAATAAAGTTTCTTTTTTATCTTTAGCAACATTGAAAGAAGGTCTTACTGCTATCAAATATTCCTTTATATTCATTTCTTTTTCTATTAATTCAATCAAAGTATCAAACATTCCTAAACTCAATTCTTTGAAAGATAAATTTATGTTCTTCAGATAAAAAAGAAAGGTTTTAGGATTGTTATAATACTTCTTGATTTCATTACAGTATTTTTCCAAAATAGGATAATGATATAGATGGAATAGAGCATTACAATTAGTGCAATACATTATAAGATTACATCTTTTGCTAAAATTTCTTACATTGAAACCTGAAGGATATACCAATCTAATGGCTTTAGCTTTGCATTCCCACAAGAAAGTATGAATATTGAATAAAGCCAATGGGGAATTAATAAAATGAGCATAAACTTCTCTTTTAGCTTTATTTAGCTCAGAAGCTTTATCTGGAGAAACATAAAAAAGTCTTCCACTTATTTTTTCTTTCCTTAAGTATTTTGGTAACTTAGAAATAGGGATATTGTAATGCTTTATATCAAGAAAAGAAATTCTCGGTTGACATAAATCAAAGAAATCTGTAAACTTAAATCTATTAAAATATTCTGTTTTGTCTGCTAAATAGATAAGTTTCATTGACTAAAGTTTAACTTTAGTTGTCTCGTTTCTTTTAAAATTCTTCTCTTCGCAATTTCACAATATTCAGGATTTATTTCTATTCCTATCCATCTTCTTCCTAATCTTTCTGCTACTACTGCAACTGTTCCACTGCCCATAAAAGGATCTAATACAATACCACTTTCCCAACCAGCATTACAACCGCAATCAGTCCAACCTAAAACATAAATTTTAGAAATTGGCATTCCACCTGTTTCTTTAGAATTAGGTCTACAAATACCTTCTCCAATTGCTCTTTTTTTTTTGCTTTTTTTGTTTTAGGTTCTACAGGAGTATATTCAATTTCTTTTTTAATTATTTTTTCTCTTATAAAACCACATTTTTTACATATCCATTGAGGACAAGCACATTTTATCATCGGTTCAACTAATTTTTCTGAAAAAGTTGCAAAATGAGCTTCTGAAAAAGGTTGAGTTGGAATTTCCCAAAGATCTCCTGGATTTTTACCAAGAGGGTGAAGAGGAGTAGTTATAATATCTGTTTCTTCATGTTGAAAAGTTTCTATCATTTTAGAAATATTAGGTCGTGGTTTATTAATACCTCCTCCACCTCCGTAATTAGGCAAGTTTGCGTACTTATGATTTGGACTAACTCCTCTCATTGCTCTTTCAATTGAAACTTGTTTATGTGGAATTCTTACTGCATCTAAATCAAACCAATATTTTTTATTTTTAACTAACATAAAGATAGGTTCATAAGCATTAGTAAATCTATCTTTAACACTGGAAGGCATGTGATTTGGCTTATACCAAATAATTATATTCCTCAAAATTAACCCAAGTTCATCAACACATTTTAAAATAAAACGATAATTTTGAAGAGCCATACATTTATCTTTAATAGAAACTAATTTATTTAAAGATTGTGCTTTAATACTATCAGCATATTTTGAATTTTCTTTTCTTCTCTTTCCTTCAATACCTCCAACATTTCCTTTCCCTATTGAATGACTTCCATAACAATCATTATGATTCCAAAATATTACCCCTGTCTTTTTTAAAACTCTTTTTAGTTCTTTCATTATTTCAAAAAGATGTTTAATATATAAATCCAAAGTAGGTTCTAATCCTAATTGACCATACCAAGCCCCACATTTTTTACAAAAGAAAGATTCCCAAGGCTTTCCTTTAACTGCAAATTCAGGATTTTCTATTTGTCTATCCCAATTTCCTACTCCACATTTTTTCTTAGGAATTCCTCCAGGATTAGGTAAAATAATACTTTCCCACTCATGTTTGCAAGTTTTATCTCCATTCCAAATTATTCTTGCTTGTTCACCATAATCTCTTAAGCCCCAATAAGGAGGTGAAGTAATAATACAATCTATACTTTCATCAGGAAATTTAGGTAATATTTCCAAAACATTAGCACAATATAAAATACCATTTTCAGTTTCAAAATATCTATCTTCTTTTGGAAATTTATCTTTCCAATTACTCATAATTTCTAAAAGAAATAACTTATCAAAACTTCTACTTTATCTCTTAAAAACTTATCTTTTATCTGAAAACTAAAATCCAATTCTAAATCTTTACAAAACTGCAAAAAAGAAGCAATATGAGAAGTAAAGAAAACATTGCAAGCTAAAACTATTTTACTTCCTTTCCATCCTAATCCTGAAAAGAAAACATCTAACTTTGCATTATAAACATAAGAATATAAAAAAAGAACATTTTTATCTTTTAATTCTTTAGAAGCAAAATCATAAACTATTTCCAGTAAGAAATAAGGACTATTAAAATTTCTCAGTTTTTGTCTTGGTAATCCAAATATTCTGTCCATTGTTAGTCTTGCATTATGCTGACCGTCGCTAAAGGAAAACCAATCATCTGAAAAAGGCAATCTCCATAAAACAAATAATTCATTTTCTTCCAAAAAATCTGCTAAAACCTCAAGATTATCCCTATTAACTTGATAATTTAGTAAATAAAGGAAGTTATCATTAAAATATGACAAATACTGCACATTTGCATTTATTTGCGTTGCATTTTTCATTTTTCTAATCTTCTTCTAAAATTCTTATTATTTTATCTTTATTAATTACAAAATAAACAATTGCAGAAAAGTATCTACCCAAAATGTCTTCCACAAGAATGAATGCTCTATTGTAATTTTCTTTCAATGCTAAATCTTTTTCTTTAACTTCTTTTTCTGATAGAAAACATATTTCTCCTTTTAATTTTCCAAAATCAAATTTCTTTCTTATCAAATCAAAGTCAAATGCAAAAAGTTTAATCAAAGACAAATCAAGAAGATAAAAATCTGAACCTTCAACTTTATAATAGTAATAATCCCAACTACTGCAATACTTTATTTCATTTCCTTTCTTTTGAATATTGAAAATAGAATATAGACCAAATGGAATAAAGACTGGAAAGTGATCATAGTAAAGTCTCAAATTCATTTTTGTTCTCTTGTAAGAAATCTGCTATGGAAACATATCTTATAGGTAAATTATAAATCTCTTTACCTATTTCACAAGGATCTTTATCTTCTGGCAGTTCAACTATTCCTATATCCATTATTCCTTCTTTCATTAAATCATAAGCAAGCTTATAAGCATCATCAACTGCATCAGCATCCAGACAAATATAAATCTTCTGCCAAGTATTCTTTATCAGTCTTTTTTGTTGCTTTGTTAAATTTTTACCAAAACAAGCAACTGCTTTTTCTGGGAATGGTAATATATCAAATATTCCTTCACAAAGAAAAACTTCATTAGAATTCTTAACTCTATCATAATTGAAAACATAATCTTTCATATTTCTGTTTTTATAATTGTAAGTATAGTATTTAGGTTCTTCTCCAAATATTGCTCTAAACTGAAATCCTACTAACTCATTTTCAACTTTGATAGGTATCATTATTCTTTGATACAAATGTGGAAAGCTTTTATCAATACAAAAACTTATTTCATATTCCTGAATAAATTTATCAATATAATCTTTTGAATAAATCTTTTCCAATTTGTTTAAAAGAAATTGATAACCTATACTGTCAAAAACAGGAATGCTTTCTGGAATTTTATCTAAAGAACTTCCTTTTACTGGTTTAGGTAAACTTATTCCATCAATATAAAAGCTATGTTCTATTTTAAAGTTCTTATCAAACTTTAAGATTTTTCCACATCTGAAACAATATCCAACTCCTTTTGTAAGATTAATATACAAATGAAATTTCGTATCTGGTGGTTTTCCTATTTGAACACAATAAGGGCAACAAAATCTTATTTCATCGTCATGACTTGGAACTTCTTTATATTGTCCAAATTTTTTAACTAATCTCTTCAGGTTAAGCCTTTTCATTAAATAATGCTTGTTTTAAGATTTTTGCTATTTCTCTTATTTCTTCTTGAGCTTGTGGAATACTTCTTTTCTCTACAAAATCTCTCCATACAAATATTGGAGCAGAAGCAATCAGAGTAGTTGCAGTTCCTTGTGGCATTAAAAATCTTAATTCTTCTCTCTTAAATTTTTCTTTGACTTTTAAGCTTGTATATATTCCATATAAATCTTGAAAGTCCATATAAATACGATTAAATAAATCATAATCTTCCTGAAATCTATAAGGTAAGCAAAAAGCATTTACATCTGTATATCTATGACTTCTCTGATTGAAATTGATAGTAGTATGTCTTATCCACTGATGAGAGCATATTCTGCTAATATTATAAGCTAAAACTACTTTCCATTCTGGAATACTACTATTGAAAATGAAAAGCTTTGATTGTAAATATCTTACATTAAACTCGCTTAATTCAATAACAATATTAGACTTTAATTCAAACGATTTCATGAAATCATTATCTTTTTTCCAATCATAAAGTTCTATATCAATTAATTTCTTAAATTTTTCTTCTGGCAAGTTCTCTGCAAAATGTCTTAAAGTAAATATTGCTGTAAATTCATCTATTGGAAACACTTTAAAGAAATATTTGAAAATTCTTTCTCTTGTTTCTACATTAATATCTGATAAATCAATAACAATTGGAGTATGAGCAAAAATACTGAAATGTTTCTTCTTATACAAATTAAGTAAAAATTGAGTTCTCTTTTCCTTATCTAAAAATTTTTCTTCAAATAGAATTCTGATAGGATAATCTGAATAATAGCAAATTCTTGCTCCCAAATAACTGAAAATTAAATCTTTTTTTAAATTTTCTTTATTTATTCTTTCATACAACAGTTCAGCATAATACTTTCTTTTCTCTTTCAGATAAGTTTCATAATTATTCTTTGTTAACATAATAACCCCTTTATAACAAACTTAATTCTAAAACTTTTTCTTTTAACAAATCTTCAAACTTACAAATGACAAAAATTTCATCTGCAATTTCACTTTCAAATGTAATAATTGTTTTAACATACTTTCTTGTCTTCACTGAAAGCAATATTTCTTTGAAAGTTCTCATTAACATCAAACATAAAATTGGAAAGTAATCTTTTGTAAAAACTAATACAAGCCTTAATCTTTCTCTTTCACTTTCTAATTTATCTGCAAAATTGATCCACCATCTTAACAAAACATTCTTTTCTGGATTATTAAAAACAGTTTGTAAATTAAATTTTTCACTTTTCTTTATTGCCAAATAAACTGGAAACCTTTCAAAGTATTTACTCAACTTTATAAATCCTTTTTCTTCTTCTATATCTTTCAATGAAATATTGAAATATTTACAGAGCAACTTCTTAACTTCAAGACTAAAGTCTTGTTTCTTTATATTTTTCTTTATCTGATTATTTAACTCTGCAAAATTTATCATTTTTTCTTTCTCTTCTTTTTTCTATCCTTTCTGTAAACTTTATCATAACAAGCAGCACAAAGCCCTCTTGCATAAAGCCTTTTTTCTTTCCCACATAAAGAGCAAATAATCATTTTTACATTTTTCTTTTTCTGCCTTTTTTCTCCTTTAACTTTTTTCTCATTTTGAGTTCTCAACTGCTCTAAATATTCTCTTCTCTTTTCATAAACTTCTTCAGAAAGCTTCTTCCATTCTTTGCATTCCTTACAACAGATAGGTTTAGTCAAATAAGTTTTTTCATCTATCTTTTTAGCAGAAGATAATTGTTCTGCCCTTTCTCTTAATTTTTCACAAGTTTCAGGAGAAAATCTTCCATATTTACACTGAAATGTATTTATCTCTAACCACAATTCTTTATCTTCTACATTAACAGGAGGAATTTTATTCATTTATTATTAGATAATAAAACTCTTCTCCCATATTCAGCAATCAATAATGCATCTGCTTTTCCGTCATGTTTGCCAATATCAAGATAAGGAAAAAGACTTTTAGCCTTTTCTAAAGACAATTGCTTTATTTCCTTTCTTGTTTTCTTTCCATATTTTCCTAACATAACTTTTTGCCATTTCTTGGCAGTAATTTCTTCATAAGGAATTCTTAAAGTTTTGAGAATTCCTAAAATCGTTCCATATTGAACTCCTAATTTGAATGTAGAAACAACTCCTTGCTTTGGGAATGCTTGCTGTTTCTCTACTAATGTAATCAAAATATTTTCCTGAAGTTTCCTTTCAAAAAGAGAAATAACTTCTGAAAAATCATCTGGCATTGCATAAACTTCAGCTCTTAATGTTTTTGAATTAATAAAGGCAATTGCTCCTTTCTTTCCTATATCTATTCCTGAAATTAGCATTATTTATTTTTTCTTTTCAAACTCTTTCTCATAATCTTCTATTATCTTTAAAGCTAAATCCAAAGTTAACAAAGCTGGAGGTCTTTCAGATGATAACAATATTGCTTGCTCTACTTGTCCTCTTTCCTTATACCATAACATAATCAAAAATCCATAAAATTCATCTAAATCTATTGGAAGAACTCCTATTGAACCTATACTATCATCTCTCCAAAATAATCCAACTTTCTTAACGAGTTCTCTTAATTTATTCATAGTAGCACAATTCCAATTATCACTTGAAAAAATTCCATTTGAAAAAGCACATCTAATTTGCTGTACTTTTACATTAGAAGAAATAGAATGATAACCATCTTTATCAAGTGGATACTTTTCATAAAATTCCTTACAATATTTACACAAATACTTCATTTTCTCTTCCATCTCAATTATCAATTACACTTCTGCTCTATTTTCAATACTTGAAACTACTTCTGTATCAATCCAACCCATTTCTTCAAATAGCAAAAATAAACCTTCTTTATTAGTTTCCCATCCTATTAATCTATCTATAAAAGTAAATCCATCTCTAAAAACAACAATACAATATCTACCTAATTTACCTTTTAAATCTTCAAAGCTAACCATTTTGCTTTCTCACTATTTCTTACCTTCTTTCAATAGTTTTTCTAACAATACTCTTTCAGGATTTTTAAGCTTAATAGTCAAACTTTTACCTACAAAACTCCCTTTCTCATAAGAAGCACATTCTATTAATCTTTCTACTTCTGGACTTCTCATAAAACTTATAAAACATTCTTTACAACAAAAATGATATTCCACACAATCATTCCATTCAGGATCAGAAGTCTTTATACAAATCTTTATTGGAATATCTTCTACCTCTGCTCCACA
>Ga0190315_1000394_pt1 | contig 23119 bp, 15 predicted proteins | sample 48701101_MG_FD_161673 | JGI IMG/M metagenome (GOLD analysis project Ga0190315, IMG submission 161673) | Hydrothermal vent sediment bacterial communities from Southern Trench, Guaymas Basin, Mexico - 4870-11-0-1_MG | ecosystem: Environmental > Aquatic > Marine > Hydrothermal vents > Sediment ...
AGTGACAGCTTGGGTCGATCAACGCAATGATTTGGCAACTGAAATGGACTGGCGTTTTACCACCGAAGATGCTCGAATCAAACTCAGAAGACTTTACCCCCTCAATAGATCCTTGACAATGTACTAGTTCGTTCTTCCAAATTGCCATCAATCAAGCCAATCATGGGCAAATTAGTAAACGCATCGGCATTACCTAACAATTCGCGCAAGTCACAAGTATGTTCATCTGTCACTTGATATTGGCAATCTGCATTGCTTCTATCAGAATGATGAATATAACTTTCTACTGAGCGAATATTAGTGACAATCTTTTCCAACTCGGTACAAGGAAGAGATTGTTTTTTTGCATTCTCAAGCAAATATTCCAAATACGCAACGCCCGCTTCACGCCTCACTAGCCCTGAAGTTTCTTTATCCAATAGTTCACGCAAACCTATCAAAGCGCGGTTATCGGGATCATCAAACAATTGGTTAATTTGGCGCTGTATTTCCGACAACGCTTCCTCTTTTTCCGTTATCTCCTGATTACCCTGAACCAGATTCTCGTAATAATTGTAAACCGCTTGCTGAAGATCATCATCCACTTTGCCTCCGGCTGTCATGCTCACTTTGCATAAATGAGCGCGAAACAATTTATCGCTGCCAGATTCTGATTTTTTATCAGCAGTGGAGACGGGTTGTAAAGTGCCCTGTTTATTTTTAAAGGGCAGAAAGTTTGGGTTGATGGAAAAAATATTATTTTTATCCTTATCATCCATTTCCGCGCAGGTTTTAAGCAGACTTGTCAACAGTGGCGAGGGGATATTGTCAATGTGTTCAATGAGTTTGGCATAAATCTTCGTTACGGCATCAGCCAATTTTTTATCGGCAAGGGGGTAAACGCTGAAGGTTTCAAATTCGCCCAATCTGCCTTTGACTATATCCTCTAAATTGGCAATCCGAGACGATGAGAGTTGCTCATAAACTTCACGCGCAACGGTGATGCAATCCAATCCGAGCGTAGCAATACCCTCTCGGTATTTGAACGGATTGGTTTGGGTGATCACCTTTTCAATCGCACTCGTTATGTCACTGTGTAACAGTTCTAAGTGTTCATTATCTGGTGTAATTTCGTGAGACATGTCAGTTATCAGTTATCAGTGGATAAAGGGCGAACACGCAGGTTCGCCCATAAGAAAGTTCGCCCTTTTTTTTAAATATGGTGTCCCTAAAATCCGTTATAATCAAAGAAAAGTCAGTCACGATTCTTTTGCGATAACACTAAATTAATCAAGTTGAAAGTCGTTGATGAAAACAAATAGCGTCTATCAAAACGCTGTTGTCGAATGATCGTGACATTGTCACTGCGAAACAGCAAAAAGGGAAACGTTTCATATCCGCCATCTAAGGGCAGTTTGTCAACCACTTGATATAACAAGTATAAATAATTCTCCAGCACATCTATAAAACTATCCCCTTCCGTGGTTTCTGCTTCATAACGCTTGGTTTCAGAATGTGGACTAAAATACTGCTTAAAGATTTCTGGTTGAAACAACACGGGTAACGGTATCGCAAGATACTGGCTGCCACTGGCATTTTGACTATAAATGTCTTGACTCTTGCTGGTATCTTCACTGGCTTGCTGCATTTTTTCTATTTCTTTTGCAACCTTGCTCAATGCGGTTCTCAGGTTATTGGTATATTTGGCATCTGAGGCATGTCCTTGCATTTTTTCCACTATGCCTTCGCTTTTTACCGCGTTTAACAGATCTTTGGGAATATTCACTCGTTCTTCACTCTTGGGAATCGGTACGATGAAAATATCGCCGTCGATATAAAAGCTGGGTTCAAAGCGATAATTGAGCAAGTCATACAAGCTGTTTTGGCTGCGTTCGCTAAACTGTTCATAGTAGATATCGACTTTTTTCAGGGTGTCACTGGCTACTCGTGTTTGTGTGCGCTGAAAAATCGTTCTAATATCGTCTTTCAATTTGGTTAAGGAGTTGTTATATTCCGCTTGCCCCACCTTCACACTTTCCAAGTTGCGACTGATTTCACGCTTCATCTCGCTGAGCAACTTAGCTACCCCTGTTAATAGGGAATCGCCTACCGAATCAACATGTTTCCCGCCTACTGGGATAATTCTCAGTTCATGTTGTTCGCCAATGTCTCCTAAACCGGTTATGCGTGTTTGTACAGCGGCGCGTACCAATAAAATGATATTCATTAACCCTGTGATGCCACGTTGATAACGCTCTTCTCGGGGTTGCCAATCGCTATAATAAATCCTGTCATGGAGATAAAATGTCAGCCAGCGCGTTTGGGTTTCTAAGGCCCTTTCTTCAGCGGTGTCACCGCCACGCCCACGATACACGGTTTGTACAATTTCCATTAAGTTATTTTCAATCTGAAACTTGGGCACTTGAATGAAAATATATCGCGCACGCGCAAAAGTAATGCCACGACTGGCCGAAGACGTCATAAATATAATCTTGACCGCATTTTTATGCTTATGGATTTGTTGACGTTCCGTATCCGAAATGCTGGAATGGATTTCCAAATAATCCTTAAATTTCTCAAATGAACCGCTGGGCAAAGAGAATTGGTTTTGGCTGAGTTGGGCAATTAATTGCCTCAGATAATTAATATTCTGAATATAAACCAGAATTTGCCCATCATGAGCCGGATCGCGCAATAGCTTGAAAATGTCTTTTAAAAGCCAGGCTTGTTGTGCGTCATCATCGTTGCGCTTTTCGCGCTTTTCTAAAAAGGCCGAGTTGGCACGTACTTCCGCGCCGACTTTGTAGCTCAACACTAATTCACGGGCCGGAAAGGTATTGGCGTTGATAATGGTGCTATCCCATTTTGAAAAGCCGATTTTAAATTGATCTTGTTGGATAGACAAGGGTTTGGCATCAATTGCTTTATCCACTTGACGATATAAGATTTTCGCTGGACTGGGTTCGCGTTTGGATAAATGCTGTTTAATCACATCTTTACCGGCAATCGAGGCATCCGATGCAATGATTTTAACCTTGAAATGTTTATGGAATTTTTGCGCGATTTTCACCAATTCATGCAGCAAATCACTACCACCACTATCGCCAATCACTTCATCTACCATAAAAATAACATGCCGCGTTGTTTTTGCAATCTGCGCCAGTTTCACATCATCAAAGTCTTTCAATTGCTTATCTATAGCGGCTTCGGCAAAAAGTCGTCTTAAATGTTCCGCTGTGGTTTTGGTTGCCGTCTTTTTCAGTGATTGCACCGTTGCCGTCGCGACAATGTTTTTGGGTATCGTCTTATCAGTATAATGAGCGTGACGTAAAGTGCAAATCGCTGAACAAACCGTATTCAATACGCCTTGTGTGAAACGACGATTATAAGCCATTTTATTATCGCTACTGGATTGGCTGTGACTGTAGCGCGATTTATGAAAAACCAGTTCTTGTTCATCAGGAACCAATTTTAAAATACTTTGCTTCCCGCCGACAGCTGTTGGCATTTTCAATTCGGGTGGCAAGGGCGTATTTGAGACATATTTAATCACAGGTTGCCCATCAAAACTATTAATGAGGGTGCTGTTTGAGTAAATACAGATTAAACTGTCGTCTTTGACGATTCGCTTGCCATTATCAAGGCGACTCAATTTTTCAACAATATCATAGTTGACTTGGGTACGTGGACTGAAATAGAAAAACAATACCCCTTCTGACAGGATGGGTTGTGTTAAGATATATTCAACAATCGCAGTGGTTTTACCAATGCCAGGATGCCCGGTGAGAAAGAGCAATAAATCATCATTGTACATGGCTTGCGTAATCAGACGCGCATGAGCATCCCGAAAGGTTAAGGCACTGTCAGGCTCCAATCCGACTTCTGCCAAAATCTCTGGAGGCACTTGATCCGCAGTACTGAAAAAATCTTTCAACACTTCGGTATAAGTACTTTGCGTTATGCCCTTGTCAGAAAAAGGTAATGTGCGTAATTTTTCGACAAAAGTCGTTAAATTGTGGCTATTACCACCAAAAAATTGGCGAAAGGTGCGTTTGAAATTTTTGAAAATGCTTTCAAAAACGGATGTGATAGAAACCAATCGATTTTCGGGATAAGGTATTCCCTGAGTTTGTTGCTTACTTTGTTGATAGATCGTTTGGAAAATGCCTAAAATGGGCAAGTCGGCTTTATCGCTGATAAAAGTCGCATTATAAGCGCGATCCGTTAAACCAATGGCATTGACTTCTAAAGCCTCTTCATGAAATCGTTCAGGTAGCAATGCTGTGAGACACTGAACAAAACTATGGGCATAGCCACCAGCTTGAATCATTTTATAGCTGTCTTTGTCGTCTCTGGAAAAGGCTTCAAAGTAATCAGCCAATTCGGCTGAATAATGAATACCCGCTTTATCGGAATCCATCAGAATATGTTCAAAAGCGGTTTTCTGGCGCATATAGCCATAGGTGGTGAATAGACGTTGTTTGACGATAGAAACGTCTTGTAAATCAGGTACTTGAGTAATATCCGCGACCGAAAATAAGCCGACATCGATCACCACGATGCGATATCGATCATGCAAATGAAATAACATGATGATATCAGCATTTAAAAATTGTCCACGTTGTTGGTATCTTTGATAATCCGGTTGAAGTTGACTGTCTATGTGCTTGAACATCTGTTCAAGCTTGGGCGTGAGTAAATCATAGCGAACATAATCATCGCTATTAAAAAGCGGCTGTAAATCACACTGATAATATAACAAAGTGGGATAATTCGCTTTTGGTGTCTGCAAAGGTAAAGGTTCACTCCGAAAAGCTTTCATCGCGTCATCCAGCCCTTGACAATATTCGACGATAAAATTAAAGCCTTTGTGAACACCCAAAAAGACGAGATATTCGATAAACCGCTCAGTGTTTTTCAACAAAGTGGGATCAACAACGCCATTTTTTTTCGCCTTGGCTTGTAAACGGGAGACAATTTGACTCAGTTTGAGCTTTTTCAGTTCCTCATCATAAAGAGGATGAACCTTGGATAATAGCTTTTTCTTGGTGGTTAAATGGCGAATACCCGCTAAAATGCCGATATTGATGCCTAATTCAAAGACAAAACCAAAGTCATCTCCAAGAATGTTGGTGCGAATGTGATTCATAAGAGAGTGAGTTGTATTTAAGGTATACTGAAAGTAGAATGAAGCAATGGAATAAACCTGATTATAACTATTTTTTGTTTTCATTCCAACTTGAGTTTGAATTGTAATCTTACCCTTGCTTGTTGAGTCTGCGAAACCTGCCGAAACATACACTTGTCGTTATAGGTTTTAAAAATCCTTTATTATATAAGTACTGAACCATAAATTTTAAGGTATTTTAATTAAAAAAAACAACCAAGAAGAGGGGCAACCACAAGGGATTGCCCCTACGGGGCAATCCCTTGTGGTTGCCCCTTGCGGTAAAATACCTGTTTATTTGTGCTTCAGTACTTACAATCCTTGTCGTTATAGATTATAGGAAACCAAAATATGTCTTACAGCAGTTTCAACCTTAAAACGGTAGAGAAAGTATTCCAATTGCAAGAAACGGTACAAAACCTTTTTCCCAGCGTTCCAAATCTTGAAATCAGCGATTGGTTACAACAAACCTTGGAAAAAGGCGCTTGTCTTCCACTCAAGAGTGAAAAAGCCCGATCTGAAATGATTATTGCCCCCATTTTGTTGGAAATGATGGAAAAAAATCAGCGTGCTTTTACGATATTTTCGGGTGAAACTTTAGATGTCGATGCTGACAAAGGCTTGAATGGAGAATGTGATTTTATTATCAGCAAAGCGATGAAAACCTATACGATTCAAGCACCTATTTTTGCCCTTGTAGAAGCCAAGCAAAATATTGTCGAAAATAATATGGGGCAATGCGCGGCACAAATGGTGGGGGCTAGGATTTTTAATCAATCCGAAAACCAAGCGATTGAAACCATTTTTGGATGTGTGACTAATGGTGAAGTGTGGCAATTTCTGAAACTTGAGAATCAAACTATTCTGATTGATGCGAAAAAGTATTTTATTGATAATATTCCGCAGATTCTTGGTGTACTTCAAGCGATTATAGATTTTTATTCTAATCATTAGGATGGTGGGCAAGCGTTTGGATTGGATTTTGGGATAATATTTAAGAAAGTCGCGACAGCGATCCAACCCTATAAGAACATTGGTTGTTGGCTATTTTATCGTCCTAATCCTTTGTTCCCGGCAAGTCAATTCAATGCGTGCCAATGACGACGTGTGCTTAGGGGTGGACGAAAATGATCTTGTAATGCCATGATATATCATATAATTTAAATTCTGAAAATCAGAAAAATACGGACAGGCAGGCAATGCCATTAAGCCTGGGCGAACACGTAGGTTCGCCCCTACATTATGTGGTATTGAATGTGCAGGCACTCAGAATTTCTGTAGCCCGTTTAACCAGTTCATCCGGATTGCAAGGTTTGAGAATAAGATCAGTCGCTCCCAATTCTAAGACGATGGGGCGCGTATCTGATTTTGAACGCCCTGTTAATGCCAGTACGGGTATGTCTCGTTTAGCCTCCTGTCGTAGCCATTTTAAAAAACCCATGCCATCTAATACTGGCATCATCATATCAAGTATGATCAGATCAGGGTTGACTTGGCTTAGCTTCTCTTTGCCGTCTTCTCCGTCATTGGCATGGAAAATCTCGTATCCAGCCATTTTGAGGTAGATGCCTAACAAATTTCGCAAATCTTCATCATCATCTACCAGTAATATCTTCTTCGCGGTTTCAGCATTCATAATTAAATAAAACTCCTTAGACGTAATTCAAAAGACATGCCTTGCCCCACTTGACTTTCAGCTGTCAAGCTGCCTTCCCAACGCTTCAGCCATTCGAGCGCAAGATGAATACCCTTAAAAGTCTCTGACGTCTCAACTTCAGAGTTAAACAGATAGTCTTGAAGGCGTTCATTGGGCATCCCAAATCCGCTATTCTTCAAGCTATAAGTCAAGCATTGATCTCGTTCTATCATGTCGATAGTAATGTCGGTATTGGAAACGGCATCTTCAATCAATAGGGCCAGTATACTGGAAATCACTGAAGTCAGTGCATTGGGGGCCGCAAACACTAGGCTAACCAACTCAGGTATGTGACTCTGCAATTTAACTTGTCGTTCCACTGCCGCTTCGGCTACATTTTTCATCGCTTCCGATACGGCTTCCTTGGGATCGACGGGATAAGTCTCAAACTGAGAGGTTGTGCTGGTGGCATCTAGCTCAGCATTCAATTGGGCTTCTACTTCATTGAGTATCTTCAGATGGCTGCTGACTTTGTTTTGCAAAATACCCCCAACCATCTTTTTTTCTGATTCGCCCGTTTTGTCACTCGTTAATAATTGACTGGCCATCAAAATGGATTGCATGTCATTACGAAATTGGTAAATCAGCCGTTCTGCGACTTGTTCCTTCAGGCTGCTTTGTAATTTCATTTGAGTGACATCGAATAATTGGCATAAAACGCCTTGTTTGATCGCTTGCTCGCTGCCTTCACTCTTTTCTTGGTAATAGAACAATTGCATATTGAGTATATAAATACGCTCAATGGCAGCTGATAACTTCACCTGCTGCACGATTTTGCTTTGTTTTAAGAGAATATCACGGAAATAGTCTTGTGCGGTTTCCATGTTCATCTTGCTGATTTCCATCATAAAACCCAAGGCGCTCATTTTGTGAGGTGTCAACCCAAAAATGTGTGACAAAGCATTCATGCTATGATTGACTTGAATCGCGCCACCAAAAACATCATAAAGAATTGTTGGCGTTTCGGAGTCTGCTATGAGGTTTTCTAAGACGCTTAAACGATGTTCTAAGGCTGTGATTGATTTATCAAGTGCTTTATGAAGGATAGCACCGCTTTCAAAATGAAAATAACGCATTAACCGCTGTTGATTGGCTTGATGGCGTAAAAGCCATTGTTGTCGATGGTAAAGCGATTCTCCCATTTGAAGAGCCAAATCTTTAATGTCGATGTCAAAGCGAGCAGGGTTAGGCTGTTTTGCAGTTTCAATCGCTAATACCCAAAATCCATGCACTTCACCTTCAAAGAATAAGGGCACTAAGTATTGTTCTTCGGCGACTTCAGTGGGTTTGAGTAACGGTTTGTTTAAATGGAGAACCCCTTTTTTCTTGATGGCCGTTGTGTAAGGCTTTCTGTTATAGCGACGTTGCCCTTTATCAATATCGGCTAATGAACAATGTAAGGCATTGATTTCATTAGCATAGGCATGATTAGGCTGCCATTCTAGGATGAGCAATCGGCTTAAATTCAACAGATCATGGCTCATCACAATCACTTGTGCCCAATATTCGTCGGTGGCATAAGACTCTGAATTAACCCGATCTTCGATTTTAAATGAACTTTCTACCAGCGTTTCACGTAAGGCTTTATCTGATGTGAGAGATTTATATTGAAAATCAAATAAATAGAGCAAACTTTGGGCAATCAGCATTTCGACAAGGGGAAGCCAAATCAAAGCTTGGTGATAAAGTAGCCACGCTAAGACAACATAAATACCCATCATCATCAGGGTGACGCGCAAGGTTTTGTGAATCGTCAAGCGTTGATAAATCAACAAATTGAGGAACATCAAGATTAAAAATAAGACGAGTTCTACCTGAAGAGTAAAGGTGGTAATGTGTTCCTCATTTAATAAGGTATTCAATGCAAGCGCATGGTATTCGGACATTGAAATCATGATATCATGCGTCATGGCTAAGGGGGTATGCAAACCGGGTAGGTTGCTAGGCTGCGCTAATCCGATGATAACGCTACGTTGTTCAACCAATTCGCTCACTAAACCACCAGCTAAAATTCTCTCTAGTTTAAGCTGAGGAAATTCGTCAAGCCCTTTTCCAAAGTGAACCCGATAGCCCCTTTCTTGCTCAGTGGTGCTCTGCACAAATTTCGAGAGGGGTTTGCCGAGAAAATGTTCAGCGGCAATGATTTCAAGGGCAGAATAAGATTCTCCTTTTATGTTAAAGGCAAGATGTTGTTGACGGTGGATGCCATGCGTATGCGGTGGAATATCGACGACACCAAAGCGGATTTGACAATCAACTGGCAGCTTGGGTAACGGTTCAAGCTCAATGCCCATTTCCCCCTTTTGCAAAGGCGCGTTTTGGGGAATTTGGACATCACGTTGTATAGAACGAGCAAAAAACACATTACCATATTGGTGTGCCTTGCAATAAAAATCACTGGAAACCCGTTTAGGCATAAAAGTAAATACCACCTGTTTAGCCTTTTTGGCTTCTAAGGTGTTTAAGAGTGTTAACCAAGTTTTATCGCCTTGCTCTTGGGTTTCCGGTGCCGCTTTAACGAGTAAGACTTGATCAGGTGCTTCAGGATTAAGCGTTAAACGTTCAAAAACGTCATAAGCCCATTCATCTAATACTGTAAAAGTGTCAAAAAAATTTAACACGGTGATGCCGACGGCTATCAGCAGCGCATAAAAAAGAGCTGATAATTTTGCGAGCCATTTCTTTTTCCACATAAATCTGTTTTTTTTTTTGTTAATTAAACATGAGTACAACGAATGACGGGCCGATAAACGAATGATGAGCCAACTTTTTTCACATAAATCCGTTATCCGTTTTTGTTTTTTTTGTTAATTAAACATGAGTACAATAAATAATAGGTCAAAAACGAATGATGGGCCAATAAACGCTCATGTTTAATTCGTTTATCGGCCCGTAATTCGTTGTACTCATGTTTAATCCGTTTATCCACGTCATCCGCTGTACTCACTCATACCCTACGCACTCAACCACCCGCCTTTCTGACGCTTATTCAGCTTTTTCACTTCCAAAGCTGCCGTTTGATTGCTAATACGCCCTGTCACCATATCTTTATAAACCTGAACAGCGATTTTACGCCGTTTCACAGCATCACCAGCATCTAATATTTGTTCAATAAATTCAAAGACTTTCTTAAAAAAAACGCCCATATTTGAGTCTGTTGAATCACCCCCACCTTGTGCATTGAATTGATTCATCGCTTGTTCAAGATTGGAAAGAATCAAGGTAAAGCCGGTTTGAAAATTGGCCCTTTGTCCAGTAGGCGTTTGTTGTACTTGGGCGATAGTTTCGTGTATGTATTCATCACTTAACGGCCCATATTCTTTAAAAGAGGCGAGGGCGTTTAAACCTTCTTCAGCGGTGCGTAAGTGGCTGCTTTTTAATTTCTCACCTGCTTGATAACACGCTTCCCACGCTTGCCAACGGTATACAAAATCCAGCCCAGTGCCTTTAATGTTTTGCATACCCATAATGCGGTTCAGAAAACCTGGTGGCGTACCGGCCGCGATGCTTTTCACAATTTGATTACCTGGCGTATGGGCGTTGTGAATGACAACCAGTTTACTTTCAAACCATTGCCAGAGCAGTTGACGAAAACTATTATTTAATTCATCGTGTTGATTGGCTGTAGCGGTTTCGAGTTTCGCCGCCAGTGCTTGATAAGCTTCATAATGTTTTAGATCGATTTCAAGCCGTTCCAAAATCGCCTTAGCATTATCAGGCTCTACCATATCAGGCAAACTATCATACAGCTTTTTAGGTTGCTGCCACAAACTCAACAACTGTTCAAGGTTCGGCAAATCGCCTTGCGCTGTCAGCATAATACGCAAACGTGTTTGCATTTGTGCTTCGGTAACGGGGATGCGAGCCCTTTGTGCTGCGGCTTCTAATTCAAACAAGGCGGCATCTTGTTCGCTGGTTTCCGGCCATAAGGTTAATTTAGGGGCATAGTTGTCCCACGTTTCACGAATATAACCGACCATGCCATTTAAATTGGTGCCAATGATAACATGTTGATCGGCGCTCACGTCTTCTACTAATAAACTGGCAAACACGCGGGAACGTGCAATGCGATCTGAGCGATTGTTGACAATGGTGCTAAGCCAAATACCCTGTTCTTTTTCAAAGTCTTGATCACGAAAATCCATTCGACTCCAATTGCCCAAGGCTCCAAAACGTTCATTGGCAGACATGCCCATGACAAATTCGAGTTTGCGGGTTTTTATCGTGGCTATTGGGTAGCTTTTTAAAACACCTAAATCAAGTACCACGCGATCGGCCATTTCTTTCAGGGCAAAATCAGGCTCAATACCGAGTTCATCGCCCACTGCCAGCACGAGGGCAATATTATAAGGATGTTCTTCATAAGGAAAGCGTTTTAAAATATCCGGTGTGAGCAATCCCGCTTCTAACCAAGTAACGGGGCGTAAGCGCGTTTTAAATTCATCGGCCGCCGTTTGCAAAATGGGTAACATTTGTTCTTCAGTGCTAAGCAAGATACCATTGCGGGGAATGAAATTCGTCATCACTATCGGGATATTGATACCCGCCGGGCCTTGTAAATCCTCATGATCGGGATAGGTGTTGGTGATGGTTGAAATATCATCGCGCGTCCATTGTTTTTGTAAAATCTCGACATACGCGGGTGTCAATCCCATACATTCCCACAGAAAAATATCCATGCCCATTTTGTCGGCTTGACGTAAGACATTATATTGTTCCCAAATCGTCGCCTTATCATAAGGGCGGAATAAAAACATTTCGAGGGTGGGTTTAAAAGGACTGGCATGTAAAAACATGGCTTCACAGCCGGTGGTTTTAGAAAAAATGCTATAACCTAAAGCATTGAACATAGCCGCTTTGATGCGTTCAGTGCCCGATTTACCGCGCGTACCCCAACCGCCAACGATTAATGGAATATTAGCGCGTGTGCGGTTGAGTAAGAGGTTCGCATGTAAATGGTTAAAGAAAAAATAACCTAATGCGGCAGCGGCAAAAATCCATAAGTCTTGCAAAGTATTTTGATAGACTGAGAAAAAATAGTCTTGAATACGTAACCAGATTTCTTTAAGCGTCTCTAGATCAAAAAATTCTCCGAATCCTTCAATAGGCATAATGGGTAGTGCGGCTGGGAAAAATCGCAGTACAGCCGGATCGGCCTTAAATTCAGGCAAACTGGGATAAGTGTGCGGTTGATAACCGATTTTAAAACCTAAACTTTGCAAAGCTTCAATGTAGGTTGAGGCTGCTGATTGGCTTTGTTCGTTCCAATTGCGAAGATGGGCATAGTGCGTAAAACGCCAAGTCAGTTTCCAACGTGCGAAGAGTTGTCGTACTAAATATTTAGGGGGTTTCAGGGTGGTTATGCCTTCGCTGGTATAAATGTGTACCATTTGACGGCGCATAAGACAGTCAATCAATTCATCAACTAAGGGCAAATAAGGCCGCCAACCGCCTTCTGTACCGAAGAACAAAGGTTCACCTGGCACTTTTGTTTCCGCCAGTTCACACAGTATCCCAGAAGGAATGCGTAATTGCCCCGGAAAATAACGGCCTATGGTATGGCGATAAGCTTGCCGTTTAGACGGATCAGGATGTCTAAATTCATGTAGCCATCGCCATACCCTAAAACCAAACAAATGGCCTCGAATCAGGGTTTTACTCAACATGTTTTGGACAACATCATAACCAAAATCTTCCTGAGAGAGCACGGATAAGACTCTTGCCAGCGTCGTGTCATCGCTTTTCAGAGGTTTTTTGGCTAAATATCGGCGTTCTTCGGGTTTCTGTGTTCGCAGTTTTTTTTGTAAATGAGTCCGCAGTGTACGGGCTTGTGGTTCCATTTCACACCATAATCGTTCAGCGGCTTGGGCCGCAAAACGCCGAATAGTGATCGGTTTATCCTCGGAACGGTGAAGCTGTTCGATTGTCTTCAGCAAAGTGTTTTGCCAGTGTTGAAGGATTGAATCTGCTGTCGATTCAATAACCCAATCCTCGCTTTGAGACAGAATTTGACAAGCCTCAGTAGCCACTTTGAGGGCAACCCGTAAAACAAAGCTATCGCTTTCATTCGCTAAACTGTCGTTCAATAATTCCAATAAAAAACGATTTAATTCAGAGCGTTGCGGTAATAACGATAATATTTCCAATAATGCAGCGGCTCTCACGGCAGCCACGTCATCTTGGTGTGCCAATTGACGCAAATGCGTTTGCACACTCTCAAGGGGAGCAGTGTTTAAAGCTTTTGCCAAAGTTTGACGCACAAAGGGGCTGCTGTCTTCGACAATCAGGGGAATGAGTTCAATGAGTTTAGGGAAGCGTTGTAGATTTCTGCCTAATATTTCAACAGCTTGGCGACGTACAAACAAATCATCCCCTTCGCCGGGCGTGTTGAAGCGTTTTTGCAAAACGAGGGGTAATGACGTGCTAGAAAAGGTTTCCAATAAATTGAGGGCTTCGCATTGAAGCCACACTTCTTCTTGATAATCGACGCAGAGACGATAAATATATTGCAACGTGCTAGGCATGACACTGTTTTCTTGAATGTCTGCTGGCAGTGTTTTTAACACGGTAGCCAGACAACGAAAAGCTTCAAGATGCACACGACTATCACCGTTATAGTGCAATAAAGGTTGAATCGCTTTTTCTAATGCCAATTGTTGCCACCATTCTACTGCTTTACCGTCTTCATTTAAAACGAGCTAGGCTAAAAAACTTAATCGTTTCAGGAAAAAAGACAAGCGCCGTTCACTCATACCCTGTAAACGTTGATAACGATCAGCCATCGCATCTTGCCCAAACCAACGCGAAAACGCTTTTTTATCGCCGCGCAGTTGCCACCAACCCGCGCCAAGTTGTTTCGCAAAATCAAGAATATATTGTCTTTGTTCTCTTACCATGACAGCGCGACTATAGCGTTTATTGAAATCGGCAAAATGATCGCGCCGAATAGCCATATTGGTTAATTCTTGATTGAGGCGATAGCAAAGGAATTGAACGAGATAATAAGCCGTCGTTTGACGCTCAAGCTTAGCCTGCTTTTCGCCCTTTCGCCGCCACTTGATGCCCCTTTTTCTCTCTTTAAGATGAGCCGGAAGAGTAGGGGGCATTTGATTCATCCATGCCCGATATTCACTTCGTAATGGCTTGATTAATTTGGCTTCTACTTTAAGCCAACGGGGATGGATGCCTTCTTCTAAGAGTGTGTAAGCTGTTTTATAGGTTATTTTTTGCTAGGCTTATTTACCAAGAGAAAGGGAGTTTTAGTGATATCCATCACTGATTTTTTTCAGGAAGCATTCTTGTTGAAAATATTAAATATTGATACTCGAACTTCAAGTTTTTGATGTTATTTGCCTTTGCGCCAATCATAGATTGACTGTTTAAGTGCTTCGGCATCGGCAGCACGTTCTATAGCAATAGCTATCCATTCTTGTGGTGTACTTGGATTCATTGATATCGCATTTTTTCTGATTAATTATAACGGATAAATTTAAAATAAAATAGTTATTGTAATTAATATGAAACAAATTCCATTCGATTTTTTATAAATTGATGATAAATCCCTTATTTAAATCCCTTATTATATACAATCCTTGTAGTTGTGGTTTTCAGTAACTGCTTGAAACTTGGCATATCAACTCCTGCATCAATGATTAACGCCTTTATTATCAATCAGATGACCTCCTTTTGTAATCCCCACTTCTGGAATAGTAATAGGAAAGGCTTCCAATATTTCCCTTGAATGGGTGCTGGCAATGACGGTGACTCTGGGGTGTTCTCTCACGATGGTTTTTAACAGGCGTAATATGCCGTGTTGCCAAATGGAATGTAGGTGTACATCTAATTCATCAATCAGAATCAAGGTATTGAGGGTGCGATGTACGTTAATACGGAGAAACATTTGCACTAAATTTTTTTCGCCACTACTTAATCGATCTAAACGGTGTTTCTCTGTGTCATTAACAACGACAATGGCTTCTGGTGGAACCCGTCTTATACCTTTAAGACATTTCTTTTCGTTTTTAAAAATATGCTCATTGATCAATTTGATCACTTTTTCAAAGCGCCCATCATCTAACCATTTAAGCCAAACGAGCTGGTTGTCGAGGGATTGAGTCCAACTATTGCCTTCTGCTGTTATGTGATGCACGGGATAATAACCCCATTTATCGGGTTGGGTGATAGATCGTTCCAGACTGTCTATCGCTTCAATATTTCGATAGGCAGAAAAATAAAGTAAGGTGGGTAAAGACAATGTAGAGACTTCAAATTCGTCAGAATAGGATGAGATTTCAGTACGCAGAAGGCCTAAAAAATCCTTGACTAATTCATCCTCTTTACCGATCGGCTCTAAATGTGCGGATAGCGTTTTCCGAAAACCAAAATAATGCCAAGCAGTAGCCCCATATTTTTTGAGTTCGTTTTCATGCCAAATTTTTAAAGCGGGCTGTTTTTCATCCAATTGCCCGGCTAATAGCGATAACACGATACACTGTTTTTCTTCGCGCCACTTCAGTTTGAGACGTAAATCCCATTGCACGCGTCCATAACCTTTATCTAAGTCTTCATGTCCAAATTGAGTTGGATTATTTTCTCCTATTACTCGAACTTCAAGTTTTTTTTTGTAAATAATTGATTTTAAAAGAAATATTGTTTTAAACCTTAAAAACGGGGTATTAAAAATCAATGACTTAGCTATTTTAAACCGTTAATCTGTGATTTTGCGACGGCAAATAACATCAAAAACTTGATAGTCGAGTTATAGCCTTATTGGGAATTTAAAAAATGCTTGATTTATTATGTGAAAAGTTTAGAATGACGATTTTTTGATTAGGCTAGTACCACGCGCCGGAAATGAATCCGATTATTCGGTTCTAATTGTTAATTGTTGATTTTGCCACGGAAAAACACGGAAAAACACGGAAAAATTCATTCCGTGCTGTGTTTTTCCGTGGCATTATAAATTAACTATGATTGTAGCTAACCCCTTGATTGCTTTGATTTGTGTGCATACGCTTTGCCAGTTCTGCTTGAGATATGTTGGCATTTTTCATGGCTTGTTCAAATTGGTAAGCAAGCACTCTTTTAATAGCGGTTGCCTCGACTTCTGCCAAAAAGCCTTCTTCCTCAAGAAAACCCTCGAAACTTGAACCCATGCTATAAGTCTCTTGTGCCTCTTGTAAATTTCTCATCGTTTTACTCCTTAGCTGATAAATTGGGCTATTTTCATGCCTTTTTTGGATAGAACGCTGATTATGGCCTGATTAAACTGATTAACGCTGATTTAAAATCAGCGCAAATCATGACAATCAGTTAAATCTGCGTTCTATCATTGCTCTATCAAAATTCTAACCAACCCATGCGCGTTTCAATAAACCGTGTCACTATCGTTCGATTCTCATCAACATTCGCTGAAAAGCGATAATGATTGTCGATATCGCGTGGAAAGAGGTTAGCGATTAAACTGAGTTTGCCTTTTTTGTTATAAATCAGTAAAAAGGCTTGCCGAGAATTGACATCAATAAAGCGTTCTAGCCGATATTGGGGCCAGCGTGTTAATAAGGTTTGTAAAATGAGCATGTCTTGCTCTTGGATATACTGTTTCACACGGGCGCGGAAGGCCTTTGAAAGGTGTGTCGTCTTTCCGGCCGGACGGGATATCAAATACGGGTAAAGTGCTGCGCTGACTGTTGGAATATTGAGGGCCTTGAATTGGATGCCTTGCAAATTATATTCTGCTTGTTGACGATAATATTGGCGAATCGTTGGTGATAACCATAATAAGACAAATTCCTTATTTTGGGTGGCGGGTAAATATAAGGCTTGTGGTAATTTACCGACTTCATACCCTATCGTACTGGCTTGCCCATGCACAAATTCGATATTCAAATCATCGGCTTGCAGTGAATCATATAAGCTTTTACTCAATTCCGTTAATCCTTGTTGGGAGGAGAGTCCTTTATCAAAAGCTAATAAAATATCGGCCTGTGGCATTAACCCGTCTTCACTGCGTCCAAATGCCCGGCTATGAATCACTAATAGGGGTTCATTAGGCCGTTCACGCAAAACCACTTGATTGACTAAATTGAAAATATTGTGCCGATTACTGTATTTGAGTAAATCGGCACTGCTATCGACATTCGTTAAGGGGTGGGTTCCGCCAATCAGTAGCACTTTCGCTTGTAAACGTTCAAATAGGGCAACAGCATATTCAAAACTGTTCATTTCATAAAGCGGGCGGGGTACTTGAACCATGTAATTTTGTCCCACTTCTAAGCGAAATACATAAGTTCCCCAATAGCGTTTTGGTTCACCTTGTTCTGCCAAAATGAGATAATCATGCTCGGTATCCCGTTGCCGATAACGCATCATAGCATAACCGAGTTTAGCGGCTTCAGTGGCTAATATTTGCAGCTGAATTAAACCAGTTTCGCTCCATTGCCCGTTTTGATACTCAGTGCGTATCAATTTTAATAAAGGGGTCAGAAATTCTGTATCAAAAAATAAGAGTTCTTCTCGACTGGGGGGGACATATAAATTCGTGCCTTTGGGCGCAATTTGGCCTTTGCCCGCTAACAACCAATCTTGCAAATAACCATCTATACGTTGATCATAGATTTGCGTTGAAAAAGTGGAGTCATTGATTTGGCTAAATAATATTTTGAAAATATTATTGAGATTCAAAAATAATTCTGTAACTGTAAAACCGGTATAAGTGACAGTGCGTTGCGCATTGGCAAGCGATGGTGTTGTCCATTCAATTTCATAGTGACCCATCCAGTGTTCAAGTTGTGATAAATCCAATCCGGCCGGCAGGGCCCGTTTGACCCATAAACTGCTGGATAAGGATAAGACAGATGCGTTATCTGTTTTATTTTGAAGGCTTTCACTTAATACTCGTCTACTTTTGGGCGTATAGGCCCTGATTTGTAGCGCGTTTTGGTGTGCCAAGACTTGATGAAAGATTTGAAAGAAACTGTGATAATTTAATAACATATCTGATAGGGCATTCTGATTGGCCCCTCTCGCCGAACCGGCGATGGCTAATGCGTGTCCTGCCATTTGGGTAAACATGATGGCACCTACTTCCATTGTTCCCCATTCATCTAAAGGTGCCGGCACTTCAACTAATAAACGGTTATCTGCCTCCAAATCCAACACATAAATCCCCCAATTACGTCTGGGTGGCTTTTCTCTTAAATACACATAGCGTTGTTGCACCAATAAGGTTTGATAATTGACTTGTGCAAAATGATTGGCTGCTTGTTGTAATAAGGCTTGTTCACGAGTTTGTCGATACACCAATAAGGTTTTTAAACCATTTTGAAAGGATTCAATCTCTTGTGGTATAGGTGCCACAAAACTATTGGGGATACGCCCTTGGTATAAAAAAAATTCTATCTTGATGAATCAGTTTCATCAATTCAGTTTGGGGGAATGACTTGACTTCGGCAATCGTTTGGTTTTGGGTAGAGAGTGTGGGATACCAGAATGAGGGTATCATTGTCATCGCAAAGCCTAATACACTGGCTAATGCGACACCGGTTAAGGAAATTTGCAAAATGTTCCGCGTCATTCTGATCGCAATTTGTTTATCGTACATTTTAATCGCCATCAAGGTGGAAAGCAGATAACCAAAAGCGTAGTAATCGGTGATTTTGACGGTGGGCATATACCACAGTAAAAAATAACCTAAGGCGATTTTGTAAATAAAGCTAATATTGAAAAATAACAATAATTTACGTGCCCCTTCCATCGTGATTGATTTAAACAAGGGGCTTGCCAAAACCAAGTGCGCGATGAAGAGAATAATAAAGGCTTCTAAAAATGAAGTGAGGATTTTATAAGGTTGATACCATTGCAAGGCTAACAGGGCAGGAATGAGAATGCCGTTGAAATCCCAGCTATAATGCAGATTCATCCGTGAAGCGACAAATGCGGTGACGATCAGAATGATGTAAGCTTTAGGGGCGGATAAAATGGAAACGGCTAAATCTTCATAGACATAACCTAAATTGCTTATGCTAAAATTTGTTAATTCCATTAAGCCAAAGCGTACAATCACATAAGTGATGCCTAATGCCGTGAACAGCGGAATTAAACCGCGCAGGAGGCCCGTTTTCCAAAATTGATTCGCTATCAAGGCGATAATAATGAGGCCAAAACTGTGCAGTTGATTTCGGTAATCGAATTGAAGGTGATAACGATTGACGACAAATTCGCCGATCATGGGCAATAGCCAAGCATCAAAAATAATACGTACTAATACACTGGCTAACACAATCGCGAGAAAACGATCACGCCCAAAGAAATTACACCAAGGGCCCCAGCGTGATAGATATTCTGAGAATAGCCAAACGATAAAATAGGTGACTATGGATTCGAGAATAATGACAGCGGCTGACCAAGGATTTAGAATTAATAAGGGTACGACATAGCCAGGCACGACGAGGCCTGAAAGTACCCAACCCAAGCGTAGGTTGAAATAAGCGATAACAAAAACACCTACCCAAACTGTCGTGATAATGGAACTTGACAGACTACCTTGGGGAAAAATGTGCAGTGGAAAAATATCGAAGGACATCAATAATATTCCTGTTGATGTTTGAGGGTAGTGGGGCAATATGAGTGATGAAATGATAGAATGCTGATAACGCTGATTTTTTAATCCGCGTTTTTTCATATCCTATCCAATCAAAGACACTTTGACTACGAGAATTAAATTAAAGTTAAATTAGATGATCTGGATGCACAATTGGATGATTTCATAGAAAATGCGAATAAGTACTGAACCATAAATTTTCAGGTATTTTAATAGAAGCTGCCTGTAGAGACGCGATGCTTCGCGTCTCTGCAAAAAACGAGAGACGCGAAGCATCGCGTCTCTACAAAAAACGAGAGACGCGAAGCATCGCGTCTCTACAAAAAACGAGAGACGCGAAGCATCGCGTCTCTACAATGAGTTAGATAAAACTGATTTTCAAGCAAAAGTTGAGGCAAACAAAAACTTTTGCTTGAAAAGGTGGATCAGGGCAACCACAAGGGATTGCCCCTTTGCTGTTAAATACCTGTTTATTTGTGCTTCAGTACTTACTAAAACTCACACTCAATGCTAACAAGATTTGGCTCACTGGAAACAAATGAATCGATTTTTTGAAATTTTAGGAACACTGTTAGGCGCTAAAGCAAATCACGCGCTATCTCAAGAGCAGTCTGAGGCGATAAATGATGCTATTATAATAGAAAGATTCGCAGAATGCCCCACCGAACTCACACTCCTCGATGAACTTGATAACGTAATAGAGCACATTGCATTAGAATTAAGTCATGTTTCAACAAAGCAGGCGCGACAAAAAGCATTATTAACTGATGTTACGCACCCAGATTCTTTTTTTGATAAAAAACGGGCCCAAAAGTTAATCAGCGCTGTAGAGACGCGATGCCTCGCGTCTCAATGCCAGAAACGTGATGCCAGAGACGCGAGCATCGCGTCTCTACAGCGCTGATTTTAATTCATAACTTATTGATTCAAAAAAATAATTTAAAAAATTAAAATCGAAATTAATTTTAAGTGTTTGAATAGACACAGAAGTTGAGTGCGTAACATCAGTTATTAAATAGATTAGATAGGATGCTTCAGACGATTGCTCAATATCAAGACAAGGTGCCTATCCTTTCTTCAACTCTCTCAATTATTATACTCAAAAAACTAAACTATTTGGAAAGATATTCGGATTCTCTTTGTTCAGATGATCTATTAGATTGGTTGAACAACAATCAATCATTTATACAATTAGGGCATTACGCCAAGCAAGTGCAGAGGATCAGAAAAAAGGCGCTTTCTAAAAAGCTAAATACCGTTGCGCCTAACGAAGGCTTGTTATGGTTTAAGCAAAGAGTTGATATCGAGAATATGAATCTGGTTGAAGTGAACGTCTTTTTTGATTGGTACAACAACAGAAAGGCTATTCCACAAGCTGAGGAAATCGTTCGGCTAGGCAAACAAAAAATGTTAGACAAGATACACCAAAAAACAACATCATATGCGATGGCGTTGATGCGTACATATCCCTGGTTAGATAAATTATTACTAAAGGGAGAAACGATAAACTTGGTGGGGAAAGGTAAGAGCGGAATAGTATTAGAGAGTGCAAAATCTAATACGGTAATCAAGATTTATCACTCAGGTGACACAGAGAATATACTGCAAGAAGTCAATAATCATGTGAATTTTCAAAACGCTATCCAAACAGGGAAATTAGCTAGAACAGCCGACGGAAAGCAGTGCATTCCCAATTGGGTACATGTTCCTAATATCTATCAGATACCTAACCCTGCCGCTACCCATGTCATGGAACGAGTCTATATCATGGATCGGGTGAAGGGTATGACTTTAAAAAGATGGGTGTATTTAAAACTAGACGCATACCGATCAAAATTAGAACCTTTTACAGATCAAGAAATTATAGCCCTTTCAGAAATAGAGTTTGAAGCCTTACTGGAAAAAAGGAATCTGTTGCATTATTTTGTTTATCGTACCTCAGCACTTAAGATTAAGAATGAACTCCTGCCAGAGGTTTTTTTAAAGGCTTTTAAAAACGATATAGAAAAGACGACAGGATTACAGCAAGCTTTGGCATATCTGAGAGATGAGCATCAGTTGGTACATCCCGATTTCCAGTGGAAAAATATATTAATTGGTGAACAAGGAGAGATTTATTTAATTGATTTTGCACCTTGATATAGCATTTCCCGATTGAATAAAGTACAGTTCACTTTACCGAAGCAAAATAACATGCATTCCAACAAGCCGCAAAATAAATTTTGCACTCCAACGCAAAATAAATTTTGCATTCCAACGCAAAATAAATTTTGCACTCCAACGCAAAATAAATTTTGCACTCCAACGCAAAATAAATTTGTACTTCATTCAATCGAGAAACGCTATAAAAAAGGCTATAAAAAAAACGATGAAACCAGAAAACCATACTGCGAACGAAAAGACTTATTACTTGCGAGAGGCACCTCTACCTGGACACACAGAACCCATCGAAATAGATTTCTACGATATCAGGCCAAACATAGCCTTGTGTTTTTTACGGGATATAGCCTTATATCTGGAAAATCCGACTTACCGATTAATCTATGATTTTGGTACTAATACAAATATCAAATTGCCCTTAAATTCAGGAGACACTCCTCTTATCCCGATAGATGAAGAAAGGGGCATAAGCTATGTGGGATTGGGATGCTATCTATTAGGATATCGCCATCCCGAGGTTCGAGCCCGAGATAAAGCGTTTTTTCCCCAAATAGCCATCCGTACTTGTGAAGTACAAGGCGCAAACATTTTAGCGACTTTTGATTATGGGAAATGGTATTATCTCCTTCTTGATGCGGAAACAAGACCCAAAGGAGAAACCAATGAAATGATGTTTGAGGGGATTATCGTTAATCCACAAAAATATCTAGTGCAGGAGAACAGAAACTTTTAGGGATTGTAGAGACGCGATGCTTCGCGTCTCTACTTCGCGTCTCTACTTCGCGTCTCAACTTCGCGTCTCAACTTCGCGTCTCAACTTCGCGTCTCAACTTCGCGTCTCAACTTTTAAAAATAGCTGGTAAATGGAAACAGGCCCCCTCAGAAAGAAGTTCAATCCCCATATCCGTTGTACTGCTTTTTTTCAACACAGAGGGCGACAGAGACTATCACTCTGTGAAACTCTGAAAACGAAGTGAACGGCGTAAAGCGTTAAAAACGCAAAAAGCAACTTCTAAATCGCTAAAGACGCTTTCAAGTCGAAGTTGATCTGACACAGCGAATTACTGTGTTAGAACGAAGACGAATTGATAATTAATAATTGTGTTGTGATATTATATTTAGATGACAAAAACACCCAAACCTTCTAAGATTCCCTCACAAGGGAATCTGATTGTTCCGCCCATCTTGATCGAATTGAGTACAACGAATTAACTTCATTCCCTGATTTTTTGGAAATGAATAAATTTGCTTTGAAAATCGGGCCGCAAAATAAATTTGGAACGAAATTCGGGCCTTCAAGATTTATCTTGATGACCCTTTTTTTAGAAATGCGCCTTTTCGATCTACCGATAATATCCCAACTCCATTTTAACTACGATTAATTAAAACGGGCTAGTACACTGTCAAGGTTGTTTTGATGGGTAAAAAAAGGTTAAATATAAAAAAATTTCTGGAGATAAATATAATGGCTAAAAAATATATTGTACAGCTATCTTTTGAGGAACGAGATGAATTA
>Ga0190315_1000396_pt1 | contig 22940 bp, 22 predicted proteins | sample 48701101_MG_FD_161673 | JGI IMG/M metagenome (GOLD analysis project Ga0190315, IMG submission 161673) | Hydrothermal vent sediment bacterial communities from Southern Trench, Guaymas Basin, Mexico - 4870-11-0-1_MG | ecosystem: Environmental > Aquatic > Marine > Hydrothermal vents > Sediment ...
TATTATAAGCAATCCTTGTAGTTATAGTTTGAATTATCAAAACGGCGATATTGGTTACACTCACAATCAAATCCTTTATTATAAGCAATCCTTGTAGTTATAGTTTGAATTATCAAAACGGCGATATCGGTTACACTCACAATCAAATCCTTTATTATAAGTAATCCTTGTCGTTATAGTTTGAATTATCAAAACAGCGATATTGCTTACACTCTCACAATCAAATCCTTTATTATATACAATCCTTGTAGTTGTTTATTCCGAGCAAAACAGAGAAATATAATGCAACGTCGTCATTTCCTTGGTTTATTAGGTGTATTGGGATTAGGCTCTGCGGCCGCCATATATCATTTTAATCTACGAAGCCTTTTCAAATACTGGCCGGATAACAATAGATTATTTAATCGCTGTTTAAACAGTCAGTTACCATCTGAATTAGCCGATCATGATGTGATATTGTCGGCCCAAGACGGGATCGATACCAGACAAATGTGGGATGGGCATGTCCATTTACTCGGCATGGGAGATACAGACAGTGGGATTTGGATTAATCCTCAATTCTTGAATCTGTTAAAGCTAAATCATTATCTCAGGTTTCGCTTTTATCTTAATGCGGCCTGCCCTGTTGAGGGTTTATCAGTTGATGAAGGGTTTATTGCCCGTTTAAAAAGTTTGCGCTGGGGGCAAGGCTCACGTTTTATCCTGTTAGCATTCGATTATACTTATAATGAGCAAGGTGAACGTTTGCCAGAGCAAACGGCTTTTTATATTCCTAATGAGTACGCGGCGCGTATTCGCCGACAATCGCCTGATACGTTTGAATGGTTAGCCTCAATTCATCCTTATCGAACAGATTGTGTTGAAGCTTTAGAGCAAGCTGTTCATGATGGTGCGCGGGGCGTAAAATGGTTGCCACCCGCGATGGGGATTGATCCGGCCTCCGAACGCTGTGATCGTTTTTATGCTGCGATGGCCTATTGGGATATCCCTTTATTGTGTCATTGCGGTGAAGAAAATGCGATTCATGGGGCCAATTCGCAAGCTTATGGTAATCCCTTGGCCTTACGACGGGCTTTAGATCAAGGGGTAAAAGTGGTCATTGCCCACTGTGCGTCATTAGGGCATAATCGTGATATAGATAAAGGCCCAAATGGCCCTTATACGAGTAACTTTGAATTATTTACGCGCTTGATGGATGATCCCCGTTATGACGGGTTATTATTTGGCGACATTTCGGCCATGACACAGATCAACCGTGTCTATGCGCTTAAAACGTTGATAACTCGTCGTGATTGGCATCCGCGTTTACTCTATGGTTCTGATTATCCGCTACCGGGGATAATACCGCTGATTTCTTTAAAATTACTGCAAGAAAAACAGTATATTACTATTGAACAGGCTGAAGTACTGACACAAGTCCGTGAACATAATCCACTGTTATTTGATTTTGTACTGAAACGTCATTTACAAGTTGAAGGGCAACAATTTGATAAATCCGTTTTTCATACCCGTTCACTGTGGACAGGGGTCAGAACTGAACAACAGAACTATAGTGTTATGAGTCCCATTTGAACATTGAACATTCAATCATGACATGATGTAGGGGCAATACCTTCGGATAGACCAGCGTTATGAGTTCAATTTGAACATTGAACATTCAATCATGACATGATGTAGGGGCAATCCCTTGTGGTTGCCCAGAAATGATAACATGGGCATTTTAGGATTTAGGAATGTGTTATGATGCGCCGTTTTAGACGTACAAGAAAAGGGGCCCATTCATCTATCAAATCATTCTCATGGCATCACTACCCAAGCGTTATTAAGAAGGAGTAATTTAACGGCTATTAAAAAGTGGGACAAAGTTACCCCTAATTGGACATTATGGGTAAGAACTAATGACCACAAAATTAGGAGATTATTGATGATCGTTACTCGGATTATAAAAAGCAAAAACCTTAATCGTGGCAAATATAAACAATTGGAAGAGCAAGCCAAACAGTTAGGTCAAATTCGTTCTAAAATTTGGCACGGCTATGCTTCCATAAAAGGTGTTTCTATCAAAAGTGATAGGAAAATACGTGATTTATGGTTAAAAGAAAAGAGAAAATTCAAGGTTTCTGCAAATGCTTGGAAAGAAACTTTACGGGATAGTTTTGGTGATATAAAGGCAAATCGTGAGTCGGCTAAAGAAAAAGTGAGAAAGGTACTTTACAAGCAGGTTACTGATGAGAAAAAACGCCTTGAACTTTATAAGAAACTGAAATCTGATGACTGGACTTGTGACAATTACCTAAGACGCTTGATGCGAAAACATTGGAAACACGGACGTAATCATACCACAAATCAAATTGTAGTCCGTTCAGATAACTATAAAACCTTTCAATTAGGTGGACACGCTTGGATCAAGATACCCAGTTTAGAAAGGGGTAAACGACTTGCGATCTCTTTAAATACCACAATCGAGCCGACTAGTACCTTACGATTAATTTTAATTGATGGCGAAGTTGAAGTTCATTATGCGATTGATATAGAAGAAACTAAAACGTGTGGACAAGCTACTGTTGGTATAGATAAAGGTTATACTGAGGTTTTTGTTGATTCCAATGGTGAACATTATGGCGAAGGATTAGGCCAAATACTTACTCAACAATCTGATAAATTAAAGAAAAAATATCAAGCCAGAAATAAACTTAGGGCGATTGCAAACAAAAAATCTCAAAAGAAGCAAAATATTATTGAAAATAATTTAGGTCGAAAAAAACTCAATCGTCACAACGAAAAAGTTCAATCTCAAATTAAAGAGACAATCTATCAGGCAACCCATAAGTTGGTTGATAAGGCTTCAGTGATTGCGGCTGAAGATTTGACCTCACCAATAGCTTCAAAAAAATGGGGTAAAAATGTTACCCGAAGACTATCTGCCTGGACAAAAGGCGTGATAGCAACGGCTTTAGACACGATTTGATAAACACTTACTTCGTATCTCGCCGAAGAGGTTCTTCGGTCATTCTTGTCAATAGTGCGTACACTTCGCAAATGGATAGCCGCTATGGAGTACTGAAAGGCAAACGTAGTGGAGATTCATTTTACTGTTTCGATGGGGTAGTGTTACAAGCTGATGAGAATGCTGCGCGAAACGTTTTAGCAAGACTTCACGATCCGGAGATAGATCGTTGGACACCTTTTCAAAAGGTGAAATCCATCTTGGTAGAACGGACTGAGCGACACCGGTTGGGACTGCTCAACCAGGACTCTAGTTGCAATTCTTCGGAATTATCAACAGAGAGCGAATTACCTAAGAATGTCCAACTTTGTCTAACTTTTTAGGAGCAGGTAAGTCATTGTGCCAGACCGACGTTTGCAAGTTTTTCATACCGTAGCCCGTTTACTGAGCTTTACGAGGGCGGCTGAAGCCCTCCATACGACTCAGCCAGCAGTGACGTTTCAAATTCGCCAATTGGAAGAATATTTCAATACGCGCTTGTTTGATCGTACTCATAATCGCATTGCGCTCACTGAAGTGGGGAAGAAAGTCTATGACTATGCGGAGAAGATTTTTGAATACTATGTCCAGATGGAAAATACAGTTAAAGAAATGACGGGTGAAATTAACGGCGTATTGATGATTGGTGCCAGTACAACCATTTCTGAATATCTCTTACCCGTTTTGTTAGGCGACTTTAAAATGAAATATCCTGAAGTGCATATTCGACTAAGCGTTTCTAACACCGAGGAAATTGTCTCAATGGTAGAAAACAATAGCATTGACTTGGGTATGGTAGAAGCCCCAGTGAATAATAAAAATTTAGTCGTCGAATTGTGTCGTCTGGATCAATTGGTTGGCATTGTGCCACCCAAGCATCCGTTGGCAACACAAAAAGCGGTTTCGGTTAAAGAATTAGTGACTTATCCCTATATTTCTCGTGAAGAAGGTTCAGGTACCCGTGACGTGATTATGGCGTATTTCAATCAAGCTGGTTTGTCATTTTATGAGTTGAATATTGTGATGGAACTCGGTAGTTCTGAGGCCATTAAAGGTGCTGTGGCGGCCGATATGGGCGTGTCTATTTTGTCGCAGGCCGCTATTCATAAAGAGTTGCAATTAGGCCTCCTCAACAAAATCAGTCTTAATCCCACATTAGAACGTCCATTTTCTTTTGTTTACCAAAAACAAAAATTCCGCCTCCGGGCGATAGAAGAATTATTAAACTTCTCACATCATTATTGTCGTGATCATGTTCAATAGGCCTTTGACTATGACAATTTCTTCAGAAAAAAAACGTTTATCGCGCATTTTTCAGCAATTACCAAAAACTCACCAACAAACCTTGTTGTCTTTTGCTGAGTTTTTACACGCTCGTCTTCCGAAACCTTCACCAGAACCGGAACCTGAATTATTACCCCGTCCCCCCAATGAATCGGTGATTCTTGCCATCAAGCGTCTTTCAAAAAGTTACCCAATGCTTGATAAAGCGACGCTGCTTAATGATACTTCTCGCTTGATGACTGAACATATTCTACAAGGACGTGATAAAATTGAAGTGATTGATGAACTAGAAACCCTCTTTTTGCAACATTACCAAAAATGCTCTCATGAGGTGAGGCAAGATGATTAAAGTGATTAATAAATGGTTTCACCGCTATTTTTCCGATCCACAAGCGGTATTATTGGCAATATTGTTGGTAACGAGCTTTACCATTTTGATGACGATGAACGAAATATTGGCCCCTTTACTGGTCAGTGTCGTCATTGCTTACCTGCTAGATGGTTTAATTCAAGGCCTACAGCGTAGGCATATTCCACGTAGTCTAGCTGTTTTTGTGGTTTATTCAACCTTTGTTGCGTTATTGATGTTTATTATCATTGTCTTGTTACCCTTGATCTCATACCAATTAACACAACTGGTTGAACAATTGCCCAGAATGGTAGTAAAAGGGCAAAAATTGTTAGAAGATATCCCTGAAAAATATCCACTTATCTCTGCTACCCAAGTTGAGGGCATTATTGCCTCAATACACTCAAAGGTGCAAGATTTCGGCAAAAACATCTTGTCTTATTCATTGTCTTCCATAGCGGCCGTGATTACTTTACTGGTGTACTCCATTTTAGTACCGCTGTTAGTCTTTTTTTTCCTGAAGGATAAAGAGAAGATATTTGCTTGGTTAATCAGTTTTCTCCCTAATGATCATACGGCTGCCAACAAAATAGGGCTAGAAATGGACGCACAAATGGGTAATTATGTGCGCGGTAAAGTGTATGAAATTTTTTTGGTAGGCACTGTCGCCTACTTTTCTTTTGTCTACTTGAATTTGAATTTTGCCTCATTACTCGCCGTAGCGGTTGGCTTATCCGTCATAGTGCCTTACGTGGGCGCGGTAGTCGTCACCTTGCCAGTGGTTTTAGTGGCCTATTTTCAATGGGGTGTCGGGCCCGACTTTTTTTGGGTAATTGGCATTTATTTTGTTATCCAAGCACTAGATGGTAATGTCTTAGTGCCCTTGTTATTTTCAGAGGCTGTCAATTTACACCCCGTCGCGATTATTTTAGCGGTATTAGTCTTTGGAGGCATCTGGGGAATTTGGGGTGTCTTTTTTGCGATTCCTTTAGCCACCTTGGTAAAAGCGTTGTTATCGGCTTGGCCCCGGGCACCTATTGAGGAACAGAATGAAACATCAGCGTAAAATATCGGTTATTGGCTTAGGTTACGTCGGTTTACCCGTCGCCGTAGCCTTTGCTAAACAGGATGAGGTGATAGGTTTTGATATTGATGCACAGCGTATTGCTGAACTGAATGAAGGCTATGATCGCACGCAAGAAATGGCTATCGAAGACTTGCAAAGCAGCACGCTTCACTTGACTGATAACCCGACCGATTTACGTCAAGCCGATTTTCATATTATTGCAGTACCCACGCCAGTAAATGAACAGAAACAGCCCAATCTGTTACCTGTTTTAAAAGCCTCTAAAACGCTTGGAAGTCAGTTAAAAGTGGGCGATATTGTGGTTTATGAATCCACCGTTTATCCCGGCGCGACGGAAGAAGCGTGTGTACCAGTTTTAGAAAGACAATCCGGTTTACGCTGTGGTGTTGATTTTACGGTAGGTTATTCTCCAGAACGCATCAATCCAGGAGATAAAACCCATCACTTCACCAATATCATCAAAGTGGTATCAGGATACGATGCTCAAACCTTAGAGATTATTGCCCAAGTGTATGAATCGGTTGTCACGGCCGGTGTACACAAGGCACCTAGCATTAAAATTGCAGAAGCCAGTAAAGTGATTGAAAATGTCCAACGTGATATCAATATCGCTTTTATAAATGAATTAGCAATGATTTTCAATAGGATGGGCATAGATACTGCTGATGTCTTAGCCGCAGCGGGTACAAAATGGAACTTTTTACATTTTACGCCCGGCCTCGTCGGCGGCCATTGTATCGGTATCGATCCTTATTATTTAAGTCATAAAGCGGAACAATTAGGGTATACGCCCCAAATCATTTCAGCAGCCCGTCACCTAAATGACAGTATGGGCGAATTTATTGCCCAACACGTATTAAAGCAGTTAAGCAGTCAAGGTTATCTGGTAGCCGAAAGTACCGTTACCCTATTAGGCTTATCTTTTAAAGAAAATGTGCCTGATTTACGCAATACCCGCGTAATAGATATTGCCAAGGCATTACAACAACAAGGTGTCAAAGTGCAAGTGCATGATCCCGTCGTTGATGTTCAAGAAGTGATGCGTGATCATGCCATAGTCTTACAGTCTAAACAAAGTTTACAAAAAGCCCAATGTATAGTCTTAGCCGTACCACATCAAGCATTTATAGAATCCGGTTGGACAGGGCTACAAAGCCTATTAGATCAAGGCACCGGCATTGTGATTGATGTCAAAGGCGTATTACCGCGTGACAGCGTACCAGAAAAGATTACCTTGTGGCGATTATAGTTAATGCTTAAGGGTTAAGGGTGTTCGGAGTGCCTTTAGTTTGCTCCAATTCAACGAAGTGTGAACTAAAAATCAAACAACATGGATAACAAATTAAAATCATTAAGGATTTAAACATGACTAATCAAGAAAACCCCTCAAAATCTTCTGATGAACAAACTGAAGTCTCACCTTACAAACCGCCCACTGCACAAATGACAGAGCTTGTTAGTGATAATGATTCTGGAGAACTCGCAGGGCGCGGTACCCGTTTGGTGGCTCACTTAGCAGATGGTTTCATCTTCATTATTCCCTTTATGCTCTTCTTTTTGGCAGCCTATTTTATGGGAGTCAATATTGAAAACCTAGAAGAAAGTGAAAATACGCCTAGAATGGGTTTATTGATGTTATTTATAATTATAGGCCTCATTATGCTGGGGCTTTTTGCCGTCAACTTGATTTGGCTCGAACGCAATGGACAAACGATTGGCAAACGCATGATGTCGATCAAAATTGTGCGTACTGATGGCAGTCGTGCAACATTATTACGGATTATCTTTTTGCGTTTTTTCCCCATCGCATTACTCAGCAATATTCCACTCATTGGAAGCATTTTCGCTTTACTCGATCCCCTGTTGATTTTCAAAAAATCGCGACAGTGTTTACATGATCAAATTGCCGATACCATTGTGATTAACGTCTTTCCCGGAGTCCGTGCGCCTACATCTCCCTTCACGATAATAGCCGTTGTTATCATACCGGCTATGTTCATCATTGGCATCTTAGCTGCTGTTGCCATACCGGCTTTTGTTGATTACTCTAATAAGGTTCAAGTCGCACAAACGGTCAACTTATTAGATGATCTAAAAATCCAGGCAGAAGACTATTATGATTCAATGGGTGTCTTTCCACCTGACATCGCATCGTTCAAGCCCACTTCAGAAGCAGAATTTGCGAATATTGTTTCAAATGATGTTGATTTTTACTTCCAAGCTACCCTGCTTGAAGAGGATTCTCAGCTAAGCGGGAAAACGATTCGATTAAGTTATGAACCCTACTCAGAAAGTTGGACATGTCGCCCTGGTTCCCCGAATGGCATGGATAATAAGTATTTACCTCGGCGCTGTCGAAATGATTAGGGTTTTTTTATCCATTTAAGTTTGCCACGGAAAACACGGAAAAACACAGAAATATTCCGTGCTTTCCGTGTCATTCCGTGGCGACAGGATTTGATTTCATGCTTGACACCACACGTTCTATTGAAACACCAGAAGGCATTGAATTAGCCTTGCGAGTTGCTGGCCCTATAGTACGATCTATGGCTTGGTCAATTGATTTTGGCATTCGTACCGTCGTTTATTTTATCCTGGCCATTTTTGTTGCACAATTAGGAGACTTTGGCAAAGGCCTACTGCTCCTTTCCATATTTCTCCTAGAATGGTTTTATCCAGTGCTCTTTGAAATCTATAAACAAGGTGCGACGCCCGGAAAAAGTGCTATGAAAATAAAAGTATTACACGAATCAGGTACACCAGTCGATTGGTCAGCTTCAATGATACGCAACCTCTTACGGGCCGTTGATTTTCTACCGTTTCTCTATGGTTTTGGATTGGTTTCCATGATAATGAATAAAGATTTCAAAAGGCTAGGCGATTTAGCGGCCGGCACAGTAGTCGTTTATGAAGACGAGAATCCGTCAGCGATCCCTTTTTCAAAAAAGAGAAAAGGCGAACATTTTCCTGATGTCGCCCCCCAAGCCATGCCAGTGGTTTTACCCTTGGCAGAACAACAGGCGATTATCAATTTTGCAGAACGCGCCCAACACTTACCAAAAGAGCGCGTTATTGAATTAGCCAACATCGTCACCCCTTTAACCGGTAAAACCGAAGAAGCGGCTATCCAAAATCTTTACCAACTCGCAAATGGTTTAATTGGAATCAGACAATAAAATGAACCCTTGAATCGTTCAGCCTTTCTTGAATGATTGATAATTGATAATTGCTCATTGAAATGAAACAACGTACTTTTGAAAAGGCTCACGAACAACAATGGGCAGACTTGGAACATTGGTTAAGCTACCTTGAAAAACCCAAAAAACAAAAACAGGTTAATAGCGGCCAATTTCCGCAACTTTATCGACAAGTCTGTCAACACTTAGCTATCGCACGAGATCGTCACTATACACCACACTTAGTCGAACGACTCAATCGTCTCATATTACGCGGACATCAGCACCTTTACCAGACACAAACGCGATTGACAGCTAAAATAATCCATTTTATCTTAGCCGATTTTCCACAACGCGTTCGTCAAGAATGGCGTTTAGTCAGTCTATCAAGTTTATTGTTTTTCGGCCCATTGCTGAGTATATTTATCAGTATACAAATCAATCCCGCTTTAGTGTATAGTCTTTTAGATAAAGAACAAGTCAACATGATGGAATCTATGTATAATCCGGCAGTCGAACGTTTGGGGCGTAACCGCGAGGCCGACAGTGATTTTGAAATGTTCGGCTTTTATATTCAACATAATATCAGTATTGATTTTCAAACCTTTGCTGGTGGCATACTGTTTGGTATGGGCACGCTATTTTTCTTGCTATTCAATGGGTTATACATTGGCTGTATTGCCGGTCATCTGGTACATGTCGGCTACAGTGAGCCTTTTTTTTCATTTGTAGCTGGACACAGTAGTTTTGAATTAATCGCAATTGTGTTATCGGGTGCCACCGGCTTAAAACTCGGCATGGCCTTAATCGCCCCTAGACGATTAACTCGTCTACAGGCCTTGCGTCACGCGGCGGCTGACAGTGTTTACCTCATTTATGGCATCATCGGTTTGTCAGTGCTTGCCGCATTTTTTGAAGCATTTTGGTCATCAAGCATGGCACTTGATCCTCTGATAAAATATAGTGTTGGCGGCTCATTGTGGCTATTGCTGATAAGTTACTTTGTATTAGTAGGGCGAAACCGTGCAACTTAATCGTATTCAAGCCGTGGTTCGTCCACGCAATCCTTGGGAATCCCTTGATTTAGGTTTTAGTATGGTGCAGGAGTGGTGGAAACCATTATACAAAATCTGGTTTGCCCTCATGTTGCCCCTTTTTCTAACCGTTTTCGTACTGTTTTATGAAAACCTCTTGATTGCCACCTTAATCTTATGGTGGTTAAAACCTTTATATGATCGCATTCTCTTACATTTTTTCAGCCGCGCCTTGTTTGGCGAACAGCCGACTATTCGGCAAACCTTAAAAATATTGCCCAGTTTACTTTTTAAAACCCGCCTGTTTTGGGTACTCAGCTTAGGGCGTTTTGAATTTGCCCGTTCATTTAATTTGCCCGTCTGGCAACTGGAAGGATTACGTGGCCCAAAAGCTTCACAACGTCGGAGACTATTGAAAATCAATACGCGCTCCACCGCAGTCTGGCTCACAATAGTCTGCATACATTTTGAAGTGCTTCTAGAATTATCACTATTTGTATTGGCCTACCTAATGCTGCCCATCACAATAAATGCTGATTTTTTTTATACGCTATTTTATGAAGAAGCCTTATGGGTTGATATCCTCAGTCTGCTTTTTATGTTTTTAATCATCAGCATCATAGAACCCTTATATGTTGCAGCAGGATTTGCCTTATATCTCAATCGCCGTACTCATCTGGAAGCTTGGGACATTGAATTAATCTTTCGGCGGATTGCCGCACACTTAGCCCAATGAATGTAGGGTGGGTAACGGGGTTGCTCACCATTCCCCTATTTCTTAAGGGCAACCACAAGGGATTGCCCCTATCCGTTAATTTAAGGGCAACCACAAGGGATTGCCCCTACATACAATTCGTAAAATGACTCAAAAATCCGTTAATTATCCGTTAATTCCGTTAATCCGTTATACTCTCATCAGTTTAACACTCATCTTGATATCCTCTGCATTAGCCGAATCAACCGAATCTGTTGAACCAAAAAAGGCAAAAGACTATATCAATGAGATTCTCTCGCAACCCGCATTTCAAACAAGCCGCCAAGAATCTCATTGGAAATATATTGGCGATGACGCTAGCGAATCCGAAAAACAGGAAGAAGTGGAAGAAACCTTCTCAAACTCGTCTTTTCTGATCACATTCATAGCCCAATTTGTTGAATTACTTCTCTGGATACTGCTAGGTGTTGGGGTTCTATTTTTGATCATTTATGGATCACGCTGGTTTAATCAATTACGCCCAAAACAAGCGACTCAACTTGAAGAGTACACAGCCACGCCATACTCATTAAATCAAATCGAAAAAAAGGCTGTTTTACCCAAAGACATTGCTCAACAAGCGTCGATATTATGGCAATCAGGCGAAACCTCAGCCGCTTTAAGTTTACTCTATCGCGGCGCACTCTCGGTACTCATAACACGCGATGGACTCATGATTAATGACAGTGCTACCGAAAACGAATGTTTACGCTTAGTGCAATCAAAACAACCCATTGAATTATCAAGGTATTTTTCAGGCCTCACCCGCGCTTGGCAAAAACTCGCTTACGCCCAACGCATACCCAGCGAAGCCGAAGCCCAACAGCTGTGCAACGAATGGCCGCACTATTTTCAGTGACAATTTGTGCAAGAGGTGCACACTTTGACGATTTCGTCGCCCGTTTCATCAAAGTTTGTTGGAGTAGTTTATTGGAGTTTATTTACGTTCCAACTTTAGTTTGCGATTTTTACGTTCCAACTTTAGTTTGTTGGAGTAGATGACTAATGAGGTAGTTATGATGACAACTTATCAACCCTTTTTTTTAGACGAAGAAGCGGAACAAGCATTACAGGCGATCATGCAAATTGCAAAATTAAACCAGTCTGATGCTTTGAAACAAGCTTTAATGTTTTTACGAGAACATTTAAACATCAACCAGACACCAGCAATCAAACCATTTGATATTTATAAACAATTGAATTTAGGCGAAGGCGGTTATGCCATTGCACCCGCTCCACAAGCAAAAGAAGGTGTCAAAACAGCCTTACAAAGGAAGTTACAACGATGATTTTAATGGATACCCGGCCTTTAGTGGCACTTTTTGATCCAAAAGACAAGCAACATCAGCACTGTCAGGCCGTATTACAAACGCTTCATGAGCCGCTTATTAGTACAATGCCGGTTTTGACTGAGGTATTCCATTTATTGACACCTAATAGTAAAGGTGCCGATACGTTAAGAGCGTTTATCGCAAAAGGTGGCTTAAAATTGTGGTTTTTTGATAAAGAAACGCTCCAAATTGCTTTGCAATTGATGGAGATATATCATGATCGTCCGATGGATTTAGCTGATGCTTCCTTGGTGACAGCTGCACAAACGCTGAAAATATCACGGATATTCACGATTGATCGCAATGACTTTGCAATTTATCGTATCCGCGTGGGTTATCACTACAAGCATTTTGAGGTGATTAGTTAAAAAATAGGCATTTTTGAATAATCTAATCCTCACTTACGCCCAACGCATACCCAGCGAAGCCGAAGCCCAACAGCTGTGCAACGAATGGCCGCACTATTTTCAGTGACAATTTGTGCAAGAGATGCTTGCACAAATGACTTTAACGATTTCGTCGCCCGTTTCATCAAACTTTAGTTTTTTGGAGTCGTTTGTTGGAGTTTATTTACGTTCCAACTTTAGTTTGCGGTTTTGGAGTCTAAAAGCTCAAGTCAGGTGGTGGTGACTAACCCAATACTCAAATTATAACGCTGGACAGTATATACTTCTGACGTTCAGATTATTGCTATTGGGCAACCACAAGGGTTGCCCCTACAACTACGCCCGTAGGGCGCAATCCCTTGTGGTTGCCCCTTTGAAAAATCCGAACCGAAGGTCAGCGAAGCTAAAACTTGAGCGTTTGGAGTATAGCTAAATAAACTTTGACAATAATCTCTAATTAAGGTAATCACTTATGACAGATACAATACGTTATCTTAAAATCGCTAACTATCGCAGCATTGATGTACTGGAACTGTATGATATTCAACCCTTTTCTGTTTTTGCTGGGCCTAATGGCTCTGGAAAAAGTAATTTTTTCGATGCCTTGGATTTTGTTAATCGGGTGATTCGGTTTGGAGCCGATGAAGCCTTAAAGCAACATGGCGGCTTTGAAAATATTCGTTGTTTGAGGCGACGTGATGTACAGGCTTTTGAGTTTGCAATTGAATTTGCAAACCCAGAAACCGCTTTAAATAGCTATGAACTGAAAATTCATCAACTGGATAATGCGCCCCTGTTGGCAGAAAAACACCAATGGGTTGATCATGAAGGCAAAACGGGGATAACGAGCCGAGAAGCCGGGCAACCTATCCAACTTCAGGAGAATCGTTTCAACTTTCCGTTTAATCTTTCCCTTCTCTTGTTATCCAACGAATCCCCCATCAGTCAATTTTTAAAGCATATTCGTCTTTATCGAATTGAGACAGTTGAAGCCAGAAGGCCTGTTAAAAATACCGATACTTCTGAATTAAGCCACAATGGGCGCAACTTAGCCGCTGTATTACATCGTTTAGAAAAAGAGGAAGAAATAGCCGAAACGATTGATGAATGGATCAATATGATCGTACCCAGCTTGGAAAAAGTTGAAGCGGATTTTGATCGATTGGAGGGCAGTATTCGATTAGCTTTTCAAGAAAAAGGTATAGAAAAACCTTTACCTGCTCATTTAATCTCCGATGGTACGATTAATTTGCTCGCTATTTTAGTCACCCTGTTTGATCGTCCTCTCCCGTTTGGCATGACGTTAATTGAAGAACCTGAAAGCGGTTTACATCCTCACGCAATGATTGAATTAGCTGACACTTTCCGTGAAATAGCAACGCTTTCAAGTCCGATTTGGCTTACCACTCATAATGAAGCTTTAGTCAGAGTGTTAAAAAATAATGAACTCTGGTTAACGGATAAAAAAAACGAAACGAAGATGAAAGCGATACGGCAATATGATGCCTCTGCGCTTCCATTAGATCAAGCCTGGTTATGTAATGTTCTCAATGGTGGTTTGCCATGATAAGAATAGGTTTTGTTGTCGAAGGTATTTGTGAGAAATTATTCATTGAGTCGGCAAACTTTCAGACTTGGGCAAGCCAGGCACTGGGGTCGTTGAGTGGGAGTGCTTCAATCTCAAGGGCAACCACAAGGGATTGCCCCTACAAGCCGCCCGTAGGGGCAATCCCTTGTGGTTTCCCCTTGGTTGCTTCTATTAATTAAAATACCTGAAAATTTATGCTTCAGTACTTACGATTACTTAATGCGATTACTTAACAGTGTACTCTCTTGCACAATATGTCGTATAACCCACATTCCATTCTTAAAAGGATTTTTGCCCGTTTCAATCAGGGCGGCATAGAAAGTATAGTTACCCCCAACACCTTCAGGGACTTTAAAGTCGGAGATAACAGAAAAAGTCTCTTCTGTCGTGCCTAAAGACGATTTCTCCTATTTGGTAGGATTCTTTAAGCCCGATAAATCTTAATACCGTGGAGTCGACTGTGACGATTTCATCGACTGTTTCACCAGAATCCGTGGGATCGGGGGGTTCGCAAATTGGAAAGGTTTCGAGTTGTGCTTGCCAAGTCGTCTCATCATATAGGCGACTTTGTTTAATCGGCCATATTGAATAATCATAGTCTGCTTTTTTACAGAGTGGATTATTTCTGATATCAAGATACTTCAAGTTGATAAGCGTGTTGTAAGAAACCGGAATCATGCCTGTCAGTTGATTGGAATTGAGATAAAGCAGCACCAAATCAGGCAAGGTATTGAAATTGGGAATCATGCCTGTCAGTTGATTGGAATTGAGATAAAGCTCCTGCAAATTAGGCAAATTGAAATTGGGAATCGTGCCCGTCAGTTGATTCTCATAGAGAGAAATCTGGGTTACGCCATGATTCTCACAAGTAATACCATACAAACTACAAGGTGTATGGGTAACATTCCACCCCCCATTGTTTTTCCAATTAGCCCCATCCGTGCTGTGGAAAAGTTCGAGCAACGACACGCACTCGGCACTAGAAATTTCAGTCACGGCATTGCAATCGGTGGCCGCTTGTGTGACGGATATAGCGAAAAAAGGCAAGGCTATCCCGACGTAATAATAGTTTAAATACTCTTTTTAAAATGAGCATGATGATTCTCCTGTTAAAAATTAAACCTTAACGACAAGGATTGTATATTGAATAAAGGATTAAAACCGATAACTCTACAAAGATTGTATGTTTCCACAAGCTCAACAACCTAATAAAAAAAGGATTAAAAATCAGTGCTACCCCGATCTAATCCTTTATTATAGCGTTTCCCGATTGAATAAAGTACACTTATGCCAAGTCGGTATGCAAAGGCTGCATTCCCAAAAAACATTATCAATTTGACGCAAAATAAATTTGGAACGAAAAAAATCGCTGCAAAATAAATTTTGCACTCCAATTCGCCGCTGCAAAATAAATTTGGAACGAAAAAAACCGCTGCAAAATAAATTTTGCAACGACAATCAAATTTGTACTTAGCTTCGCTGACCTTCGGTTCATTCAATCGGGAAACGCTATATATTATACAATCCCTGTACATAATCGGGAAACGCTATAACATGACGGATAATTGAATATGAAAAATGCCTCTATTTACAGTCTACTACTTCTATTGGTCATCGGGGTGATTATTCTGATAGGCTATTGGTTTTATCTGAATTTTGAACGAGTTTCTGAAGATGTTGAAGTTGGTTTTCAAGGGCAAGCGCGTGATAATCCCTTATTAGCCGCTGAACGTTTATTAGAACGTATGGGTACGCCTGTCAAAACATTACAGTCTTTGCATCATCTTGAAAACCTGGATACACAAGATACTTTGGTGTTATTACACTATGGTTCATTTATGACTGATGAGCAGACGCAGCAACTTAATCAGTGGATTGATGAGGGGGGGCATCTGATTCTAGTCAGTGAGACACTACATGATGCCTTCGGTGAAACCAGTGCGCCTGATCCTTTATTGACTGAATTGAATATTTATCAATATCAAAATGATTTGGATGAAACGGAAATCGAAAAAGCGCCACCGACTGAATTGCAGTGGGCACAATACCCGCTGCATGTTGCCTTTAATCCGAATTATTATCTCGAATCAAGTTATTCTGAACAGGCGCTGGAAATCAGTGATGAATATGGTACCCATTTGCTGTTTTATTATTATGGTATCGGTATGATAACGGTGTTAAGCGATTTGGCGTTTATTGAAAATGGTAAAATTGGTGAATCTGATCATGCCCAATTTTGGTGGTTATTAGTTAATTTTGAACGACCCGCAACACAGGTATGGTTATTGTCGAAGAAGGCTGTGCTTACTGAGAAAGGCAATGCGAGTAAAGGCAATATGCCGGCTTTACCGACTTTGTTATGGCGCAATTTGTGGACTGTGATCATCAGTGCTTTGATCTTACTGCTCTTTTGGCTTTGGTTAGCGAGTCGCCGTTTTGGGCCTTTATTACCTATACCTTCACGCACTCGCCGTCGTTTACTTGAACATGTCGAAGCCAGTGGGCATTTTTTGTGGAAGCAAAAACAGGGGCCTGTTTTATTGCACAGTGCTAAACAGGCTTTGTTAAAACGTTTACACTCTGTTCATCCCGATTGGATGCCTTTATCTCATCGTGAACTCAGTGAGCAATTAGCCCCTTTGTGTCGTTTGGCAGCAGATGATATAGAACACGCTTTGCAGACGAGGCAATCCGAAACAGAAATGGATTTTACTCAAACGATTCAGATTTTGACACAAATCCGAAAACGGTTATGATTTATGAGTATAAGTTTCACCGGGCGAACACGTCGGGGCGATAACAAAGGTTGGCCTCTACACTCTGAATAACGATATAATAAAAACAGGCTTACTTTCTGATGTAATACAAAACCAATGCGATCTGACGATTTTTTTCATCAATGCCATTTTTGTTATGGTTTAATTGTTTTATTAATGTTATGGTTATTGAATGCCTGTGCGCCGCAACCGCCTCGAACGTCGCCAGGTCATATCAACACGAGTCTTATGCCGCCGCCTAAAAATGATATTCCACCACTGATACAACAAAAGCCTTTTGTGCCGCCGCCAACCAAGTCTAAAGCATTGTTGGAAACGTATACTGTGGTGGTCGATAAGGTGTCAGTGGATAAGTTATTGTTTGCACTGGCACGCGATGCGGATTTGGATATCGATATCCATCAGGATATCAGTGGCACGATCACGCTGAATGCGATTAATCAAACTTTACCGCAATTGATGGCGCGTATTGCGAAACAAGTGGATTTGCGTTATCAGATTGAGGGAACGCATTTGACGATTTCGCCTGATCGGCCTTATATACGCTTGTATACCGTGGATTATGTTAATCTGTCAAGAAACAGTCGTAGTGAAGTGAGTGTTGCGACACAAATCATCAGTGATCTCAGCAAAGTGGGCGGTAGTAGCGGTGGTGGGGGAGAGAATAATTCGAGCAATCGGATTACGAATGAGTCAAATAATCATTTTTGGAAAACACTAGAAGACAATCTTAAGGCGATTTTAGCCAGTGATTCTACCCACGATACCCGTGAGAAAGAGGCGCAGGTGATCATGAATCCTGAAAGTGGTGTCATCACCCTCCGTGCAACTCACCGAGAGCATGAGCAAATACAGCGTTTTCTTGATAAAGTCACGGCGAGTGTACAAAGACAGGTGTTAATTGAAGCGACGATTGCGGAAGTGCGACTCAGTGATCAGTATCAAGCTGGGATAGATTGGCAACGCATTTCGGGCGATTTTAGTTATACGCAATCCATGATGGGGGGAAATATGGGGGGGGCCCCTTTTTATTCTTTTGGATATAATAACTCTGATAGCCGATTTGGAAATGTTTCAGCGAATGTGCGTTTACTTGAGCAATTTGGCAGCGTTAAAGTCTTATCCAGCCCTAAAGTGATGGCATTGAATAATCAAACTGCGATACTGAAAGTCGTTGATAATATTGTGTATTTTACGACAGAGGTCGAAATCAACGAGACTGATACGAGAACGCGGGAAACTTATACAACGGAAATCAATACGGTGCCAGTGGGTTTAGTCTTGAGTGTTACGCCACAAATCAGCGAAAACGATGTGGTGATGTTGAATATCCGCCCAACCATTTCGCGTGTCATTGATTTTAAAGAGGATCCGAACCCGGCTTTGGCACTAGCGGATACGGTTAATCGGATTCCTGAGATACAAGTACGTGAAATCGAGTCGATTTTAAAAATCAATAATGGTGATATTGCGATTATTGGGGGATTAATGGAGGATGTGATTGATCAGAAGAAAAAGGGTGTGCCGATACTTTCACAATTACCGTTTATCGGTGATTTATTCAGTTACCGTGATGATAACTATGCTAAAACAGAACTGGTGATTTTTTTGCGGCCAGTGGTTGTGAAAGAGGCGAGTTTATCGGGTGATTTGCAGGATTATCGGGTTTATTTGCCCGATCCGTCTCAGCCAGATCGGGTGCCTCCGACGGGTTTGAATGATTTTTGATTTTGATTATCAATGAGGGCGAACACACAAGGGCTGCCCCTATGTGTTCGCCCTTTTCTCGTAATGGTTTGAAAATAGAGAACTTTTCAATCAGCCTCTGATATGCCCCTCTCCCAAGACAATAAATTTTTGTGACGTTAAACCGGTTAATCCTACCGGCCCTCTGGCATGAAACTTGTCGGTACTGATACCAATTTCGGCCCCTAACCCATATTCAAAACCATCGGCAAATCGGGTAGAGGCATTAACCATTACGGAGCTCGAATCGACTTCAGTCAAAAACCGCCGTGCCCGACTCCAATCTTCTGTGATAATCGCATCCGTGTGTTGAGAGCTATGTAAACGGATATGTTCTATTGCTTCATCTAAATCTTTGACCATTTTGATGGATAAAATGGCTGCTAAATATTCGGTATCCCAATCTTCATCAGTTGCCGCTTTTATATTGGGCAATAAAGCCAGTGTCGCGGGACAACCGCGCAATTCGACACCCACGGATTGATATTTTTCGGCCAATGGGGGTAACACTTGGTTAGCAATACCTTCAGCAACCAATAAGGTTTCCATGGTATTGCAAGTACCATAGCGTTGCGTTTTCGCGTTATAGGCTACCGCGATGGCTTTTTCAAGATCAGCTTTATCATCAATGTAAGTATGACAAATGCCATCTAAATGTTTTATAACCGGAATACGGGCCTCTTGACTGATACGCTCAATCAAGCCTTTACCCCCACGCGGAATGATCACATCGACATATTCTGATAGGCGTATTAATTCACCTACTGCCGCCCTGTTAGTGGTTTCTATCACTTGCACCGCGGTTTGCGGCAATTGCGCGGCCGCCAGGCCGGCATGAATACACTGAGCAATCGCTTGATTAGAATGAATGGCCTCAGAACCGCCCCGCAAAATGCAGGCATTGCCCGATTTAAGACATAAACCGGCTGCATCGGCCGTGACATTAGGGCGCGATTCATAAATAATCCCAACCACACCTAAAGGCACACGCATTTTGCCAACCTGAATACCGCTTGGACGATAGTTTAAATCCGTTATTTCGCCTATCGGATCAGGTAAGGCTATCATTTGTCGTAAACCTTCAACCATACTCGCAATGCGTGAATCATTCAAAGCTAAACGATCTAATAAGGCCGAATCTAAACCTTTCGCTTTCCCCGCTTCTAAATCTTTAGCATTCGCTGCGAGTAAGGCATCCTGTTGTTGTTCTAATTGTTGGGCAATGGCTTCTAACGCATTGTTTTTACTCAGGGTTGTGGAACGCGCCAACACTTGTGCCGCTTGACGCGCATGTTGGCCTAAATGTCGCATGTTTTCTTGTAAACTCATCCAATTATCTCCCTTCTATAATAAGTATATTGGTGTAACGTGCTGTTTTTGTTGTGAATATTGTGGTGAAAAGTGAGCATGATATCATCATGCCATTCTCTTATGATGAGAACATCATAAGGCATTTAATCAAATTAATGATCTTGAAAAAGACTTATTGATTGATGCCTATTTTAAAACCACGACTAAAAAAATAGTATAAAATGCTAATTATAACGGATTTTGGGGAGGGTGTTCGCCCTTATGAGAGTGCTTACCACCTATCCGTTTTCGTAGAGACGCGATGCCTCGCGTCTCTGTTTCGAGGTGACCCAGATCATGAGACGCGAAGCATCGCGTCTCTACAAAAACACAGACGCGAGGCAGAGCAAATCTACAAAAACACAGACGCGAAGCATCGCGTCTCTACAAAAACACAGACGCGAGGCATCGCGTCTCTACAAAAACACAGACGCGAGGCATCGCGTCTCTACAAAAACACAGACGCGAGGCATCGCGTCTCTACAAAAACACAGACGCGAAGCATAGCAACAGAAACACAGACGCGAGGCATCGCGTCTCTACAAAAACACAGACGCGAGGCATCGCGTCTCTACAAAAACACAGACGCGAGGCATAGCAACATCGCATTATAGAAAACTGATAGGTGCTAAGGTATGAGAGTGATTTGGACTTGATAATAGCCACTATTCATGAAATACTAGGCTGTTTTTAGTTTTTAGTTTAACACTGTTAATTTATCATTTAACATTTAACGACACATCAAACTACCGCTCAGTTTTGAATTTTGATGCGTTTTAAAAACGACAGAGGTATTTATATGAAAATTTATCATCGACTACGAACGAAGTTAGTCGTTGTGTTTTTTATTGTGACTTTAATTCCGGCACTGATTACAGGCATATACGCTATACAGGTGTCGAGTAAAAGCTTGCGTAAAAATGCCCTCGCCACACAAACGGAGCAAGCCAAAACCCTAGCGCATGGCATTACCTCCTTTTTGTCGGTGGTAAGAGGTGATCTCCTGTTTCTCAGCCAATCCATGCCAATGAAGGATTACTTGAGTCTGCGTGCCGCGATTGCCCTGAGTCAATCAGAACCACAGGCAGAAACAATGCCGCCCGATTCAGAAAAATTGGCTTTACAAACCTTCCATAACATCTTAGACAAAAAGCAACAGAATCTAGAACAGGAATTTCTAGCCCTCTCTCGCAACCGTCGGATTTATTACCAAATCCGCTATCTGGATGAAATGGGAAAAGAAGTCGTGCGAGTCGATTTTCATGGCTTGAGGACTCAAGTTATTCCTCAAGAGGAGTTACAAGACAAATCGGATCGTTACTACTTTAAAAAAACGTCTCGTTTGTCAGGTAAACAAATCTTCGTTTCACCTTTGGATCTGAACCGCGAAAAGGGGCAAATAGAAGTGCCTTATAAACCCGTCATCCGTTACGCCATTAATGTCTATGACGACAATAGGAAAAAGGCAGGGATTGTGATTTTGAATATCGATGCCAGTCAGTTTCTCAAACAGCTAGACAAGGTTCGTTTGGTTGATAACGAGGGCTATTTTTTTAATCATCCCGATCCTGAAAAAAGCTGGGGAGGCAGGAGCGATTTAAACACGAGTTATGACTTGGAAAAGGAATATCCACAGTTCGCCAACAAAATACTGGGTCAACAGGGTATCATCAGTAACCGCGCTTTTACCCTTTCCTATTTGCGTGTTTCAGTACCTGCTTCACCTCATTTTTGGACTTTGATTATCCAACGTGATACACGCGATATTCTGAAAAGTGTGACAGACTTTCGCGCTACCTTTAGCTTCATTCTCATTACTGCCATATTAATCGCTATGATCTTTGCGTTATTCTTTAGCGCCAAAATCACTCGTCCGATTGAGTATTTAACCCGCATTGCTGATGCTATCAGCAAAGGTGAATTGCTTGATAACCGTGTCGAAGTGAATGATAAAGGTGAAATTGGTCAACTGGCTCATGCGTTTGAACGGATGCGCGTTAGCATGATCAAATCTTTTGAAAGATTGCGTAGACAGTCAAGGAATTGATTATGAGTAGCACTACTTCGCTATTACCTTATTCTGAATTGATGGCCGAAATACATCATTTGTCATCAGAAGGGCAAACGGGCACGCTCTTTATTACATCCGATGAGGGTCATTTAGTGCGAATCGTGTTAAATGAGGGACGTATCACCTATTTAGTGTTTGATACCCTGCATCGCGGCTATGATGCGATTCCGCTGATCAATGCCATCAAGTTTGGCCGACTACAGTTTGCCGAAGGTGTTTTTGAAACAGTTCAAGAAGTACCCTTACCCAGTACCGACGAGATTTTGAAACTTTTTAAGGAAACCGGAACGGGTAATCTAGCAGCCCCAACAAAAGTCGCGTCTCAGGTTTCTTCTAACATGATTAAGGCTGCCGAACAAATCCAAAATGCATTGGGAAATTACATCGGGCCATTTGCAGCTATTGTTTGTGATGAATATCTTGATAATATCAACACGGGGCTTCAAACAGTGGATGAGGTTATGGCTATGATTGAGGCTATTTCCCTAGAAATTGATGTTCCGGCAGAAGTGGAAGCCTTTAAGGTACAGATTAAGAAGGAATTGAGTCGGAAAGGGCTGATTTGAGTCTGAATCAGAAATGATCTAAAAACATAATAAATAAGTCAATTTCCACCGGCCACACATTTAAGAGCAAGGGTATAGAAAAAAGGGCATCCATGCCTGCAATGCCATAAGTTATGTAGACAAGTCGTTGTGTCGGGTGGGTAAGTGGCTTCCCAATTGCGACCGTCGCCTTCGCGAACACGATCGGGCTTTTGCCCCTACAGCCCCTGAATACACGGGGTTTAGTAGGGGCCGAGCGGCGTGTCTGCTCTTAACTATAATGGCATTGAAGCCTAAATGTTATGTGATAACTGATAACCTGATAAAGTGAGTCTTGAGTCAATCAATTTCTTAGAACCTGTTCAAAATCTTTTATATGTGTTAAAATCAAAAAAGATACTAAAATAAGAAATAATTAAGGAATAACTTATGAGAAAAATTTACCCCAGCGATATTAGTCGAGAAGAATTTGAAAA
>Ga0190315_1000401_pt1 | contig 22759 bp, 25 predicted proteins | sample 48701101_MG_FD_161673 | JGI IMG/M metagenome (GOLD analysis project Ga0190315, IMG submission 161673) | Hydrothermal vent sediment bacterial communities from Southern Trench, Guaymas Basin, Mexico - 4870-11-0-1_MG | ecosystem: Environmental > Aquatic > Marine > Hydrothermal vents > Sediment ...
TGTAGAGACGCATTGCATGCGTCTCATTGCATGCGTCTCATTCATTGCAATGCGTTTCGACAACCGACATAATCTCTTTGATTTCTGTAGAGACGCATTGCATGCGTCTCATTGCATGCGTCTCATTCATTGCAATGCGTTTCGACAACCGACATAATCTCTTTGATTTCTGTAGAGACGCATTGCATGCGTCTCATTGCATGCGTCTCATTGCATGCGTCTCATTCATTGCAATGCCTTTCGACAACCGACACAATCTCTTTGATTTCTGTAGAGACGCATTGCATGCGTCTCATTGCAATGAAAGAGACGCATGCAATGCGTCTCTACAACCGACACAATCTCTTTGATTTCTGTAGAGACGCATTGCATGCGTCTGTTATATATGACAATCAGCATCATCAGCGTTCTATCATAACGCGATCTTTCATTTCTTTGAGTTCTTTCGTATAGCCGCCTGATAGGATCGGAAATCGACACCATGTTTTGGGATCAAGGTTGGTGTCGTCTAGGTGAAAACTTGGCGCTAAACGTTCTCGTTTCCATTGATTGCGTGTCCAGAGCTTGAAAAAGCGTTCGATCCAATTCAGAAGTTGTTCTTCTTGGTATTCTCGAAATTTTACCCGTAATAAACAAAATATTTCGTAAGGGCTTTGCCTATCACGAATGGCCGCTATTTCAATGGCGTTAAGCAGGGGGTAGGGCATTAAGTCGTCTTCATCTTTTTGTTGCTGATGAGGGGGGCGTAATTCGGCTGTAGGTGCTTGTTGCGTAACTAAGGCTAGGGTAGGAATCGGTGCTAATTGAACGGGGCCTTCTTGTTCTAACCACTGTAGCCAGTGTCGTAAAAAATCTTTGTCTATACCTGCTATGGGGCTTAAGCCGCCACTGGTGTCGCCGTCCATGGTGGTGTAACCTTGGGCAGCTTCTGAACGGTTACAGGTGGCTAAGAGTAAGGCGTTGCGAAGATTGGCGATTAGCCAGACGCTGGGGGAGCGAACACGCGCTTGAATGTTTTGGAGGGCGATATCATGTTCTTCCCAGTTCAGTTCTTGTTGCATCGCTTTTGAAACTAAATCAACGTAGCCTTTAACCAGTTTGTTAATGTTTAATTCAAGATACTCTGCGCCAAGGTTGTAGGCTAGGGTAGCTGCGGCTTGTTGCGTGGTTTTACTTGAATTTTCAGTGGCTTGATAAACGCAGGTGAGTAGCGATTTGACTATATCGCTGACTGTGGTAGTAGGGAGCCGTTTGTAGCTTATTTTGGTACAAAAGCCTTGGAGGCCCAGTTCAGCTATGCCAAGTTCAATCATTAATCGGACTAGACAGGCTATCGCGGAAGAATCGGCTCCGCCACTGAGGGAGATAACGAAACCCTGGGCGTGGCTTTTGCGAAGATAGTCAAATAAACCGAGTGTGACGGCGCGGGTAAATTCTTCTTCTTCTTTAATGCTTGGGCTATGTTCCCACAATTGGGGGGTGACTGCGGTTATATTTTGGGAAGGGATAATGTGGGGGTGGTCAAAGGGAATAGAGATACGGTTAGATTGGACTGGTGTGGCGTTGCTTGTACGTGATTGTGACATGCGGGTTAAATCGATATCGACTAAGGCGGTTATCAATTGGCGATCTGCAAAACTAAAGCGTTTGCAGGTGGCGAGTAATTCGCCTCCACTGGCGATCATGGCATCGCCGTCATAAATGGCGCGTCCGGCTTCGTTGCCGAGTAAGTTGGTGTAGACATAGCTGACGCTGAAGGCGCGTGAGCCTTCTAGGACAAAACGTGCGCGGAGTCGGTGTTTTTCAAAGGAAAAATGGCTGGCACTGGGGTTGAGAATAATATCGATGCCTTTTTCGGCGAGCTGGATTCCGGGGCGATTAGCAACCCAAGCTTCTTCACAGATTTCAAAACCTATTCGCACGCCGCCACAGTTAAAAAAAATGTCGCCTATGGGGTAGTGTTGCCCTGATATTTCGATTTCTGCATGAACGGTTTGAGGCCAGTGATGAAACCAGCGCGGTTCGTAGTGAATACCATCACTGGGTAGAAAGCGTTTAGCAACAAATCCCCCTATTGCGCCATTAACAAGTAGGGCGGCGGTGTTGTAAACGCGGTTTTGATATAACAACGGTAGGCCGACAGCGACAATCATATTTTGAGTTAAGGGTGCGATGTCATGCAAGCTTTGCAGTGATTGTACTAAGGTGCCGGGTGCTAAAAAGGTATCTTCGCAGCCGTAACCACTGATACAAAGTTCTGGTAAACAGAGAATGCTGACGTTGTCGATACGGGCCATTTTGATAGCTTCGAGAATATTATTTTTATTATGTTCCCAATCGAGCGGGGTTTGATTGAGGGTGGCCGCACCTACTTTAATGTATTTCATGAATCCTGTTCCCTGAAGAAGAATTGTGAATGGGGTAGTGAGGCAATGTGGGTGATAGTAACTAGAAGGGCAACCACAAGGGATTGCCCCTACAAACCCAACGGTTTGGACAATTTTTAAGATTTAAGAAGGGCAAGCACAAGGAATTGTCCCTACATCTCTGGCCCACATTGCAACACTACCTATTTAGGAATATACGCGCTAAAAAATATCTCATCTTTTCCCAATAGATTGCGATATCGGAAATGTTGTCATGATTAGCGTGTTTAATGAGTTGAATGTCTATCTCTCCTCCCCATTCTGCTTCCAGACAGTAGGCATGATCTGGGGGAATCAGGGTATCTTGTTGACCGACTAAGGCTAACATTGGTGTGGTTACTGAGGGGGCGAGTGCGAGTGAATTAAAAGGATGTTTGAGTAGTTGAGAAACGGGAATGTAAGGCATATGGCGTTGCACGACACGGGTGATACTGTCATAAGGTGAGACTAAAATCAGGCCTTTTAAGGGGCGGTGTGCGGCGAGATGAATGGCGACACCAGTGCCTAAACTGCGCCCCATTGCGACGATGCAATCGGTATCAATATCGGATCGTTGTGTTATGGCATCGTAAAGGGCTATCGCGTCGTTTTTCAGGTTTTTTTCGGAAGGTTTGCCTTTGCTCAAACCATAACCTCGGTAATTGATCAGCAAGAGTGCCCAATCGCCATCAAAGCGTTCAAAATGATAGGCCATGCCAGAGACTTCTTCAGAATTACCCCCAAAGTAGATCACTAAAGGGGATTTTTCTGTGTTTTGTTTTTTGAGTAGCCAGCCATGTAGTTGAGTTTTATCAGCGGCTTCGAGTGTGATCTCAGATTGAGGATAAGTTTGGGCAATCCATTGTTGTATAGTCGTTTGAATTGGACGCGACAGGAATAAAAGCCGATCTTGTATCAGGTACAAGCCGGCATAAAGTAGGATAACCCCACCGGTTATAATTGAAATGAGAATGAACAGTAATGCAAGCATAAGCGCCTAGTCAGTTTGGTTTATTAAGTCGGTGATTGAACGGATTGTCGTCGGTGATTTATCACCTTTGAAGTCGCTAAAGCGACAACTACGATCTCATGAATAATGAATAATAAATAACAATTATAATTATAAATTTCACATTTAGCGTAGCTAAATACAGTTTTTGCGCGCAAAAACTTTTGCGTGAGCCGAAGGCCAGCGAAGCTAAATACCAATTTATCCCTTTAAATCAAGTAATATATACCCCACTTTGATAGACAAATCCATTCTTTACTCAACAGTTATTTATTAATTATGTTTGTTAAAAATATTGATACTCATGAATTAGCTCAGTGGTTGAAAAATGAAACGCCCCCCCTTTTGATTGATGTGCGTACCCCACAAGAAATGGCACAAGCGTCTATTCCGGGGGGCAAACCTTTACCGCTCAACACTTTGCCATTACGTCTAAATGAAATCCCTAAAGATGAGCAAGTGGTTTTTTACTGTCGCACTGGCGCACGCTCAGCCCAAGCGTGTATGTATTTAACACAACAAGGCTATGACAAGGTTTATAATTTGCATGGTGGTATTGTCACTTGGGCACGTCATGGACAACCAATTGAACCAATGGATGTGACCGCATAAAAAAAATGAAAAATGAACAAATTTGCTCGTAATAGTCGCTTTAGTGACTTTTTTTGGAGTTTGTAGAGTCGCTTTAGCGACTTTTTTTTTGCTCGTTTTAACAATAACTGTGCTTTATAGTATTGCGAATAATGAATTATTAAGACAAAATAGCTTTAACATAGAGGTTTTGAAGCACCACTTTGAACCACAGATTTTCAATGAGTAATTGACAACTGATAATTGATAACTGATAACTGATAATGAACGAGCGAGAGTTTCACTTTACCAAATACGATTTTGAGAGATTACGTCAATTGGTGAATGAGCATACGGGTATCAAATTATCTGATCATAAACAAGAGATGCTTTATAGCCGCTTATCACGTCGCTTGCGTGCCCTGAATTTGAATAGTTTTTCTAGTTATTATAAGCTATTACAAACAGATGGCGGGGAAGAATTAGTACATTTTATTAATGCGGTGACAACTAATTTGACGGCTTTTTTTCGTGAACCACATCATTTCAAGTTACTAGAACAAGTCTTATTGCCACAATTGCTCGTTAAAAAACAAGCAACGCGACGTTTGCGTATTTGGTCAGCCGGCTGTGCGAGTGGTGAAGAGCCCTATTCAATCGCTATGGTGGTTAAAGAAGTTGTACCTTCTGATTGGGATGTCAAAATTCTTGCGACGGATTTGGATTCTCAAGTGCTTGAAAAAGGTAAACAAGGTGTGTATGAGAAAACAAGACTCTCAGGTATCTCGTCGGCGCGCTTGTATCGCTGGTTTAACAAAGGAACAGGTTATGCCGCAGGACAACTACAAGTCGTCTCTGACTTACAAGATTTGATCGCATTTAAACATCTTAATTTAATGGGGATGTGGCCTATGCAAGGCCCGTTTGACATCATATTTTGCCGTAATGTCGTGATTTATTTTGAAAAATCGACGCAAAAAATTTTATTTGAACGGTTTGCCAATATCCTTGATAAAGATAGCTATTTGTTGATAGGGCATTCTGAAAATCTGTTTCAACTGAGTACTCGCTTTCGCTTGTTGCAACAAACCGTGTATATCAAAGCTGAATAATTGAAAGTTTTCCGTTTTTCGTTTTGACTACAATTCAATTGCCCATCAGGCGCTGATTTTCACTATTTCACGCTTTTCGCGAAGCTTCACTACGCGCGTGAGCCGAAGGCCAGCTACGCTAAATACCGTTTTTGCGCGCAAAAGTTTTTGCGTGAAATTCATTTTTCATTCTTAATTATGAAACAGCCATTGCCGCGTACTTTGCCCGGTTATAGACACATTAAACGTTACTGGGATTCTCACAATAACATAACTGTCGCTAAAATTTTGCCTGGTGAATATTACGTGACTCGCCATGATGAAATTTTAATGACAGTAGTGGGTTCTTGCGTAGCGGCCTGTATTCGCGATAGTGTAAGTGGCATTGGCGGGATGAACCATTTTATGTTGCCCCATATTTCAATAGATAAATGGGAACACACTCGTGTCAGTGCAGCCACTCGCTATGGCAGTTTTGCAATGGAATATCTGATTAACGAAATATTAAAACAGGGTAGTGGGCAACGAAAAAATCTTGAAGTGAAGTTATTTGGGGGAGGGCGTATTATGAAAAATTTGGTGAGTATAGGCCAAAAAAATATTGATTTTGTAAAAAGCTATATACAGACTGAAAATTTAAACTTATTAGCAGAGGATTTGGGCAGCATTTATCCCCGCAAAATATTATTTTACCCAATCAATGGACGAGTGCGTGTTAAAAAACTGCGAGCGATGGAGCCAATAGTACTTCAACGTGAAAATGCGTATCGACATCATTTGGAAAATCAATCGATTGCAGGTGAAGTTGATTTGTTCTGATAACGGATAACTGATAACTGATAACTGATGGAGATTAAGCGTGTCTAAAATAAAGGTATTGATTATTGATGATTCTGCTTTAATTCGGCAGGTGTTGACTAAAATCTTGAACTCAGCGCACGATATTGAAGTGGTAGGTGTCGCGGCTGATCCATATATTGCTAGAAACAAAATCAAACGCTTTAATCCTGATGTGTTAACGCTTGACGTGGAAATGCCACGTATGGACGGCTTGGCTTTTTTGAGTCATTTGATGCGCTTACGGCCTATGCCGGTTGTGATGGTGTCCGTTCTCACTCAAAAAGGGGCCGATATCACCCTCCAAGCCCTAGAATTAGGTGCTGTGGATTTTCTGGCTAAACCGCAAATTGATATTGCTCAAAGCTTTGAATCTTACACAGAAGAAATTATCAGCAAAATCCGAACAGCGGCTGGTGCTAAAATATCCCCCTTTTTATCAAAACCACAAGCGCTTTTCACGGTTCAGCCCAAATATTCTGCCGATGTCATTATCAGTAAGACTGAAAATCGTCGCTTTCGTCATTTTAAAACAACCGAAAGAATTATTGCTATCGGGGCTTCCACGGGGGGGACTGAAGCAATAAAAGTATTGTTAATGCAAATGCCAGCCAATGCACCAGGTATTGTCATTAGCCAACATATTCCCGCTACGTTTAGTTATTCTTTTGCGATGCGAATGAATCAACTCTCAGCAATGACGGTGTTTGAAGCAGAAAATGAGCAAGTGATATTACCCGGTCATGTTTATATTGCGCCTGGCGGCTACCATTTATTAGTTGAACGATCAGGGGCACGTTATATTTGTCGTTTGAATCAAGGCAATCCAGTGAATCGTCATCGCCCCTCGGTTGATGTCTTGTTTCGTTCTATTTCACAAAATGTGGGGCCTAATGCAATTGGTGTCATTCTCACAGGTATGGGGGATGATGGCGCACGCGGTATCACAGAAATGCGGGAAGCGGGCGCGATAACAATCGCACAAGATGAACATACTAGCGTCGTCTGGGGGATGCCTGGCGAGGCAATTAAACGAGGAAAGATAGACTATGTCTTACCTTTGTCTGAAATGGCTGATAAATTGCTATCGCTTACTGAAGAATCAGAAACGCATTCAACAACAACGAGTTAATTTAAATAAATCATTATAATTGGAGTTCAAACTTTAGTATTCCAGGCAAACGTTTTTGCGCGCAAAAACATTTGCCTGGAATTGAATTAACAAACGGCAAACTAAAGTTGGAACGTAGACGTTAGACAATTTCTGATTGTAACTCATTTTGGGCACGCCATGATTTTAGGGTTTTTTTCCCTTATTTGAAAGCCTCCCCAAAATCCGTTACTAATCATGATTATTTTAAGGATAATACCATGAAATCGCTATTCTCAATTCCAACTCTTTTCGCATTTTTGATTTCAATAGCTGTTTTATCTGTCGTTCAAGTTGATGCTCATCCAGGCGATACCGATACCAACGGATGTCACCTCGATCAAGAAACGGGAGAAGAGCATTGTCATGAGGCCTCTACGGTTGCCTCGGCAGCCAGTACACCTTCTACCACCAGTGATTCGACTAGCGGCACTTCCTCAAGCACGCTGAATAATTCTATCTCTATCTCTACTCAAGGGTACGATAATGGATACAATGCGGGACTCGCAGCCGGTATGGCACTGTGTAAAAAAAGTCCAGGTGCCTGTGGCATCAGTAGCACTTTAAATACCGAACGCACCGAAGAAGAAATCAAAGAAGAATGTCGAAACTATCCCGAATCTTGTGGGATAAAGCGTGGCCCAAACGATGATGGTTCTACCCAAAACGGTATCGCACAATGTCAAAATGATCCCCAATCTTGTGGTATAGAAACCAATCAGAACACAGACGGTTCTACAACTCAAGGTATCACACAATGTCAAAATGATCCCCAATCTTGTGGTATAGAAACCAATCAGAACACGGACGGTTCTACAACCCAAGGTATCGCACAATGTCAAAATGATCCCCAATCTTGTGGGCTAGAACTCAATCAAAACACAGACGGTTCCACCCTAGAAGGCATCACGCAGTGTCAGAATGATCCGAGTTCTTGTGGTATAACAATCACTCAAAACACAGACGGTTCGACTATAGAGGGCATTAAACAATGTCAAAACGATCCCCTTTCTTGTGAAATCATCGTCAATCCTAACTTGAATAAGATTATTCAAGAAACTAAAGCGCAATGTCAAAGAGAACCGGTTTCTTGTGGTATTGATATCAACAATTGTCCTACCAGCGTTCCTGATCAACCCGCGAGCTTGGTTAAGGTTCACGGTTTTTTCTCCTTGAGTGATGGCAAATTATACCTACCTGCTGTCGATGTACCTACCGCATTAGATGGCACAGTAACCACTTATGAGATAGAACTGAAAATCATACCTGGGCGTGAACCACTGTCATTTGTAATCACCAAAGGGGCTCCCATTGAAGGGCAGAGTAAAACCTGTTTTTACCCGAAAGATTAGACTTTATACCGCTCTAATACAACTCATTGATTTACAGGTTTATTTTATAAAAAATCATAAAATAAAGCACTTAAAAAATCGGTATAATGTCTATTGATAATCTACCTATCAACACGGTTTTGATTGATTTCCATTCAATCATCAACCGTGATTATAATTATAATAAAAGAGGCACAACAGTATGTCCAATAACAACGTACTTTCCTTAACCATGCTGGCTTCCAAGCGTCATGATCTGAAAGAGCGTGGGGGTATCAATTGGTTAATCGATTTATTTATTAATGAATTACCCAATTATATTAATGAATTACAACAAGCCATTAACAGTGGTGATGGTGAAGCCGTTTTTTTAGCAGCCCATAAATTCAAAGGGAGCTCTTCTAATTTAGGAGCCGTAGGCATGGTTGCCCTTTGTAGACAATTGGAAGCGATAGGACGTGCAGGAGACATACAACAAGCCAAATGGGTTATGGAAAATGTAGTTGATAAAGAAATCAAATGCTTAAAAGAGGCCTTGGAGCAGGAGAAACTAAGGGAAAAATAATTTTAGAGGGGTTATGTTTTATTTTAGACTTGTTCGTTAATATGTTGAAATTATTAACGTTATGTTAATTAATCAGCAGATACGAAGGTCAGCAAAGCTAAATTATGAACAAAAGCAAAATCAGCGTTCTATTTTTTTATTTTTTATCTTTTCCTGATAAACCTGATAATTGCTCTACCTTGCCCCTACAACGTGATAATTGAACATTGAAATAATGGAAATCGAATATGACATCTAATACGATATTGGTTGTTGATGACAGCCGAGTTTCTCGGATGCTAGTACGTGCCATCATTGACCATGCCGACGAGCAAATACAAGTCATTGAAGCCAGTAACGGTGAAGAAGCGTTAAGCAAGACTAAAGAAACCCAAGTGACAGTTGCAATCTTGGATCTCAATATGCCGGGTATGGATGGTTTAGTCCTCGCATCAAAATTGTTAGCGCGTTTTCCCAAGGCCAAAATAGGTTTATTAACGGCCAATATTCAGGATATCGTGCGTGAAAAAGCTCATGCACTGGGTATTACTTTTATTCCCAAACCTATCACTGAAGAACGAATTTTGGGTTTTATCTATGGATGACAACATCCAACTCTCCGAATTGCAACATGATGCCATTATAGAATTATTGAATATTGGCATGGGGAAGGCTGCTGCTTCGTTGAGTCTCATGGTTAATGAAGAAGTTAAGCTTTCAATACCGCGTCTTGAATTGCTGACTCGACAACAAGCAGCCAACCACCTTAATACTCAGCCACAACAACGCATTGTGGCTATCAAGCAATACTTTCATGGCTCCTTTTGGGGAGAAGCGTTACTTCTGTTTAAACTAGAGAATAGCTTAGAATTGGTACGCATTTTAATTAAAGACAAGCTACCATCAGACTTGCTCACAGAATTGGAAGCTGATGCATTGATGGAAGTTGGCAATATCATACTCAGCGCCTGCCTATCTTCCCTTGCTAATAATCTGACTCAAGAATTGAGCAATGATTTACCCCTCTTTGTAACAGGTACAGTGGTAGAGATACTCGAAATCAATGCCAGTCAAAAAAATGAAGTGATCATGCTTTTGCGAATGGACTTTAGCCTGCAAATTAAAAACATTGATGCTTATGTTGCTTTCATACTTGACGTGCCATCCATTAAACAATTCAAAAGCAGTATTGATCATTTTCTGGGGAAATTGAGGCCGTAGAGACGCGATGCCTCGCGTCTCCGATGCTGTAGAGACGCGATGCTTCGCGTCTCCGATGCTGTAGAGACGCGATGCTTCGCGTCTCCGATGCTGTAGAGACGCGATGCCTCGCGTCTTTGATGTTTTATAGACTAGACGCGAAGCATCGCGTCTCTACGAATAAAAACGATATGCAATCTAATCAATTACACACTTTGAAACTGAACCAGACTGAAATTCAGTTATGGTTTGCTTTTCCAGATGAAATACAAGATATTGCGTTGCTCTCTGCTTATGATAGACTCATGAGCGAAGAAGAACGCGCGCATCAACAACGATTTCATTTTGCTAAACATCGACATCAATACCTGATTACACGCGCTTTGGTTCGTACTACCTTATCCCGTTATACTGATGTTGATCCTAGCCATTGGCAATTTTATAAGAATCAATATGGCCGACCTGAAATTCATCATTCAGATGGTTTGCCGGAGCTTCGTTTTAATCTATCACATACTGATGGTTTGATTATATGTGGTGTTGTTTTGAAACAGGATATAGGTGTAGATGTTGAAGACACGGAACGAAAGGGGGCGCCGCTGGAAATTGCGGATAGATTTTTTTCTGCCCAAGAAGTTCACGATTTGAATCAGGTGCCAGACAGTGAAAAACGAAAGCGTTTTTTTAATTATTGGACGCTGAAAGAATCTTATATTAAGGCGCGTGGTATGGGCTTATCTTTGCCACTAGAACAATTTACTTTTCATATTCCAGGCAAACGTTTTTGCGCGCAAAAACGTTTGCCTGAAATTCAATCTCATCAACCTTTACGCATTTCTTTTGCGCCTCAATTACAAGATGATCCTAATCAATGGCAATTTTGGTCATTGCAAGCAACCCAACGTCACAAAGTCGCGATTTCTCTTCGTAGAGATGAAGATGTGGCTTATCAATTAACCCTTAAAAAAGTGGTTCCTTTAAGAGAAGAACAATCCTTTTCTTGTTCTGTTTTGCATGCAAACTAAGGCAGATGGTGGGCAAGTTCGTTTCGACTCCGTCGAAACGAACTTACCCACCCTACAGATTCGTTGGCATCAGGGATTGAAAACGAGTATTTAATAATGCAGCCGTTTCCTGCATGAGCTTTTGGGCAATCTCATCAACATGTCGATTTCGCCAGTTTTCGAGTGCAGTACCCTTAACCCATTGATTAAAAGCACCCATTGCGGGGCCGCAGTGTATTTGATAATTGATTTGCTGATTGAGATCACCTTGCTTGGCTAAACGCATACTGTGTACAAAGTACCATTTGAAAATGAGGGCCATTTTCCGTTTAGGATTGCGTTCGGCACTTTCAATCAATTCGGGTAAATATTCAGAATAGTAGGCTTTGGTTTCAGCATAAACTTCTTCAAAACTCCGACGAAAATATTTTTCTTCAAGTTGTGCCTTGGTTTTGTTATCAATCTCATCAAGTGAATTGTAGTGACGATACAGCTCATACAATCTATTACCTCTGCCGGGAAAAAAAGACCCCTTTTCGCACGACTTGCACTTTTGCCCCAAGTTCAAACATATCCCCAGCAGGGGCGTAGTCAGTATCTTGTATATTGATGTCCTGTAATATATCTTTGACCGCATCACTGGTGTTCGCTTCCACAGTGCATTGATTGATTGAACCGGTCAGTATAAAATCAGCACCCAGAATAAAGGCCGTTGCAGCAGCTTCTGGCGTACCAATGCCACCTGCTGCACCGACTCGAATACGATCCGCATACCAATACTTATTCATCAGTTCATTTCGCTGTCTGATAATCGTGGGTAATATCACTGACATGATGCCCATATCGGTATGGCCACCTGAATCGGACTCAACACAGATATCATCAGCCATCGGCATTTGGGTTGACATATCAGCTTCTTGTTGAGAAATTTGGTTGGTTTCCAACAAGTTTTTGACAATATGCTTTGGGGCTGGGCTTAAAAAGGCTTCTGCTATTTCAGGCCTAGACAGTTTAGCCATGATGTGATGATGGGGGGTAATTCGGCCGTTCGCCGCTTGCCTTAATCCCTTTAACCGATATTTGACCAGTGCAGGTGTGATTTGCATAAAAGCGGCGGCTTCAATATTTTTAATGCCATATTTCAAAAATAAATCAACCGTCTCTTCTTCCATTTGCGGCTTAATGGGATTGTGCAATAAATTCATGCCATACGCTTCCCCTGCTTTGAGTGCTTGTTGGATGACTTGAATGGCCTCCTCAATTTGAGACAATTTCAAACCGCCCGTACCCAAAAAGCCCATCATTCCCGCTTTGCCCATTCGGATAACCCGTTCTGGGGAAGCAATCCCTTTGAACATTGCGCCAGTCAGGTAGGCATATTTCAGACCATAAGTGTGTTTAAATTCCTGATTACCGAGAGATTCAGGGCGGATTGATGCTGCACTTTGCTTGAGAGGGGGGCGGCTTGAAAAAGCGGTTTCTGGCTTGAAGGGGGTTAAAATAGAGTGAGGACGATTTCATTTTGTTCTAAAATAGCCTGAATATCCTGTTCAGGTAAGTTGAGTACGGCCGCCATGCCACCACCTGAAGCTTGGCTCATCAATTCGCCACGTTTTTTGACCAGCTTTAAACCGGTCTCAAAATCAACAGCGCGAGCCGCTAACAGGGCATTATATTCTCCCAAGCTATGCCCAGCAAAAAAATGGATTTGTTTACCTCGTACTTTCAGTTTATCAAAATAAGACAAGGCATTGACAACATATAAAGCCGGTTGAGTGTATTGAGTCTGAGTCAGTTGCCGATGGGGATCTTCTAAACAAAGTTGTTTAATGGAATAACCTAAAATCGTATCAGCCTCTGCGGTTAATTTAGGAAACTCGTCAAACAAGCTGGCACCCATACCTTTCTCTTGAGAACCTTGTCCTGGAAAAACATAAGTTATCATTTTTTATCCTTTTTCCTATCTCTTTTCAGATGACAAACTGCTCGGACGAGCGAGGCTCGGAGTTTGTACGCCTATTTTCTGTTAATAAACCCAAATTCTTAATAATTGGCTTAACACTTCACCTAAATATTTGAGAAAGTCGGTAGCCATGTCAGTATGAAAACGTGAGGCATCATGGCTACCCATTGCCAATAAGCCTCGCGATTTATGTGTGCTTAACGGAATTAACGCTGCGGAAGCTATTTTGCTATTTGGAAATAAGTAATCAAGTTGTTCCATAGCCAATTGTCCACAGAGAGGCTGATGGTTTTCTAACACATTGTCAAATAAGGTAAAGACTTGCGCGTCGTATTCTACAAATTCTTGACGTTCATTGCTAGAACCGGGTACTTCAAAGCAGCGCACGACGACAGTATCCGTGTTAAATTCATTGCATAAGGTACTGTATAAGGTATGAAAAAAATCATCGATCTCTGTGACACTGATTAAGGCCACAATTAAGCGTCGAATACGATCATTCAGTTGTTCGTTTTCTTGGGCAACAGCGACTAACTCATTCCATTTGCGCTGCCATTGTTGATTTTCCTCACGCAATTGCGTGATTTTATGTTCTATCAATGAGACTGTCGCATCGCCAGCCGGTGGAATGCTTATATCGGCTAATAAGTCTGCATGATGCGTCAAAAATTCAGGATGTTGTTGTAAATACTCAACGACAGCCTCTTCTGGTAATGGTTCACGCGGTTGTAAGTCTGGTGTCTTTATCATAGTTAACCGTCGTTTGGGATAGGCGCAATCCCTCATGGTTGGCCTTTTGAAAAGGGTTAAGTTGTGTAGAAACAATCCGTCGTGGTTGCCCTTTTGAAAAGGGTTAAATTTTTGGGCAACCACAAGGGATTAGCCCTACAGTGTTTTGCTCAATGTGAAATACACTCGACTATCAGCATCAACTGCATCAGCATTGTCTAAATCAGTATTGCTATAGTTGATGCTCACATCAAAATCAGCGACAGGATAGGACAATGACAGGGAGTAATAAATGTAATCCTCAAACCCAACTCCAGCATTGTCACTGACCGTTTGCCCACCTACAGCTCCAGTGATATCGAAGTCATTGGGAAAGGTGTGACCGACACTGACTTGATAGTTATGAGCGTCACCCGTTTTGAAAAAAAATCCGGTGAATAATCATACGCTAAGCCTAGATCAATGCCTTGCAAGGTGTAACTGAAATCGATATGAAACTCCGTCATGTCGTAATTCAAATGGCTACCGGCTCCCAAAAACAGAACGCGATTAATGTTCGCATCATAACTGACTTCGCCTAAATCACCTCGATAACCGGCATAGAGGATCAGCCCCATAGTGGCCCGATCTTCGGGTTTAACGGTTTCGTCTTCTAAAAGCTTGACATTAGAACCCCAAGTCATCACATAAACACCGGATTCATGTTCAACATCAAATGTGCCTTGCATAGCATATCCTTCATCCGTGAAACTCATTCCACGACTGATCATATCAGTCGCTAATGTCACATTGGCACCGAATTCGAAGGGAATGTTTTCTGCGGCTTGAACCACTGGTAAACTGGCAACCAAAGCACTTGTCAGTGCGGCTTTAGATGATAATTTCATCTACTTTTCCTCATTTGTGATATAGCGTTTCAGAAAAATCATATTCTTTCAGGAGCAACCGCCTTGTCACAGTTGTCTGAAAGCTCAAGTACCCTTGCAGGGGACTCAATAATTAATGAACTGAATATCTATAAATTTAGGGCCAAAAATAGTTTGTAGGCAAGTGTTACCCACTTTTCCCCTTAAACTCGCTTGCCCACCATGCTCGATATGAAATAGGACAAAAACGGGGTGAAAAGAGAAAATCTTAATACCCCAGTCAGTAATATAGCTGTTATTATAGGAGTATTCGTTTACCTTCGGTTCCTAATTCGTTGTACTATATTAAAGATTCAGGCACAGCTACCTTAAAAACCAGCACCTCTGGCGGTAAACACCTTTTGTCATCGCAAGCTTGAAACTTGAGTTTGATTGGCACTCGTGTTCCTTTATCCTTTAAGGCGCTTCCAGACAGGCGGTGAGGTGATCTGAGCGGTATCAATCTGCCACGCAATTGAATGGTTTCCTCATAAAGTGCTAAAGTACTTTGTCCCCATGAGAGATGAGTATAGATCGGTTTGGGATAATCGACACTGCCCATAAACCATCCGCTTTGAGATTCATCAAGTGTCAAGCTTGTGGGAATGAGATGCTTTTGAAGGGGCTGATGAGCATTAATATGCCAACCATCACGGATTGCGATATCCATCAATAACCAACTGGCTTGGCCCTTGGTAACGACGTTTGCACTGGCTTTCACCGCGCCGCGTGCGCCATATTGGCGCATACCGACTTCCCCATGCAGTAATTCCTCAGCCGCGAGTAACATATAAGCATAACGGCTAGGCTGTTTAACAATTTCTGCGGAAAACGCATTGAGTGTCGCATTGGCTTTATCACGATAAGGTTCTATACCGGTGCGTGTCGCTAATAGGGATAATACGCGAACTGCGACAGCGTTACCTGATGGAATAGCCCTATCGGCTGGACTTTTGGGACGGGTAATTAATAAGCTATCATCTGGCCTGTTCATAAAAAAGCCGCCCTGTGTGTTATCCCAAAACGGGGTAAGCATACCTTCAGCTATTTCCTGTGCTCTGTCTAACCAAATCGGGTTACCGCTGACATCATAGAGATGAAGTAGGGCTTCTGCAAAATAGGCATAATCTTCTTGATGAGCCGGAATAGAGGCACTACCTGGCAAGTAGATACGCCATAATTCACCTGGCCCCTTTTTCAGTTTCGTCCAAATCAAGTTTGCCGCACGTTGGGCCGCCGCCAAATAACGGGGTTCTTCTAAAATATCGGCTGCCAAAGCGAATGTGGCAATCATCATACCATTCCAAGCGGTGATGATTTTATCATCACGCAAGGGCGCTTCGCGCTTATCTCTAGCCTGGCGCAATTTATCACGAATCCTATCGATCTTGTCCAGCAATTGAGGTAGGGGTATGTCATGCGTTTTAGCATAAGTGTCTAAAGAGAGGGGCAAGTAGAGGATATTTTGACTTTCAAAATTACCCTGTTCAGTGACACCATAGAGAGTCAGTGCTAAATTCGCATCGGCCTCATCAAGCACAGCGCGTATTTGTGCCGGTGTCCAGAGGAAAAACAGGCCTTCTTCCCCTTCGCTATCCGCATCGGTTGCCGAATAGAACCCCCCTTCAGGGGAAGTCATTTCTCGCAGCACATAATCCAAAGTTTGTCTGGTAACAAGCGCATAGAAAGGGTGGCGGGAGAGTTGATACGCTATCGCATAAGCTCTAGCGATATGGGCTTGATTATAAAGCATTTTTTCAAAGTGAGGTGTCATCCAATGATCATCGGTTGCGTAGCGATGAAAACCGCCACCGATTTGATCATAAATCCCCCCTTCTGCCATTGCTGTCAAACTTTTTTCAACAGCGGCGAGACTAGATGGGTTACCACGCCGGGCCGTTTCTAACAACAACAGTAACCAAGTTTCTTGCGGAAATTTCGGGGCATCACCAAATCCCCCTAGAAAATGATCGTGTCTGGCTAATATATCAATAACGGCTTGTTGGATAGCTTGTTCACCCACTTGACGCGCTTGGCCGCTGGCCATTGTCACTTGATTCACCGCGTTCGCAAAGTAGTTCGCTTGAGCAATCAATTTAGCCGGTTGCTGTTGCCATAATCGCACCACTTGCTTGAGTAAATCTGTAAACGTATCCGGCCTAAAATAAGTCCCCCCCCAAAACGGTTTAGCCGAAGGGGTTAAAAAACTGGACATAGGCCACCCCCCATGCCCTGCTATCATCATCACGGCCGTCATATACACTTCATCCACTTCAGGATGTCGCTCTCGATCAACTTTGATGGATATAAAATGCTTGTTGAGTAGGCGAGCAATAGCGATATCCTCAAAACTTTCCCGTTCCATCACATGACACCAGTGACAAGTCGAATAGCCAATGGACAGGAAAATCGGTTTATTTTCTCGACGCGCCGTTTCAAAGGCCTCATTTCCCCAAGGAAACCAATTCACGGGGTTATGAGCATGTTGCAAGAGATAAGGCGAATTTTCTAAAATAAGCCGATTAGTAAATTGAGGCTGCCCAGAGTCAAGAAGATGTTCTGTTCTAGGATGATAATCAGCGCCTTTTGCAACCAAAGCCGCTTGAAGGGATTGGTGTAATACTTTGGAATAAGGAGCCGCCCCAGGCAACGCATTCTCATCCGCTCGCACTGGCGACACTGTCACCATAAAAAAGAGGGTTATCAGTAACCATTTCATATTTATCGTTTGTAATCGTCGCTTTAGCGACTTTATTCGCCCCAAAAGGCATGGTATGAACATAAAATTTATCTCACAAAAACTTTCTCACATTTAACCTATCTCACGCTTTCGTAGCGAAGGCGCTTTCGTTGCACTATTAATTGTTAAAATAAATTACTAATTTGAGGGTCATTATTTGACCATAAATCTGACGCGGCATTATGAGTTATTAATTCCATAATTTCAAGCTCGTAGGTTGGACTTTTGCTCAAAAGTCCCACAAATTCATTTATCAGCTTATGTTGGCGTGTTCTTGCGTAACGAAGATCGAAGCCGCTTGCTTGTTTATCAAATGGCATAACAGATAAGGGTAAAATAAACGCCTCTAAGGCTTGTTGATTTCGGTTTTTGGCTTGACTTTTTTTTACGCCATATTCTAGTTTAGCCAACGTTATAGAAAAAATACGCCCCCTGTTCTAAAGATAAGGTTTGAAATTTCTCAAACACCCAAGCGGGCTGCTTTTTGATTAATATAAATACAAGTATCTGTATCAAGAAGATATTTTTTCATTCAAAAGCTTCTTCTCTGAGTTGTTGTGATGGTTGTTCTCTTTCCGCCATAAAATAAATCATTCATCATAAAATTATTCAAGACTATCAAACAATGACTGCCAAGGATTGTTTGAAGGAATTAAAACAATGGCATTGCCAATCGGTTTAATGAACACTTCTGTACCTTTAAAATGAAAAGCACTTGGCAATTCAATCCATTGAGTTTCGCCCTATTGAATAATCACCGATTTAAAATTTTCAAATCCGTGTAAATGGCTTTCTTGCATATTATTCTCCTTAAAAATAAATATTTCACTCAAAAAAAACAATGCCGTGGGAATGTACAATAGGTATTGTTTATCAAGATAAATCTTGAAGGCCCTATTTTCGTTCCAAATTTATTTTGCGTCTTTGCTCTTTTCGTTCCAAATTTATTTTGCGTCTTTGCTCTTTTCGTTCCAAATTTATTTTGCAAAGGCCTGATTAAGATTCATAATGACCCTTTTTTTGGGAATGCGCCTGTTCAAACTTTAGTTTGAATTGGGGGTTCAAACTTCATAACACTCCAAACCGCAAACTAAAGTGGGAACGTAAAGCTTTAAGGGCCGTGATTTTAGTCTTCATTTTAGCAAGACATATTTTAACACCGGCTTTAAGAGTGTCATGTAAAATACCAGCTGCAATGGCACCTGTCGCAAATTCAAGGCTTCCTGTACTCGCGACAAACTCAACAACCGCACCTAAAATAGAGGGAACAGCAAATTGTGTTGTAGCTGGATGAGTCAACTGCGCCTATGCAATGTCACGACATTCCGGGGTGTCATTCCAAGTCGCTACAAATTTTGCCGGATCAATCTCAAGTTTTTGGGAAAAAACCATTTTCATTTCAGTCAGATATCAATACATCATTTTAACAAAATAACTTTAACGAAAAGCTACCGATACTGAGCCAACAGCTAAAGCAGTTGTCTGAAAGCTTAAGTCACCTAAAGGTGACTACACTGTCCACCGTCACACCAGTGCTTTTGCCTTAAAGGAAAACTCCCCGTTCATCCAAAATTTAGGGGATAAAATGCTAGAGAACTATTTGGTTAGTCACCACCACCTGAATTGAGCTATAATACTATGTACTTAATTTATTTGAACATTTTCAACTAACGTTGTAACTCAGTGAGTCGTTCCGCTCTCTTTAAGCCATTGAGTTCATCTAACAATTCATCGGGATATTCACTAAAAAAATTACCCCACCATTTTTTGCCTTTCTTATTCCAAATGCGCCAACCTACGCCTTCTATCGCTTTTCCTACAAACCGACGTTTGTTTTTACCCAGAAACATTATTTCCTCAACCACCCTAACGATGGCGTTAACTGGCAATGCGTTTGCGCTGTTTGGTTAAACGATGTATTGGCTTTTTTTCCCGCAATATTCTCTGGGCTGTCATATCCGTATTTGCTCTGCGCCGGTATTCCCGGGCAAGCCCTTTTGCGTCTGCAAGCGTTTTTATGTTGTGTGGCCCTGGACTGGACCCAGAGGCGTAAAACGTCAGGCCACATTTCGCCAGCATATCAACCTTTCGCCACTGGTGCTTATTATCTCGTTTGGGTGGCTTAAAATCAGGCCCCATGTTGAGTAGTTTACGGCCGCAATCAGGACATTTTGAGAGCAACGGCTCCGACGGTGCTCGCGCTTCCAATTTGAAGGACTTTCTACAGTCTAGGCAAACATAGTGAAAACGATTGTGCCCAGAGCCTCGTGTTTGATACTTTTTCCAATATGCCATTTTATGCGACCATTTTTAAAGTTACGCCATTATTTGTACAGCTTGTAGAATTTAAAAGCTTTTGGCTATTCCGGTTTGAAGGCTATGGCTACCTTTTGATTATCTATACGCTTGTCTAACACCCAAATTCAGCCACAGCACCCTCGCCCGGAATTCTTATTCAACCAAAGGACAAAGCTCTTCTTCTAGTACGGTACTTCCACTATACTCAATTTCCATTCCATTTGCTTCATCAGTCCTGTCAGTTTGTGGTTCATCAAATTCAATCCAATAGTCAAAATGTACGGTACCATCATAAATTCGACGAGCTACCCCTTTTCCCCTAATAGTCCCTTTTGCATCTGTTTTCCAGTCTGAGTGTTTAAACATCAACACCCGATCACCTGATTTATATTTTTGTTCCATTCGTTTTTTACTTCGCTGATCATTGGTAAAAACAGTAAAGCTCAAGGCAAACCTCGAAGGTTTGGCACAGAATGATAATTTTAGAAGCATTTACGGAAAGAAGCGGAATAGCGTTTAGGTACAGCTCTTGTGCCACTATTTGAAGCCTTCATTGTACTTGCAAAGAATCTCACGCCCGGCAGATGCGGTTCGTTTTTTCGGTGCCCTAGAATCTTGGTTCATCTCAAGTTCCCAGCAACAGTGAAGACCATAAACATCCTCTGGTGAGAGAGATTGAGTTGCTTCACCAAAGAGCGCAAAAGTGACCGAACCTATCATAGCGATACCGATGTCTGGCTCGTTTTTATCGCCTGATGAATTATAGGTATATTTAAAAAGCCATACCGGACGCTTATCTTCTGTCGGCGGCCAGTACAAAAAGCGCTTCTCATAAAGTTCAATCTTGTCAGGCGGATACCCGCACTCATTGGGATGAGCCAACCAATTGCACATTTCTGCCATCGCTTGGAAATCAGGCTCTTGACACTTGGCTGGAATGTCTATTCCCAGTTCTTCAAGATAGAGACATGCTTTTTGGCTATAGTTTGCTTCCAAACACCAATTGCTTAGATATCGTCTTCCCTCAGATAGACCCGTTTTCGCCATAGCCCATGCGGCTTCCATTTGAACGGCAACGTCAGGATGCTCGGCTGCAATTTGTAGGAGCCTTTGTCTTTTATGCTCTTGTATGAATGGGAGAGCAGTAGTCGCACTGAGGGCATAGTGTTTTTCATCAGGATCGCTTAGCCAGTGTTCCAGTCTGGCATACCCTTGATCAGAATCGAAAGGGTGTTTGTCAAGGTGGCCATTTATGGCGAGCGAATTGGCAAAATCCAAATAGGTCATCGCAATAAATCCATCTGGGAGAGGTTCTCTCAAACCATCGCAAAGAGACTTGTGCCCAACGTGTTCGTGATCAACTTGTCCTAAAATAACGGACCACAAGTAACCCTCTTGCATCAGTGGTTTCCGAGCAGCCTTAATAATTAAGTCAACGTCTTCCTTTTGCCCATACATTGCAAGAATTTTGAGTATAAACAACAGATCATCGTTATCGTGGGAGGCGTGTTCTAAGCCTTGCTCCAAGAATCGCCGCAGGTGAGGAAGCCCATTTGTACAAAGTTCTTCAAATCCTTCTCTGCTCTTAATATTTTGGAAAAGCCCCACTATAGCATGTAGCGGGGAAGTGATGATATCTTTTCCTTTTGGCTCGGACAGCCGAGGGTTAGCCAGAGTACGGCATATCGCTTTAGCGTCTTTATGCTTCTCTATGGGATAGTTTCCTAGTTCGTACAGTTCGTTTGCAAGATCACCACCGTTCTCCTCCCATTGTGCCAACACCTTACATAATTTTGTTATGTGCATGTTATCAATACCTTTTTAAGGACGTTCGGTGGGCTACAGCGAAGCGCCTACCCACCCTAAACTTAAATGTGACATTGCCAAGTTAAAAATATTGTTTTTTGACTGTCTACCGCTTACGTCAATTATCAAAAACATAGCGTTTTTTATGAACTAACAATTTATGTCATTTTGTCCAAAGTTCAATAGTTCAATCAAATCAAGCCTTTCAAATCAAAAATCAAAATTTAACCCAATCTTCTTGAGATATCTTGAATTCCATTGTTTCCCAATACAATGCTTTTTGAAGGCTAGAATGATAGTTTTCTCTTTCTATGGTTTTACCCAAAGAATCTTTATATCGAATAAAGACACCCGGATCCTTCGTGTACTTTATGATTTGTACTGTTGCCGGTGACAAGTAACAAAACACCTCAACCATTTCATAACCTTCCACCGTTTTTTTCCAAACCTTGGGTGTATTCTGCTTAGGCAATGAGAGTTCATAAAGGATTCTTTCCTCGTCTCATATTCAGAAAGATATTTAAAGAATAACTCTAATGCCTCTTCTTCATTCTCATCCGTTTGGGCTAATATCATATTGACCCAGCCAGAGGTTGATTCAGAATAATGCGTTCTCAAAGCAATCCAGTCGTGAAAACTCACGGATGAATCAAAAGGTTTAAGTTCTTCCATATTGTGTATCTGCAGTGCAGATTGATACCCTGAAATGAAATGCTGCAACTGGTTAAGCGATATAGGATTAATATACATTCAGGGCCTTTTCTTAATGAACTGTAATAAGTCCCCTAAATCTTTGATTTGCATCGTTAAAACCTTATTAAAAAAATGAATACCAATGATATATGCCCATTTCAGGCGCGAGTCAGTAGAGTCTTCGCCATTGTGATTGATAACATCCATAACCCACAAGAGGAACAGCAAAGTCTGCACCGCGTTGTAGTCTAAAATCACCAAAGTAATGAATTAGTGCAATTATCAGTCGTTTGAAAAAACATATTTATGGCTAAATGTAGTGCTTTAGTGGGACTGCTAAGCGAGAGTTCACGAAACGATTTGGGTGCAGTCACTTTACTACGACAAAGATCGTAATATTTCTGGTAAGTTAGAAAATTTGGCCAAATGATTTCTTTGATACTCTTGATGGAGGTGATAATTCCAATACTCATCAAGATCCTGA
>Ga0190315_1000402_pt1 | contig 22754 bp, 24 predicted proteins | sample 48701101_MG_FD_161673 | JGI IMG/M metagenome (GOLD analysis project Ga0190315, IMG submission 161673) | Hydrothermal vent sediment bacterial communities from Southern Trench, Guaymas Basin, Mexico - 4870-11-0-1_MG | ecosystem: Environmental > Aquatic > Marine > Hydrothermal vents > Sediment ...
CTATCCTTTTGCGTTTGATCACCTCATACCCCTTATAGATTGCAAACGGTATCCACCCCATCTCCTTTTCTATCCATCGCAATGATTTAGGTCTCGCCTTACCGCCCGTAAGTTGCCTAACCCCCAAAACCCTCAGTATTCGCAGCAGGTCAAGCGATTCAGTAAAACACACATCCTTAACAACAAGCAACGAACCATCATACGCATAGTAAGCACCAGGTTTGGGTGTCAAAACCACCGGTTCGTACCCATATTCAGGAAGGTATTTCTCAAACCTCACCACCCTATGTACACCTGATAACCCCAACGGCGGGTGATAGTAAGCGATCAACAACACCCTATGCATCACCTTGTAACCGCGAGCTTACCCCGTACCCATCGTCCATCAGCCAACTTAACCACAACTTGATAAACTCCCACCGGTATAGCAGCTAACCCCCTTACATGTATTATGTGGGAATCACCCTCTCCAGCAACCGAATATATCAACCTCCCACTCAACGTGTATAGATACATGGTTTGCCACACATAAGGTGTGACAACCGTCACCCCACTGTGTTTACCCACAACAAAAGGATTAGGATATATCTCAATTTTCTCAACCTCCCATGTAGGTGACAACGTAACCTTTGATATACCCCCACGTGTAGGTATCCACATCGAAAACCTCTCATTATCCCATATGATATCACGTGTAAAGTCCACATATTCCGAAGCCACCAACCCATCACCTGTCGTGTAATTAATGAGTTCACCCGAACCTGGGTTAAGTACACTTACACCCTCCATGTTAACCAGCATCCATATTCTACCTTCCCAATCTTCCTCCAACGCCAGTATGTCATTACTCGGCAGCTCACTATTAGCTGATGTATACTCATCGATCACCTTACCATCCCTTATCCGGAATACACCCGCACGTGTAGCCACCCATATGTCACCAACCCTATCACATATGATATCCGTAACCCATGTAGTAGGTAGCAGGTCACTTAGCACTTCAAGCTCACCATCCTCATGTATACATGCAATACCATACATGTGGCTACCTACCCACACATTTCCGTAACGATCTCTGGCAAACGCCCCCGGTGTAACAAATTGCCATGTGTTGATAACCGAATCATCCACAATCTCAAAGATATACCCACCATTTGTACCCACCCACACGTGATCGTTCGCATCCACATACATACCCCAGACTATATTTGAGCCACCCCCCGGTAAATAGACCTTTTTTAAAGTATCGCTTTCCGGGATATACTTTGCCAACCCCACATCGCCACCCCAAAAGCTTATCCATAAATTACCTTTACTATCGCTCACGATATACCTTGCACGCTTAATTGCCTCCTCTCCCTCAAGATAATGTGCATAATACCATTCACCCTCTACCTCATATATTCGGGTGATGGCAGGCTCCCATGCCGTAAAATGTACTGCCCATATGTCACCATTCGGTGTCAACGCTATACTGCTGGTGATATTGCTTACCATCGATGTGGGAAAACTATCCTTCAACAACGTATCCATCGTCCAAGCCACCAACCCACATTTGAAACTACCCACCCATACCACACTATCTAAAATTACCAAATGTCCCTGCCCCCTCGGTGCATAAAGTAATGGCGTAAGTGATGGCCACCATGTACCATTCCACTTTTTAACCCCCCACCTTGTAGAAGCCAACAGCAAAGTATCACCCTTACAGAAATCGAACACCTCCGGATATGCGTTCACGAGTTGCGACCTCCCCCCTACATACATCACTATCCCAGAATCTGTCCCTATCCACAAGGTATCATCACACCACTCTAATGCCGTAATCCCAGCCTCCCTAACTTCACCCGGTAGATCCGTCTTCGGTATCACACGCCAGCTGCCAGCTTCAACATCCGTCACACCGATACCATTTTCTGTACAGAACCACAACGAGTCATCATGATAATAAACCCGTAATACTTTATTACCCAACGTCACGGGTAGGTTCCAATAACTTACCCTCTCAATATCAGCTAAATTAGCAGTAAGCTCCAACACCGTCACAGGTGCATCATCCTCAGTAGCTATCCACACTCTTCTACCTACTACTGCCATCGAAGAGAACCTGTCACTCTCTGGTAACCCCTGTGCATTCGTGTAACTGTATGATATACCATGTGTGAATATCACCAACCCTTCACTACGTGTAAGACACCACACTCCAACTGAATCCACAAATATATCCTGTACGTTATTTTCGGTAAGCCCATCCACATTTGTCAACCGTTGTAACTCCTCCGTATCTGGGTTGTAGATTACCACACCACCATCAGTTGCCGCATAAATACAAGGTTCGTAGTAAAAAATATCATTCACTTTATAAGTAGATAGGAAACTCTCCCATACGATCCCCAATACAAACAATATCATTTACCTACCTTCCTACGTATGAACTCTATCACCTGCTCCTTGTTCCCTTTAAACCTCACGTACATACCACGAAAGTTTTCCAACCTATTGGGTTTATCAAACGGGCTCAACAATACACCATATTTATCGACATAGTAGCTTTTGATCGACTCCCAGCCCCTGAATTGTGTCACAAAGAACCCCTTTTTATACACACCCCTATCGTTCATCACATAGGTGGTTGGCAAAAAATACGGTAATATATTTACAACCAGCAAAAACATACCCAATAATGTCCACCACACCCCCCACGTATAGTAAAGACCGACCCCCAAAAACACAATAAAAGCTATTAGACACGCTGTCTTACGTGGCTCCTCTTTAGCGGGTAACGACCGCCATTCTATCATAACTTAAGTTTATCAAACTCAGGTTTCAACATCTCATACACCCTATCGAGTGCCACTGATATCACCTTTGTATCACCAATTACTGGCATAAAGTTGGTATCCCCCAACCACCTCGGTACAACATGCACATGTACATGGTCGACCACACCCGCACCCGCCACCTTACCCGAATTTATACCGATGTTGAACCCATGGGGATGCATCACCTTACGCAATATCTCCACAGAGGCTTGCACTAAACGTCCAACCTCCATCAGCTCCTCCGTGGTCAACTCTGTCAATTCACCCGTGTGCCGTATAGGTGCTACCATCAAATGTCCATTATTATAAGGAAATATATTCATGACAACAAAAGCCCGGTCACTACGATACAGTACATAGCTTTTGTCCATATTTTTGACCGCATCACAAAATATGCATCCCCCCTTACGTGGCCCCGCTATGTACTCTATACGCCAAGGTGCCCACAACCTATGTGGTACTGTTGTTAACAGCTTTTCCGTTGTCTTAAAATGCAACTTCGCTACCCTACCCAATGCGTGTTCACCCTTTGTTAAGACAAATTCTTTACCTATCAGCTCCACCTCTGTGGATGCACCCTTTGGCAACACTATTCCTTCACTTTCCGACAACTTATTTAATTGCTCCAAAAACGTAGCACGTGCCAAAAGTGATGCCAACATCACCGCAGGATCCTCCTCCCCATGTGGATGTATCACCAACGGTACCCCTTTCGGGAAATACGTTTTTATAAAATCTGGATCCGCAAACTGATCTATCACTATGCGGTCGCAGTCACCTACGTTGTTGAGTAACTTCATCACCACCCTACTATGTAGCCATGCCAAGATATGGTTGAGGTTAGGTGTCCTACTATAGAGCTTATTGTATTCCTTAGGTGTCAAGTAACATATCTCATGTACACACAATTTTTTAATCTCTTCACTCAAGTATATAGCCTGTACATCGGTTACTTTTTTGCTCTCCTTTATTGGTAGTTTCTCCACTTCCGATAGCTTCTCGTCATCCAAAAATACTGCCGCAACCGCCAACCCACCAAAGTAATCCCCTTTACCAGCTTCGTCGCTACCTATCCATCTCATTTCGTAACTATGTTTATAAGCTTTTTGGGTACCACGATGATACGTTTCACCTGCTTACCCATAATATGTTGCCGTATCTTAGGATGCTCCAGCGCCCTCTTACGTATATCGTCCTCTGTCACATCAAACGGTACCTGTAGACGTGCTCTAAGCTTACCATCAACCTGCACCGGTATCTCAATCTCCGGTAGGTATACTTTCGCTGGATCATACTGAGGCCAACTCGTATGGAAAATAGAGCCCTCACCCCCAATCCTATGCCATAACTCTTCCGCCAAATACGGTGCAAATGGTGCAATCAACTTCACCAACGTATAAAGCCCATAACCAAGCGTTTCATCCTTCTCAGACTTGTAGAACTCATTGACAAGCTCCATCAACGCCGCTATCGCAGTATTATAGTGGAAATGCTCAATATCCTCCGTAACCTTCTTAATCGTGTAGTTAATCTTACGCAACAATATACTATCATTTGCTGGTACATTCTTCGTGACTATATCTAAGTTCTCCGTCACAATCCTATAGACTCGATCAAGGAACCGTCGTGCACCTTCAACCACACGTTCGCTCCATATACCTTCTTTTTCTGGTGGCCCCAGAAACAGCACCCCCACACGTGCAACGTCTGCACCTACCCGCTGCACGAGAGGTCTCACCGGTACAGCTGTACCCTTTGAAGATGACATCACCTTTCCGTCTTCATTCAATATCATACCCTGTGTGAACAACCGCAATGCAGGTTCACTCACCGGCGATATTCCTGCATCGTATAACACTTTTGTGATAAATCTGAAGTATATCAGGTGCCCGGTTGCATGCTCGATACCACCAATATATTGATCGATAGGCAACCACCTCTTCGCTACGTTAGGGTCAAATATCTCATTATCGTTATGTGGATCAGTGTATCGCAGTTGATACCATGATGAATCCACAAACGTATCCATAGTATCAGGGTCACGCTTTGCATCCCCTCCACACCGTGGACACTTTGTATTTATGAATTCAGGCACCGACTCAAGTGGCGATTTACCTTTAGGAGCGTAATCCACCACTTCAGGTAATCTCACCGGCAACTCTTCCTCCGGTACAGGTACCACACCACAACGTGGACAATGTATCATAGGGATTGGTGCACCCCAATAACGTTGCCGTGACACAAGCCAATCCCTAAGATGGAATTGCACCTCCCTACCTCCCAATCCCATAGCCTTAAGTTCATCCGCGACTGCTGAAATCCCCTCTTCCGATGTAAGCCCAGTAAACTTACCAGATTGTACCATCACCCCATACTCTTCATAAGCTTTATCGAGCGGTTCACTTAATTCACCATCCACAGGTTTAATCACCACCTTTATCGGTAACCCATACTTTTTAGCGAACTCAAAATCACGCTGATCATGTGCAGGTACACCCATTACGATACCTGTCCCATATGTAGCAAGCACATAATCACACACATAGATCGGAATACGTTCACCCGTAAAAGGATGCACCGCATACATACCTGTGAATACTCCTGTCTTTTCGCGTTCACGTGATGTACGCTCTATCTCCGAAATCCTGAGCGACCTCTCGATATATTGGTGAACTTCCTCACTCAGGGGTAAACCCTCCAGTATCTCATGTTCTGGTGCTATCGCAATAAATGTCACCCCAAACACAGTATCCGCACGTGTTGTAAACACCGGTAACTGCTTATCGAACTCTGGTAACTTAAACACGATACGTACACCCTCACTCTTGCCGATCCAGTTTCGTTGCAGGTTTATCACCTCATCCGGCCATTTACCTTCGAGATACTTCAGATCATCCAGCAACCTCTCCGCATATGCGGTAATTTTGAAGAACCACTGTGTTAACTTACGTTTAACCACAACGCTGTTACAACGCCAACATCTGCCATCACTCACCTGCTCGTTAGCTAACACTGTTTGACAGTTTGGGCACCAATTCACATACGCAGGTTTACGATAGGCTAACCCCCTCTTGTAAAGCAGAAGGAATATCCATTGTGTCCATTTGTAATACTTCGGTTCGCATGTCAGTATCTCACGTGTCCAATCATAACTTATACCCATAAGCCGATAGCTTTCACGTGATATCTCAATATTCTTCATTGTCCAATCCCTTGGATGTATACCATGCCGTATTGCTGCATTCTCTGCGGGTAAGCCAAACGCATCCCAACCCACCGGATGTAACACCTGATACCCCTGCATCATTTTATACCGGGTTAACACATCACCCAACACATAGTTACGTAGATGCCCTATATGTAGGTCACCTGATGGATACGCGAACATCTCCAGCACATAGAATTTTCGGTCCGGATCCGGTCTATCCGTAGTTCTATAAATACCCTGTGCCTCCCACCACTTACGCCATCTATCCTCTATTTCATGAATCGGGTACATCGAATTCTAACTAAAACTACAAATTAAGGGTTGAAGTCAACCCACCACTTCTCACCTTTTGTGAGTTCACACAGTTTTACCACATTTTTACCAACCAATCTTGCATAATGTATCGCTTCACGATCTTTTGTGATATCCTCAAACCCTATCGAGTATGTAAACCCATATGGTGGGAATAGCATCCCCATATCGTTAAGTGTACCCATCAACCCCAATATAGTTTGCATCGCACCATCCTCCGTACCAGTTACAACTATGGCACCCACTTTACCATCGAGCAGCTTACCCTCATTCTCAAGCGCTGTTAGCCTATCTATGAGGTTCTTCATCATACCCGACATCGTGTACCAGTAGACTGGGGTGACGAAAATCAAGATATCTGCCTCGAGTACCTTTTCAAATATCCACACCATATCGTCACGCAAATCGTCCGATGTACATGTACGGCGGGTGCATTTTTTCGGATCTTCTGACCCACACCCCTTACATGGACGGATGTCGCAATCCACCAGATGTAAGATCTCCACTTCATAGCCACTTTCTTCTATGGTTTTAATCACCACACGAGCTAACTCCATGGTTATACCATCTTTATGAGGTGACCCATTTATAACAAGCGCTTTACCCATTGTCACCCCCCACTTTCACACTGATATTATCGATAAGCCTTGCCTTACCCAGATACGCCGCAATAGCTATAAGGGCTTCACCCTTTTCTAACCTCTCTATGGGGTTGAGCTCCTCTTTATCCACAATCTCGATATATTCCACCTTTATCCGATCGTACTTTGATAGAAACTCCTGCATAGCGGCTATAATCTTACTTGTATCACGTTCACCCTGCTCCACAAGACTTTTGGCCAACAGTAGCGATTGATAAATAGCGGGTGCTACCTTACGTTCCTCCTCAGTAAGATATTCGTTTCTTGAGCTCATCGCCAACCCATCCGGCTCACGTACGGTGGGCCCCACGATTATTTTCACAGGAAAGTTGAGGTCACGTACCATCCGTTTTATTATTATTGCCTGTTGTGCATCTTTTTCACCAAATACTGCCACATCCGGCATAACGATATTGAATAGCTTCGCCACCACCGTAGTGACACCACGAAAATGTCCCGGCCTGTATCTACCACATAGCTTATCGGAGAGCCCCTTCACCTCAACATATGTGGTAAACCCCTTAGGATACATATCATCAACCGATGGATAAAACATTACGTCTACCCCCATCTTCTCGAGTATCTCTTTGTCACGCTCAATATCCCTGGGATATCTATCGTAATCTTCACTTGGCCCAAACTGAATAGGGTTGACAAATATACTTACAACCACAACATCCGCATGCTTATGTGCTATATTTATAAGAGAAGTATGTCCCTCATGCAGATACCCCATAGTGGGTACGAACCCCACCGTCTTACCCTGTCTCTTATATTCAATCGATAGTCGTTGCATATCTTCGGACTTTGTCACGATCCTCATCGCTGAGCTCCTTCACTAACTCATACACTGTTTTTTTAATAACGGGATGCACCAACTCAGGTGCTATATCAGCCAGCGGTATCAACACAAACGGCCGTACATGTAAATATGGGTGCGGTATCTTAAGTTCAGGTGTATCAAGTATCAATCCATCGTAAAATAAAATGTCGATATCTATCTCACGTGGCCCCCACCGTGGTGATGGTTGACGTCCTACCCGCTGTTCTATCGCTTTTACTTCACGAAGAAGCAACAACGGTGTAAGCTCCGTCACCATCCTTATCACAGCGTTTAAAAATCGTGGCTGTACAATCCTACCCCATGGCTCTGTCTCATAAACTGGCGATATTGCGATTACCTTCCCTACCTTATGGAGTTCATCTATTGCACGTTTAAGGTAGATTAACCTTTCACCTTTATTCGATCCTAACCCCAGATATACTTCATTCACCACCCAACTCTTTAGCCTTTTTCATATCCTGGATAGACGCATCCTTATTGCCTAACTTCCAATATATACCCGATCGTATAGTGTAATACTCCGCTTTGTTGGGGTTTATCTCGATAGCTTTCGAAATCGCATCGAGCGCCTTCTCGTAACTCTCCGCCTGTATACACATCACTGCCAGCAGGTACCAAGCCTCTTCATCGTCGGGATTAAGCTCCGTAGCTTTCTCAAACTCCTCTATAGCCTTATCGTATTGCTTAAGCTGTGCATAGAGGTTACCCAAGTTGTAGTAGGTATCGCTATTGTTAGGGTTAAGCTTGAGCGATTCCTCAAAATACACTATGGCACTATCCGCATACTCTTTATCTTGCGTATCATTGTACTTATTTGCATAGATGACACCCATAAAGTAATGTGCATCCCCACTCGTATCGATAGCTATCCACTTCTTAAGTATAGAGAGTGCTTCATCCCATCGCTTCTCTTTTGTGTAGCGGTTAACCAGTATCTCCGCAGCCTTAGCTATCCATTCCGTTTGTGGGGAATGTTCGACTATCTCCACGAGAGTGGATTCAGCAAGCGTCTCTTCACCACCCTGCAGGTATGCTTGTGCCAGATAAAAATGTGCTGAGAACGAGTCCGGCTCCAACTCTATAGCACGTTTAAACCGCTCTATCGCCTTATCCCACTCCTTTTCGTTGAAACACATGGCACCCGCATTGAAATACACACCCCAATAGAAGCCAATATCCTTTTCCATATCCCTAAATGCATATGCTGAATCGAGCTCTATAGCGTGCTCCCATGCATCACTTGCATTCAGATAATCTTTCTTCATAGCATAGGCACGACCCAACCACATGTAAGCGTCAGCGTTCGGGTTCTCGTTAATTTCGAGTTGAAACTGTTCGATCGCCTTGTCCCAGTTCTGTTGTTGCATGTAAACCTTACCACCCGTCATATGTTCAGACGCACACCCTATGACCAACAGGCTGAAAAGAATAAGCCAACGCTTCATTCTACCCCCTTCTGGATTTAAAATACTTATAAATCTTAGGTGTCAACATATCCCACAATGTAGGTTTAACTCCCACCTTGCCTTATATCAAAATGCTGTATATTATTTAAGTGACCGGGTGGATCGGGTGGTCGCCCCGATCCGGGGAGGAAAGTCCGGGCACCACAGGGCAGGGTACCTCGCGATAAGCGAGGGCTCTAGGAGCGACATCTCCTAGAGACGGAAAGTGCCACAGAAAACAGACCGCCAGCGGTCCCGTTCTATGGGATGCGGGCAAGGGTGAAAAGGTGGGGTAAGAGCCCACCGCTCTGGTGGTAACACCAGAGGCACGGCAAACCCTACCCGGTGCAAGGCCAAATAGGGGGAGAGGTGGCCCGCCTCGTTATCACCCCGGGTAGGCCGCTGAGATAGATGACCACCCTCGACAGAACCCGGCTTACAGATCCACCCGGTCACAACTTGTAGTATGGGGGATATACCAGTATATAATCACCGAACCCATGTTCATCCACAAATATGAACACCATATTACGTGAATAGTAATACCATATTTCGTAAGGCTTATACTCGAGTTCAAACGGATGCGATTCCACCTCATCGGGTGGCCCCAATAATATATAGATTCTTCCTCTATCCGTACGCCATCCTTCCTGGGTTTCACGAAAATGTACATTCGCATACTCTACACGTTCGAGATATGTCTCCTTGTATTCATTATGTGGGGTACCTGGGGTAGGGTCACGTTTCTCCCAGAACTCCTTCCATAACTGTTCTCGTTCAGCTCGCGTTTTGGCCTTCCTGAATGCATCCATTTCTTCGCTTGTCGCTATGTAAGATAGTACCTCATAGTTATCGATATACTTCCAATCAAGATATGGCCCGACCAGCAACGTATCTTCGTAAACTTTATCACCCACCCTTAGCTGATATGTACCCTGCTTTTCGTCAGCTCTCACATATAGCGTGCATGGGTAGGTAACCTTATCGCCACTCAGAATTATGCTGTCAGTTCTATCCCCTATTTTGTAATAAACCGCAAATGGCGTTTTATTCTCACGGAAATCATATACATTGAAGATCAGGTATCCCAAAATCACACTATCTTTTTTCGCTATAAAGATAGGTGTCGAAAACGTCAACTCACTTTCTGGTTTATCGGGAATTCTAACAATCTCTCGTTGCCTGGACACAGCCTGTGTCTGCAGATCACGTAGCTCCACTTCCAGTGTATATTCACCAGGTTCAAACGGCCCTATTTTTAGCTCACTTCTGAGCTCATAATACGATACAGTGGTCTCATACTCTGGAAACGCTTTACGGTCGATGTGGATATCGCCGATCTCAACCTCACCATGTCTCATATATGCTGAGATTGCAAAATTGGTCACAAATTCCGTATCTTGACGTATGAAGGTGAGCTCATTCGCCGGTATCGAAACATATATAAGCAGATACGGGTGCCCATCCTCCCATATAAGGGTTTTTTGGTAACTAAACCCTACCATAAAAAGGAGTACTAAACACCACATACTCATCTATAAGTTACTGGATAAATCCATTCATGCAATATCATTCGTGTGTCCCAAACATCTCCAAGAATTTCACAATAATGTTGATATTTCGCCACAGGAATATCAATCCTATAAGCAAAAACGTTAGCACAATTATAGGCGTCCATGCAGGTTTTATCCTCCTATATTGCACAAATTTATAGTTAGGCCATTTCATTTACACAACTTTATTCCCAAATGTAAGATAACCCGTATGACATATCATAAACTCCCTTGGCCGCGTCTTACCCTCACGTACCAATATCTCACGTTCTATAACCTCCACCGTACGTAATCTCACAAAGTAACCCTTCAATGCCTCATATGTTTTCTGTACCTGTTCGATATTGGGTGAAAGTGATACCCAAAACCCACCGGGTTCTAACACCTCATATACTGGACGGACGAATTCCCATGGTTCAGGTACATCCACAAAAGCAGCCTCCACCGGAGGTATATTGAACCCCTCCTTCGTAGGGTCACACAGCAAGAATTCCACTCTATCTGCTAAGTTAGCCCTCTTGACATTGTTTATTGCATTATCCAGAAACTCCTTACGACGCTCAAATGAGTACACTTTACCGGTTGTACCCACAATGGTAGCGAGCACTATAGTGAATGCACCCGATCCTGTACCCACTTCGAGCACACGGCTACCACACCCTATAGACGTATACAACACCATAAGACCTGCATCCTTTGGATATATGATGGTTGTCAACCTACGTACCTTAAGCATCAGATCACTGGTGGCTGGCTTTATCACATAGAATGTCGTACCAGATGAGGAGATAATCTTCTCACCCCATTTCAAATCTTTAGGCAAGATGATCTCCCCCTTGTGTGTGGAGAACTTAACCCCCGGTTTATAAACAAGCAGAAACTGTACCCTCGATCCACTATACAATAGGATTTGGTCACCTTCGTGAACCGATTGCATTACCTGAAAAATTCAACAACCGTATCTATAACGTAATCAACCTCATCTTCAGATAAATATTGGAAAATAGGCAGCGATAGCACCTCCTTGCTGGCTTTCTCAGAAACTGGCAGATCACCCTCCCTATAACCAAGATATGATAATGCCGGTTGTAAGTGACACGGTATAGGATAGTGTATTGCAGTTTCTATCCCTTTCTCCTGTAGGAACTTACGCAGGTTATCACGTTCTGGCGTCCTAATAGTGTATTGGTGATAGATATGAGTTCTATCAGGCTTTTTAACTGGTGTCTCCACCACCCCATGTAGTTTCGCATCATATTTGGCTGCTATAGCTCTTCGACGTTCGTTCCAATCTTCAAGATGCTTGAAATTCACACTAAGTATAGCAGCTTGTATCGCATCGAGCCGCGAGTTATATCCCCAATCCGGATAGTAATACTTCTTTGTAGCCCCATGTATTCTGTATGTCTTGACCTTCTCATAAAGTGTGGAATCGTCAGTAAATATCATACCTGCATCACCAAACGCAGGTAGATTTTTTGTAGGGAAGAAGCTCACCCCCCCTAACAAACCGAATGAGCCCACTTTTTTACCCTTATATTCTGCACCCAATGCTTGTGCAAGATCCTCCACCACTGGTATCCCATACTTTGTAGCAATCCCCATAATTTCATCCATATCTGCACTCTGGCCATAAAGATGTACAGGTATGATCGCCTTCAACCGTGAACGCACAGATGGCGGCAGATGTTTAACCACCACCTCAAGGTGTTCGGGATCCATGTTGTAGGTTTGGGGTTCAATATCCACAAATATGGGTGTAGCACCCAACCTTATTATAACCTCAGGTGTCGCAAAAAACGTAAACGTAGTAGTTATGACGAAATCACCCTGTCCCACACCTATCGCACGTAATGCGAGCAATAACGCATCCGTGCCACTCGCCACCCCCAACGCATATGAGGTACCTACATACTGTGCCAATGTTTGTTCAAGTTGTGCTACAACATCACCCAGAATAAACCTACCGCTATTAAGCACCGAACCGATTGCTTCATCTATATCAGGTTTTAGATCCTCATACAACCGTCGAAGATTAACCAACGGTACATGCATCTCATACCCCTTCATTTCACACGTTCAATATATTCGCCAGTCCGTGTATCAACCTTGATGATATCACCTTCCTTAATGAATAACGGTACCGTAATGGTGAGCCCCGTCTCCAGTTTGGCAGGTTTACTACCACCGGTTGCTGTATCACCACGTACACCAGGTGGTGTCTCAACTACTTTGAGTTCGACAAAGTTTGGCAACTTCACACCCACAGGTTCGCCATCCGCATAAATTATGTTGACATTCATATTCTCTATAAGGTAATTACGTGCCTCACCTACCACTTCAATAGATAGCGGAAGCTGATCGTATGTTTCCATATCCATGAAATAGAATGTATCGCCTTCACGATATATGTACTGGAAGCTCTTCTCCTCCAGATGTACGATATCTATCTTATCACCCGCCTTGAAAGTACGTTCAAGCACCACACCAGTTTTGAGGTTCTTGAGCCTTGTTCGCACAAAAGCGCCACCCCTACCCATCTTCACATGTTGAAAATCTACAACTGTATAGAGGTCACCTTCCAACTTTATTGTTATACCCTTTCTTAGATCGGATGTTGTGGCCATATCACCCCCTTGTTATACTAAAAGTCGCCAAATACTGTTTAATAAGCGGTATGTTAGAGGTTTTGAATCCCTCAATATCGCCCTCGAAGATTATCTTACCTTCTGCCAACATCGCTATCTTATCCGCTACGGTGAATGTACACTGTAGATCATGTGTCACGATGACTGCCGTAAGTCCAAGCGTCTTCTGTAGCCCCTTTATTAACTCATTTATCTTTTGTGCAGTGAGTGGATCCAATCCCGTCGTTGGTTCATCAAATAATAGATATTTGGGTTCCAATGCCAACGCACGTGCAATAGCTACACGTTTTTTCATACCACCTGATAGCTCCGATGGCATAAGCTCCTCACTACCTGCCATCTCAACAAGTGTAAGTTTATCATGTGCTATACGACGCAGATCTTCCTCCTGCATATGATCGTGCACCTTCAATGCAAGTGTAACATTCTGCCACACAGGTAGCGAATCAAGTAGCGCTGCCCCCTGAAACACCATAGCCATTTTCCTACGTATATTCCAAAGTTGTTTGTTGGATGCTCTCGTTATATCTATACCATCTATAAATATATTACCGCTGTCAGGCTTAAGTAACCCTATAATGTGTTTCAGTAACACACTTTTGCCCACCCCCGAACGTCCCAATATTACAGTAATCTTCTTCTCCGGGATTGTGAGGTTTACACCTCTTAACACATGGTTATCACCGAAAGATTTGTACAGGTCTTTAATCTCTATCATAGTTAAATAGGGTAGTTAAACATAAGCACACCTACAATATTGTCAAACACCAACACAAGCACAGATGCAGCTACTACACTTTGGGTAGCACATTTACCTACACTCTCGGCACCCCCCATAGCTTTCATCCCATAGAAGGTACCGATAGTACCTATTATTGCACCGAACACTGCACTCTTGACCAAGCTACCCGCAAACTCCATAGGTATGAAATTGAACCTTAATCCCTCTATGTAGTTGATCAATTTTACGTGAAGTAAAGTAACTGCACATATACCACCACCTATCATAGCGGAGACTTCACCCACCATCGTCAGTATCGGGGTAGCAATCAATGTCGCCATTATCCTTGGCAATATTATGTAGTGATAAGGATCTATGGCAAGTGTCTCAAGTGCATCTATCTGCTCGGTAACTTTCATGCTACCTATCTCTGCTGCTAAAGCTGACGTCACCTTACCTGCAAGTAGCAACCCCGTCAATAATGGACCTAACATTATAAAGAACGCTTTCGCTACCGCCATACCTATGTATACTTCAGGGAGATACCCCTTACCCTGAGTGGCAGCCGTATACGCGGTGGCAAATCCACCCAAAAAAAGTGTTATCAATATGATAGATAACGAACCTATACCAAGCTTCCAAACCTCATTGATAATATATGGTATCACACTGAAAACCCTCGGTAAACGCTTGAGTACTTCCCATATAAATAGTGCAAGCTCCCCTACATAACTAAGCGCCTTCATATTGCCTCTCAAGTTCAACAAACCGTGTATAATCTTCCTGAAAATATAGCTGCGTAATACCCACAGGCCCATTACGATTCTTACCAATTATCACCTGAAAGATATTTTGTTCAGTTTCTGTCTCCGGTTTGTGTAAAAATATCACAATATCTGCATCCTGCTCTATAGCACCTGATTCACGTAAATCCGATAACTTTGGTGGCCTCTTCTCACGTGCAGCAGCCCTCGATAACTGCGATACCGCAATAACCGGTACATCTAACTCTTTGGCTAAATCTTTCAACGATCTGGATATAAAACTTATCTCCTGTTGACGATTCTCCATTCTACGGTTTGATGTAATAAGCTGCAGATAGTCGATTATTATGAGTTTAACATTTTCCCGTGATTTAAGTCTACGTGCCTTTGCACGCAGCTCCAGTATAGATATTGCTGGTGTATCATCGATGAAGATAGGGGATTCGGAGAGGTTACCCGATGCCGTGTATAGTCGTGAAAGATCTTCTTGTGTTATGTTACCGGTTCGTACCTTATGGATACCCACCTGTGCATGCATACATAGTAGACGTTGTACAACGTGCTCTTTTGACATCTCTAAGCTGAAAAATGCCACCGGCACAGGTGGCTCCGAACGTACCGCAAGATGCTCTATAATGTTAAGTGCAAATGCTGTTTTACCCATACCTGGACGTGCTGCTAAGACAATAAACTCGCTGTTATGGAAACCCGCGGTATATTTATCAAGATCATTGAACCCAGAAGGTATACCAGTAACAAACCTCCTTTCCCTATACGCTTTCTCTATCATCTCGAACACATCCGTAAGTACCGCACGTACGGGTACGAATCCCTTCTTTATTCTTTTCTCCTTAATAGAGAATATCAGCTTCTCCGCCTCATCCAACGTCTCATCCACATCCTCCGGCATAGCATACGCCGCCTCTATAATCTTTTTACCAGCCTGTATCATCTCACGTAAAACAGCCTTATCCGCAACTATGCGTGCATAATACTCAATATTCGCCAGAGAGGCGACACTTTCTAACAAATTGGCTAAAAACTCTTTCCCACCAACTTCTTCTAATATCCCTTTATCTCTCAATTTTTCAGCCAATGTCACGACATCGACAACCTCATTTGATTCATACATTTCGACTATTGTTTCAAAGATTTGGCGATGCGATTTAAGGTAGAATGCATTAGGTGTAAGTATAGTTATCACCTTCTCTATAGCGTCTTTACTCATTATCATAGCACCCAGCAAGCTACGTTCTGCGTCTACTGAGTGTGGTTCGTATGTCTCAATTTGTTCTTTCCTCTCTTTCATCGTAAAGTCTCCTCAGTAGTTTAAGATGTTCCCATGCCTCTTTTTTCCAACCTCTGTGTCTAAGCAGTGCTGCTGGATGGAATGTTGGCAACACTTTAATCCCCTTCCAATCGCATATTTTACCTCGTAGCCTACTGAATTCATACCTACTTTTATCCAGTATTACCGATGTAGCGAATTTACCCAATGTCAATATTATACTGGGCTTTATAATTTCGATCTGACGCATCAGATAATCTTTACATGCCCTTATCTCCTCCGGCAGGGGATCTCGGTTCCCTGGTGGCCTACATTTCAATACATTCGCTATATAGACATCCTCTCTACTGAATCCAATAGCCTCTAACATCTTATCCAGCAGTTTACCTGCCTCACCTACGAACGGTCTACCCTGCAGATCTTCCTCCCTACCTGGTGCCTCACCCACCAGCATGATAACACAATTTGGATTACCTTCTCCAAACACTACCTTGTTCCTGGTCTTGTGTAATCCACACTTCTTGCACCTCAAAACTTCATTTTTAAGTTCATCTAAAACTTTAACTTTACCCTCTTTCGTCACACTACTTGTTGTCTTTATCACAGTATTTTCAACCCAATAGATACCCCTACCCAACAACTCTTCACTCTTAAAGTATTGCTTTAATTTATCGTTTTTCATCAAAAATTAAAAAATTTTCCACCTCATCAACAATTATTTTACTCAATTTTCTTTTCGATACCTTACCAATATCCCAAATTTTAAGCCCTTTATCAACAATTATTGCCTCAATATCATCTCTACCAAACGTCTTTGGATTATTCACAACTATCATATCGAGTCCCTTTTTTCTCAGCTTCTCTACCCCATTCCATACCATAAATTCTGTCTCCAATGCGAATCCGATTATAATTTTATCTGGATATCGCTTCCTTGTGATTTCCAGCACATCTGGTGTGGGTTCGAACTTAGGTTCAAATTTTGCATCCTTTTTAAGCTTCTTATCGTATCTTCTGACTGGCTTAAAATCCGTAGGTGCTGCACACATTATCAATGCTTTTGCCTTCTCTAAGTTCTCGACAACTGCATTGAGCATCTCCTCTGTTGATTCCACTTGCACAAATTCAACCCCCACTGGTTTTTCCAACCCCGTGGGCCCCGCTATGAGTATAACATGTCCTCCCCTATCTCTAATCTCTTCCGCTATAGCGTAGCCCATCTTACCCGAAGCTGGGTTCGATATGAATCTCACCGCATCTATATACTCTCTGGTAGGTCCCGCCGTCACCACCATAGTTTTACCCGCTAAACTCTTTTTATCCAGGATTTTCTTCACAAATTTCACTATCTCCTCGGGATTACGCATCCTACCCTTACCGATCTTACCGGATGCCAGCTCACCCTCCTCCGGCTCTATTATCTTATATCCCATAACTTCTGACAACTTTCTGACATTTTCCTGCAACACTTTATTTTCCCATAACCTTTCTTCCATCGCAGGTACCAACACCACCGGTGCCCTTGTTGTTGCAACTGTTGCCAATAACACATTATCTGCAATACCAGCCGCCACTTTATTAATAAAATCGTAACTAGCAGGTGCCACCAACACCAAGTCAGCATCTGCCAATTTCACATGTATTGGTACAGTTTGTGACACAAAAAACTCGCTATAAACCTCGTTCTGGCTCAACACTCCCGCCACAAGCGGTGAAACAAACTGTTTAGCATCCGGTGTTAATACAATCTTCACATTGTATCCTTCTTTTCTCAGCAACCTCGCAACTTCCAACCCTTTATATGCAGCAATACTCGCAGTAATACCGAGTATCACATCTCTTTTTTCCTCTCTTTCCATACCACCTTTTTCTCAATGAACCTCCTCAAGCTCTCCAAGCTGAAATTCCGTAACTCACCCCCCATCATTTCACCGCCTAACATTTTAAAATCACGGAATATCCTATGTGCTTCCTTAGCCGCTATCACTATCGCCTTATATTTATTATCCACAACCTTCTCCAGATCCTCAATCGCTATAAATGGTCTCTTTTTCTCTGCCATTTTATCCATTAAGTGCTTCTATAAAAAGGTAGTTTCACCATCTCCGCATCCACTCGTTTCCCTCTTATATCCACCTCCACTTTTGTTCCCACCCCATATGCTATATTGACGTATCCCATACCAATCCCACATCCCAACGTAGGCGAATATCCTCCACTCGTAATGTATCCTATCTCCTCATCCCCGAAATATAAGGGTTGCCCCTTCCTCGGTACAATCTTAGCCTCTTTCACTATTATCCCTACTCTATGTTTTGTTATCCTCTCCTTCTTCAACTTCAAGCTCTCCCTACCTATAAATTCACCCTTGTTGAGTTTCACAACCCATCCCAACCTTGCCTCCCACGGTGTGGTGGTCTCATCGATATCATTCCCATACAGTGGTAACCCAGCCTCTAACCTCAACACATCCCGTGCAATCAACCCACATACTGCCATACTGTACTTTTTACCTCTTTCCATCAAACTATCCCATACCTTCACACTATCCTTCGGTGATACGTAAATCTCCACCCCATCCTCCCCGGTATACCCTGTACGAGATACCATCACCTCCACATTATCAATCTTACCTCTCATCATTTCGAATCTACGTATCTGCGATACCTCCCCCTCCATAAGCTCATCCACCATCTCTATCGCTTTCGGGCCCTGCACCGCTATAAGTACCGTTCTATCGCTTATATCTTCTACCTGCACATTAAATCTTCTGCTATTCTCTTTCACCCATTCATAGTCTTTGCTTATGTTTGCAGCATTAACCACCAACATAAACTCATCCCCTTCCAACCTGTATACGATCAGATCATCCACAATACCACCTTCCGTATTACACATCATCGAGTACTGTGCTGAGAATGGCCTCAATTTACCCACATCATTTACTGTAATGTAGTTAACGAACTCAACCGCCTCCTTCCCTTTGATACTGAGTTCACCCATATGGGAAACATCAAACATCCCCACTTTCTGCCTAACCGCTCGCACCTCTTCTATCACTCCACGATAATACATAGGCATACAGAACCCCGCAAACTCGCCCATCTTCGCACCCAGCTCCACGTGCCTCTCATGGAGAGGCAACCGCTTCAGCATCACTCTTCTGGTACGAACCTATCTTTGAGCTTCTCCATAACCTGTGGCAACGTTGTATATTCCATTTCAGCAAGCCCTAACCTATGTGGCTCAAACGGTCCATGTGCCCTCATATAGTTTGCGATAACGTTCGCCATACGGCGTGCCTCATCGAAACTCGGGTCATCAAACATATCACGTGGCCCCACAAGCATCCCATCCTGCGTTATCTGTAAACCTGCTGCTATAACACGTGGTGGGCCATCAAACCTCGCTGGATTAGCCTGCCCAAATCCCACAGGCATAAGCGGTCCATGATGTGACCCTCTCATCCATCCTGCCACCAGATGTGGATTCGCAAATGGCTCCAACACCTCACCCACTGCTGGGAAACCACTCTGTGTCCTCACTATAAGTACCGGATCATCCTTCCCCACATATCTACCAGCCATCATCGATAGCTTCTGCGTCGATGACACAGCCGCTATCTCACCATCCTTTCTGAATACTCGCTTAATTATGTAATGCTCCATTGCTCCTATCAAAACCAGCATATCGTATATCTCTTCTGGTGTATCAAACACTATCTTCTTATGCTCATACACATCCAAAACCTCAAACTTAAACCCACTATGAAGTTTAGGATCTATCACCAACCCCGCCGTATTAAACGGATCCGCAAAAATCTTATACAGGATGAAATTCCATGCCCCCGGTGATGTTTTATCCGCCATAAAAACAATCACAGGTTCGCTGGGTCTTACCTCGATTTCCATCTCCGCCACACCTGGTCCCATACCCTTCACATTACCTGAGAACGCCTCACTAAGTATATCCTGGCCTGCTCCGTATAAACCCATCTTCTTTGCAATCTCCGTACACGCGGTAAATATATCCCATGCTGTTTTATGGATATCCGGATTATCTTCACCCTTCGTATGTGTCATTATGAGTTCCAAATCGTCTCCACAATGCAATACCCTATAGTCTTTGATGATCCCTCTCTCTTTTGCCTTAGCCAATTCCTCCTTCGCCTCATCCATGAGTGCTGGATGCATAGAGGAGTGACCCACATATCCACCGATATCCGCTTTTATCACTGACAATGTAACCTTACCCATTTTTCCTCCTTTATTTAATCTCTGACACCATACTTATGGCGCCAAACGGACACTCTACCGCACATATGCCACATCCCTTACAATACTCATAATCTATCACAAAACGTTCATTTTCTATCACAATAGCGGGCTCGGGACAGTACTTCCAACATATTCCACAGTTTTTACATTTCCCATAATCGATCACTGGTCGCATCTGGCGCCATGTCCCTGTTTTATTAACTCGCATACTACTTAACGACACAGCCAACGGTGGCATATCCTCAACACCCGCCCATTCTATCTTTTTAGCTTCTCTTTTCATCTTAACTTCTCCTTCATAACTTCATATGCCTCTTCGGCTGCCTTCACATTCTCCTCTTTTTTAATGGGTGCCAACTTGTATACTGCTTTAAGTATTGCCTCCTTCGATACTATACCTGACCACGCCGCAAATGCACCCACCATCGGTGTATTCACAATAGGTGCAGTTTTTGATCCCAACCCATACTTAACCGCTATACTGGTAGCATCAATAGTCGCTATACTGTAGTTCACGTTTAGATTAAGTTCGTCTGGTTTCCGTGGTGTATTGATGAGCACCTTACCACCATCTTTTAGCCCTTCAAACACATTGACACCACCCTCAATAAGTGTGGGATCAAGTACCACCACCATATCTGGATGATATATTTTGCATCTTAAAAATATCCTATGGTCGTTCACCCTCAAAAACGTAGCCACCGGCCTACCTCTTCTCTCAACCCCATACTCCGGAAACGCTTGTGCAAACTTACCTTCACTCACCAGTGCCTCCGCAAGTATCTTAGATGCTACCACTGTACCTTGTCCACCCCTACCGTGCATCCTTATTTCTATCATTTCGTCCTCCCTGCCAGCTCTATCACCTTCATTGCACCCTCCTTCATAGATCGTACCGTGATAAGGTTTGCACTTTCGAGTATCTTCAACGCCTTATCCTCATTCGTCCCAGTCAACCTAACCACAATCGGTACATCCACACGCATCTTACTAAGTGTCTCCACTATCCCCTTCGCCACATCATCACATCGTGTTATCCCACCAAAAATATTAAACCATATCGCCTTAACATTCCTATCCTCGAGCAACAATTCCATAGCCTTCATCACCTTCTCAGGGCTCGAACTTCCACCAATATCCAAGAAATTAGCGGGTTCCCCCCCATATCGCTTTATTATATCCATCGTAGCCATAGCGAGACCAGCCCCATTCACCACACACCCTATGTTACCGTCCAATTTTATATAGCTCAGTCCATACTTTTTGGCTTCCCATTCCTTCACCTCATCCTCCTCTGGCTCACGCATAAGTTCTTGCCTCCTATACAGCCCATTGTCATCAATTATAACTTTAGCATCACACGCATATATTTTACCCGCTGTATCAACTGCTAACGGGTTAATCTCCACCAGTGTAGCATCGTTCTCCTTGAACGCCCTGAATAGGTTCAAATATATCCTCGTAGCTTGCTTCCTAAGTTCAGGCTCCCCAAACACCTTAAACGCCAGCTGTCTCGCTTGATATGGCATGAGTTCAAACAACCCCATATCGATTGTCGTCTTATATATCTTCTCAGGTTTCTCTCTCGCTACCTCTTCAATATCCACACCACCCTCATCACTTGCCATAACTGTTATACTTTGACGTGCACGATCCAACACCACCCCTATATAGGTCTCCTTCGCAATATCGATCGCCCTTGCCACCAGCACCTTTTTAACCGTTATACCCTTAATTGACATCCCCAGTATAGTATCAGCTTTCTCCCTAACTTCATCTATCGAATACGCAAGCTTCACCCCACCCGCTTTACCTCTACCGCCAACCAACACCTGTGCCTTGATCACTACTGGTAACCCCACCTCTTTCGCCACTTCTACAGCCTCCTCTTTGGAAGTCACCACCTTACCTTCACCAAACGGTATCCCATATCTTTTTAGTAACTCCCTACTTAAATATTCTGGTAGCTTCATTTCTCATTAAAATACGTTTAACTTGCACCTGTCAACGGAACCACTTTCATCTCAATCACACGTTCAGTCTCACCAACTATCTCCAGAAATATATCGATACGTCCACCTGGCAAATATTCAACCACCCTATCTGCCCATTCTATAACCACCACACCCGGCACCCTTAGGTAATCCCACAACAGTGGGAAATCCATCTCCCCTCTATATAGATCTACATGGAACACCTTAAACCTACATTCGTATTCTACCACCCATATG
>Ga0190315_1000406_pt1 | contig 22555 bp, 20 predicted proteins | sample 48701101_MG_FD_161673 | JGI IMG/M metagenome (GOLD analysis project Ga0190315, IMG submission 161673) | Hydrothermal vent sediment bacterial communities from Southern Trench, Guaymas Basin, Mexico - 4870-11-0-1_MG | ecosystem: Environmental > Aquatic > Marine > Hydrothermal vents > Sediment ...
TAAGAAATGCTGCCTGAACAATCCCGCCATGGCGGGAACCTTTATATATACTGATCTGGATATGTTATCCAACAAAGTTAATGAACTTATCAAGGATGGAAGGCTGGCAGAAGCAGAGGATACGTGCGAATACTCATGAAGAAATATCCGGACCAGATTGACGGCTTGCATAGATATGCCGAAGTCTATGAGGCCATGGGGGAGAAACAAAAGGCTGCAAAGTATTATCCCAAATTATGCACTTCAAACACCGAACAATAAGGAACAAATAGAAAAATCAGTAAGTTATGGTGTATTGTCCAGTTTGGAATGTTCACCCAAAAGGTGCATTCCACCGGAGTTAAAAATTGTTCGGTATTTGAAGCCACAAGGGGCAGCCAATTTTACCAAATCTGCTTTGTTGTCAGGCACTTGAAGTACAAAAGTACGTCTGCGTGCCTTCCGCCTCGCATCTTTGGCAAACTTGGCTGCTGCATAATTCGGGATTATAGGAAGGTAGCTAATAACTTTGCGCAACAGAGTGGCGGATTTGGACAGGAGACTATTGATTTATTCTTGAGGCAGGCTCAACTGCTTGCCGGAACGTCCGAAGAATAGTTCCTCTTTTATCCACCAATTCCAGCTATTCACCGGTGGGATAATGAAGCAATTGAAGCCGGTGGTTTTTTATTTAATTGGACTTGCAACAACGATGCCGGAAAGCGCCACAGCGGGCGACTGGGCCCCCGTGTACGGGGAACTGCTCACCTTTGACCTGCCTGCGCCAAGCGAAGCGCGGCAGGCAGGCGACCCCATCAACCCGCCTGCCCGCCATTGATCGGCTGGAGGGGTTCAGTCCCGAAGGCAGGTGTTTCTACAGAAGAGTTCTGTTTCCGGTAAGTATCATACGGGGCTCTTTCACGGTCGCATGGGTTTACGTCGGCGAGGAAGCACTGAATACCCAGACACATTGGCAACTAAAGGAGATTAAAGAATGGAACCCGGAACGAAAGTGATTATTCGTCAGAATCCTCATCATCATGGAGCCGAGGACATCGTGGGAGCTGTCGTTAGCTACCGGTCAAGGGAGGGATTCGGTGGTTGCGATATGTTGATATCCGGTACGTGCACCCAAAGACTGGCCAGCAATACACCATGCCCTTTCGCACGTTTTGTCTGGAAACAATAACATCCGCGGCGTTGATCAACCTGGCTGAGCGTTACGAAACAATTGCTGACGAGTTGAGGAGATTGATTGAAGCCCTTGAATAAACGGACATCACCCCGTTTCCTTCCAGGCTACTCCCATTCTTATCGTTCCAGTTTCCCATGAATTTTCTTGATTTTTCCCTTGCATCTGATATAACACGCGTTATATACTATATTGTTTGTGATTTAAGATGCGCGCCGACCGCTGAAAGAGGAAGGGATAATGAGTATCGACAACCAAGATTTACCCGCACTGGTGAAGGAAGTTCGGAGGCAGCTTAGCCTCAGTCAGGAAGATCTGGCCCGTGAGCTCGGAATCAGTTTTGCCACGGTGAACCGATGGGAAAACGGGCAGGTCAAGCCCTCGAAGCTGGCCAAAGCGCAGTTTGATTCCTTCTGCGCCAAAATGGTTAGGCAGGGCAAACTAAAACTGTCTGGAGGCAAGAAATGAGCAAAACCAACAACGGTGCCAACCTTGGCTTTGAGAACAAGCTATGGGAAATGGCCGACAAGATGCGCGGCCACATGGACGCGGCTGAGTACAAGCACGTCGTTCTCGGTTTGATCTTCCTCAAATACATATCGGATGCTTTTCAGGCCAAGTATGACGATTTGGCTGCCCGGCAGGACACTGATTACACCGATCCAGAAGATCGCGATGAGTACTCCGCCGAAAACATTTTCTGGGTACCAAAGGAAGCGCGGTGGGATAAGCTGCAGGCCGGGGCTAAACAACCAACCATCGGTAAGCTCATTGACGATGCGATGGTCGCCATTGAGAAGGAAAACCCGTCTCTTAAGGGCGTGCTTCCCAAAAATTACTCCCGCCCGGCACTGGACAAACACCGTCTCGGTGAACTTATCGATATCATCGGCAACATCGGGTTAGGCGACGAAGTCTCTCGTTCCAAGGATATTCTCGGTCGCGTCTACGAATATTTCCTCGGCCGCTTTGCCGCAGCCGAAGGCAAGGGCGGCGGGGAATTCTACACGCCGCAGTGCGTGGTCAAGCTGCTGGTCCGCATGATTGAACCCTACAAGGGACGCGTTTTCGATCCCTGCTGTGGATCTGGTGGCATGTTTGTGCAAAGCGAAAGATTTGTGGAAGAGCACGGCGGACGCCTTGGAGACATCGCTGTATACGGCCAGGAGTCAAACCCTACCACCTGGAAACTGGCCAAGATGAATCTGGCCATTCGAGGGATCGACGCCAACCTCGGCCCGCATCAGGCTGACAGCTTCCACAATGATCTGCATAAGGATTTGAAGGCCGATTTCATCCTTGCCAATCCGCCGTTCAATATGTCGGACTGGGGCGGTCAGCGCCTAAAGGAAGACGTCCGCTGGAAATTCGGTGTACCACCGGCAAACAACGCCAACTACGCTTGGATTCAGCACTTCATCCATCATCTGGCCCCGACAGGGATTGCCGGTTTTGTCATGGCTAATGGGTCCATGTCCACCAACACCTCTGGCGAGGGTGAAATCCGTAAGAATATCATCGAGGCAGATCTGGTGGACTGCATGATTGCGCTGCCCGGACAGCTTTTCTACACCACCCAGATTCCGGTATGTCTCTGGTTTGTGACGCGTTCCAAGAAAGGTGACAAGAAGCGTGGCCACCGTAACCGGCAAGGCGAAACCCTCTTCATCGACGCACGCAAGATGGGTCAGCTTATCGACCGTGTGCATCGGGAGCTGACCGATGAAGAGATCAAAAAAATAGCGAGCGTCTATCACACCTGGCGTAGCGAAAAACACACGGACGAGTACGAAGACGTTCCCGGCTTTTGCAAGAGCGCCACAATTGACGAGATCAAAGGCCACGGCTACGTGCTTACCCCTGGCCGGTATGTTGGTGCTGAGGAAGTGGAAGACGACGGTGTGCCTTTCGATGAAAAGATGACCGAACTTACGGCAAGACTTTACGAGCAGTTCGCCATGGCAGACCAGCTTGAAGCCACGATCAGGAAGAATCTGGAGGCGTTGGGCTATGGGGAGTGAACTGTATCCAAAGAAGCTTTTGCAAAATGTTGCCACATTGATAATGGGGCAGTCTCCGCCAGGGTCTACTTATAACGAATCTGGCGAAGGCATACCCTTTTATCAAGGTGTCAGAGACTTCGGGGAACGATATCCTACACGCCGCGTGTATTGCACGGCACCAACACGTTTTGCTGAGACGGGGGACATTCTTTTTAGCGTTCGAGCACCTATCGGTGAAGTAAACCGTGCGACGGAGTACTGCGCGATTGGCAGGGGGCTGGCTGCAATGCGTGCTAACAGCGGTTTTGATACAACTTATCTCGAATACGTTTTGCGCCACATTCGTTCGGAATGGGATATCCTCGAAGGACAAGGTGCTGTATTCGGCAACGCTAAGAAATCCGACCTTGAGAATCTTTTGATTCCTTGGCCAAGGGATATAGAGCAACGCGCCATAGCCCATATCCTCGGCTCGCTGGATGACAAGATCGAGTTGAACCGGCAGATGAACCGTACGCTGGAGAAGATGGCTCAAGCCATTTTCAAGAGCTGGTTTATTGATTTTGACCCGGTCCGCGCTAAAGCCGAAGGCCGTGATCCCGGCCTGCCCAAAGAGATCGCCAGCCTTTTCCCCGACAGCTTTGAAGATTCAGAACCCGGTCCAATTCCGAAGGGGTGGAGGGCAACGACCATAGGGTCTAAGTTCGATTTAACGATGGGACAATCCCCTCCAGGCTCAACTTATAACGAAGAAGGCGAAGGTCTTCCCTTTTTCCAGGGCCGACGTGACTTTGGTTTTCGCTATCCGTCAAACCGGGTTTATTGTACTGCCCCAACGCGGATAGCACATGCTGGTGACACGCTGGTAAGTGTTCGTGCCCCCGTTGGTGATATCAACATGGCATATGAAACCTGCTGCGTTGGCCGAGGTGTTGCTGCGGTCCGTCATAAATCAGGAAGCCGATCCTATACCTATTATGCAATGCTGGCACTCGGTGAACGATTCAAGAGCTACGAGGCTGAAGGCACGGTATTTGGTGCAATCAACAAAAAGCAATTTCAGAATCTTCCAAGTATTGCTCCTCAACCTGACATCGTATCATCATTTGAAAAATTAACGTATCCGCTTGACGAGAATATCCGTTCTTTTGAGGAAGAAATACGCACCCTGTCTGAGACTCGCGACACCCTCCTCCCAAAACTCATTTCCGGAGAACTGTGCGTGCCCGATGCGGAAAAACTTGTGGAGGCTGCTGTATGATCAAAAAAATCAAATCCATTAGCAATCTCGCGGTGTTCAAGGGTTTCGAGTGGGACAAGGAAGTCTGCGACGAAAGCGGCAATGTCCGGGCTTTTCAAGCCATTAATATTATCTACGGCAGAAATTATTCAGGCAAAACCACCCTTTCTCGTATCTTGCGCGCAATGGAGTCAGGGAAGCTTTCCGCCAAGTTTGAAAACCCATCGTTTGAGGTTGCCTTTGCCGACGGGACGCGGACAACTCAAACCAATTTAACGAGCCATAACAAAAAGATTCGGGTGTTCAATGAGGATTTTGTCCGGGATAATCTGCGATTCATTACTAACTCGGATGACGACATCGAACCGTTCGCCATCCTTGGTGACGATAACAGCAAAATTGAGAGGGAAATCGAAGCTCTCGAAGCCGAGCTTGGCTCAAAAGAGGAAGGGAAAGAAACGGGTTTGTATGCCGAAATAATTAAAGCAAATTCAGAATTCGAAAAAGTAAACCAGGAATATAATAAGACCAAGACCGCTCTTGAAAACCAACTGGGTAAGAAAGCAACTGATAGAAAAATTGGTATCAAATATAAATCAGAACGTTTTGGGGATCAGAATTACAATATCCAAAAACTCAAAAAGGATATCAAAAAGGTTCTTGATGCAAGCTATCGGCCACCAAATGATGACGATTTAACCAAATACGAGAAGCTAATCACGGAAAAAAGACTTCAACTGATTCCTCAGTTCCACAAACCTTCCCTTAACTTTAAATCTCTGGCGAACAAAGCAGAAGCTCTCGTAACCAAGAATATCAGTAAATCAGACAAAATCGAAGAACTTGTAAAGGATGCCGTCTTGAACCGCTGGGTCAACGAAGGTCGCCCTCTCCATAAGGGGAAGCGTGACATCTGCGCATTTTGCGGCAACCCAATCACCGAAAACCGCTGGGCACAATTGGAAAACCATTTTGATGAGGAATCTGAACGGCTTGAAAAAGATATTGATGCACTGATTGCCAGGATCGATGAGGAGAGAAAAACAGTATCCTCTGCGCTATCGATCAACAAGTCCCTATTCTATTCAAGTTTTTATGAAAAAATAGATCGTTTAATTACCGCTCTTGACGATGCCGTTCGTAAATACAGTAACTCCCTGAATGCATTAACTGATCAGCTAAAGGCTAAAAAAGAAGACATCTTGAACCCAAAACCGTTTGAAAAACCAGATGACCCCTCTGCCGATCTGGTATCTGCCTGGGATTTGTATGAAGCGATTAGGAATGACTCCAATAGTTTTTCAGACTCATTAAGCACGGAACAGGCTAAAGCGAAAGAGGTTTTGCGATTGAAGGAAGTTTCAGACTATCTTTTTACTATCCAATACTCAAAGCAGCTCTCCTCTATTGAAAACCTCAAGAACCAACTTGGCCAAACCGAACGCGAAAAGCGTCGCATCGGTGAAGATATTCGACAAAAAGAGGAGCTGATCATTTCAAAGAAACGCGAGCTGAATGACGAAGAAAAGGGGGCAAAGAAAGTCAACGAATATTTGAATAACTTCTTTGGATACCAGCTTCTATCACTTGAAGCCAAGAAGGACGAAACACCAGGAGAGGATTCAAAGCAAATCCGGTTTGAAGTCATTAGGGACGGCAAGAAGGCCTACCACCTGAGCGAAGGCGAATGCAGTCTATTGGCATTTTGCTACTTTCTGGCAAAACTTGATGATATCGACACCAAAGATTCAAAACCTATTATCTGGATTGATGATCCGGTATCGTCGCTTGATGGGAATCATATCTTCTTTGTATACAGCTTATTGAATACAGAGATCGTTGCCCGTGGAAGCTTCGAGCAGTTGTTTGTTTCAACTCATAACCTTGATTTCCTGAAATATTTGAAAAGATTGAGTGGGAGATATCTTGACGAAGATGGTAGGCAGAGGGACTACCAGAAAGGCTATTGGGTAGTCCTTCGGAAAGACAAGAGATCAACCATCGGTGTAATGCCAAAATACCTTAAACAATATGTGACCGAATTTAACTATCTGTTCCACCAGATATACAAATGCGCTGCAATTGACACCGTTGACGATAGCAACTACACAACTTTTTACAACTTCGCAAACAATGCCAGAAAATTCTTTGAAATTTATCTTTATTATAAGTATCCAGACCGGGGTATGACTGAGGAGACGTTGCGCCTTTTCTTCGGCGAAAAAGAGATTCCAGCTGTTTTAATCGACAGAATTAATAACGAATATTCCCATTTGAGTGGAGTGTTCGAGCGGGGTGCGACTCCAGTTGAAGTTCCTGAGATGCAGGCTGCTGCACAGCACATTATTGAAAGGCTGAAATTGGATCAAGAGCAGTATTCCGCCTTGCTAAAAAGTATTGGCGAGACTGTGGAGGTGGAGGCTCAAGCATGACGGACAAAATCAATGAATCTGTCCTTGAGCAGACGGTACTCACATGGCTCGAAAACCTTGACTATGACATTGAGTACGGGCCGGATATCGCATTCGACGACGTCAAGCCTGAACGGGACCCGTCAGCAAACTATACAGACGTAGTACTGATAGGCAGATTGCGTGAATCCTTAGAAAAGATCAACCCCGAGATACCGCGTGAGGCCATTGATGAGGCTATCCGAAAAATCACACGTCCCGAAAGTCCTTCTTTGATAGAGAACAACCAGGCGTTCCACCGAATGCTGACGGATGGTATGGACGTTTCTTGGATGGCAGACGGTGGCGAAAAACACGATAAGGTCTGGCTGCTCAATGTGGAGAATTCTGACGACAACGATTGGTTGGCAGTGAACCAGTTCACAGTGGTCGAGAACAAGCGCGAGCGCCGCCCCGATGTCGTACTGTTCATCAATGGTCTTCCGCTGGCAGTCGTGGAACTCAAAAATCCAGCTGACGAGAAAGCCACGATCCGCCACGCTTTCAATCAGCTTCAGACTTACAAGGATCAGATTCCAAGCCTGTTCGTCTATAACGAATTGCTCGTGATCTCGGACGGCTTGCAGGCACGCGCCGGGACGTTGACCGCGGGCTGGGATCGATTCATGCCGTGGCGGACGATTGATGGAACGGATCTGTACCGTGAACCCGGCAATGAACGGCAGACAGACGGGATTGTGCAGGAAGGCCTGAAAACATTGATCCGTGGTCTGTTTGACAGGAATCGATTTCTCGATTACGTACTCAACTTCATCACCTTTGAGCACGACGGAGGCGACACCTCCACCATTTCCAAAAAGGCGGCCGCCTATCATCAGTACCATGCGGTCAACAAAGCTGTTGAATGTACACTTTCGGCCTGTGGAATCGATGCGCCGCGCGGTCTCGTGTACGGGCGGTTTCTGGAAGCTGAAAAGGGCGATCCATTCCAGGTAAAGGAACCCGGTGCTCAATATGGTACTGGCACATCTCACTTTGACAATCGGAGGATCGGTGTCATCTGGCATACGCAGGGATCAGGAAAAAGTCTTTCCATGGTCTTTTATGCCGGAAAGATTATCCGACATCCGTACATGGAAAATCCAACGCTGGTTGTAGTGACAGACCGGAACGACCTGGATGATCAACTTTTCGGTACGTTTGTCAGCAACAAGGATCTGCTGCGGCAAAAACCTGTGCAGGCCGATAGTCGGACACACTTGCGTGAATTACTTTCTGTGGCTTCAGGCGGCGTTGTATTTACCACGATTCAGAAATTTTTTCCTGACCAGAAGGGCGATACACATCCGGAACTGAGTTCCCGCAGAAACATTGTAGTCATCGCGGACGAAGCGCACCGTAGCCAGTACGATTTCATCGATGGCTTTGCGCGCCACATGCACGACGCCCTACCCAACGCATCTTTCATCGGCTTTACCGGCACACCCATCGAAAGTAGCGACAAGAACACCCCAGCCGTCTTTGGTGATTATATCGACAAATACGACATTTTGCGCGCCGTGGAAGATGGCGCAACAGTTCCTATCTATTACGAAAATCGTTTAGCGAAAATTGAATTGGACGAAGACGAGAAGCCCACCATAGATCCTGAATTTGAGGAAATCACAGAGAGCGAGGAAGAAGAAGCCCGCAAACAAAGACTTAAGACAAAATGGGCACAACTGGAAGCTCTGGTTGGGGCGGAGAAACGCATCAGCCTTGTCGCAGCGGATCTTGTAGAGCATTTCGAGCGGCGGCAGGAAGCTATGGAAGGCAAGGCGTTGATTGTTTGCATGAGTCGTCGCATTTGCGTGGATATATACAACGCCATCGTCAAGCTTCGCCCTGCCTGGCACGGCGAGGATGATACGAGGGGTAAGATTAAGATTGTTATGTCCGGTTCCGCGTCCGACGAACTATCTTGGCAGCCACATATCCGCACAAAGAAAGCGCGGGAGGCATTGGCCAAGCGATTCAAAGACCCCAATGACGAACTTCTACTTGTCATAGTGCGTGATATGTGGCTGACCGGATTCGACTGCCCCAGTATGCACACCATGTATGTTGATAAACCGATGGGCGGGCATAACCTCATGCAGGCCATCGCCCGGGTCAACCGTGTTTTTCGGGACAAACCAGGCGGTCTCGTGGTTGACTATCTCGGACTTGCAGATGCTCTCAAATCTGCCTTGCACACTTACACTGCCAGCGGCGGCAAGGGACAGGCCACGATTGATCAAGAACAAGCAGTTGCTGTTATGCAGGAAAAATACGAAGTCGTGAAGGATATGCTCCACGGCTTCGATTATGCGGCCATTTTGAAGGCCGTACCAGAACAGCGGATGAAGGGAATCGCGCAGGCAATGGAATTCGTTCTTGGTCTGGAAGATGGGAAAAAGAGATATCTTCATGCCGTATCGGCGCTCTCAAAAGCTTTTGCGTTGGCCGTGCCACACGCCAGTGCGCTTGCAATCCGGGACGAAGTTGGCCTGTTTCAGGAAATTCGTTCAGGCCTTGTAAAGGCAACTGTCACTGAATCAGAAAAATCGCCCGAGGAAATGGAATCGGCCATTCGGCAGTTAGTATCACGGGCAGTCGCCTCAACCGAGGTCGTTGATATCTTTGCTGCTGCGGGATTGGAAAAGCCAGATATTTCAATTTTGTCAGATGAATTCCTGGCGGAAGTGCAGCAACTGCCGCAACGAAACCTGGCGCTGGAACTTCTGAAAAAGCTCATCAATGACGAGATCAAGACACGAATGCGAAGGAACGTTGTTCAAGCGCGTTCTTTCGCTGAGATGCTGGAAGAGGCAATCCGAAAGTACCAGAACCGTGCTATCGAGACGGCAGAAGTCATCGAGGAGTTGATTCAGCTTGCTAAGGAGATGCGTCAGGCTCAGCAACGCGGAGAGAATCTCGGCCTCACTGATGATGAAGTTGCTTTTTACGACGCACTCGAAGTCAATGACAGTGCCGTCAAGGTACTAGGAGATGAAACGCTGAAGCATATTGCTCAAGAGTTAGTGAATGCAGTAAAGCGGAGTGTGTCCGTTGACTGGACCAAGCGTGAAAACGCTCGTGCTCAAATCCGCGTAATTGTTAAGCGTATTCTCCGCAAATATGGTTATCCTCCTGACAAGCAGGAAAAGGCTACGCAGACAGTCCTGGAACAGGCTGAAGTACTTTGTCAAGAATGGGTGAAACACTAATGATTGGCTATCTCCAAACCGACTTGTTTGAGACATTAGGAGACTCGCATAAAACGTCGTGGTGGGCTCCCACAAGAAAAAACAAAGGGAGAGGTGTATGACAAACGAGGAAATCGCCCGTTTTTTCAATAACACTCGAGCCTTCATTCAAGGCAACCCCGACTTGCGCGATCCACAGGTGGAGGGATGGTTTCGCACGCGTCAGCACTTTAGAAACAGTTCGGAGCACGCCATCCTTCAGATACCGGTAGGTTGTGGCAAGACCGGTCTGATGGCCCTACTGCCCTTTGAAATTGCTCAAGGCAGAGTGCTAGTGATTGCACCTAACCTTGAGATTCGTCGGGGCATCTCCACCGCCTTTGACATTTCCGGGCGGGATTGCTTCTGGACCTCCACGCGAGTGCTAACCGACGTAAGCCATGGCCCGTACACGGCTGTCTTGGATGGTCAGGATGCAAACATCCACGACTGCGAGAACTCCCACATCGTTGTCACAAATATCCAGCAACTGGCCAGCCGGGCGGATCGCTGGCTCCCCGCTTTTCCCGACGATTTCTTCGATCTTATCCTGGTTGATGAGGGGCACCACAACGTTGCCAGGAGCTGGGAGCGGGTTTTTGAGAGATTTCCTAACGCGAAGGTCGTCAGCCTCACTGCCACGCCATTTAGAGGCGATGGTCGCGAGATTGCGGGTGAGGTAGTCTACGCCTATCCATTCCGTACCGCCATGGTTCGAGGGTACATTAAACAGATCACCGCCGTAAACGTCGCGCCCCAGGAAATTTTCTTTACCTATCGCGGGGACTCTAGGCGACACACACTGGATGAGGTACTTCAGCTTCGAGAAGAGGAATGGTTCAGCAGAGGTGTTGCTCTCGCACCGGAATGCAATCGTTCCATCGTAGATGCCAGCATCCAATGGCTTCAACATCTCCGACAGACCGGCACTTTCCATCAACTAATCGCGGTTGCCTGTTCGGTGGATCACTCCCGCCAGGTTCGCTCCCTTTATGCGGAACGTGGTCTACAGTCGCGGGAAATTCACAGCAATATGCCGAACGATGCCATCGAGGATGTGCTCCAAGACCTTCGTCGGCAACGGATCGATTGCATTGTGCAGGTCCGTATGCTTGGCGAGGGATTCGACCACCCCAACCTGAGCGTGGCCGCGATCTTTCAACCCTTTCGTTCGTTGTCCCCCTACGTCCAGTTCATCGGTCGGGTCATGCGGGTGATCCACCAGAACAACCCCCAGCATCCGGACAACCGGGGTGTTGCGGTCTCTCATGTAGGCCTGAATATCGATCGTCATTGGGACGATTTTCGTCGCATCGATCAAGAGGACCAGGAACTCATCCATGGTTGGCTTGAGGCGGGAGACGCCCGCCCACCCGCAGAGGAACCGGGGCGGCGCAGAAGACTTACTCCGGATATGGTGGTTCAGGACGAGATCATCAGTCATTTTATTGAGCAAGACTATCTTGATCCGACGGATGACGCCGTGATCGATGACCTGATTGAGGAGTTTCGGAGACGTGGGCTTGATCCTGAGCTTCTTGGCCTAACTCGTGAGAACCTTCGCCAACGCCTCATCCAAGCTCGGACACAAGAAAACATGGAACCTCGTGAGATACCGGTTACACCACAGCGACGACGACAGGAAGCGCGTCGACGGCTCAATGAACGTTCTCGGACACTGGCCAACCGCATCGTGACTGCTCTCGGCGCATCCATCAATGGGCGCAATATCGCAACGGCTTATCCTGAGCTAAGGAGCGTCAACAACTTCGCAACAGTCATCCAGATCGTGAACAGGGCTGTCAACGAGCAACTTGAGGTTGAGGGCGGAGCTCGTGGCGAGATTCCGTTGGAGCGGCTGGAGGAGGTCCTGGACCAGATAGACCAGATCGGAGATCAGGTCCAATCCGAAATTCAGGAGCGTCTTTCAAGGAGATGACCTATGCCTAAGTTGAAACGCCTTCTTGTGTCTGCTTACTTCGAAACCGCTAAAGGAAAACGACGGTGCTCTCGGAATCGCGGTCACGAGATCTGCAAGGGCGATAAATGCTTGGTAATCAAAGAGAACATGATAAAGCACAATTACTGCATGGAATGCGCTCAATTGATTCTGCAAAAGGCCCAGGAGGATCTGAACATACTTGCACTTGAAACAGAGAAGGGTTCTCAATGAGCGCAATCAAGATAAAAGCAGGCTGCAGCCAAAATATGCCGGAAAGATGTCTGTAGAGGGATGAACAAGATGGGGACAACGAAAAGGCTCCCAACACCGATCGGTCGGCAAAAAGAAGTGCTTTGCCTTCCAGCTCAAGGGCATTTTGCCGTACTTGGAACTGCAGGGAGTGGTAAAACGACTCTTGCCATTCTTCGGTCGGCATATCTCTCCGATCCCAGGACAGATCATAGCGGCAGAACTCTATTGGTTACTTTCAATCGGGCGCTGGTGGCTTACCTGCGACATCTTCAAGATCGGGACCTTTCTAATGTCGTCGTGGAGAACTATCACACATTCGCAAGGGGTTACCTTAATTCGCGGGGGAAGATGTCACGTAACGGAATTTGCAGCGATTTAGACGAAAGAAAACGATTGATTGAGAGAGCTAAGAACGAAGTTGCTGCCCGTTATGAAAAGCATTCGTTCTTTGATAGGCCGATTGATGTCTATTCTGAGGAAATTCGCTGGATATCACAACATGGGATTTCATCTCTTAAGGCTTACACCAGCGCCGAACGAATCGGCCGGTCAGGTGCTCGTATTGCCCGAAAATATCGGAAGGTCATGTTCGAGATTTATGAGAATTATATCCAAAAACGCACTGAGAGCGGAAAACTTTATGACTGGGATGATTTAGCATCTGCTACCAGACAGGAACTAGAACACGATGACTCGCCTCGCCTATATCAGCATATTGTCATCGATGAGGGGCAAGATTTCTCTCCCGAAATGATTCGTTCACTGGCGTTGGCAATTCCGCCAGACGGTTCACTTACCTTCTTTGGAGATGTAGCGCAACAGATATACGGGCATCGTATGTCATGGCGCTCTGCTGGCCTTAAAATAGGAAAAGTCTGGGAGTTTAAGGAGAACTATAGAAACTCAAAGCAAATTGCAAAACTCGGGCTTGCAATATCAGGAATGCCGTTCTTCCGAGATATGCCTGATCTTGTTGAACCCGTATCCCCAACAGCGGATGGCCCGCTTCCAACGCTCGTCAAGTGTCCATCTACAGAAAAGGAAATTGAGCTCGTCGTTGAACAGGCTCATGAAGCTGCTAGGACCCTGAGTGTAGCAATCCTTTTTAGAAGCAGAGCTGATGAGGACTTGGTCGTGCCCCATCTACGCTCACACGCCATTAGGCTACATCGAAATATGAGCACTTGGCAATCTGGACCAGGAATACGGTATGGCACATATCATTCTGCAAAGGGTCTTGAATTCGACGCCGTTATTTTACCTTTTTTCTCACAGGAGAGACTTCCAGATCCAGAAACAGTATCGACGTTCGGAAAAGCAGAAGCCATGATTCAAGATGGACGACTCATATATGTAGCCACAACTCGAGCGAAGACCCGGCTAATTATTACATATACTGGCAAAATAACTGAGCTACTGCCACCAGATCCGTCGCTTTACAAGAGGGTATCCCTGTGAACATTGAGATTAAACGCGAAGCTCAACGAAGGGGAATTACCCGGTTATGTCATTTTACACCGTCACGGAACTTGGTCCATATAGCGAGCGGAACTTCGGGGATTCTCGCAACTAGGAAACTCCAAGAGGACGAACGGACTGTATTTACAGCTACTGACCTGTCAAGGCTCGACAGACACGAAGGACACATTTCCTGTTCCATAGAGTATCACAATGCGTGGTATTTCGATAAGGCCCGTTTAGCAGACGTGCTTTTCCGAGATTGGGTAGTCCTCTTGATTCATCCTAAATACCTGTGGTTGGATGGCACGAAATTCTGTCCCAGGAATGCTTCAGCTGCTTTTGGCAGAGAGATCAAGGAAGGTGCAGAAGCCTTTATGGCGCTTTTCGCGGACTCGGTCCAAGGTGCATCTGGGTATACCTTTCATCGCACATCTTCCCATTTGTTGTGTTGCCCTACCGATGAACAGGCGGAGGTCCTGATCCCGGACAGGGTTCCCCTCAATGATATCTTAGGTATCGTTGCTTCCAGTGAAGAGCAGGTAAAAAACGAACTCTCGCGATTTCGGCATCTTGGTATTCCGGAGGATCGCTTTAAATTTATTATTGCACCAACAATGTTCAAAAAGAGGGCTCTAAGTACATGCATTCGATCCGGGAGACGGCCCACGGAAAAGCTGTGGAGCCCTGGAGGATCAAATGACACTTAACAATAAAAACAAAGCAGTACCGCTAATCGTGGACAAGGCCCACGGAGCCTACTTAGGAGCAGCAATTGGAGATGCTCTGGGATGGCCTAACGAAAGGCAACCAAGACGGAAGTCTTCCGGACATACTGGTAAAGACCATGATTTTATCCGCTGGACTCGTCGATCCGGCGGTAGGTTTTATTCACATGAAGAGACCATAAAACCCGGTGAATATAGTGATGATACCCAGCTCATATTGGCTACATCGCGTAGTCTATTGACTACGCGAGAATGGTGGAAACATCTGTCTTATCGAGAGATACCTTTTTGGACAATTTATGAGCGGGGTGGCGGTGGTGCAACAAAGAGAGCAGCTAACTCATGGCTTCTATCTAGGCCTCCATGGTCAGCGGAAAACAAACATAACAATGTGCGGCGATATTTTGAAGCTGGAGGAAATGGGGTCGCGATGCGAATACTTCCCCATTGTTTGACAGGTGTGGCTTCAGGTCGATTCTCGAGCATCTCGCAACAGATAGTGGCGAATGGTGTCATTACACACGGACACCCCCGAGCATTAGTTGGCGCTCTGGCTTATGGCTTTGCATTATGGAGGGCATTCACACATAAAGGCACACTTGAATATGGTGCTTTGATTGAAATAACCCTTCAAAACGAAAAGGAATGGGGTGAACTGCCTGATGTATCTGGTACCTGCCCAGGGTGGATAGAAGCTGCTCAAACATGGGCCAAAGGTAAATATACAGATATATGGAAGAATACTGTAAAGGAAGTTACCGAGATGCTCCATAAATGCCGTGATGCGCTCATGCAAGGAGCTCTGGCCGTTGATCGTCAAGTTATGGAGCAAATCGGCGCATATGACCGCAGGATAAATGGTGCTGGCACAGTTGCTAGTGCTGCCGCTATCTTTCTTTCGTCTCGTTATGCTGCTGATCCGATTCACGGAATAATCGATGCCGCGTTTGCGCAAGGAACCGACACGGACACGATCGCTTCCATGACAGGTGCCCTGCTTGGTGCTGTATGCGGGTCATCATGGTTGGGGCCTTATGCTGAGAAGATTCAGGATGCCAACTACCTGCGACAGATTGCTGAGCGTATCGCAAACAAGGACGACAATGTAGAAGAAAAGAACCTAGCTACCGAGACAACAATTACTCCTGTAAAGAAATCCGATCTCGATAGTTTTGTGAGTAAGCTCCAGCAGACCAGGGCAGACGATACAATTGTTTTGCCGAATTCGCGCGAAGCAAAAGTATCAAAGTCCTATGCGCATAAGGTATGGGTTAAGAATGTGGAAGTGGTTTCATGGCAATTGACCACATTCGATGGGCAGTCACTGTTTATCAAGAAAATTTCTCGCAAGCAGCAGCCAACCCAGGAAAATTTGTGGAAGTCGGCAGATGAAAAATCGGACAAGTCTGAAAATAATAGAAAGCTTAAAGACGTTATGCGGCTGGGGATCAAGTTGCCGGTTGATAATATCGATAAAGCGCGAGAGTTTTATAATCGAATTCTTGGGTTAAGAATAGTGCGAGAAACTCGAAATATTGTCAACTTGGAGGGAATCATTGCACTCGTACCAAAAGACTACGGAAAAGAATCCATCGATAACGAGACATTTGGAGAAGTCCGTCATTCAATTCTATACATAGAAACACGCAATTTTGAGAGAGTAGTCGGTGCTGTTCAAAAATCTGGAAACCGTATCATTACACCAGTCACTCAGTGGGGCGGACAGAAATTTTTCAGGTGCATTGATCCAGACGGAAACATCGTTGAGGTCTTTGATGCCAGCTATAGGCCGGATAAGAATGATGTCTGATAAACGTAATGGAGGAAAAAAGAAGAAACGTGGGCTTTCGTTTTTGGAGAAGAATCAAGATCGCACCAGGAGTGACCCTGAACCTGAGCAGGTCGGGCGGCTCTCTCTCGTTCGGACCACGAGGTGCGAGGTTCACTGTTGGCCGCGGGAGACGCGCTATGATGGGTATTCCGGGAACGGGGCTCTTTTACACCACGACTCTTCCAAGAGGGAACTCGGGTGGCAAGAGAAATGCGTCTTCAGTTACGCCAACAGCCCCTTCAGTCCGCGCAGAAGACCGCCCGACCCGGGTTTCTTCAAGCGGCTCGTCACGCCGGACGACGAGGAAGCTATGGTGGACGGTTGCCGTGAGTTGGTGCTGGTGAAGAAGAATCAAGATGCGCGGCGGAAAGGAATAAAAAGGAAATGACTTACTTCCTCTGCATATTGGGTGGTTTGGCGGTGGGCGGCCTCGTAGCCTGGCTGCTTGCGTCTGCCCGGGTTGCAAGATCCTTGACCACCAGGATTGAGGACCTTGCGCAACGGGCGAACACAGCCGAAGGCCTGGCTTCTGGCCTGGAAGCGACCATCGTAGAACTGCGTGCGCAAAACCAGAAGGCTGCCGAGGATCTTGCGAAGCTCAGAGAAGAGCTGGCCGGCGAGAACAGCGCGCGTGTAAAGGCCGAGACCCAATTAGCGGAGACCAGGCAACGCCTGGAAGAGGAGAAGAAGCTCCTTGAAGATGCGAAGGCCAAGCTCACGGACACCTTCAAGGCCCTCGCCGGTGACACACTCAACACCAGTACGACGGCATTTTTAAATCTGGCCAAGGAAACGCTGGACAAGGTGCTGGCTGACGCACGCGGCGACATAGGTAAGCGCCAGGAGGCAATTCAAGGTCTGGTCAAACCCGTCGCGGAGTCGCTTGCGAAGTTTGAGGAGCATGTCCGCGCAATTGAGAAGGATAGACAGGAGGCTTATTCGGGCTTGACAGAGCAGCTGAAAGGCCTGTCCACAAGCCAGCAGCAACTGCAGAAGGAAACCGCGAATCTGGTTACGGCATTGCGAAAGCCGCAGGTGCGGGGACGGTGGGGGGAGATGACCTTACGCCGGGTCGTGGAACTGGCGGGGATGTCCGGGCACTGCGATTTCACCGAACAGATGACCGCCTCCGCCGAAGACGGCCGCCTCCGCCCCGATCTTGTCGTGCGGCTGCCCGCCGGGCGCGAAATCGTCGTGGACGCCAAGGTCTCCCTGGAGGCATATCTTGATGCGGTGGCTGCGGAGTCGGAAGATGACCGTAAAACGGCCCTCGCGCGACATGCAGCGCAGGTCCGCAGTCACATGAATGCTTTGTCAAACAAACAGTACTGGACGCAGTTCACCAAGGCCCCTGAATTTGTCGTCATGTTCATTCCCGGCGAGTCATTCTTCGGCGCGGCGGTTGATGCGGATCACAGCCTCATCGAGGACGGCCTCGAAAAACACGTGGTGCTGGCTACCCCAACAACGCTGATCGCCCTGCTTCGCGCTGTGGCTTACGGCTGGCGGCAGGAGCAGATCGCCAAGAATGCCCGGGAGATCAGTGACCTCGGCAAGCAGATCTATGAACGCATGAGAACCATGACCGAGCACATTGCGGACATCGGCAAAGGCCTGGAGAAGGCCAACGCCGCTTACAACAGCGCTGTCGGCTCGATGGAAGCCAGGGTTTTACCCGCGGCACGGAGGTTCAAGGACCTGGGCTCCGCGACCGGCAATGACATCACTGCCCTGTCGCCTATCGAGACCACACCGCGCACCCTGACGGCACCGGAGGTGAAGGAGGACAAGGAATGAATGGAACCTTGGTACAAAATTGCTAAACCGCGCAAGGAAGTGAGAGAAGGCCGCTCGTTTAACCCGGAGTCCGCCATCCACCTGGAGCAGGTCATTTCCAGGGCTGCACCGGAGGATTACCTGGAGCCCGAGCAGTTTAAGGAAAGTCAGTCCGACTTGACCGCCTTTTGTGGTCGTGTAGAGTATATTGTGCAATAGATGAACCATAGATCCATGCAAGCTTTAAAAAAATATACGGGTCCGCGAGATCCTGTGGCCCGCCGGCAGCAACTTTGTAGAACAGGTCCAAAATGCCGGATGGTGGTGGAAGATTCTTATCCCTGCTGGCATGGGTCTGCTGCTGGGACCCGTAATTACTTTTTGGGCACCCGATAGTCATGGATGTCCGTTTTCTTCCTCACAATACCTGCCTTCAAGGTCCTGGACTTCTGGCCCGATATTGATGCCTTTTCTTTTATCAGTTCAGGCAGGCAAGCCAGTCAGGGGCACTGGCAACAATGATTGTATTGGATGCGTTTCTGATTTTTCTTGCAACATTTGGTGTATTGACCAGTTGAATGGCGGGCACATCCAGTGCATTTTGAAATTTCATCAAATGAGGGCTTATTGCCGTGTCTGATAATTTTGCCTCAAGCATGAATTGCGGTTTGCCCCTTTCAGTTACAAGGAAATCAACCTCTTCCTTTTCCTTGTTTCTCAAATACCAGAGGTCGTATTCTCCAAGGCCAAAATCGGTCCAGAGTGTCACTGCACGGCTAAGCTCAACGGCAACCATGTTTTCAAACCGCAGAGCATGATTCTCTATCCTGCAGTAGTCATAGAAATAGATCTTTGGCTCTTTGACCAGGCTTCTGGAAATGCGTCTGCTATACGGACGAAGCCTAAAGATAAGAAAAAAACGTTCAAAGACACTTATCCACGATGATACCGTCTTATGGGATATATTAAGTATTCGCGCATGACTTGAGGCAGAAAACGGATTGCCTGCGCACTCGAACAGGAGGAAATATAATGCCTCCATGGTGTCGACCTGTCTGACCGCGTATTCATCTCTTATGTCATCTCTTATGACCTGGTTGTGATATGACTTTGTCCAGCGCCGGTACTTGAGCTTTGTGCCCTTCACAAATGGTTCCGGGAATCCGCTTACATGAAACATAGTCTCCCATGTCTCTCGAGCTTTTCGGTTTTGCTCTGGGACTTCTGACAGCACATCTTTCTCATTCAGTCCTGTCGATGAAGCAAATAGTTCACCGACTGTAAAAGGGTAAAGGTGAAAATGCAGATACCTGCCCGCCAGTGAATTTCCTTTTTTGCGGGAAAGCTCCAGACGCCCACTACCTGTAGCCAGAAAGCGAAATTCATCCGAATAACCGTCGTAGACGCCTTTGAGGTAGTTCTTCCAGTTCCTGTATTTGTGAATCTCATCCAGGATGATTAGTGGGAGCTTGCCCTTTTCCCGGTCTACTTCTTCAAAGAAAGTTGGATTCTGCAAGATTTTGATTTTGTTGCCTGGAATATCATAGTTGAAATACAGCGAAACAGGCTCTTGTAAGGCAATGTCCTTGGCAAATGTTGTTTTCCCGGCTTGGCGTGGCCCGGAGACAAGTACCAGGTGTTTTTCTTTGTCAAAATCAGCCCATATTTTTTTATAATAGTTCCTCTTTATCATAGAGACTAAATTAAAATAAATTACCAAAAAGTCAAGACCAAATGGTAGTTAACTTCCATATAGCCAACAATCGCCCGTGCGGTTTTCTCACCCGATCTATTGGCCGAATCTGCCAATGAGGCGGCCCGTTTCGGCGGCAGTCTTGACCGGCTTGTCCCGCCGTTGGCAGAAAAACATTAGAGGAGGCATTTAGGACAGCAGACCTTCAGACTTCTCGCTGAAGATCTCGGCACTGAAGATGTTGACCTGTGTTTTTGGATCTTTCCAGCAACCAGGGGCCAGACCCGCCTTCATGCAGGTCTGATCCAGAAATGTAAGCCTGTCCCATCCATTTTTTGTAGCTACCTGAGGTAAGAGCACACCGTGGAATGGTTCCCGAATGATATATATTCCGTGGGAACCTGTCTTGATTTCGTTAATATCAGTTATCGGTCTCAACGGAGTGAGCGCGGAGATCTCCAAGTCTATCTCCTCAAATTCCGAGGGGCGGAGCGGACGGAATCTCTGATCTTGAAAAGCTGCTGATATGGCCATGTCGCCGACTATCTCATACAGGGGTCTATCTGCCGAAAAGGTCCCTATGCAACCCCTGAGTTGGCCGTGCTTGTGAAGTGTCACAAATGCCCCTCTGTGTTCGAGGAGATTTGGATTTGTCACCCTGGGAAGGCTGAAAGGAAGGCCTGCCAATTCCGACTCTATGGCCTGCCTTGCCATTTTGAGTAACAGTCGCCTCTCAGGGCCGGTGAGCTTCTCATTTCCCGTGTTCACAGTCTCCAGTACCTGATGGCATTCTCGTTAAAATCGTCGGGGTGATATAAATCCTTTACGTCTATTACCACGCCCCTGTCAGGAGTAAGCATGTCTTTTATTACTGAAGCCCCTGCTTCTTCGTAGGTCTTGTGGGCTACTGCAAGTATCACCGCGTCAACATTAGCAGGCAGGTCCTTCAGTAAACGAATGCCGTATGCGAGTCCGGCTTCCTGCGGATCGGCCAGGGGATCATGTACCAGGGGTTCAATTCCGTACTCCCTGAGTTCGTGGATAATATCTATCACCCTGGTATTTCTTATATCAGAACAATTTTCCTTGAATGTAAGCCCGAGTATTACGACCCTGGCCCCTTCCACCCGTATCCTGGCATGGATGAGTTCCTTGACCGTCCTCTGTGCAATGTATGAGCCCATTGAATCGTTGATGCGACGCCCGGCCAGAATGACTTCGGGATGGTATCCTACTTGCTGGGCACAATAGGTAAGGTAGTAGGGATCAACCCCGATGCAATGGCCGCCTACCAGCCCGGGTGTAAAAGAGAGAAAATTCCACTTTGTGCAGGCGGCCTCCAGCACTGATTGCGTATCAATACCCAGACGATTGAAAATAACGGCCAGTTCGTTCATAAGCGCGATGTTGAGGTCCCGCTGCGTGTTTTCTATGACCTTGGCTGCTTCAGCCACTTTTATGCTCTCCGCCCTGTATACCCCTGCATCCACTATAAGTTCATATGCGCTTGCCACCTCTTCCAGCGTATCCTGGTCTTGGGCCGCCACAACTTTTATTATCTTGTCCAGAGAGTGTTCCCTGTCTCCGGGATTTATACGCTCAGGAGAGTAGCCAAGCCTGAATCCTTCGCCACATTTGAGTCCGGAGGCCTTTTCAAGGACAGGGCAACATATGTCCTCGGTCACACCTGGATATACTGTTGACTCGTATACCACAATAGCTCCGTGTTTAAGGTTTTTCCCGACAATTTCCGAAGCAGAGACAATGTGCCTGAGATCAGGCTGCTTGTTGGCGGTAATCGGAGTGGGTACGGCTACAATGACCATGTCTGCTTCTTTTATGGCGGCAGGATCGTTTGTGAAGCTGAGATGCAATGACTGCTCGAAGTCTTCGCGGTCGACTTCTGCGGCAGGATCAACGGCTTTTCTGTAACCGGCTATTCTGTCCTCGGATATATCAAAGCCGATGGCCTTTATTTTCCTGCCAAAGGCTATTGCCAGCGGGAGCCCGACGTAACCCAATCCAACTACTGCTACTGAATTTACCGCCATGTTATAAGTTCTCCTTAATAAATGTATTAATATCTTATCGAACAGAATGTTATATAATCTTTAGCAGGCAGTGATATCAGAAGAACTATAGTTCTGGCAAGTAAGTTGTGTCAATTTACCATAAATCTGAAAGGACTGAAAAGTAAGTAAGTATTCTTATGAACCCGTCCGTGGTCCACTGTGCAGACCGTTCACTGGCAGGGGACATTTCTTTTCACTTAACACTTCAGCCCCTTGTTTTCTTAAGGCTTTTGACATGGGGGAGTCTTGCCCCCTCCCCGTTCTCCTTCGCTGCGCTCAGGAGCCGGGGTTTCCCCCATAGCAAAAGCCGAGAAAACTACGGGGGCTTCCGTTAAACTGTTCAAAGAAATATCCCCTGCCAGTGAACGGTTGCCATCCGTGCCCTGCCGCAGGAGCGGTTTGCCTTTTGCAGGGTTTCGATCGCGGGCCAAATTGCACTGCCTCTCCGGCCTGCGATGAGTGAGCTTTGAAACCCGGAAAAAGGTAACCGCTCCAAGGCGGGATATAACGGGTTCATTGCGCCTCGGAGTTGCCGTGCCCTGCCGCAGGAGCGGTTTGCCTTTTTACGGGATTTTGGGTAGCGGTTCGATTTGATCAAAGTAATTTATCTTCCGGCTTCGTATAATATTATTTTTATTATTGACTTTGATTTAAAATAATATAAATTTTGTTATTTGGAATTACTATATCATTTGAAAAATATGCTTATCTT
>Ga0190315_1000407_pt1 | contig 22529 bp, 14 predicted proteins | sample 48701101_MG_FD_161673 | JGI IMG/M metagenome (GOLD analysis project Ga0190315, IMG submission 161673) | Hydrothermal vent sediment bacterial communities from Southern Trench, Guaymas Basin, Mexico - 4870-11-0-1_MG | ecosystem: Environmental > Aquatic > Marine > Hydrothermal vents > Sediment ...
TATTCCGGAGCGGGAGCGGGCGGATTAGACGGATCGGGAGTTTCCAATTATGTGGCTTACTGGAGCGATTCGGACACTTTAACCAGTGAGCAATTTCTGAATGTATCCAGAGGCGGAACCGGCCTAAACGGATCAGCCGCCGCTAACGGAACTTTGCTTATCGGGAACGGTTCGGGATATACTTTGGCTGCTTTGACGGAGGGAGAAGGGATAAACATTACTAACGCTCCCGGGTCAATCACAATTGCTTCTACGCTGGGCATAGCCGTGGATTTAACTTCTGAAGTAACCGGAATTTTGCCCCTAGCTAACGGAGGAACTAACGCTAATCTAACCGCGGTAAACGGTGGAATAGTTTATTCCGGTGATTCCGCTTTGGCAATTTCAGCCGCCGGCACTTCCGGACAAGCTTTAATTTCCGGAGGAGCCGGAGCTCCAAGCTGGTTCGCTCCCACTGCCGGCTCCATTATCTTTGCCGGAGCGTCGGGAGCGTTATCTCAAGACAATTCCAATTTCTTCTGGGACGACACGAATAATAGATTGGGGATTGGGACGGTTGCGCCTGCCGCCCAGACGCATATAACCAGCGATATTAATATCGCGCTTACCGGCACGGTTTCCGTTGACGCCGGCAATATATATGTTTCAGGCAGTGGCACGTCATTCACTACCGAGCTTTCGGCGGGAGATCCGATTAAAATCGCCGGAGAATCATTTACCGTTAGTGCGATTTACGGTAATGAGCTACTTGTTCTCAGCTCCAACCACTCCGCCGGCGCGTCGGGAGCAACGGCTTACACAAGTCCGGACCTCTTCCGAATTGATACCGCTCTTGGCGCGAATAAAGTTTTCGTAAGCAACAAAGGTTATGTCGGAATCAACACGGCAACGCCTATTGCCGCTTTAGACGCCGACGGCGCTATCGTCTTTAATAAATCAGGAACGGCGGCAGATTTTGTTTTCGGCTCGCCCCAGCTGGCCGGTGACGGAAACGCGAATCACAATCATAGAATGTGGTTTGACAAATCAAAAGGGGCTTTCCGAGCCGGTTCTGCAACGGGAACTGAATGGGATGACGGTAATGTTGGCAGTTACTCTTTTGCTTCGGGACTCGGCACCACCGCCGGCGGAGATTATTCCACCGCCACGGGACTCGATACCACCGCCAGCGGAGCTTATTCCACCGCCATGGGATATGACACCACCGCCGGCGGAGATTGTTCCACCGCTATGGGACAAAGCACTACCGCCAGCGGAAATTATTCCATCGCCATGGGATTCAGCACCACCGCCAGCGGAAATTATTCCACCGCTATGGGATATTTCACCACCGCCAGCGGAGCTTATTCCATCGCTACAGGACTCAGCACCACCGCCGGCGGAGCTTATTCCATCGCCATGGGATTCAGCACCACCGCCAGCGCGCAGTCTTCAATGGCTACGGGACAAAACACCACCGCCAGCGGAGATTATTCCACCGCTATGGGACGTTCCATAACTGCTCAAGGAGAGTCTTCATTCGGAATTGGTTTGGATAATACAGCAAGGACCATAACCCAAGCAAATACGATGGCGATTATGGGCGGCAATGTCGGCATCGGGACTACCAGCCCCTCAGCCAAACTTGACATTGACTACGACGAATCCACCACTACCGTCGGTTCCTATTACGGACTGCGTTCGGATACGGATTCAACCGGCGTATTCGCCACCGCCGCCAGCACTACCAATATCTACGGCCTCTACGCGGACGCCGCCGCTACGGGGGTTTCCACTGACGGAACGGTCAATACTTACGGCGGCTATTTTACCGCTGCCGGGGAAAATACGGGAGCCGCCGCTACCAACGCCTACGGGTTGTATGTCAACGGAGCTACCGGAGCGGATAATAATTATTCAGCGGCGTTTATGAATGGGAATGTGGGGATTGGGACGGCGAGTCCCGGGGCCCCCTTAGACGTTGCCTATGGGACAAACAGCCACTCCGTCATAGGCCCCGATGTCGAAGTGTCGGGAGAAAACTACATTAAAATCTACTATGACGAAACTGACGATTTCGGCGTACTTGAAACCTGGACTGCCGGAGTCATCTTCCGTCCCCTGATCTTAAATCGCAATGGCGGTAACGTTGGCATCGGCACTACATCACCAAGCGCCAAACTAGAAGTTGAAATAGCCGACGCGGACAATGCCAAAGGGCTCTTAGTAGACCAAGACGATGTAACCAATAATCCTTACGCCATAGAAATTCAAAACGCCGGCACGGGAGACAGCATCTATGACGATTCAGGAGCCAAACTGACAGCTGTCGGAGTATGGACGGACGCTTCCGACATAACCAAAAAAACAAACATAAACCCCCTAAAATACGGAATAAACGAACTAATGGAATTAAGGCCGGTCAGCTACCAGTGGATAGAAAGCGACCAAAAAGACATCGGATTCATCGCCCAAGAAATAGAAAACATCATTCCCGAAATAGTGTACGGCGAAAAAGGAAACAAAAGTTTGGCTTACAGCCACCTTACTCCGTTATTAGTCAAATCCGTTCAGGAACAGCAGGAGCGGATTGAAGAAATTTCTAATTCTCAATTTCTAATTTCCAGCCAACAGGACGAATTAACGCTTAAAACCGACCAAAACGTTTCTAGTTTGGAAGAATTGCAAATATCTGTTGACGAACAGCTGGAAGAAATTTCCAATAAGTTTTCAACGCTTGAAAATCAAGTCAGCGGACAAACGGATTCAATAGAAAAACACCAATCTCTTATCGCCGAACTTCAGAAGCAAATGGACGAAATAGAAAGCAAGATAAAAAATGAAATAGAAAAAAGCGTAGCAGAAGAAATGAACGCCGACATTGATTCAATCATCGCTTCCGTAAGCGCTAACTTAAGTTTAATAAACACCAACATCAATTCCGTAAAAAACCTTAATTCCGGCTTAAACGAGATAAAAGACGAAATGAAAGAAATAAAACTAACCGGACTGCTGGACGGAAAACTGGCTTTGGAAGAAGTGGAAGCGGACGGAGTTAAAACCGCTCAAATTACCATAATTAACAAAGACGAGGACGCTCCCACTATCGGCACGGCGGTTATAACCCCCGTGGAAATAGATGAAGATGGGGACGGAATTGACGACAAAACAGGTTCTGACGGCAAAAGCGTCATAGTGGAAACGGGAGCGGTGAAAGAGAATAGCAGGATATTTGTGACGCCTAAGGCGGAAGTTGCCTTGGAAAACCCCCTAACTATAACAGAAATTAAAGAAGGAAACTTTTTCAAAGTTGAAGTGGCAAATTTAATAGAAGAAAAAGATATAGAATTTAGCTGGTGGATAATAGAAGAGGAATAGCAGGAGAAATTATCAATGATCAATATCCAATGTTCATTGAATATTGATTATCGTAATGCGCTATGATAAAAACAATGAATAAAATTATTTTGCCGTTTTTGCTGTTGCCGCTTGTTTTTTTAGCGGGGTGCTCCGTGAATAAATCTTCAAATTCAAGCGGAGCCGTTTTAAAGTCGGCGGACAACGGCAAAAACTGGGAAGTGAAGGCGAACGCCGGCGGCGAGCGGACTATTGCCGCGCTGGATGTTTTGTCCATGGCGGTTGATTCGCGGAACGGCCAAACCGTTTACATCGGAACGAGAAAAAACGGGATATTCGCGACGAAGAATGGCGCGGAAAGCTGGGAAAAAATGGATTTTCCTCCTATTAAAGTTTACGCCGTGGTTTTAGATCCTTCCAATCCGGACATTCTTTACGCTTCGGGAGTTTGGCGGGAGCGGGGAAAAATTTATAAAAGTGAAAATGGCGGAGCGGAATGGAAGGAAATATACACCGAGCCGGCCGATGGAACGGTGATTACTTCATTGAATATAAACAAAAGCCAGGCTCAAATTCTTTACGCCGGAACGAGCGAGGGAATGATATTTAAAACGGCGGACGGAGGGGGGAGCTGGAAAAATATTTTTAAAGCGCCGGGAGCGGTGACGGGAATTGAATTTGATTATTCCAATAATGAAGTCGTCTATTTCGCGGTTTTTAACAAAGGAATTTTGCGGACGAAAGACGGAGGAAAAAATTTGGAAAATTTGGCGGAAAATTTTAAAAAAGCGGGCGCTAGAAGCGATGTTTTTTCTATCGCGGTTGATTCTAATAATTCCGGAACATTATATGCCGGGCTGAAAGGAGGAATAATTAAAAGCGCGGATTTTGGAGATAATTGGGAGGAGGTTAATGTTTTGGAAAGCTCCAAAAAATTTCCCGTTCGCGCTATAGCGGTTAATCCCAAAAATTCCCGCCAAATAATTTACAGCGCCGCGCAAGCGGTGTATAATTCAACTGATAGCGGAGAACAATGGTCAACTTTTCAGCTGGAAACGAAGGGCGTGATAGGGATTATAAAATTTAATCCTTTAAATCCGGACATTTTATACGCCGGAGTGAGGAAGGTTAAATAGTTATGTCATTCCCGACTCTCTCCCATGTCATTCCCGACTCTCTCCCATGTCATTCCCGCGAAAGCGGGAATCCAGAAAAACCTTCTGTTATTCTGGATCCCCGGGTCAAGCCCGAGGATGACATTTGTCTGGATTCCCGACTCTCTCCCATGTCATTCCCGCGAAAGCGGGAATCCAGAAAAACCTTCTGTTATTCTGGATCCCCGGGTCAAGCCCGAGGATGACATTTGTCTGGATTCCCGACTCTCTCCCATGTCATTTCTGACTCTCTCCCATGTCATTCCCGCGAAAGCGGGAATCCAGAAAATTCCTTTATGCCATTCCCAACTTCCTGCCTGGCGGCAGACAGGGGTCGGGAATCCAGAATGACAAAAAATAAAAAACGCAGACTCTATGAAAATATATTGCGTATATATTCTCGCCAACAAACGAAATGGAACATTATATATCGGGGTAACCGGCAATTTGCAAAAAAGAATTTGGGAACACAAACAAAAACTAGTGGAAGGTTTCACAAAAAAATACAATATTGACAAACTAGTATATTACGAACAAACTGGAAATGTTTATAGCGCGCTTACAAGAGAAAAACAGCTTAAAAAATGGAACAGAAAATGGAAATTAAACTTGATTGAGAAAAATAATCCGCAATGGAGAGACTTATATAGCGAGTTGTAGTGTTCTAGATTCCCGCTTTCGCGGGAATGACATAAAGAAACGGGAATGACATAGAAAGAACGGGAATCCAGGAATATAACTAAGTAAATTTATGCATCAAGAAATTATTAAAAACAAAGAAAGCGAGTTTGAAAAAGCGGTGGAATATTTTAAAGCGGAAACCGGCAAGTTAAGAACCGGCCGGGCCAGCGCGGCTTTGGTTGAAAATTTGCCGGTGGATTATTATGGAAACAAGACTCCCCTTAAACAAGTAGCCAGTATAAATATTCCCGAGCCGCGGCTAATTGTTATCCAGCCCTGGGACACGGACAGCTTGGCTAATATTGAAGCGGCCATTAAAATGTCGGATCTTAACCTTAATCCCAATAATGACGGGAAAGTCATCCGTATAAATATTCCTCCCTTAAATGAGGAGCGGCGGGCGGAATTGGTGAAAGTTCTGAACCAAAAAGCGGAAGAGGCCAGAATTTCCATTCGCGGCATCAGAGAAGAGATATGGGAAGAAATTCAGGAACTGGAAAAAGCGGGAAAAATTACCGAAGATGACAAATTCCAAGGCAAAGAAAGGTTGCAGGAAACGGTTGACGAGTATAATAAAAAGGTAGAGGATATTAGGAAGAGAAAGGAAGAGGAAATAAAGACGATATAATTCGCGAATAGTCGCGAATGGAAAAGCGGATATATGCAAATGAGAATTAGCATTTATTCGTTTATAATTTGCTTTAATTAGCGAGTAGCCTGTGGCAACAATTATTATTTTCATTTTAATATTAGGCGTTTTAATTTTTGTCCACGAAATGGGGCATTTTTTAGCGGCCGTTCGCAATGGAATTAAAGCGGACGAATTCGGCTTTGGCTTTCCGCCCAGAATTTTCGGCTTATTTAAAGATGAAAAAAGCGGAAAGCATAAGTTTGTTTTGGGAAATCGGGAAGTTAAATCCAAAAATACTGTTTATTCGCTTAACTGGATTCCTTTGGGAGGATTCGTGAAAATCAAAGGTGAAAACGGGGAAGGCGCGAGTGAATCGGATAGTTTTTCCGCCCAGCCGGCCTGGACAAGAATAAAGGTGTTGGCGGCGGGAGTGGCAATGAATTTTTTTCTGGCCTGGATTTTATTGTCAATCGTTTTAATGATCGGCGCGCCTCAAGCTATAGACGACAACGCGGACGCGCCAAACGCCAAAGTGCAAATTTCTCAAATTGTTCCTGGCGCGCCGGCGGAAAAAATGGGATTGAAAATAGGCGATGAAATTTTAGCGGCGCGCCTGTCCGCCGGCGGAGCGGCTGGCGCGGAACGGGAAAATTGGAGCGAGATTAAAACAGCCGGCAGAATGCAAACGCTGACGGCTAAAAGCAAAGGGCGGAAAATAATTTTAAAAATTAAAAGAGGCCAAGAGACTTTGGAGTTAAAAGGAACGCCCCGAATTGAATATCCCGAAGGGCAAGGGCCGTTGGGAATATCTTTGGCGCGGACCGCTATCGTCAGCTATCCTTGGTACGAATCAATCTGGAGAGGGTTATTGGCGGTGTTTGATTTGACCCTGGCGATTTTCATTGCTTTGGGAGGAATTATCAGAAACTTGTTTTTAGGAGAGGGGATGGCAATGGATATAGCCGGCCCGGTGGGAATCGCTGTTATGACTAAACAAGCCGCCGCTTTGGGATTGGTTTATGTCTTGCAGTTTGCCGCCATTTTAAGCGTTAATCTGGGAATTATCAACGGATTGCCGTTTCCCGCTTTGGACGGGGGTAGGATATTGTTTATTTTAATTGAAAAAATAAAAGGTTCGCGGGTAAGCCAGAAAGTGGAACAAGCGCTCCATACCGCCGGTTTTTTTCTGCTCATCGCTCTTATGGTTGTGGTTACCTTCCGCGACTTTATCCGATTTGAAATCGTGGATAAAATAAAGGGGCTATTTGGTTGATTTGTTTTAGAAGTTAAATTAAAAGACCAGATGGGAAAGTAGTCGGAGAATAAAAAAGATATGTCATTCCCGCATTCTTCCATGTCATTCCCGCGAAGGCGGCCTGCCTGCCGGCAAGGCAGGGAATCCAGAGTAATTTTCTAAACTAGCGATTTTATTCTAGATTCCCGCTTGCGCGGGAATGACAAAAAGGGGTCGGGAATGACATAAAGTATAACTCTATGAAACAGTCAAAACTTTTTACGAAAACGGTGAAAGAACTGCCTAGGGATGAGGTTAGTTTTAACGCTAAAATTTTAATTAAAGCCGGTTTCATCAATAAAACAGCCGCCGGAGTGCACACTTTTTTGCCGTTAGGATTGAGAGCGCATAATAAAATTTGCGGCATAATCAGGGAAGAAATGGACGCTATTGGCGGGCAGGAAATTTTGATGCCGGCGCTAACGCCTAAAAGTGTTTGGGAAACTACCGGCCGCTGGAAAAATTTTGACGCCCTATTTAAATTAGCGGGCGCGGACGGAAAAGAATACGCCCTGGGGGCTACCCATGAGGAAGTTATCACTCCTTTAGCCGGAAATTATATTTTTTCCCACAAAGATCTTCCCGCCTATATCTACCAGATCCAGACTAAATTTAGAAACGAACCGCGCGCGAAATCCGGTTTATTAAGGGGGCGCGAGTTTTCTATGAAGGATCTTTATTCCTTTCATAAGGATGAGAATGATTTGAATAAGTATTATGAAGTGGTTATGAAAGCTTATTTTAAAATTTTCAAGCGGTGCGGTTTGGGAAACATCACTTATTTAACTTACGCTTCCGGCGGAGCTTTTTCAAAATATTCCCACGAATTCCAGACATTGTCCGCGGCGGGCGAAGATGTTATTTATATCTGCGATAAGTGCGGGGTAGCCATAAACGAGGAAATTTTAGCCGACCAGAAAAATAAGTGTCCGCAGTGCGGCGGCGGTAAGTTGAGAAAAGAAAAAGCTATTGAAGTCGGCAATATTTTCAAATTAGGCACTCGCTTTTCCCGCCCGTTTAAATTGCGGTATATGGACGAAAAAGAAAGGGCGAGAGATGTCATAATGGGTTGTTACGGGATTGGGCCTAGCCGGATAATGGGAACAATCGTTGAAGTTCACCATGACGACAAAGGAATTATTTGGCCTGAAGAAGCGGCTCCGTTCAAAGTTCATTTGCTAAGTTTAGGGCAAAATGAAGAAGCGGAGGAAATTTATAAAAATTTAGAAAAGAGCGGCGCGGAAGTTTTGTATGATGATCGGGACATAAGCGCGGGAGAAAAATTCGCCGACGCGGATCTCATCGGCATTCCTTATCGCGCGGTGGTAAGCCGGAAATCGCTGGCGGCGGGCGGAATAGAACTGAAAAGAAGAGATAGCCGGAAGAGCGAGATTTTAAGCGCTGAAGAATTGCTGAAAAAATTAAAGCCGTAAGTTAAAATTAAAAGTTTATTTAATCTTGAATTAAAACAAGAAAACAAGAAAGGCACTTCTTCTCACGGTCGTATGAAGATGTTCCGCTTGTTTTTTAAAATTGTTTATTTTTTAAATCGTTAAATTATGCCATACTTTGAAATTATTGGAGGAAAAAAATTAAAAGGGGAGATTGAAGTTAGGGGGTCAAAAAACGCCGCCACGCCTATCTTGGCGGCGACTCTTTTAACTAAAAAAAAGTGCGTCTTGGATAATATTCCTCTTATTGAAGATGTTTTGAAAATGATAAAAATAATCAAGGGAATGGGAGCGGAAGTTGAATGGCTGGGAAAAAGAAAAATAAGCGTTGCCGCCAAAAACATAAATCCTGAAAAAATGGATTTTGAGGAAGTCGGAAAGATGCGGTCTTCCATTTTACTGCTAGGCTCTTTAAGCGCCCGCTTTCCGAAATTTAAAATGTCCTGTCCGGGAGGGTGCTTGATCGGTTCCCGCCCGATTGGGACTCATTTTCGCGCGCTGGAGAAAATGGGAGTAAAAATAAAACAAGATAATGATTTTTACCGCATTGATTCCAGCCGCCGCCGCGCGGCTAAAGTGGTTTTAGGCGAGTTTTCCGTTACGGCTACGGAAAATGCTTTAATGTTGGCAAGCGCTATTCCCCAAAAAACGATTATTAAAATAGCGGCGACGGAGCCTCATGTCCAAGATTTGGCTGGATTTTTGGTAAAATTAGGCGTTAAAGTTAAAGGCGCTGGCACGCACACTTTAGAGGTAATGGGAAGAAATAATTTAAAAGGAGCGGATCACAGGATAATTCCCGACGCTAACGAAGCGGCCACTTTTCTGATAATGGGAGCGGCAACCAAAAGCCGCGTCACGGTTAAAAACGCGGTTGAAGATAATTTAGATTTAGTTCTGGAAAAACTGCGCGAATTCGGAGCGGAATTTGAAATTAAAAAAAACAGTATTACGGTACTGCCTAAAAGCAGTTTAAAAGCAGTTGCTAAAATTGACGCTAGAATTTACCCCGGAATTCCTACCGATATTCAAGCTCCGCTGGGAGTGCTGGCGACCCAAGCGGAAGGAACTACCCTAATTCACGACACTTTATATGAAGGAAGATTTAAGTATATCCAAGAGCTTAGGAAAATGGGAGCCGTTGCCGTTGTAAGCGATCCGCACAGCGCTTTGATAACCGGACCGACCCAGCTTTATGGCAAAGAAGTAATCAGCTTTGACCTTAGAGCAGGGGCTTCCATGATTATCGCCGCTCTTTTAGCGCGGGGGGAAAGCGTTATTAAAAACATAGAGCAAGTGGACAGGGGCTATGAGAAGATAGAAAAAAGGCTCCAAAAACTGGGAGCGGATATTAAAAGGGTGGAATGATTAAAAAATTATAAGAGCTGCTTGTTTAATCCGATTAAAAATTATATACCATTAGGTTGCAACCGCACCGTAGTGGTATATAGATTTGAGAAGATAAAACAAGACCGAAAACAAACTAAAAAAATATACCATTATTTTGCGGTCGCAACAAAATGGTATATAATCTGAGTATGGCTATAAGCAGCAACACAAAAAAGAAAATTATTTTGCTTTTGATGGCTGGAGTGGCTTTAGGATTGTCTACTTCTCCGCGGGCGCAGAAGAGGGTTTTTCGCGCGCTTAAGAGAGAATGGAAATTTGTTGATAAACAAAAACTTTACAGGAATGTTAAAAAGCTAGAGGAGCAAAAAATGATTTATTATAGAAATAAAGGAGAGTGGTGGAATATTGAGCTTACCAAAAAAGGAAAGAAGCAGGCTCAAAAAATTGGTTTTAATAAGCTGGAAATATCTAAGCCCAAAAAATGGGATAAAAAATGGAGAGTAGTTATTTTTGATATTCCAGAAAATAAAAAAATAGTTCGCGAAGCACTAAGAAAAAAGATACAAAAATTAGGCTTCCAAGAACTTCAAAAGTCAGTTTTTATTTATCCTTATCCTTGCAATAAAGAGATTGAGATGGTAATAAACTTTTTCAAAGCAGAAAAATTTGCCAAACAATTCATCGCAACCGATTTTAACAAAAGCACTGAAAAGAAATTAAGAAAAAAGTTCAAATTATCCTAATAGAGAAAATGAAAAAATTGATTATACCATTTTGTTGCGGTCGCAACAAAATGGTATATAAGTGAAGTTTTAAATTGTAAATAAAAATGGGAAATAATTTGATTATCTAATGAGTGTCTTTTAATGAGATGCTCGCTTTTTTATTTCTTGCTTTTCGCTTCTTCCACAATCTTTTTTATAAACTCTTCAGTTTTCAAAATTTGCTGCTTGCCCGCCGTAGCTTTAGCGGAGGCGGGTTCTTTATTATCCCGCCGTCGGATAGAAATGGTTTTGGATTTTTCTTCTTTTTCGCCCACGATAATCATATAAGGAATTTTTTGCTTTTCCGCTTCGCTGATTCGTTTGCCGAGAGATTCTGATTCGCCGCTGATTTTGGAGCGAATATCATTTTCTAACAATCGCGAATGAATTTTCTGGGCGTAAGAATTAAATTTTTCGCTGATGGGAATAATCATAACCTGAACGGGAGAAAGCCAGAGAGGAAAAGCGCCGGCGGTCTGTTCCAGCAGAAAAGCGAAGAAACGTTCAAACGATCCCATTATCGCCCGATGAAGAATAACCGGCCTTTCTCGCTTTCCTTTTTTATTGATAAATTCCAAACCAAATCTCTCCGGCATATAGAAATCAATCTGCATAGTGGCGATAGTGTCTTCCTTGCCCAAGACGTTTTTAACTTGGACATCAATTTTTGGCCCGTAAAAAGCCGCTTCTCCTTCTTCCTCAACATATTTTTCTCCGGATTTTTTGAGAGTTTGGCGAGCAGTCTCGGCTGATTTTTCCCAGAGATCTTTTTTTTCTATGTCGCCGTATTTTTCTTTGTTATTAAAGTCGGGCAAAGCCAATCGGAACCAGTAATCTTTGATATTAAAATCGGCGTAAACTTTTTTAAAAAGTTCTATTACTTTCAACAACTCCCTTTCCAATTGCTCCTGGGCGCAGTAAATATGGGCGTCGTTTTGGGAAAAAGAGCGGGCGCGTATCAGGCCGGTTAAAACTCCCGATCGTTCAAAGCGGTGAATGACGCTAAAATCAGACAGGCGCATCGGCAAATCCCGATAGCTTCTCATTTTACTTTTATAAATGATATGGTGGTGGGGGCAGTTCATCGGCTTCAGGTAATAATTTTCCCCTTCAATTTCAATTGGATTATACATATCATCTTTGTAATGGGCGAGGTGCCCGGATTTTTTATAAAGGTTTTCACGGGCAAGGATAGGCGTGTAAACGAAATCGTATCCATTTTTCTTTTCCAGTTCGTACATATAATCTTCTATTTTTTTTCTAATGAAAGCGCCTTTAGGGAGCCAAAGGGGCAGGCCTTTGCCGACCTCACTGGAAATAATAAACAGTTCCAGCTGTTTTGCCAGCTTGCGATGGTCTCTTTTTTTAGCTTCCTCCCGCCGGCTTAAATATTTTTTCAATTCTTTTTCAGTTTCAAAAACCACGCCGTAAATTCTTTGCAGCTGCTTATTTTTCTCGTCACCCTTCCAATAAGCGCCGGAAATTTTAGTAAGCTTAAAAGCGTTAGGATTTATTTCGCCGGCGGAGTCTATGTGCGGTCCGGAGCAGAGATCAATGAAGTCTCGCAACTTGTAACTCGTAACTTGTCTGGCTACGCCAGATCTGGCATAGCCAGATAGCTCGTAGCTTGTAGCTTGGGATTTATTTTTAATATCATTAATTAATTCAACTTTATAATTCTGGCCTGCTTTCTCAAAATGTTTTATTGCTTCATCAGCCAACATTTCAGCTTTTTCAAAAGGATAATTGGCTTTGATTATTTTCCGCATTTTTTCTTCCAGAATAGGCAGATCTTCGGGGATTAAAGCGCGGGGCAGTTCAAAATCGTAATAGAAACCGTCTTCAATAGCCGGTCCCGTTCCGAATTTAGCTTCGGGAAACATTTCCAAAACGGCTGCTGCTAAAACATGGGCGGCGGAATGGCGCAGAATTTCTTGTCTGGTTGGATTTTTTTCGCTTGACATAATTTTTAATAAATTTTATTCCCCGCTTGATAATTTTTCCAGCAGTTTTTCAAATAGCTTTAAATAACCTGGCAGGTGGCTGTAAATGTCATTGGCGGCTTCTTCTTTGTAAGCATGGGAAGCTATGTTGCGGTCATCTACCATCATCATCCATTGTTCATCATATTCAATGAGCTTCAACTGAAAAGCGGTGCGAAAACAGGATTTAGGGGAGCGGCACTCCACTCCTTCTTGGGCGGAATATTTTTTTATGGATTTCCAAGCCAGTTCAAAACAGAACTCAAATCTTTTAATGGCTGAATCTCTGTTAATCATAGTCTTTTCCAATTCTAAAATTTCTTTCAACCGCGAAACGGCTTTTTGAAAATCTTTAATGATAAGTTTTAATTCTTCCATAATTATTTTGATTTGTTTATTGGCTCAATGTATTTGAGAGCGACTTTTTTAAAATCTTTAGAAACGTCGTTAAAATCTACCAAATCAATTTTATAAAGCGTCGGCAGGTTTTCCAGATCTTCTTCAATCTGCATTTTTACGGCAAAAGGAAGTTTTTGGCGCCCCTGAATTCCGACATCAATATCCGACCTTTCAAAACTTTTTCCGCTTACCCGCGAGCCGAAAAAGAAAAGCCGGTATTCATTTAAATCAAGGTATTTTCCGGCGATTCGGAGAATTTCTTTTTTGAGTTCTTTTTCTGATTTATGTTCCAGTCTCATATTTTTAACTTATCACAAAATTCATAAAACTTCAACTTTTCCGCCTATAGCGGCTTTTTTTATTTTCTCCAAAATATCCCGATTGACTTGAATGCTAAAGGAAGTTTCTATTTTGGATCCGTTAATGATTAAATAAACTTTAGTTTTTCCGAATTGGCAGGAATTGAAAATTTTGGATAATTCTTGGACAGTGGACTGGTTGGCGGCGGGAGGAAGGATTATAGTCAATGTTTTAAATGTTCTATTTGTTGAAATTGTTTTACCGCTGGCGCTTGTTGGAGTTGGCGGGGGCGCTGGATTGTATTGTTGGGTTGGGGAGTCGCGCAAGATATTTTTTTCTGGGATATTTTGTGTATTTTTCAAATCCCCCCTGAATGCTCGCTCACTCGCATTCAGACCCCCTTTTCTAAAGGGGGAGAGTTTAGGTTTTTCTTGTTTCACTCCGTTTTTTTTCTGCGTGGCGAGGACTCTTTTAAAATTTTCCAGTTCCGATTGGCTTATTTCTTTGGCTTCGTCCACTAATAATTTAAAAACACCGTCTTTATCGGAAAGCTTGCCGCTTGCCAGAATTACTTTGTCTTCTTCCCAGAGCGCTCCGGTTTTTTCCAGGACATTAGGAAAAACCAAAAGCTCAATTTTTCCCCGCAAATCCTCAATGGTAACGAATGCCATATTCTGCCCCCGTTTAGTGACGATTTTTTTCGCCGCGGTAATTACCCCTCCCAGCTTAATAGGTTGCCCTATTAAATTTTTATCAAGCGAGCTTATGGGCGCGGCCATTTTTTCAAGGTATTCCTTAAAATCGGAAACCGGATGGCCGCTGATATAGAGTCCCAGCAGTTCCTTTTCCCACTGCAGTTTTTGTTTTTCGGAAGCGGGCGGAGCTTCAGCCATAGTTATGGAAGGAGTTTCCAGCATTTCTTCGCCAAACAAGCTGTTTTGGCTGGAATTTTTTATTTTCTGCGCGTTTTTGGAAAAACTCAAAATACTTTCCATATTTTCCAATATCTGGTTCCTTTCTCCCAGTTCGTCTAAGGCGCCCACTTTCGCCAGCGCTTCCATGGATTTTTTGTTCAAATCTTTTGATGTCACTCTTTCCACAAAATCGGCGATGTTTTTGTATTTTCCGCCAGTCTTTCTTTCTCGCACTATTTCGCGGGCGACAGTGTGTCCCACATTTTTTACGGCGTTCAGCCCGAACCGTATGCTTTCTTTTCCGCCGGTATTTTTTATCACGGCAAATTTCTCAAAGCTCTCGTTAACATTAGGCGGTAAAACTTCAATGCCCATATCTTTAGCTTCATCCACTTCAATGGCAATGCGGTCGGTGTTGTCTTGGTCGGATGTCATCAGCGCCGCCATAAATTCAGCCGGGTAATGGGCTTTAAGATAAGCGGTCTGATAACCGATAAGCGCGTAGCAGGCGGCGTGGCTCCTGTTAAACCCGTAGCCGGCAAAGGGCTCAATGAAAGCGAATATTTTTTCCGCCGTTTTTTTATTCACTCCGTTTTTTACCGCGCCTTCAATAAATTTAATCCGCTGTTCTTTGATTAGCTTGAAAATTTTCTTACCCATCGCTTTGCGAAGGACATCGGCTTCGCCCAGGGTAAATCCGGCCAAGCGCTGGGCGATTTGCATAACCTGCTCCTGATAGACGGCTATACCGTAAGTTTTTTTCAAAATGGGCTCTAATTTAGGGTGAAGGTATTCCGTTTTTTTACGGCCGTGTTTGCGGGCGATAAAATCCGGAATCCAGTCCATAGGCCCGGGGCGGTAAAGCGCGACCATAGCAATGACATCTTCAAGCACGGAAGGTTTAAGCTGTTTTAAATATCTTTTCATTCCCGAACTTTCCAGTTGAAACACTCCGGTAGTTTGAGCTTTTTGGAGCAGCGCGTAAGTTTTTTTGTCGTCCAAGGGGATTTCACTAATGGCAATATTGGCGCCTTTGGTTTTTTTAATGATATTTAAAGTGTTTTGGATGATGGTTAAGTTTTTTAATCCCAGAAAATCCATTTTTAAAAGCCCGATTTTTTCCACGAAGCTGGATTTAGTGGAAGAAGAATATTGGGTTACAATGCCTTCTTTATGTCCGGTGATGTTTTGCAGGGGAGTATAATCCGTTACTGGATTTTTAGTAATTACCACTCCGCAGGCGTGCATAGAGGCGTGCCGAGCCACGCCTTCCAATTTTCTGGCGCTGTCAATAAGTTTTTTAGCGGCTGGATCGCTTTCATAAAGTTGTTTGAATTCAATAACGTTTTTTAGGGCGTCTTCTATTGTGGAAAACATAGGGATTATTTTAGCGGTTTTATCGCAAAAATCGTAGGGATATCCCAACGCTCTTCCTGCGTCCCGCACGGCCGCCCGGGCCGCCATAGTCCCGAAAGTGATTATTTGCGCGACATGGTCGCGCCCGTATTTTTTTTTAACATAATCCAATACTTCATCCCGGCGGTCGTCGGCGAAGTCCATATCCACATCGGGCATGGAAACTCTTTCCGGGTTTAAGAATCTTTCAAAAAGAAGGCCGTATTTAATGGGATCAATATCGGTAATTCCAATGAGATAGGAAACGAAACTGCCGGCGGCCGATCCTCTTCCCGGACCGACAACGATGCCTTGCTTTTTAGCCCAATTAACAAAATCCTGGACGATTAAAAAGTATGAGGAGAATCCCGTTTTTTCTATCACGGACAATTCATATTCCATTCTCTCGCGATGTTCAGCCGTTATTCTGTCTCCGTATTTATCTTTAAGCCCTTTTTCCGCTAAATGGCGGAGATAACTTTTATCGGTATGTCCCTCGGGGACTTTAAAATAGGGCAGTTGGGTTTCTCCCAGTTTCAATTCAAAATCGCACTGCTCAACAATTTTTTGGGTGTTGGCTATAGCTTCCGGCGTATCCTTAAAAGCAATAGCCATTTCTCGCGGGGATTTCATGGAAAGGTCAAAATCCATCAAGTTCATCCGATCTTTGTCTTGAACCTTACGGTTAGTTTGGATGCAGAGCAGAATATCCTGAATGGAAGCGTCCTCTTTGCGGATGTAATGGACGTCTCCGGTAGCCACGATAGGGATGCCGCTTTCCCGTGAAATTTTAATCATTCCCTCATTAGCGATTTTTTGGTTTTGGTAGTCGGGGTGGTGTTGCAGTTCCATATAGAAATTTCCCCGCCCGAAAATTTCTTCGTATTCCCGCGCCGCTTCTTTAGCTTTTTCGTAATTCCCCGCCACTATATTAGCCGGCACCTCGCCTTGAATGCAGGCGCTCATTCCGATAAGCCCCTGGCTGTGCTTTCGCAGAATTTCTTTGTCAATTCTGGGTTTGTAATAAAATCCTTCTAAATGCGAAAGGGAAACCAGCTTCATTAAATTTTTATAGCCGGTTTCGTTTTTTACCAGCAATGTAAGATGGTAGCGCGTTTTGTCTAAATCGGTGTTGTTTTTGTTTTTCATTCCGCCGGGCGCCAAATACATTTCGCAGCCGATAATAGGCTTTATTCCCCGCTCTTTGGCTTTAATGAAAAACTCCACCGCGCCGTACATAACGCCGTGATCGGTAAGCGCCAGTGAATCCATATCCAATTCTTCGGCGCGGTCAAGCAGATCGTCTATTTTAGCCAGACCGTCTAAGAGGGAATAGTGAGAGTGAACATGAAGGTGGGTGAATTTCATAAATATGGAATTTTGAATTTTGCCTGCCTGCCGGCGAGGCAGGAATTTTGAATCAATTTTTAATTTTTTAATGTCTGAATTTTGAAAAATTAAATCATTCTAAATTTCCGCCCAAGGCGGACCAGCCTCGGGCTGGCAAATACCAAAATCCAAAACAGTTTTGAACATTCGTATTTTGTATTTTGATATCGTTTAGGATTTGGGATTTTGAAGTTGTAATTTACTAGCATTGTATCATATTTTGGAAAAAGAAAAAGAGGAACAAGGAAGAATAAAACCACGGAACAACTTTCCAGTTTTTTAGATTTTACCTCTACTCACGATCGTGACAAGAGGTGAAAATTGTGTTAAGATAAAGTTAGGTAAAGTAAGAATATTTAAGTGAAAAAGCTAAGTAGCTAAGCAGAGAGGCAAGAAAGTGTTTAAGCAAAGTATTTAAAATATGTTAAACAAATAAAGCTAGAGGTTTAAGCAAAAAATAATAAGCAAAAAACAAAATGAGATTGGGAATTGTTCAGAAAAAAATATTATTGCTCTTGCTGGGCGGAGTGGCGCTGGGGCTTTCGGCAAATCCGCGGCAGTCTTTTAAAATTATTCGGGGAATAAAACGGGGATGGAAAAATATAGATTGGGAAGATGGCAAAGGACGAACTAGGTTTCAACGCTCTCTAAGGAAGCTTTATGATTCAAAATTAATTTGCGTTAAGGAAAATGTTGATGGGACGGTAAAAATAATTTTAACCGAAAAAGGAAAAGAAACCGCGATAGAATATGATACAAAAAGACTAAAGCCAAAAAAACTTAAAAAGTGGGATGGGAAGTGGAGAATAGTTGTTTTTGACATCCCTGAAAATAGAAGGGCAAAACGGGACGCTTTTCGAGCTCGAATTAAAAAAATGGGCTTTTTAGAAATGCAAAAGTCAGTTTGGATATCGCCGGTAGATTATAAAAAAGAAATTGAATATTTAGCGGATACATTTAATATTGGCAGACATGTTAATTTTATAGTGGCTAATTCCGTGGAGAATGAAAAAAAGTTAAAGAAGCGCTTTAAAATAAAATGATCAGATCTTTTTTGCATACTGGAAAGCTCCAGGTGTGAAACTGCGGAGTTTCACTTTTTTATTCTTACTTACTTTTGTTCTTATTTTCCTCATTCATAGAATCATAGGGAGTTATAAAATAATAAATTTTACCTCTACTCACGATCGTGACAAGAGGTGAAAATTGAGATTTTTGGAATTAGCTTAACAAGGAGTGTGGAGTGATACTGATACTGAACTTGGTGTTGATTTGGAAAAAGAAAAAGAGGAATGAGAGCGTGGCTCTGTTCCCCATTAAGGTTTTTAGTATCAACTGGCAACTTTTATAGCTTCAGCTATAATGGCACTCTTAAGTTCGTCCGGACAGCTGTGGAATCGATTTTCGAGTTCATCAGGAGAGATTACTTGCTTAAGTAACTTGCTATAATGAGCTTTGATGTAATATCTAAATACATGTGAGCGATTTTTTTATACTGCCTCTCAAGCTTATCAAGAGAAGTCACGCCCAAAAGTAATTTCCTATAGCGAGCATTAGCAATAAATACGAGTTCATCCACATAACAATCCATTCTCTCAAGCTCATCAAGAGATGTTATGTTTGAAAATAATTCATAATAGCGGATGGCGATGATAGTTTTAAAGACATCTTGGCAATCATTATATAAGTTCTCAAGCTCATTAAGAGAGGTTGTTTTTGAAAGTAACTTTTCATAATGATCTTCAATAGCAGGCTTAAGCCCATCTGGACAACTTGAATATTGATCTTCAAGCTCTTTAAAGGAAGTTATGTCTGAAAGTAGTTCCCTATAGCGATCCTCAATAATGGGATCAAACTCACTTGGACAATCCAGATAGTGGTTTTCAAGCTCATAAAAAGAGGTTACATTTGAAAGATCTTTTTCTCTCCCTTGAACTTTCTCCAAAAACTGTTTTGCAATTTTTTTATCCATGTCAAAATCCTCCCTTTTTGTTAAGTTGCTATTTTGATAGCTTTTTTAAGCTATCAAAAAAGTGTATCATATAACTATGCGAAAATCAAATTTTGAATTGGAAAAAGAGTTATATGGCCGGGGATATGATTTCGTGATTGGCGTTGACGAAGCGGGAAGAGGACCTCTTGCCGGACCTGTCGTAGCTGTTGCTGCGGCAGTCCGGAATCTTGAATTTAGAATTTCGAATTTTGAATCAAGCTCTAACGACAAAATTTTGAATGGCGATAAGAATAATGGCAAAAACAGAAAGAAGAATTTGCTTAAGGATTTAAAATTAAAAAATTCAAAATTTCCGCCCGAGGCAGACCAGTCTCGAACTGGCAATCAAAATTCAAAATTCAAAATTCAAAATTGGGATTTAATCCGCGATTCTAAAACTCTTTCGGAAAAGCAGAGAGAGAAAATCTACGATTTTATAATGAAAAACTTTTTTGTGGGAGTTGGAATTTGTGATCATAAAACGATAGACCGAATGAATGTTTTGCAGGCCAGTTTTTTGGCGATGAAAGCGGCTCTTGCGAGCCTAAAATCAAAAATCAAAAATCAAAATGAAAAATTACAAATTAAAAATCAAAATTTTGGCGCGAAAAACATAACGCATAATACAAAATGCATAATACTAATTGATGGAGATAAAAAAATTCCCAATTTTTCCGGGGAGCAGATGGCTGTCACGCGGGGAGATGAAAAAATAAAGTCAATTTCAGCCGCTTCCATTATTGCTAAAGTGACGCGGGACAGAATAATGCTAGAAGCGCATAAAAAATATTCCCAATACGGTTTTGATCGGCATAAAGGCTACGGGACTAAATTGCATATGGAAGCATTGCGGAAGTTCGGGCCTTGCGAGATCCACCGCCGAAGCTTTAAGCCGATAAAATCTTTGGTTGACAATCCTTAAATCAAGTGTAGAATAATAAGGAATGAAGTGTAATATTATCGCGTATCGCGTATCGCGTATCGCACAACGCGTATCGCGTATCGTGTAATTTTTAATTTTATAAAAAAATGGAGAAAATATCATTAAAATCCAGCGCCAATTTTAATTTTAAGGAGAAATTGTCAGAGGAACGGGATGCCGCCGCTTTAGAAAATAGTAATCCCAAAATGATCGTAAAAGTATTTGACAAAATAATCACCTTTAGTCTTTTTATGATTTTTTTGGGCATTCCGCTGTTTTTCACCGGATTAAGTTTTCAGGGAGTGGTTTTTGAAAAGCAGATTTATTTGTATTTTTGGGCATTGTTAGCCCTGATAGCCTGGACGGCTAAAGGAGTGCTGGCGGGAAAAATGAAAATTAGAAAAACTCCTTTGGATATCCCCATAGCTTTTTTTTGGATCGTTTATCTTTTAGCCACTATTTTTTCAGTGGATCGCTGGCACAGTTTTTGGGGATTTTTCGGAGATCCTTCGCGGGGCTTAATGAGCGTTACTGCCGCTGTTATTGTTTATTATCTTATTCTTAGCAATTTCAATTTAACAAGATTTAAATGGATGCTGGGAGCGCTGGTTTTCTCCGGCGCTGTAATTTCCGTTTGGACGACGTTGGGAGTTTTGGGAATCCGATTTTTACCCGGTCAGGTGGCGTCAATTGCTCCCTTAAGTCTGATAGGATCCGTGGCCGGATTGGGAACTTTTTTCGGTTTGATGATTCCTATTTTAGCGGCGATAGTTTTTAAAATTAATGAGAGTAAAGAGATTAAGAAAATAATTAAATTAATAATCTCGTTCTTGCTCGTGATTATTTTAGTTATTGACCTGTTTTTGCTTCTAGTTTTATACGGATTTATTTCCTGGCCGAGCATTTTGGCGGGAATGAGCTTTTTTATTATTTATATTCTTTCCCGCATTGTGCGTCCGAAAGAAAATTTATTATGGATTCCTTTGGCGGCTTTCGTTTTAATTATGACAATTCTGATGATCGGAAGAGTTAACATAGCGCGGGTAAATTTTCCAGTTGAGGTAAGCCCTTCCCGCGGCCTTTCTTGGGAGATTGCCAAAGACAGTCTTAAACATAATTTTCTTTTAGGATCCGGTCCGTCCACTTATGGCTATGATTTTTCCGCTTTCAGCCCTCAAGAGTTTAATCTGAATTCTTTTTACCAGTTGCGGTTTTACCAGGGTACGGGAGTATTCTTTGAATCTCTTTCCACGCTGGGAGCGGTGGGAACTATCGCGTTAGTGATATTAATATTATCATTCATAAGCGTGGCCGTTTATTTGATTTCAAAGGATAAGGAAAAAAATAAAATATATTCTCTAGGGTTATTGTCAGCCATGCTTGTTGTAATAGTGAGTTCTTTTATGATAAGAACCGAAGGAACCATTCTTTTTTTAGGAGTTTTAATCGGCAGTCTATCCATAGGTATTCTTCTTAAAGAAAGCGGCTTGGAAAGTTCTTACATTAATTTATCCTTGAAAGCTTCTCCTAAATTCGCGCTTGCCCTCGCCTTTATTTTCGTGGTCGTGAGCGCCGGAGCGGCTTTCTTGTTTGCTTTTATCGGAAAAGTCTATGTGGCGGATGTTTACGCCGGTTCGGCTGTCAGGGAAAAACAGATTTCCGAAGAAGGATCAATTAAAAAATTAAGCGAGGCCATTCGGCTTTATGGCAATGAAGGAAGATATTATATTAGGATGGGGCAGGAGTATATGATTCTTGCCAATAATGAAATTTTAAAAGGCGAGAAAGAAAGAGATATGGATAAAGTCCAAAGATATCTTAATAATTCAATTGGATTTTCCAAAAAGGGCGCGGATTTGATGAAAAATGATGTCTTGGCGGTAGAAACATTGGCTCAAGTGTATGAAAACGCCGGTTTCTACGTGTCGGATTCTTTAAAATTATCCGAAGAGCAATATAATCGGGCGCGGGAACTGGAACCGCGCAACCCAAATTTTTATTTTAAATTGGGGCAAATCAAAACAAGATTGGCGGCCGGCAAATCTAAAGAGGAAATAAAACAGTTGTTCGCGGAAGCTAAGGATTTATTCCAGCAATCGGTTGACAAAAAAAGTAATTTCGCGCCGGGCTATTACCAACTGGCGCTGGCCAAAGAAGTTTTGGGTGAAATGGACGGAGCAATTGACAGCATGACTATGGCGGCCAAGCTTAATCCTAAAGATATTAATTATATTTTCGGGCTGGGGAGATTATATCAAGCGAGAGGCAATGAAGACGATGCTGAAAAAGTAGAAGCCCTTTTCAAGAAAGCGTTGGAAATTAACAGCAAAGATATAAATGTCCGATTTAATTTAGGATTATTTTACGATAAAGCGAAAAGAGGAGATGAAGCGATTGAACAATACAGAAAAGTTATTGAACTTTTGCCGGAAAATCAAGGAGAGTTAAAAAAACAGCTGGAAAAAATGATTAGTAATGTTAAAAACGGAATTGAAAATACGGCTGAAACTATTGGTTTAAAAACGGAGGAACCAGCGGCTGCCGAATCCAATATTGAAAATGGCGGTAATCTGG
>Ga0190315_1000412_pt1 | contig 22346 bp, 46 predicted proteins | sample 48701101_MG_FD_161673 | JGI IMG/M metagenome (GOLD analysis project Ga0190315, IMG submission 161673) | Hydrothermal vent sediment bacterial communities from Southern Trench, Guaymas Basin, Mexico - 4870-11-0-1_MG | ecosystem: Environmental > Aquatic > Marine > Hydrothermal vents > Sediment ...
AAGGAGTAGGTGTATATCTTTTCATTTTAAACCAATACCGAGAGATTTGATTGTTCAGAGATTAAAACTAATTGCACAGAGGGAAGGCGTAAACGTTACAGATGACATTCTGGAAGAGATTGCAGAGAAAAGCAGGGGAGATTTAAGGAAGGCGATAAATTTATTGGAAGCATATCATAGAGGGGCTTTAGAGTTTACAGGAAGTGAATTTGAGAGGATGTTTGGGAGGTTGATGTGATGAAATTTAAATGTGAAAGGTGTGGAAAAAAATATGACTATATGCCAGAAGGAAAGTTATGTCATGAATGTGGTGGAAGAGTTGGTGTTGTAATGGATGTCATAGGCTTCATAAGGGATAGTTCGGAAGAGGGGAGTCTATACTTATTTCAATGTCCTAAATGCAAAAGTGTTGTAATTTCAAATAAAGATGAAATATGTTTTTGTGAGGAGGTGATAGATTGAAAGTACATTTCGTTAAAAAGGCACGGAAAGATTATCCAGAGGATGGAATTAAAAAGGGAGAGAGCTACTATTGGTGGAAACCAAGATATGGAGGTATTAGGAGGAGTAAAACATATCCAAGCAGACAGGAATTAACACAGAGTGAATTTTTATGTAGGGTGTATGACATAGAAGATGAATTAAGCAGTATAGAAATAGACATTGAAGGAAAAAGTAAAGAAGAAATTGAACAAGAGATAAGAGATGCATCGGAATGTATAATTTCAGAGATAGAGGAATTGAGAGATGAATGCGAAGATAAGTTATACAATATGCCAGAGCAATTTCAGGATACAAGTGGGGCGGGAATTTTATTGCAGGAAAGAATTGATGCATTAGAAGACTGGATTAGTGAATTGGAGGCAATTGATATTAGTATTGAAGATGATGACAATATACAGGAAAGGGTAGAAGAAATTTTAGATGAAATTTCAGAATGTAGTTATGGAGGGAGTTAAATGAGAGAGCTTGCTACTATTTTTATAATAGAGAAACCAAAAGAATCCATACATTTCTACAAAGGGTTTAGAGAACCAATCTACGCTCCTCACAATGAATTAATTGGTTTTAGAACTTACAACAAATACTATATTTGGGACTTTGAAAAATTTATGAAGTATTACAAATACAATCCTGATTTGGGTTGTATGGTATGGAGGGAAGGAGTTTTGGGAAAATAGATAATTAAATTGTGGTGAGGTTCTATGCGTATAGTTAGAGTAAGTAAGAACATAGAAAGAGTTGGAAATAAATTCTACCTTTATGGTTCTAAAGATATGTATCTCGGATGTTATGGTTACCTTGGAGACGAAAAGGTATTCATAACTCACGTTAAAATTCCATCGAAACATTTTTACATAAAAGGAAGGGGATACCCAATAAATGAGGAATTATTGAAAGTCTTAAAAAGGGCTGGAATAAGATACATATTCATACCAGAGGAGACAAAAAGGGAAGGATTCAGGGTATGGATGGGAAAGGTAGAAGATTATTTAAATGGAGAAAGAATTGTTGAACCAAAGGCAGAACCTCAAATGAGCATTCCTCTCGGTTGCTTGACTTTAACGAATTTAACGAAAGAAAAAATCGAGAGGATGATGAGATGGAAAAGGTAGAGCAACTGTTTGAGGAATTAACGAAAAATAATCCTCTTGAAGTTTTATCTGAATTCATAGCACCACATCTAATAGGAGAGGAATGGAGAGACATTAGGAAAGCTATACTTCTGATGATGGCTACACAAAACGATGGTCGGCAAAGAATGAGATTACATACTTTGCTATGGGGAAAAGCGGGTACTGGGAAAACAGAGCTTCTTTTGGCTTTACAGGAAATATTTGGCGGAATCATAGTAAATGCGGAGCATACAAGCAAGGTTGGATTGGTCGGAGACGCAAGGGGCGGGATGACGGCGGGCTTGCTGGCTGACTATGATGGTAACTTGGTATTATTGGATGAGTTGGACAAGATGAGTGGCAAAGACCAGGCAGGGTTATTACAGGCTATGGAGGAAGGATACTACACGATAGTGAAAGGTAAACATAGAGAAAGGTTCAAAGCAGAGGTTAGGGTTGTGGCAACTGCAAACAACATAAATAAAATTACGAAACCATTACTGGATAGATTTGATTTCATTTTTGAAGTTAGAACTATGCCACGAGAAGAGAGAGCGGAAGGTGTAAAAACCATAGTAGAAAACTTTTTTGGAAATGGAGAAAAAAAGGGATATAAAGTATTGAGAGCTTATCTAAACTGGATTGGTAATTTTGAACCCATGATTGAAGAAGGAGACACACCAATTGTAGTTGAAATGTTGAAAAGATACATACTTCTAACTAAAACTGCTATTGATGAGGTCAGTTATAGAAACTTGGAGCTATCGATATTAAGGATTGCCTATGCGATGGCAAAGTTGGAAAAATCAAATATAAAACCGAGGCATATAGAGGAAGCGATAGTATTTAAGGATAGAATGTTAAAAAGATTGGTGGGTGTTGTGGATGGCGGAAGATATTAAGAAGAAATTGCTGGAAATCGAAGATGAAATCTTTATTGCTGAAAAGAAGGTTTATAAAATTCCAGAAGAAAAAAGAAAATTGATTGAAGAGATTATACAGATTGCATATTTTAAAGTAACAAGGGAGTATATAGAGTATCTCACGAATCTATCCATAGAGGAGCTGAAAAAACTTTTAGAAATATTGCGTAGGCGCCGGGATAGTTGGGCATTGTATATTCAAAAAACTAAAAAACGGTAATTCCTTACCATTTTTGATGGATTACGAAAAGATTTGCAAACTTCTTGGTGGGGAAATTGTAGAAGTTGATGGAAAGAAAGGAAAAATTAAAGTGTGCAAAATACCAAGAAAATACTATAAAAATGACAGAAATTGTGCGGAGATGGATGGCAAAGTTGCTAAAGATGGTAGTTGTGAAATAAGAGTAGATTATTTGGGAAGATTGCTAAAAGATAACAAATATAGTTGAGGTCTATTTCTTCCAACCCTAACCAAAAGTATTAAGAGAGAGGAAGGAGAGGATTGGAAAGAGTTGCTTAATTAGTATTTCCCTTTTTTGGCAGAAACGCAGGCATTCATTGCTGTAACTCTTGCAGCACCCTTCAGGTGTGCAGTCTCAGCAGCACACTGTGCCGGTATACCGCCTTTCTTGAAGAGATATGGTCTAAGGTGTGGTGGAACTGCTCCCTTTGGGAAACTCTCTCTTTTCAGGCTGATTGGGCTGTGTGCCCATGGCACGCTCCTATATACTATCGCATTTCCTATCTCAGATATTCTTATACCCGCCATCCACTATCACCAATTTCTAAATAGTGGAAGGTATATATAAATTTATTGGGGGAATTGCATAAAAATGGGAATGTGGGAAAATGGGCTTCAAATCAAATCTCTGTATTTCTCCCCTGACGGCAGCTTGATTTTTAACAGACCTTTGTTGTATGCATAATATAAACCCGCTACCACAGCCAGTATACCCAGCGCTGCCCAAACGTATGCGTAATTGAAAGTTTTTTCACCCTGTATAAAAATGTCCGATGAGTCATATCCATCACCTGTCGGATTGAACCTGAATTCGTATGAATTTGCCGATTTGTCAACCTTCCACAGTGTTACGCCATTATTGACAATCAACGATTTGTGAAACTTTCCATCAGTGAATACATCTATGCTTCCAGAAGGTTGTGAATTGTCGCTTGATACAACCTGTAGCATTATAACGTCTCCCTCTCGTATTTTATTAACCTGCGTACCCTCTGATGATGTTATTATTATGTTTGTATCGGTCTTTGCCGTAAATGTTGTATGTCCTCGTGCATTTTCTGTCTCTGCGATTATGTCGTATGCGCCGGCATACGGCGGCGTGAAGAAACAGATGCCATCTGAATTTGTCGTATAAGTCCACGTTGTATCTCCCTTTTTAATTGTTATCTTAGCATTTGGTTCTGTTCTAATCTGTATCGTAGTTCCTGTCTCTGCTGATGAAGGGACTTGGATATTTAGAGCTTTTGGCATAACTGAAAAATCTCGTGTGCATGTATGATTAAAGTATACAGCAGTAACTGTATAGTTCCCCGCCTTTCTGAACCTAACTGTTGCAACACCCTTATTAGTTTTTACAGTGAAACTGTCTGCACCTGAGAATTTTAACTTCGCTTTAACTGGCTCTCCATCGGCGTATACAGCAAAGGTTGCATTTTCATTAAGTGATATGACTTTTGGTGCAATCAAATACAGACTGCCTATCTCCGGCGGATTTATATAAATGGTTTTTGAGTATATCTTCTTGCCATATACGACTATGATGGCATTCCCATAATCTTCGTTAGATAGAGAGAGGTAGCCAACACCATTCTGTACCGAGATTGGATATACATTATTTGTCTCATAGACGAACATATATCCATTGGCGCTTTGATTTTGCAATAATATTACAAGCCCTTTGCCCGCCGACGGCGTGCCTGGTATCACCGTAAGATTGGACTGCACCCGCTGAACCTCAATGGACACCTTATCATTATTGAAAAATACATCTCCGCTCAACGGAGTGGTTCTGGATAGGAATGCAGATACAGTATATGTTGAGTTGGGCTCTATAGAGAAAGATGTGATATTAAAGTATATTTTACCCTCAAGATTGTCATCTGGTCTTATGGTAACATTTACTGTCTCATTTGATGTATTTCTTACAATGAATGTAATTCTATCGGGAACATCAGACTGGGTTGTTGTATACGGGTTTGGCGTAATGGTCAGCGCAGATGCACAGGTGCTCAGAAACACAACTGACAGTATAAGAATGTATTTCGTTTTCATCTGTTCACCTACTCTGTTGGTATGCCTCTGTGTCTGTATCGTATTGCTTTTATGACTATCGTATCTGGGTCATCTGGATTTGAATGTATCCTGATGATACACTTCCCTTCCTCATCCATAACGCCTTTCAGTGCTTCGCAAGCGCTTCTATCCAGCTTATCCACCCTCAGAATCTCTTCCGTGATTTTTTTACCACCCAAAGCCATACAAATCCATAATATATTTGTGCTTTTTAACTTTTTGGGAAGGTGGGAGAGAAATGCAATTCCCAGAATGCATCAGAAATACTCTTCCAACCGCTTTCGCAACAATTTTTCAAGATTTCTGTATGGGGCTGCATTTTGCTGCCCGAAATATTCTGCCATCAGATTGAGTGTCTCGCCGCTCCTGAAAAGAACATATATTATTCCTTCATCCCACAATTTGTCGTTCTGCAGTATCTCTCTCCAGCTTCTCAATTCCAAATCCTTGATTTCATCGAAGCTTTCTTTTGGATTTTCATCGAAATTCACTTCAGGTAAATCCGGCAATTCGTTTTTCCATCTTGTTAGCCATTGAATTATGTTATCCCAAATTTTAGGATTATTAAAATACTCAAATAACTCCTGCCCATAAAAGAGGTGGGTTTCTACACCATAAAATTCAGCAAAATACTGCAATTTCTCAGCATAAAAATTCCTATTTTTGGTCAAATCTGGGTCAATGAAATACATAATTCCAACCAGATTATCCCCATGAATGTTATACAGTATTTCTAACTTTTTTTCGAAATTATCTATCTGTCCTCTCTTTTTGGTTGAATCGTGGTCATCCCGCAATTTTTGTTCAATAAAATAATATGTAATGCCATCTGTAAAATACTGGTCAAGAGATAAAATTTTATCGTCATCTCTGATAGTTTTAGGGAGATTTCTATATCCCAAATCCGCTATGATTTCTGTTACAATTTCTTCAATGGCATCTCCAAATCTTATCTCGTGAGATTGTAGTAAATGCTGTAGTATCTTTGCTTCTGGTTTTGTGGGTCTGAATAAACCTATAAACCGCTCTGGTCTCTCTGCTAACTTTTTCAACAGGTCTTTCTTCTCTCCTTCAAAAATATGCCGATTCAGTATTTCAACAAATCTTTTGTAATCCATGAATTTGCCCCCAGAGAGATTTTCAACGGTTTTTGAAATCTTTTCTTAATTCCCTCCACATACTTTGGATTTCTTTCTATCATAATAAAGTTTCTATTGAGTGCTTTAGCAACATATCCTGTAGTGCCGACGCCTGCCATAGGGTCAAGAATAATATCACCCTCTTTAGTGGATGTCAAAATAACTCTCTTTAGCAATTCTACAGGCTTTTGTGTGGAGTGTAATTTTTTACCGTTTTCATCTTTTAATCGCTCCTTGCCATTGCATATTGGCAGAACCCATACATTCGCTCCGACCTTACCAATTCCAAACTCTTTTGCCCATCTTTTATTAAAAGTATATTTCTTTACTTTTTTATCTTTTACAGCCCATATCAAGGTCTCTGTTGCATTTGTGAATCTAACTCCCAACCAGTTAGGCATGGGATTTGTTTTTACCCAGTGAACATCATTGAGTATCCAGAATCCCAAATCTTGCATAATTTTTCCAATCCTGAAGATGCTGTGGTATGTTGCAATAACCCAGATGGTAGCATTCGGTTTCATTACCCTTTTAAGTTCTATAAGAATATTCTTGATGAAGTTATCATATTCCTCAAATGACTCAAATTTATCCCAATCATCGTTGACTGCATCCACTTCTGTCTTGACTGTCCATCTTCTTAATTTTTTGTTCGGTAGTTGTAGAAAATATGGCGGGTCTGCAAAAACTGCATCTACGGATTCTTCTGGTATCTTTTTTAACACTTCTAAAGCATCTCCCAGAATTACCTTATTCAGTATGCTTTGTATTGGGTATGTTTTTATTTCAGGCGTGTCTTTAATTACTTCCACTTCTTTTACCATCTTCAGTTCTTGCATAGTAAATGTAATAAATTATTGATTTATAAGGTTTACGGTTTCCTCAAAACTTCGTATATGGCTATAAGGGAAATAATCAGTGATGATATATAAACCATATAGAGCCCTATGTGGTATTGTATAATTGGGCTTCTATTCCACCATCCAGATGTCAGGATGATTTGTTCTCCTGTTTTTGATGATACCACCATTGCAGATACCGATATATCTGTCGCCCAAATGCCGGCCATCAGCATCGTCATGCAGACTAGGATGGCAGCGGCTTTCAAATATTGCCAACCGATTTTCTCTATATCATCACCTCTCAAGGGAAACACAATAAAAAATGAATAATCCTGCTGCAAACGCTATCGCCGCCCAAAGGAATGATATTATCGCAATATCCCCCCACAGCAGATATGCCAGCACAACATTGAGCGATATTGATGCTGAGAGTGATACGTATTGCGCTATATCTCTGCCTCTCATCTTATCCCTCCAGCATTTTTTCTATCTTTTCCATTCTTTTTTTCAATTGTGTAATTTCTTCTTCAACTTCTCTTTTGAGTTCATCAATTATGTCGTCTCTGGTAACTTTCAAAAAATAAAGGTGGGTGGGTCTGCCTTTACCTGCTTTCTTTGCTTTTTTGTATGCAACCCATCCTCTATTACACAAGTTTTTCATCGCAAGGCTTACCTCTGGCTGTCTGAGTTTTAGTTTCAGCTCCAGCTCTCTACTTGTTACATGCTTCTTCGTTTTCAACATGTAATTCAATATCTTCATTTCTCTTTCGGATATTTTCACCTTTTCTACCCCCTTCAATAATATATACAAGAGCGGCATACAATATGCAAATCGAAATAATTACTATTGGTAGGGCGCAGTCTATGAGTAACTTGTAATTGTCAAATTTCTCACGCAGAGTTGAAATTTCCTTTTTTTGGTTATTGAGTTGCAACTGCAGCAATGTTATATTGCTCAAAGTATGGTTTTTGAACTTGATATAATCATCCTCGAAAGACACTATCTCATCCTTTAAGATGTAGATTCTTGCCGTATTGTTCTGAATATCTGCCTCCATAAGTGAGATTTTACCAGAGTTGGACTTTGCTATGATGTAAGCTTTGTTTGCTTTTGAATATGCGGAGTGGGCTTTGTTTTTTGTACTCTTTACTGCCGACCACAAAGAATTAATCTCATTTAGGATGTCCACACCCTGTATATAGAACACCACACTACCGTTATTCGAGGTCGCATTTATCCATCCATTTATATCTTTATCTGAATAAATTTCGACAGTAATTGTATCATCCGCTACTGAAATCTGAGAAAGAAAAAGAGAAAAGGTTATTAGGATGGGAATCCATGCTCTTCTCACAGGCGCTCCCCCTCTCTTTCTCTTTAATTCCCTTCCAATGCGAAGTTACCGAAGTGAAATCCATTTGCAAACTCTGCATAGACTTGGTAGATTGCATTTCCGTCTATTTCTATTCCTGTATCTGTTTCAAGGTGGTGCTTTGCCGTTGCTATCTGATTGAAATAACCGCTACCATCAATTGTTACCTTCGCATTGGTATAGCACCCACATCCCTTGCCAAACTTGAATGAATCTTTCCAGTGGTCTTCATTCATTATCGTTAAGTTTGTTTTACCATCTGCACCTATCTGTACAACTGCTCCATTGTCGTCATTCACGTAGAAGCTGTGGTATATGTAGTGGTTTCCATGCGCTATTATTTGATTGTCATTTTTCCATCCATAGTTACAGGAACGATATTGTGCATAGTTACTCCAGCTATGCCACCATAATCCTGCTCTGTTGCTGGTTAATATACGTGTATAGACCACCTGCCCTGCATCACCATACGTCGGCTCATAACTGTCGTTTCTCTTGAATATATATATCATCTCTCCTCCATTTCTAATACCTGCAAATACTTTAACATCGGATGTATCAACACCGTAGCCATAGGGATTGTCGTTTTTATCTTCCATAATTATGTTTCCTCTAAGCCCTCTTCCATGCGTATGGAATTTCATTATTGCGTCATCATCTGAGTTCCATTCCATATTTACTGCTCCATCTCCAGCCCAGTTCACTTCTGTTGTTGTAGCATTCGTTGTAACACTAGCCCCTATAGTGGTCACCAAAAGACAGGTAACCACTATTCCAACTAACACCCGCATTTTTATACCCCCTTTTTTACAAAACAGTAAATAGAAAAGGGGTATATAAAACTATTGTTCTTTTTTGCGAGTAAACTACCCCTCGCTTACGCAAGGGGTTCTAAACTTTTCTTAAATTCAAACCAGTCTCTACTTATTTTCCTTATATTACCCTGCTTTTCCAGCTTCTTCAAATAAAATTCAACAAGCTTTCCGTTCCTAGCCCACTTCAGCTCATCCATTATCAAGTTATGTATTTCTTCCCTTGATACGACGCCTTTGTTCTCAAAGTATCTCATCATCTGATATTCAAATGGGTCGTAACCAGAGTAAATCCTTACAAGTCTTCTACCAGTTTTTAGCCTGACGCCGGCGGCATACAGGTTACCCTTTTTTACGAGTAAACCACCGAGTGCGCCGTCATGCATGTGATTCACCACAGATGTCACCCTAGAGATACCATATTGATTGTGCGGGAGCATTTTTCTTTCAGATGTTATGTGTCTCACTATATCCTCAAGACTTGCTGTCTCTCTTCGTTTGACAAATCTGTAGATTATCTGCACAAATGGATTTTCGCCGGTTGCAACCATATCATCTGGTATTAGTGTTGGGATTTCTATTTCTCCTTCAAGGGTTACGATTTTTTCTGGTTTTTGGTATCTTGGGTCTGGCTCTGGATTATACATATACAGGGTGAGAGGTGTAACTGGTATTCTGTCGATTTCTACTCCTGTCGAATCATAAACAACAATTACTGCATTCTCAAAGTCCGGATTTTCTACTGCATCACGCAGGTCGTAGCCGGGCTGATTTGTCAGGATGAATCTGCGGATAATTTCACCTCCCCAATATTTACAATCTTAACATCAAATGCATTAGCATCCCAAGTATAGAATCTAAGCACCACATACTCCTTCGTTTTCTCAATGACTTCTATTCGCTGAAAACCATCGCACTCATACTCAAGGAACTGTTCAAGGACATCATAATTCATCTGCTCACCTCCTCATATCCAATACAATAACACCTCGTTGTATAATCTCGTGTTTCACGCTTGCGATGGTATAGGGAATGTCGTATTCAGAGAATATTATCGTTTCCCCATCTGCCTTGAGGAAATTCACAAGGTCTTCGGTGGAGTTAAATACATATCTCAAATCTCTTGATGGGTCTAGCCCTCCAGCATATCTTGTAAAGATTAGTTTTTTCTTCTCCTTGTCCCAGTAGAATTCAGTTGACATTATCCCACCTCGCCACATCCCTCTTCAATTGCCCTTGCATCAGTTGCATAATATTCTATATATTCGTACAAACACTCTTTACAACAGAAGTGTAGGTAGGATATTCCTGTATCGTAACATATTATATCCATATCTTTTTCAAATTTTTCTCCACACCAATCGCATTTTTCTATAGTTTCTTTGCATTCAGTACATATCATCGTTTCACCTCCAAAAAGCAATCACCCCCGTCTTTCCCAAAACTCTGCAATTGGTCACCCTAATCTCTGGTCTGATTTCTCCCACAATTTTTGGCTCTTTTTCCACTCTCCGTGAAATGTCAATCAACTCATTGATAATCTGTGCCTTCAGATTCTGTGCCTTCGATACTTCTTTCTGTTCAAGTGTTTCTGGTTTATCGCTCCACAAATAGAATATCTTGTTACCAATCTTTATAAGTGGAGTGAATCTGCCTCCTATCTTTCTTGAATACCATTCGTACCACCTTGAAAGAGCTGTACCAGCGTTTGCATTTACATCTATTATCCTGATGTCTATTGGCGGTATTGGTGGTAGATGCTCTCTCCTGAGTTTTGCGTTGATTTCGCCCCTTCTTATCTGTATATCTCTAAGTATAAACTTGTGAACATAGTTGCAGTATGGGCAGTGCGCCTCCATAAACAATATTACTTCAATCGGTTTCATGGGCAGCGGCCTCCGCCTTCGCCTGTGCAAGCATTATTCTTAAATCCTCTTCACTGTGACCTGTAGCTTTCGATATTTCAGATATTGGTACACCACTACTTGCAAGCCTAGTAAGTTCATCTCTGGAAATTTCAATTTTGACAAGGGGTGTTATAACCTTCTGTATAGCCATAAGTACATTTGATAACTGATTTGTTGCCTTCGATATTATTTCGTTTGATGGTGCTTTTTTGAGGGAGAGTTCGGTTAGTATAGCGTGGTATTTTGCAACTTCTTGTTTCAGCAAAGCATAGTAGTTTTGCCTCACAACGTCAAGTGTTTTGATATGTGGTTCTAACTCAAGTATTTCACCCAATGTATTCATTATGTGCTTGACGTTTTCTTGGCTTATCGGATTCTTTAAAAGTTCATTATAGATGTCTTCAAGCTGGTTGAGTGGGTTGCCGGTAGGAACTTCTATTTTGTTTGCAATTTTGCTGAGTATTGCAACGAGTTCTTCTTTTTTTGTGCTGCCATCAGAGTATGTTCTGAGAGCGAAATCCAGCTCATGAAACATCTCATAGAATTCTGTGCAATCATGACCTCTTGTTTTTGAGTATTTTACAATCTCTCTCAGCAATTTGAGAGCTGTATGCCTTGCCCTGTCATAATCTGAATTGTAAATCTGATTGAAGAGGGTGTCGAGCAGTGACTTTATATCATTCGGGTAAAGCCTCACGCTCGGCATTTTCCCTCCACCCGCAAAACGGACACCACCATACATATCCATCTTTCTTGTTGCCGGTGAGAAACATATCATGTCCACATTTTGGACATGCTTTTACATCACTCATTTTCTTCCTCCTTCTCCCCACCTTTCAATGCTGATATAATTTCTTCTTTTAATCTCTCAAGGTCTTCCTTGGTTGCATAGGCTGTCAAGCCTCCAAGACCAAGCTTATCGAGTTCCCGCCTTGCCTCAATCTGTTTCTTTGTAGCCTCTATAATAACATCCGCCGAGTCTTTTCCTTCAAGAGAACCGAGATGTTGTGCAGTTTTAAGCTTCTCGTCAAGTTTGCTTTCCTCTCTGATAGTATGAATCTGTAACTCTTTTAACTGCCTCTTGTAATCCTCAGCCCTCTGTGTTTGTTCTGCAAGCCTCTGCGAGAGGTTTATGACCTTCTCCTTTAACGCATTTAGTTCACTCCTCATTGATTCTGCTTCTCTATAATATAGGTCTCTCTGCTCTATTGCTGATTCATACCTCTTCTTTAAGTCATATATAATTCTGTTCTTTTCTTCAACAGTGTCAAGTTGTTGCTTTATTTCGTTTATCTGGAATGGGTTCATTAGATACTGAAAATTCTCATCATTCTCATCATTTGGGTCTGATGAATTTCTTGCAGTCACAATAATCAAATCATTCTTCATCTGCACAAGGTCTTCTAACTTGCCGGTGCGTTTGTTTTTCCTGTCAAGAGGTTCTTCGAATTTTTCTCCATCCAGAGTGATACCTTTCACCCACTGCCTCATGATTCCCCATGCAGCGTCATATCGATGTTCTATTTTTGTTGCAATTCCAACAATCTCAAACCCTCTCGCTCTTACGAATATGTAATATGGAGACTGTGATAGCTTTTTTAGAGTGTCGATTGCGGATAGTATAAATTTAATCTCCTTTGGCATGATTTGGAGCATTCTTCACTCCTCCTTTATCTCAAAAATGGCTTTTTGTATCCTAACACCAGGTGGGTCTCTTATAAATGCAACGTAGTCCCCCTCCTCTATCCTCAGCTGTTTCAACACCTCCTTTGGGAGATTGATTCTGCCTCTTGTTTTCAGTTGAACTATTTTGATGATTTCGCCATTTTGCATAATGAGGAATACGTTTATCGTTTTTTAATTTTTGGGAAAGTGGGGAAAAGTAAAAAAACCCGCTATCTATTCCTTTTTTGATGATGGAAATTAAAGAACTTATTGTTTATCTAACGAGCAGATGTAACAAGACCTGTAAGCATTGCTACATCCCCTTACCAGAAAGGACAAACAACCCAAAAGAATTGAATAGAGATGACTTGGAATGGATAGGAAAAAACATACGTCCAAAGAAGGTCGTTCTGATGGGTGGAGAACCCACACTATCCAAACATTTTCTCTTTGCACTTGAAACGTTCTCTGACAGCATGATTACAGTTGCAACGAATGGGATATTAATTGACAAATTTGTCCCCGTTCTAAGGAAATTTGATGTGGAAGGTATCCAGTTAAGCGTAGAAGGCGGAAGGAAAGAAACAGATGAACTTAGAGGGGAAGGAACATGGGACATGGTCTTAAGGAAGGCTAAAATGTTGAAAAAGAAGGGACTGAATCCTTATCTCAGGTCATCTTTCTGGGATGGTAACTACAGGAATCTTACAGAGGTGATGGATGCTGGAGAGGAGATTGGGATACCTGTTGTTTTCTTTCCGAGAGTTGACAAACCACCACTTCCGCCTGGATTGACAAGAGACTTGTTTGATAAAGCATTGAGCAGAAAGAATTGTATAATTGCTATGCCTAACTTCTTTCAGTATATAGGTAAGAATGGGAGGTGCGGCGCCGGAGAGGAGAGGATTTGTGTATTCTATGATAAGAGGATTACACCATGCAATATGGATTTGGATTACACTCTTGGGAGAATTGGAGATGATGTTGAAAGCATTAAAACAAATATGAAGATATTTGTTGAGAATTTCAAAACAATTCCTGCTGAGTGTGTTGGTTGTAAGAACGCAAGCGTATGCAAAGGTAGTTGCTACGTTGCGAAAGCTTGGCTTGGATGCCCTCTGAGATACAATGTGAGTGTTGAAAACTACATCACAAATTACAAACTTGATAGGAAAGAGGTTTACGAAAAAGCAGAGATGCTTACGGATTTCATGAGAAGGGTGCTGGTGTGCTAGACTTCTCCGACAAAGATTACCCGCAAGAAGACCACCTATTTTAATAGGTGGATGAATTGCGACCATTTTTCACCTCCACAAACTTAATATACTCCATATCAGATACAGATTTGCAGGCTTCTCGGCTATATGCTGGGAAGCAGGGCTGAAGGCTGGGTCTGTGACCCCTCGTAACGCCTGTGAACCAGCCCGTATCTCCCCCATTGTGCAATGCCCCGAAAGGGGACTTGTTAGCGATGCAGTGTGCGAGGGGAGAAGCCACCGATTTCAATCGGTGGTAGTTCACAAATATTCAAACGATTAGGGAAGGGGTGATTAGATGGTTGGTGTAGTAATTGCTCAAATGGGCAACCGTAGAATAAGCATTAAGGATGATGAAGGTAGGGGACTTGGAGAATTCTTTGGGGTGGACATCAAAGAATCTCATAAGCTTAGTCAAAACCCTGGAAAAGTTATAAAAATGCTATATGATAGAGGATATGAATTGAAAGGAGGCGGATGCGGATTTGGATTTTATCCATGGGCTAAATCTGTAGAGAGGGATTGGGAAAGGGATTGCGTTTTTATCTTTGTTAAAAAATAGTAATAGTTTCAACTAACATAGTTGTCGGAATATGGCGGTAGTCGAAGCATATATTGCAAAAGATATAATAACAATAGTGTTTCCAAAAGGATATGTATATCTGTTGGAAAAGGAAGAATACAACAACTTTAGAAAAATACTAACAGAAAAAGGGTTCAGGAAGGTAGGAGAATATGTGTATAGATTGAAGTGCAGTAACCCAAAAGATGTCATAGATGGTTTGAGAAGATATATAGGAATTACAGTGAAAGAGTTCATAATTTGATTATCTTCCATTGTAAATCTTTGCATACTTATCTGCAAGCCATTTTGCTGTTTCAAAATCTTTCAGTATGCAGTTTTCTACCATACCAGGAGATGTAATTCCTTCGGCACAAATATCTATTACTCTATACCCATATTTTGCTCTTCTTACATCAAAGAATGTTTTTCCGCCGTCTTTTCGATGTGCCACTGCTCTATAGAGTAGTTTTCCATACCTCTTTTCAAGTTCGCTTTCGTCAACTATCCCCCTGCTCATCAATTCAATATGTTAGACATTCCTTATAAGGATTTTCTCGTGCTATTATTTCTTTTGGGTTTTTTGCTGTAAGTAGTTCTGTTCTGAGAGATTCTGTTTTATCTATATCGGCACAAAAACACCTTATTCGAATGCCTGTTTTAGTATCTGCCCCTACACACATAATTGGCATTTTATTGAGTATTCCCCAACCTATATCTCCATAGCTCAATCTTGGTTCTCCCCAATCTATTCCTGTATATTTTGATGGATGATTGTGAAAAAATGCCACTGGCTCTCCACCTCTGGCTTTGCAATCCAGCGGTGATGAAGATGATATTAATTCGTATTTATCATCCACTTTGCATACAATTTCGCCAACTTCTCGCTTTTCTAAATTCTCCTTTGTTAGTCTCTTCCAATGTTCTAAGTAATTCTTCATGTGCTTTAGGTCAAATTCTATCACCATTTTTCCCCTGCAAGAAGTGTGAATACCTTCTGTCTTATCACATGCCCTTTTGGGTATACAAGGGCGTCTGAGATTTGCTGTGCTGCTCTCGGCATGTCAATTTCGAGATTGTCAACTCTTTCTTTTATCTTTTCTAGTTGCTCCTTCTCTTCTGCTGTTAAATCGTCTGATATTGTTTTGCAGAAGGATTGCCAACCGTTATAAGAAAGTTCTTCTGCCTCCTTCTGGATAAGAGGATATTTGATAATTTCGTATGGATTGCATCCCTCAAAAACTATGAAATTTTTTCCGACTTTGACTGCATAGCTTTTGCAGTATCGGCTTGCATACCAGAGACCTTTGAAATCTTTGTAATCGCTTTTCCACAAGGTAATTCTTCCAGTCATCTTTTCATCATCCTCCTCTCAAAATGGACAGCCCTCTCCTCAGACCCAACAGGAATTCTTCCTTCTCTCCACTCACCCTTCGGCGGCGGGAGACCTTTCTTGGCTCTCGCTATATGCTCCTTGCAGTGTGCAATCTCATGAGACAATACACGTATGGTATCTTGTTTCGTTGGCTGGAATTTATATTGTATCCTCCGCATATCTCCGTAACAGGATGCCATACCTCCAATCCCTTCTGGTAGAGCATCGCTGGCAGAGACTTCAACGTCATTATCTATGAGCCAGTCAATAAGGTCTGGGCGGAGTTTGTGTAATTCTGCAATATCCATACTCATGGTGATGAAACGGTCTGGATACTCGTGAATTAAATCAAAGTTGCAGTATTTTTCTCCTTCTTTGTTGATGTAACATAATTTTGGCAGGAATTTTGGATATGGATTTTCGTAACAAAATAACTCAGTTCCTACTTTATGGCAATTGAGACGGCGGTTGGTATCAATCATAATTCTTCTGGAAAATGCACTATCTGGAACTTCAAATTTGCCATAGAGTTTGGTCTCTCTTGTTTTGGGGTCAACTGTTTCTAATAGAAAAACGTCTGTTTTTTTGTTTTCGTTATCATGCTCTGACATGAAGGTATAGGTCATCTACACACCCCCAATTATGGGCATTTCAAAATTTTCATAGTTTCTGCAATCTTTTGCATTATTTTGAAAGTGGTTTCTCTCTCCTTTTCAGCAGGTATGGACTGCCCCATTCCTATATAATATCTGGTTTTTTCTTTCAATCTGTTGTATCTTCTCTCCTCTTTGACATAACGCTCAGCAAGAGCATCGCAGATAAGGGTGTGTTGTAACGTAGAAAGTGTATGTTCTTCCCCATCTATTATAACTTTTATTTTTGGCATCATTCCCCCTCATCTTGGCAATGTAATATTACATCACCTGTCTTTTTATTTCTAACTAATTTGCATTCTAACGTTCCTTCAGCAGAGAAATCGTAGGTGTCTATAACTGTTAATTTGAGTTTTTCTTTTCTTGGTATTGCATCTAACCCCATTTCCGTATAAGTAGAACTGCCCCAGCGAGTTTCAATGTTCAAAACATCAATTTTACCTGAATAGATTGGCTTCTTTATTATTTTTTTAAAGCCTTCTCCCGTATATAAGTTGCAGAATCGTTCTCCATCATAGGAATAACATTTTATGAATTGGATTCCGTTAAGTGTGTTGAGAATTTCTTCTTCGTTTGGGTCAGACCAACTCCAGTCGGGCATATTTCACAAAAGTATAATGGCAAGGAAGCTTAAATCATTTATGGTTAAGAGGAATTGCCATTCATAACGATAATTTTATATAGTCCAATGCAATACTGTTATATATGGTTGAATACACGTCTATAAGAATTTCGAAAGATTTGCGAAAGATTCTAAACAGGATAGGTAGAAAGGATGAAACCTATGAGGATGTAATAAGAAGATTGGTAAAAGAGGCTGGATATGAAAGCGACCATTAAGGTAAAGTTGTATCCAAATCATAAGAAGGTTAGACAACTGAGACAATCTCTGGGCAATGTTAGATTCATTTGGAATAAGCTTCTGGAGAAAGAAATTGAAGTATATGAAAGGGAAAAGAAATTCATCTGGTATTTCGATATGTGTAAGGAGATTACAAAACTGAGAAAAGAATATCCCTTTCTCAAAGAATCTTCGAGTTATGTTCTTCAGCAGATGGCAAGAAAACTGCATTTTGCATTGAAGAATTTTGTAAAGCACAAGGATATGCTTGATTTCCCAAAATTCAAAAAGAAGAGCAGATACGATGGAATATTGATTTATCCAAAGGATTTCAAAATAACCAATAAGGCAATCTATTTACCAAAGATAGGTTGGGTTAGATTCAGAGACAAGATTGTAAAGAAAACTCAATGGAATGAAATTGTATCTACAGCCAAGCAAATCTGGGTAAAAGAAGAGCCAGATGGATTTTTTGCTTACATTCAATATGAGAAAAATCCAGAACCAAAACCTTCCAATGGAAAGGTAGTTGGTATTGACGTTGGAATAAGAAACACAGTAACCTTATCAAATGGCGAAGTTTATAAGGTGGATAAAGAGAAGATTATGAGATTGATTGAAATATCAGAATATTTGCAATCCATTATTGATAAAAAGAGAGAGATTAACAAAAAGAGGAAGATAAAATTCTCAAGAAGATTGGAGTATTTGAGAAGAAAAAGACTAAAAATCCTCAAGAAAATCAGGAATATCTATCAGGATTTCTACTATAAGATTTCAAACCACATACTCAATAGCCACGAGTATGTGGTGATTGAAGACCTTGATTTGAGTGAACTAATGCAAGTGGAACATGAAAACGAAAAAGCAGAGAAGAATATACACAAACATCTTCAGCATATTGCCATAGGCAGATTCTTCAGCATACTGGAATACAAAGCACAACTCTATGATAGAAAAGTGGTAAAAGTAGAGCCAAAGGATACAAGTAAAACCTGCTCAAACTGTGGATATGTATATCATGAACTGAAGCTGAGTGATAAGACCTTCAGATGTCCAAAGTGTGGTTTCAGGATAGACAGGGATTTGAATGCCTCGGTAAATATCCTTAAAAGAGGTTTGGAGACTCTGTCTCCCTCGGCTGGGCAAGTCGAGTATAGGCGTGAAATGGCAAGGTTTATACCTTGCCTATACGCCGAACCTCCATCCCTTTAGGGTGGAGAGGATGTCAGCCAGGCGGTTTTGTAAGTATATATATCTCTTGAACCTATAACTTCTTCAAGTTCTCTTCTTTCTTCTTCGGTCAACAGACTTGGATGTTCTATAACTATGCTCTTGAATCCTTTTTTATCGAGCCACTTTCCCACTTTTTCTGCAGTAATGGTTGATGCCAAAACTTCAGGTTTGATAGAAAGGTATGTTATCTTTCTATATTTTGCTTTTTTGCCTTTTGAATTTATGCATTCCATAACATCATCATTTACTTTGCATGTTAATGTGTCTTTCATTCCACTCCCATCTCCCTCAAGGTCTTTTTCATATCCTTAACTGCATCTTCCATCCACGGCGGCACACCTTCCTTGTCTGCAAGTTTGACTGCTTCCTTGGCAAGTTGCCATGCTGTGTTGTAATTCCAGTATCCTTCATACCCAAAGTAATTTGCTTTTTCAACTTCTGCCATTTTGAGGAGAGGATAACCACAGATTACAGCCATCTCCGAATTTTCATCATCAATTGCTTGCTCTACACACTCGCCCAGAACCCTATATGCTTCTCTACCTTTTTCTTCCCACCATTCCATAATTATACCTCCACATCTATTAATTTATTTTCTTTATTATAGATACGGATGAAAAATGGATTGTTGTCTCCTCTCTCTATTGTGTACATAATGTCGCCATTCGAGCATCTCAGCATCAATCTATCTGTAACTTTATCTAAGGATATATCGCAATGTTTAATGATATTATGTATATTACCTGATGGGAAATTAACTGTTAATTTTTTTTCCATGCCATAATCTAGTATGATGTCTCTATGATACAAATCGCAGTAAAATATTGCCTCTGCAACACCCGTCTTACTTATAGAGCTTTTTCCGCCTATTTCTTCACACCATATTGGAAAATTCCTTTTTAAATTATCAAACTCTATACTCATACCGTCAGTCCCTCCTCAGAAGAGAATGTCTCATACCACCAGCGGTAAATATAACTCTTGAAGGTGTCCATCCACAGACTTCTGCCTCTTCTTTTATTCTGTCCATCTGTTCAAGCAGGAACTCGTGTAATCTGCATGCATCTTCATTGTTGTGATATTTGCATTCGTGGCTGTATTTTTCATCCAACGCAAGGTATGATACGTAGTCCTTCAGGAGACGTAAACATTCCGCCTGTTTGTGGGTAAATATTTCGCCCATTTCAACACCCCCTCAACTATAATCGCCTGTTAGCATTATATACTTATCCTCAAATGCTGACCTTTTAGATTTTATATACCTATCATGTGATATTGGCTTTGACCTGGCATTATGTTCAAGTATACCAAGAATTATAGCATTTAAATCATCTATCATATGCAATGGTATCCACCTATCGTCATCCGAATTATCCAAATCCCGTATTGTATTTAAATTTACGTAATCCTGAATTCTTGTTATATCCCGCAGTAGATTAATCTTACATTGTATTCTTGCATCCTTATCTTTTATGACGTTGCATTTTTTGATTTCTCTATCAAATATATCTTTCACATTCACTGTTTCACCCGCTACTTATTAAAGGATAGATTTTTGGTAATCTCCAACTCCTTACGTATATTCCGTATCTTTTAGCTTCTTCCAAATCTTTTTCTGTCCCATACTTTAACAGCAATCTCTTCCAATCACCAAATCCTTCCTCCATCAGCTTGATGTCTTCTTTTGGAACATCCGTGAATACTCTTGAATCCACAAAATCTTCTCCCGCCCAGCATATTGCAATCGCTACGGGCTTGCCGTCTATCGTGAGGGGTACATTTGCATATTTTGTTTTAAACATCGGAATGCCTAGGTCTCTTCTACACTCTAATATAAAATTACGAATGGCGGATGGCGTCCACCTTTCTTTAGGAAGTTTTGTTTTCATCTTTCACCTCATATAACTTGGTTTTACCCAGAACAGGTCTCTCTCTTTCTTCTTGCCTATCACTAATACAGGTTCATTTCTGTCAACAAAACCTTCTGCACCATCTATTACCGCTTCGCATACTATAGTGTATGGTGATGTTATTTCACATTTCATTATTTTTGCTAAACCTTCTGAAACAAAACCTCTGCTTGAAATCAGTATATCATTAGCTAACAATACGTCTCTTATATTCGCAGTTAGTTGCACATGAACGGGTTTTGATACTTCAAATTCATACACATCTTTATCGATTTGTTTGACAGTTATACCATGTTTCTTCAGTATCTCCCCAGATGGTAACGCATAAATTTCTTCCGTATCTTTTCCCTTTATCTTTACATACGTTTCTTTTTTCTCTACTGTCATATCCCCTCTTCTTTCCTTAATTCATCCACAACCTTTTCTATTTCTCTCTTTAACTCCCAACTGTATTTATCATAGATTTTTTCTGGTGCTTTTTCCAACAGTTCAAGGTCTCTCTTTGTTATTCCAAAACTACTCCACTCTGCAAATTCTTCTGCCAAATCATACAGGTCTCTGTCCTGATGTACTGAATAGCACTCAAGTGGTGTGTCGCCTGTTATGTTCCAGCAGTAGTAGTCCAATGCTTCAGCAACTTTTTCTTTTATTTCTTTCATAAATTCTTCCCAATCTTTCATCTTTTCACCCCCTCATGCTCCATTAATGCATCAGCAAGTGCCTCTTTCCAGTGATTTGTAGCATAGAATGTCTGCCTCTCTTTTGGATATTTTTTACCATCAATATACACCTTGAAACCCTGTAGATATCCGTAATGGAAGATAGGCTCTATGAGTACACCGCTTGGTACTCCTTTCATTGCAATATGTGTACGCAATTGTTCATCCGCTTCCATTTCGTCAGCACAGTATCTTAACTTATAACTTGGCACAATGCAGTCTCCATCTCTATATTCTCCACCTAATACCCTACACACCTCTACTCCACTCAAATATTTCTTCACCATTCCACCTCCTCCAACTCAACATCATTTAAAGTTAATCCTGTCTTTCCATACTCCCACATTCTAAGTTCTTTTTCTCTACCCATAGCCTTTGCCATTTCAGCAACCGCTTGACCAGAAATCCAAGCAGGAGAATTACTACAAAACAGTTGTCTTTGGGAAATTGTTGGCTCTTCTAACTCACAATAGATTGGAAGTGTCTTTTTACTTACAATGCGAAGAGTGTTTCTACCATTTTCTAAAGATGGATATGAGTCCACAATTGCATCACCAGTTAAACGAGCAGAAATATGAGTAATACCATTAATTATTAAATCTGGTGGATTCAAACCCTCTGTTGGTGGTGTTTCTGCCTTTCTAAATTCACAAGTATAAGTAAATTCATTTCTAGCCAATTCGGGTGCTTCATTGCCTTTATAAGTGCTACTACAGGAGACAGAAATGTATGAACCTAATTCTAATATTTCGTCCTCTTTTAAGTGTTTTCTAAATACTTTGGTCATGCATATACCTCTTTAAATATATAGAGATAGGGGGTTAGGTAGTTTTAACCTGCAGCCCTCTTGGATTACCAGCCCGTGATGTATGTCAGATTTGGTCTGTACTCGTCAATGGTTTCTCTCTTAGTCAATGCGCCCAGCAGTATCAGATTCAGCAGGAGGAACACAAATGTCTGTGGTGTTGCTCCCTGCAACATCGTTGCAATATTATGGATTACACCATATATCGAACCGAAGAACAGTAGCCACCAAGACCATGCTTGTGCATAGTATAATCCGTACAGTACAAGAACGTCAACCAGCAACATTAGTATCATCTGCGGTGTCTCAAAGGTCGTTTCCACTGCCCCAGCAAGCCCTGCGAGACCATAGAGGGCGTGCAGGACTACCAGCCCCGCTATTACCAGTATTGAGGCTTT
>Ga0190315_1000413_pt1 | contig 22331 bp, 14 predicted proteins | sample 48701101_MG_FD_161673 | JGI IMG/M metagenome (GOLD analysis project Ga0190315, IMG submission 161673) | Hydrothermal vent sediment bacterial communities from Southern Trench, Guaymas Basin, Mexico - 4870-11-0-1_MG | ecosystem: Environmental > Aquatic > Marine > Hydrothermal vents > Sediment ...
TTCCGCGATCTTGCACTAGGGCGTTTTTGAGCCATGCCCATTTATTTAATGACAGGGGCACCAATATTATCGGTGACATCGCCGAGATTGGTGACTCTTTTCAGACGGGTGATTAGCACATTCCAATCAACCGACTTAGTGTACCCAATTATATTGATACGCGGCAGTCCACCCCCTTTGATAATGTAATAGCCCCCCGGAGCCGAGCCCGCTCCACTCATTTTACAAACGTTGTTTCGTAAGCGACAGCCCAAGCCGATGCGTTGATAGGAAAAGTTTTCAAAAATACTCAGCACACTACGCGAGATAGCATCCACGGCCGCACCGCCACCCAAGCTGGACAAGTTTTTAATGGCCTTTTGGCTGATGTTGTGCGGCATCGTATCATCTTCGGGTGTCTCAAAATGGGCATCGAATGACACCGGTTGCCAATTGATCAAGTATAGATCGCGTACATAGCCCGACATCTGGCCTTCAATATGACCGAATTCTGTTATATCAGTTAGTGTTTTCAAATTGAGTTTACTAACCTTAATACCAGCCTTCAACTCCGGTATGCGTTCAAAGGGATTATCTAAACTCAACTTATCTATAACAATGCTACCGCCAAAAACGCCCATTCGCAATTCGCCACCCATTTCTAAGTGATTATTGCGATAACTCACCGACGGAATTTTGGCCGAAATTTGTCCGTTCAAAGGGGGGCCATCTAAAGCGGCGCTCAGGGTTGACAGGGAAATCGGATATAACTTGCCACGCAGTTGCCAAGACGTATTCTCTTCACCCAAGTTTGCTAAGCTAAATTGTTCAATGCGTATCGCACCATCAAGGATGGGTTGATACCAAGGGGCCAACAATTTAATGTGATTGCCACTTAAGTTGGCACGTATCATACTGGCACCTAGCTTAATTTTTTCAGCAAAATAGGCACTTGACAAGCCTAAATGGCTTGGTAAATGGGTAGCACTACTATGCCATTGAATTTTACCGCGAAGTCCTTTTAAGCCAAAGCTTTTTTGTGAGTCTTCTATATTAATATTATCTAACCAAGCCACCGCGTGGCCGTTATCTTTATTCCAATCCAGTGCGGCTTTTATCACGCCAGTCATTTCGAAACCAGGCAATTGACTATCATCATCCAACAGCGCATGTAAGTAGTGGGTATAAAGTTGTTTTAACGAGGTTTTATGCGATTCGACACTGAGCGTATCGATAGCCCACTCGTCGCCCAATGCAAACTCGCCTGTACCTTGCAAGGTTATGACATTGGTATGAGTTAAGACCACCTTATGCACACTTAAACGTTGAGGTTGCCATGACAAGTTAACCGCCATTGTCACCGGCTCATCTTTAATAATTTCCACATAAACAGGATCAACGAGCAATTCACCGCGATTGAGTGTCAGTTTTCCTTGCACCTGAAATTCATTTGTCCTCACCCCTTCCCTCTCCCTAAAATCCGAAGGCCTACGCCTTCTCCCCCGTTTTATCCCCCCTTTTTTAACGGAGGCAGAGGATATATTTTTTCGGTCGGCTTTAAGCGCGATTTTCACAACCATATTTTCCCCGGCGAGAGAACCCTCGGCATCCGAAAAACTCAAGCCGGTTGTTTGTCCATCTATAGAAACGCTACGCACCTCACTATCGCCGGTGGCTGTGATTTTTAAACGGGTGCTACCGCCAAGCCTGAACTCTAACGGCAAATCTATGAATGTGCCTAACTGAGTTAATAATTTATCAAAATCAAGCCCATTGATATTCAATTGAGCCTGCCAGCCACTCGGTGCCGATTTCGCTTGCAAACTCACCTTGCCGCCGGCCAGGGCAAGTTCTGAAAGGCGAAAGCGTATGCGTTGCGAATTGAAATAATAGCTAAAAGACAAGTTGACGGTGGGCTTATCCAACAAATCTCCGCCTAAGTGCAAGTTGGCACGGGCGCAGACGATTTTCCTAAGACTGTACTCGGTGCGTTTACACGTTAACTTTATGTTTTTTAAGGGTTTTTTAACATCGGGTAAAGTCAAAGTAGCGATGTCCAGTGTCAGTCCTATTTGATTGTTCCTTAACCAATGCAACTGCGCGACTACCCCATCAGTTTGCCATCCCGTGCCGGCGATTGAACCCAATTTCAGCGTGATGCTATCGAGGGCAAACGCCATTGGTGCGCTACACAAACAATAAACTAATGCCGCATAGCGGAAATTTCCGATCCTTTGAGTCACTACTGATTTTTTCATCTGAAGTCAGCCAATAATTATTAATTTCTAGATTAATAAGCCAGGGGCGTTGCCCTTGGCTTTAATATCCTAATAAGCCAGGGGCGTTGCCCCTGGCTTTAATAACGCGCCCCTTTGGGGCTGATAGAAAAGCATTGTAGGTGTTTTATTGTTGTACGTAAATAAATAAGCTAAGGGCGTTGCAGCCAGGGGCGTTGCAGCCAGGGGCGTTGCCCCTGGCTTTAATAACGCGCCCCTTTGGGGCTGATAGAAAAGCATTGTAGGTGCGAGATTAAAATCCTTTATTATATACAATCCTTGTAGTTACTTGGTTTAGGGGCCATAAAATGTTTTGAGTGGTTTCAAATTAAACTATGGCCCCCAATTGCGCCTCATTAGCCATAATTTTTGTACGTGTTTTATTACAACGAGTCCTTATAGCGCCTCGATTGAATGGGCTATAAAATAAACGCGCTTTTACGCTTTGACGCAAGAGACATCCATATAAGCTTGCAGCTTAGGAATGACATAGACTGTTTCTGTTTTATCAGGTTTTTTTGGGTTTCTTTTTAACCAATGATTTCTCCTTTTTACTCCTACTTTGTCAGATTTAAGTCTCAATAATTCCCATTGACATCAGTTGAGTGTGCTTAACTAAGCATAATAGATTGAAAAATATAGGTAAAATAACTCCTATTAAAAAAAAGAGGATTTATTTAGCCTCACTAATTATCACTAATTCGTTCTGGGATTCGTTATGATTTATTTTGATTTATCAAACAAACCAGAAATCCGATTTTTCTAAAAAATAGGATTTATCAAAACTAAGGGCAACCACAAGGGATTGCCCCTACAAGGTAAATCCGTCTCGATTAAATCCCTTATAAAATGCAATCCTTGTATTTTTCATTACGAGATACAAACACGACTCATCCAACTAAGTTTCGCACATCATCATAAGTCTTCTCCCAGTCGCCTTCAAAACGATAACCTTTGTCATCAATGTAAAGAGCGGCTGCGGGTTTGTAGACAACAATATCGTCATAAGGAATATTGTGCTCGTCTAACCAATTTTTAATGTCTTTGATTCTAAAATGCACCAAATCGCCCCACAATTTAGGATTGATTCGTGCCGAGCCAATCACAATGCGATATCCCTCTTGCTTGAGTTTTGACAACGCTTCCGCCGCGCCGACGATGGGCGAATCATCCCAACGGCTGCGGAGAGTATCATCAAAATCTATGCACAACGTCTTCTGTTTCAAAACTCTCTCCCATTGTCGCTCTGACTGAAACAAAGTTTGCACGAAGGATACTATCCCTTTCCTAGATACTTACCTTTACCCACAAGTGTCCAAAATTAATCATTAATCATTAATCATTAATCATTAATCATTACATAAGCTATATTAAAACAATCACTTAACTAAAAAGTGAGTCATTCATTAACCACTCACACATCAGGTTAAAATTGAATTATTTTCAATAACATACCGACTTGTGGGTAAAGATTAGTTCCTAGATATACTTTGCACCGTTACAAACGGCGCTGAAAGTCATTTCTATTACGCGAGAAATCTTAGGCGACAGCTTCAAAGTTCTCGCGACGTGAGACATAACAAAAAGGCTCAGTTTGTTCAGTATAGTATCCGTTAAAATAAAAATCGCCTCTATTCCATTTCAGGATCATAGAAAAGCACTTGAGTCTGTTCGCAAACATTTCTGAGATTTGTTGTACTCGATGATCAAGTTTTAAGTCTGACAAGTGTTTTCAGTGAAATCTCTGTGAAACTCTGTGTAGCTCCGTGTCTCAGTGTTGAGAATTTGAAAACGGATAGAATTTAGGCCAAAACTCATAACAAATCACCCCGCCGAAACAGCACATACCCAAAGATCGCACAAACACTGCCAAGTGCCAACGGATAAGCAAAAGTCCAAACCAAATACCCCGTTTGACCAAACAAATCCAAAATCACATAAGCCGTTGGCCCTAAAAGGATTAATTGGGGATCAAATAACAGCATGGCACCGGTGCGAAAGGTTTGTAAGGGGTTTGCTAACGCAACCAATACCAACGGCTCTGGTGAAAATTGCTCACGCACCATGAGGCCTAACAAAATTAAGTCAAGAAACAGCAGCAAAAATAACCAAACAAAAAAAGCCGTGCCCTGCGCCACATCGACAGAGCGTGCAATACTAGAAATGAGCATCCCCATACCAAGAAAACACCACGCTAAGGCAACCAGTAAGCCGGTATATAAGGCAAATAAATCCCAAGGTACGGCCGCCTTGCGCCACAACGCCCAACCCACCGCTGCTGCCATCGCCAAAAACACCGGCAAGAAAATCACGATAAATCGTCCCACAAGTTTGCCCCAATACCAAGCAAACAAAGAAACGGGCAAAGAAAGCAGATACTCAAAAACACCCGCCTCTCTATCACCCGCGACAGAACGCACAGTGCTGATTAACACAAAAACGGGCAAGATAGCCATACACAATTGAATGTAAACAACAAGCAAACGAGATAAACCGGTAAATCCCATGATACGAGAATCCGTCAGCCCAAATAGAAATAATAAAACAACAATACCACCAAACACGGTGCTATAAAGTAAAAACCAGCGTGCGCGTAAAGACTCAGAAATATCCAACAAAGCCGTTAACCACAAATGTTTCATCATAAAATCCGTTCACCTTATTTTAGAGTTTGTAATAGTTTATAGTAGTCGTTTGTAGTAGTCGCTTGTAGTAGTCGCTTGTAGTAGTCGCTTGTAGTAGTCGCTTTAGCGACTAAAATTTGAACTCCATCTAAATACCGAACAAAAAAATTTAAGCCTAGCCTTACAAACGACAAAGATTGGATAAACCCAAGAATAAATCCCTGCTTATATTCAATCCTTGTAATTATTGGGATACCTAAAGACCATTCTTATTGTATGGCTATTGGCACCGATTTGAGGGCCATAAACCCGTTTAGAAATCCTCTATTAGCCCCAAAGGGGCGTATTAATTAAAGCCAGGGGCAACGCCCCTGGAAAACTTAGCCCCTGGAATGCTAAGGCTTGTGATGTTTATGTTTTTTTGCAAGTAGCACAGCTTTGGCAGCTTCAAAATCCATACTGCCTTCCACCTGCTCTGCCACCGCACCTAATCCAAAATCCATCGGTGTGATTTGCCCCGACACATAGTAGGCTTTGCGAGCGTCCAACCAACGTCCGTTGCGATAATCTGTTACCCAGATTTTGGTTGTCTCGTCTTCACCCCAAGCCTGTTTTTTGAGCCAATGTACCGCACAGCCCATGTCATCAAACAAATAGGCCTTCTTTTTCGGGCCGCCACGTACTTGAGCGGCAAAGTGTTTGTCGCTGATAACCATTCGACACCGTTCACAATTATCACGATCCAATGTGATTTCTACTGGAGCGGTAATATCACCATTACAGCCCGTGAGCAGAGTTAGAACAGTTAAGAAATAAAGAAGATGCTTCATATTGTCTCGTTGTTTCATGTTTTTTTCACGCTTGTTTTGGGAGTGTATATATGATTGTACAAAGCTGAAGCTTTGTACTCCTTGCCATGACGGAGCTTTGGACTGCATGACGGCCTATTTCCTTAATTTAATGTACGTTCATCTAAGACGACTTTGCCCATGTCTAATTCTAGCACCCTATTAACTAAAGCGGCTAATTCATCTAAACGATGACTGGAAATAAGGCTAATTGCATGTTCTTGTTTTTCTTGGAGTAATTCTAAAAATATCCGCCTAGCCTCAGGATCGAGATTGGCCGCCGGTTCGTCCATGACTAGGATATCAGTGTCGCGCCCTAAGGCGATACCAATCAGCAGCTTTTGTTTTTGTCCTCCAGAGAGTTTGACAAAGGGCCGATGTAAAAGCGTTTGGATGTCTAGGCCTAATCGTCGGGTGATGTCTACTATGCGCTTTGACTCAGTGCCACACACGCCAGCAGCAAATCGTATCAGTTGGTTCACATGCATTTTGAGCGGTGGCGGCAATTGTGGCACAAAACCAATTCGTGCTAGCACGGCTTGCCGATGTTTGCGTGGATTTAAGCCACCAAGAGTAATTTTGCCTTCGCAGCGATATTCACCTAACAGACAGCGCATCAATGTCGTTTTGCCGGCACCGTTGGAACCGACTAAGGCAATATGTTCTCCCTGCTGAATTTGGAGATTGATGTTATCTAAAACTTGCACACGTTTGAATCGCTTGGATACTTGTTCAAGAATAATCATTTGTTTGTAGTATTTGTTTGTAGTATTTGTTTGTAGTAGTCGCTTTAGCGACTTAATCTACAAGTTATAAGTTTGTAGTAGTCGCTTGTAGTAGTCGCTTTAGCGACTTAATCTATAAATAAGTTATAAGTTTGTAGTAGTCGCTTTAGCGACTCACAAGTCGCTCGTTATGAGTCTCAAAAAGACTTTTGTTTACCCACTTATGCACATTCAACCCCTTTGAGGTTGGTGTGTGCCCTTTACCTTTTCCACAGGTTTTCCTTAAGGCTATTATCTCGCGTAGCAATAAGATTCCTCACATCCATTCGGAATGACAAAAGTGCAAATTATGCCCACGCTGAGTATATTGAAAACTACCCGGAAAATCGCTAATCTACAAAGATCCACTTTGGAATAATAACTGTCAAAACATGACGATTATGTTTTAGCTGAAACCTGATTTCAGCGGTATTTTCTGATTCTGTTCTAATCCAATTTCCTTTGGTTACCGGAACAAAAAAGCATTCTTTTTCAAAATGCTTATCAACGTGATTAAGCTGATGCCATTTTACTATAGGCTTTAAAATATCATGAACATAGGCAACCCAATATTCAGTTTTATTTGTATAATCACCATAAAACTTAAGCCGAATCCGTTGCCCGGCAAAACAAATTTGAGTTAACCATTCAAAACAACAGTCAACGTTTCTGTTTTCAGGTAACGTGACTTCCTGCCATTCTATACCATCTGTACTACGGTAAAGTGAAGGATATGTCCCTTCGATTTGCCATTGCGAGTTCAGCCATAACGCATTATCCGAGCCTTTGACAAGCAAGGTTGGTTCACCTTCGATAAATCGGCCATATTCCCATTTTCCATGATAATCAACCGTGACTGGAATAAAGGTATTGGAACCACATAAATACTCAGAAATACCCAACAAAAGCAATAACTTGTTATTATCCAGATTGAAGAAATGGTTGCTGAAGATTTCTATTTTATCCCCATTCTCCCCACATCCCCAATCACCTCCTTTCATTTTATCAGTGATTTTTTTGAGAATCGTATTTGGAAGACGATAGACTCGTCTATCGAAATTCCCTTTCTGAGGCATCTCAACCTGAACAACAGTCTCATCCCCAACATTAACACCGGGCACCATTGCTTTGCCAGTTTCAGACGAATAACCGGATTTGTCATGCCGTTCACCGGAAAAAGATTGGACTGGTAATCCTAAACATAACAAACTTAACGAAATAATCATTATTTTTGTAGACATGGTATTATCTCCATCAAGTTTGTAGTAGTCGCTTGTAGTAGTCGCTGTTTGTAGTAGTCGCTTTAGCGACTTAATGTTTGTAGTAGTCGCTTGTAGTAGTCGCTTTAGCGACTTAATGTTTGTAGTAGTCGCTTTAGCGACTTAATTTAAACAGTTGAGTTTTTTATTAAGCTAGAACTAACGCACTCAGGCAACTAACCAATTGATTTTAGTTAAATAACTAAACATCTCGGCCTTTTAGAGGTAACTAACTGAATACTTGCCGAAATTTGTGCAATGCGTAAGTCCTATAAGCCAAAGGCAAGTTAATTGTTAATGCGAATTAAGGGTTAAATTGAATCTTATAAATTCTTGTAAGTGGAAAACGCGCTTTGACGCGCTTTGACGCAAGAAATATTTTAAAGTTATCTAAACTACCTGATTTAGGGGCCATAAAATGCTTTGAAAGGTTTCAAATTAAATTATGGCCCCCAATTGCACCTCATTAGCCAGACTTTTTGTAGGTGTTTTACGACAACGAGTCCTTATAGCGCCTCGATTGAATGCGAATTAAGGCTTAAATTAAATATGACGAAATCAATGACTAATAAAAACCTCTTCAAAATAAGATAAGTGATTCTATAAATCTTTGTTCATTCGGCATTTTTCATTTTTCAGTCTTAATTATTTTCTTGAAAATCCGGGAATGAAGCGTATCCGTTGTACTAGATATTATGGCGATTTTCACAGTAAACGACTGATTCTGTCGAATTCTGCTGACAGAAAAGCACTGAAGGTGCGAAATTAAAATCCGTTATTATATACAATCCTTGTAGTTACTTGGTTTAGGGGCCATAAAAGGTTTTGAAAGGTTTCAAATTAAATTATGGCCCCCAATTGCGCCTCATTAGCCAGACTTTTTGTAGGTGTTTTACGACAACGAGTCCTTATAGCGCCTCAATTGAATGCGAATTAAGGCTTAAATTAAATATGACGAAATCAATGACTAATAAAAACCTCTTCAAAATAAGATAAGTGATTCTATAAATCTTTGTTCATTCGGCATTTTTCATTTTTCAGTCTTAATTATTTTCTTGAAAATCCGGGAATGAAGCGTATCCGTTGTACTAGATATTATGGCGATTTTCACAGTAAACGACTGATTCTGTCGAATTCTGCTGACAGAAAAGCACTGAAGGTGCGAAATTAAAATCCGTTATTATATACAATCCTTGTAGTTACTTGGTTTAGGGGCCATAAAAGGTTTTGAAAGGTTTCAAATTAAATTATGGCCCCCAATTGCGCCTCATTAGCCAGACTTTTTGTAGGTGTTTTACGACAACGAGTCCTTATAGCGCCTCAATTGAATGCGAATTAAGGCTTAAATTAAATATGACGAAATCAATGACTAATAAAAACCTCTTCAAAATAAGATAAGTGATTCTATAAATCTTTGTTCATTCGGCATTTTTCATTTTTCATTCTTAATTATTTTTTCATGAGGCCAATCGACTTAACCCTTTGATTTCAAAGCGTAATGAACTGGTAGGGCAAACATCGACACACGCAGCGCATAAAGTGCAATCAGTGCCAATATCAACAGTGACATCCCCGGCACGGCCTTTTTTAACACATTCTAAAACATGCGGGACTTCACAAACGGTGCGACAAGCGCCTTCATGTTGGCAATCCGGTAAATGGTAAGTGATTTGCAGCGGCGATAACGCACCCACCATACCATAAGTCAAGCCCATTGGACACACATAGCGACACCAAGCGCGGCGCGAGTAAAAGATTTCAAACAATAATAAAGCCAATACCCAAAGCATCGCCAAATTGAAGCCATAAATCAAAGCACGGCTGACAATGCCGACGGGATTGATACTATTAAATAGGGAGAAACCTGAAATAAACGCGATGAGAGCAAACACGATCCAGAAAACGGGGCGGATTCCCCGATGAAAAGAGGGATCATTCTCTTTACGAACTTTCAGCCATTTTTTTTCCGCCAGTTTTAGGTGGATTTTTTCCGCCATTTCGGCCAGCAAGTGATAGGGACATGCCCAAGAACAAAAGGCTCGCCCACCCAATAGTGCCCAGATTACCAATACAGTCACTGTGCCAATGACAAGATTGATAAATATTATCTGGTAGGCGAGGACAATTTGAAAGGCGGAATAAACATCAGCCATGTGAAACCCTAGCACACGCGAAGCAATCATGGAACCTTCAAACAATTGGATATCTATCCAAAAAGACAGCGTGAATAGGAGATTGATCGTGATGAGGGCCGCCCAGCGGCGATTGCGCCATTTTTTTGGGTAATGCCCCAGTCTCGCATTTTCCAAGTCTTTTCTGAGTTTCGCCTTCTCTTCCTGAGATAGATTTTTAACCAGTTTTTTATATTCCAAGTGGAATTCTTTGGCTTGCTCAGTTTGTTTGGGCTTTTTCGGTTCCTTGCCAAACATCACCGCCAATGCTTCAAGGTTGCCTTTCATGTAGCAACATCCTCCCAAGTTTTTCTCTCATCAATGACAATCACAGTGGGTTCTACCGGACAAATCATTTCACAAACCCCACAGCCAACGCAAGCTTCATGGATAACGGGTTCTTTACGTTTTCCTTCTTTATCAATGGCTTGCAGAGAAATAGCGTTTTCGATGGGACATTGGATCACGCAAAGATCACATAAGGGACGATCATAAGGATGATCTCTGACGAGAATGGGGTTCCAGCGATCAACGTCTTTGTAGCGCAACAATCCTTTAAAATGAGGCCCCCGGGCTTGTCCTTTAAAGCCACGCCCCATACGCGCTAAACAGGCTTCCGGCCTCACCACACGCGCCAATCCCATACGGACTTCTTCCTTTTTAGTAACGCTGTGACTTAACGAGCCGGTTGGACAAGCCAAGATACATTGTACAACATCACATGAAAAATCACAGGCTTGGGCGCGAGCATCAATGTATGGCACACCCACGCCCATAGCATCATTAATATCAGCAAGGCGGATGGCTTCAACTGGGCAGACTTGCACACATTGCCCACATTTGATACAAGAGGTTAAAAACTCATCTTCTGGCACTGCCCCGGGCGGCCGTAGTCGGGACTTTACCCACCCGGCAATGACTGGGAACCAAGTCGCTAACGAGGTACCGACTACCCCAAAAAAGAGCGCCGTCGTCCGTAAAAAACGTCGGCGGGAAGCTTGGTAACGTGGAGAAGATTTTGGTAATTTGGGCATAATTATTATTGCTCACTCAGCAGCAGGAGTCCAAACTTTAGTTTGGCAAGATTGAGTACAGCGAAACGCAGTGGCGGAACGCCTATTGCGCGGATAAGCGAATTAATATAGTACAAGTACAGCGAATTGCGCGGATAAGCGAATTAATATAAGTATAATACAAGTACAGCGAATTGCGCGGATAAGCGAATTAATATAAGTATAATACAAGTACAGCGAAACTTCGTTCTGGAACGCCGCTGTACTATATCCGCGTAATTAGACGTACCAATTCGTTAATCCGCGTAATTAGTTGTACTTAATAATTCGTTTATCCGCGTAATTCGCTGTACTTGTACTAATATCCAATATCCGCGTAATTAGACGTACCAATTCGTTAATCCGCGTAATTCGCTGTACTTAATAATTCGTTTATCCGCGTAATTCGTTGTACTAATGCGTCCTTTAAGTGGACGGAAAAGAGCTAGTCCAAAGCTTCAGCTTTGGACTCCATGGGCCGAATTTTTGGCTTTGAATCTCGTAATATCATAACGGGTTCCGAAAACGGAGCGAGGCGTTCTAAAAAATTTAACAATTCTAATACAGCAGAACCTCTAAAAAACTGGGTTGGCGGAACATCCATCCAAATCTGATCGGCGTAAGCATAACTTTCATAAGGTGTATCTCCTACACCGTCGCCATTACGATCAAAGCCGCTATAATCATCCCAATAGTTGCTTTGCCAAACGTTGCGGTGGGCCGTCCTAGCACCTTGTACAGCAACTTGAGTATGATTACCCTTGAATTGGTTATTTTTAAATACATTGCCTTTCCAATCATTATGAAACAGTATACCAATACTGTTATAGGCAATTTCATTGGCAATGATTCGATTAGTGGTATCGGGTTGATAAGGAGAAAGATCTAAATAAATACCAGTGGCACAATAAACAATCCGATTGTTTTCAATAATGACGTTGCTGGATTCTTTGAAGCCTATGCCCATGCCGGTTGCGCCCTGCGAATGAGAAATTTGATTGCCGCGCACTTGGACATCATCGCTGTACATTAAAAAAATGCCAACGGCGTTTTCGTGGTAAGTATTGTCTTCAACCCGATTGAATTGGCTATACATAAAGTGCAGCGCATAGCGGCCTCGCAGTGAAGTATTGCCTTTTATCACATTCTCTTTGGAATACCACACGACGGTATCACGAGAGTCATTGATTTCGTTGTGGGTAATTTTGTTGCCCATGCTGTACCATAAGCGAATAGCGTCGCCGCGGAGTCCAAGTGAAAACGGTTTGGAACTGATACGGTTGCGCCGCACGATATTATGGTTTGACATCTGCAAATCAATACCAAATAGGCAATTATCAAGAATATTGTCCTTGATAATGTTAAAGTTGCCGCGTACTTGAACACAGGCATCAATGCGATTATGTGATTCGCCTGAATTGGTTAAGTGTAGATTACGCAATTGTGCACCATCCGCCTTCAAATGAATCACGGTTTCTTTACCGCCGCCATCAATGGTGACTTGGTTATTGCCATCAATGGTGATGGGAATCTTTATTGTTATGGGGCCGGCATAAGTGCCGGGAGGCGGGCGTAACGTGTCACCGGGTTTCGCAGCATCTACGAAAGCTTGGAAAGGCGGATAAGAGGCCGCCCAGACGGGCAACGTTAGAACAGTTAGGCTTAATATCAAGAAATATCGCGTCATATTAATGAAAAATGAAAAATGAAAAATGAAAAACAATTCTTTTTGTAAGGCTATTGACACTGATTTGGGGGCCATAAAACCGTTTTCAACATTCAAACTTTGCCGCGGACAATTTATTTAAGTAGGAGAAATCCCTGCTTAAGTAGGTACGCATAAATCCTTTAACATTTTTGCTGACTAGAGTAGTAGTCGCAAAAGCGACTCACAAGTCGCTCGTTATGTTTTGTTTACCCACTTACCAATTCGTTTATCCGCGTAATTCGTTGTACTACATACATCCGCGTAATTCGTTGTACTACATACATCCGCGTAATTCGTTGTATGCGTAATTATATATCCCTGCTTATATTCAATCCTTATAGTTATTTGGTCTCATATTGACCATTATTTTTGTAAGGCTATTGGCACTGATTTGGGGGCCATCAAACCGTTTTCAACATTCAAACTTTGCCGCGGACAACTTACTTAAGTAGGAGAAATCCCTGCTTAAGTAGGTACGCATAAATCCTTTAACATTTTTGCTGACTAGAGTAGTAGTCGCAAAAGCGACTCACAAGTCGCTCGTTATGTTTTGTTTACCCACTTACCAATTCGTTTATCCGCGTAATTCGTTGTACTACATCCGCGTAATTCGTTGTACTACATACATCCGCGTAATTCGTTGTATGCGTAATTATATATCCCTGCTTATATTCAATCCTTGTAGAAAACACTAACGGTATGAATTTTCAGAGATTACCACCTATCAGTTTTCAAATCCTCAACACTTCTCAGTGTTGAAAAATAACGATTTTTACAAACTGATAGGTGCTAATATTTTCAGAGATTATATCAATACTCTTACCATTCAGTTTTATCGCCCGTCAGCTTTTCGTAACGGTTTACGGCGCAACAAACCGGCGAGAGTAAGCAGTATCGACGACAGCACCATCAAGCCAAATCCATAGTTGGGATAGGAATACGTCACAAATCGTCCGCCAGTATTACCGAGGTTGATTAGCCCTTCACCAAGGACAGTAGGCATGAAAGGTTTGATAGTAAAAGGGCCACCTGGATGCAAATTATGACCAAAAAACCACAGCCAGCCGGCATATTCAAGCAGGAAAAACACCGGCAATAAAATAGGTATTATTACCAGCAACCAGTAAAATAGGTTATTCTTCCACAGGAGCCCCACGATAAAAACGAGCATAGTAGCAATCAATACGCCTATCACTACATAAGTTGCCGTCACTAAGAGAGCTACCCCACGTTCAGTATTAGCTTTGGCAGATTCTCCCATGGAATAATACTTGTACAAGGCATTTCGGAGAACCGCCTGCATGGCCTGAAAGCCGCTCCACTCTTGGAACTCGTCCGGCTCCATGTCCATACCACACTGCAAAGTGTGTTGGTATCCTTCCGACATTAAGCTAACACCTCCTTGGGTATGTTGCTCTGGTGTTGAGGTAACACTGCCTTGGGTGAAGAGTGTCATATAGGCCCATACCAGGATAATTCCAAAACCGACTGAGAGCGCGCTTGCCTGCAATTTTGGCCCAGATACCATAAAGGCGACTAATAGCGTTATCAGGAAAGCAAAGAGAAATTGTGACAGGCCGCGTTCAATCGGGCCACCGGTGGCAATCGGATACATCCCCACAAAGTGGTTGAGAACATCCATTTCCAGTACATGAAACATGACTTTATCGCAAAATTCACCCTCCTCAACTTGACGGCCGTTGAATACACCATTGACGTGGAAGTTAATGGGTACTCCCTTTGGATAAGCCGGCGCATCAAGTTTCACCCACCAGATAGGTGAAAAATAGATAACAATCAGTAAAAGTATAGCTGCTGCTGTCAACAGACGGAATATTATGGCTTTTCCCATGTTTAAATTATCTCCATTCTACGTTGAACGTATTTGATTTCAAAGAGACAAGCGGACTTCCCTTCGCGCCTACATTCTTTATGAATAACAAGCGGAAATTTCCCACCATATTCACTGGCTATTTCGCGCAACAGGCCTTCTTGTAAAACACAATTGTAGGGCGCAGTATATTTTAAGGTAATGGCTCTTTCGGTTTCTTTTATAACTTTAAACTCCCCCTTCACCGGTTGACAGAATTGTTCGTGGGCTTTCTGAATGGCGTGGATAGCCTCTTTGACAGAGGTAAGATTCATTTTAGAAAGAGAAGTCTCAATGACAGTTCTTCCAACGGTTTTACCTAGTTTAAGCAATATTATCTTGTCATTGAACTTTTCTTCCAAATAATTGGTCATATCAACATATAAATTAAGAGGATAGAATTTTTCATTTGATACCGATTTTATTTGGTCATATTCAGGATAGTCTTTGAAAATAAGACTTGGCTCTGAGAGAGAATTGACAACCGCGTTAATGGCCGCCCCCATAATAAGATGGTTCATACTATCAGCCTCACCCTTTCCCTCTCCCTAAAGGGAGTAATCCTAATATTTTATACAATTAAGGTTGTTGGATGGAATTTAACTTATCAACTCGTTACAACAATTATTGCGCTTGCTCTCTAAGCTTATAAGCGCTAGCCATAAGCTTTGTTATTGAAATGTAGAGGGCCGATTAGCGTCACGTAATCGGCCCTTAATGATTTTCTGTTCCAAGTTTTCAGATGCCGCTTCTTGCAATGGCGCTTTTTTCTGTTCCAAGGATTCCAGCCATTCGGCAATAGCCTCTATCTCTGGCTCAGTCACCCCGTACATAATGCCTTTCATGGTTGCACTATAACCGTTGTTACGCTTACCACTCTTGATGTCTTTCATCTGAGCGATGATATATTGCTTGTTCTGTCCGGCAAGCTTGGGATACATTGGCAGAATAGGCGTTTTGGCATCGTTGCCGTGACAGGTGTAGCAGGTGTATTTATAGTATAGCGCAACCCCATCAGCCATGGCGGCAACGCTACCGCCTAAACTCATAACGGCTACAGAAATACCAGCAACGGCTGTTCTCAGTTTTTTACCCATGTTTGGTTTCCTCATTTTTGTTGGAGTCCAAGATTTATCTTGGACGTCAAGGTTGGAGTCCAAGATTTTTGGAGTCCAAGATTTATCTTGGATGTCCAAGATTAATCAGCCAAATCAGGTTCCCAACTTGGGGGAGCCACGAGTTCTTTGGGCGGTTTGAGACGGGAAGCGTAGTCGATAACCGCTTTCATGTCTTTCTCCGTAAAGCCCTGAATTTGCTTCACCATGTCGGGATTGGCGTTGCGTCGCTTGCCGTCACGAATCCATTCAAATTGACGCAGCATATATTCATAATGCTGGCCTTGAATGCGCGGGTAGAAATTTTTCGCGCTGCCTTGGCCTTGTTCACAATGGCATTTGACACAGTTTTCTTTATACAACTTTTCGCCATGTTCCAAGTCATCCCCTGGCCCCTTGCCATTGTTGGGATTCATGAGCCGTTTTTCGGCAATATAGCCAGTCACATCGCTCACGATCTGAGGACCACCGGGTGACGCGAAGGGATACATGGTCGGGTTGTCGCGGTTTAGGGCCCGAATATCAGCCAATTGTTTGATGAGTACCGTGCGATGTTGCCCCGCCAATTGAGGGAAAGTGCCATCTACTCTTCCCCAACCACTATCCAAGTGACAGGCGGCACAGACTTCATAGACCTCTATGCCGTTTTCTAAGTCTGGCTCCAATTCCAGAGCGAGGCGTGTCTCTTCAGCCATATTCCAACCCGCTGGTTTTACTAAGTTGTCAACGTCGCAAGTTTGCTTAGGTTTAGTAGGTTGGGAGGCCCACCACAGCACAATGCCTAAAAAACCTATCAAGACGGCGGCTAAAGAAATACCGGCGACGGCTATCAATTTCTTTTTACCCATGTTTCATTTTGGTTGGAGTCCAAGATTTATCTTGGACGTCAAGGTAGGAGTCCAAGATTTATCTTGGACATCACAATTGAAGAAAAAATCATTTACTGCCAAACTAAAGTTTGGACTCCGGTTTGGACGACTACCAAACTAAAGTTTGGACGAGTAGTTGCAATTGAGGCGATAAATCGCCTACTACAAACATGAGGGTGTCTTACTTAAATGATTAATCAGCCAAATCAGGTTTCCAACCTGGGGGAGCCACAAGTTCTTTGGGCGGTTTGATACGGGAAGCGTGGTCGATAACTGCTTTCATGTCTCTGTCCGTAAAGCCCTGAATCTGCTTCACCATGTCGGGATTGGCGTTGCGTCGCTTGCCGTCACGAATCCATTCAAATTGACGCAGCATGTATTTGTAATGCTGGCCTTGAATGCGCGGGTAGAAATTTTTCGCGCTGCCTTGGCCTTGTTCACAGTGGCATTTGACACAGTTTTCTTTGTACAACTGCTCGCCATGTTCCAAGTCATCCCCTGGCCCCTTGCCATTGTTGGGATTCATGAACAGTTTTTCGGCAATATAACCGGTGACATCGCTCAAGGACTGAGGCCCCCCTATCGCTCTGGGTAATGCGAAGGGATACATGGTCGGGTTGTCGCGGTTTAGGGCCCGAATATCAGCCAATTGTTTGATGAGTACCGTGCGATGTTGCCCGGCCAATTGAGGGAAAGTGCCATCTTCTCTTCCCCAACCCTCATCCAAGTGACAAGCGGCACAGACTTCATAGACATCTAGGCCGTTTTCTAAGTCTGGCTCCAATTCCAGAGCGAGGCGTGTCTCTGGAGCCATCTTCCAATCCTCTGGTTTGACTAAGTTGTCAGCGTCGCAAGTTTGCACGTCACCATTGCCATTTTCGCTAACCACAGGTTGCTTTTCTACGGGGGAGACGAGCCACTGTGCAATGGCCGCCATCTCTTCGTCATTCACCAGAGGCATAACCGCTTTCATGACCACCGTTTGACCATTGTTACGCGCACCACTCTTGATGTCTTTCATCTGAGCGAGTGTGTACGCCGGGTTGAGTCCTGCCAGCTTGGGGTAGGTTGGCTGAAGAGGCGTGTTGGCATCTTTGCCGTGACAGGCGACACAAGTTTTGCTCTTGTAGAGTTCGGCCCCTTTGGCCGCCAGCGTGGCATCACCTGCCGTACCTTCCTCTAAAGGCAATCCGGCCAACCATTGTGCAATGGCCGTCATCTCGTCGTCACTGACTATCTGTATGACGCTTTTCATGGCAACACTTAAACCATTGTGACGCGCACCGCTCTTGATGTCGGCCATTTGAGCCAGAGCATAGTCTTGGTTTTGTCCCGCCAGTTTGGGATAGTTTGGCATAATAGGCATTTTGCCATCGGCACCGTGACAGGCAATACAGCCTTTGCTTGTGTAGAGCTTTGCCCCAAGTGGTTCCACAGGTGGCGGTTCTACCTTTGGCGCTTCTACCGTTGGCGGTTCTACCGTTGGCGCTTCTACCGTTGGCGTTTCTACCTTTGGCGGTTCTACCTTTGGCGCCTTTATGGAAAATACCAGCCATTCTGCAATGGCCGCCATCTCTTCGTCATTCACCAGAGGCATAACCCCTTTCATGCCCGCCGTTTGACCATTGTTACGCGCACCGCTCTTGATGTCTTTCATCTGAGCGAGTGTGTACGCCGGGTTGAGTCCTGCCAGCTTGGGGTAGGTTGGCTGAAGAGGCGTGTTGGCATCTTTGCCGTGACAGGCGACACAAGTTTTGCTCTTGTAGAGTTCGGCCCCTTTGGCCGCCAGCGTGGCATCACCTGCCGTACCTTCCTCTAAAGGCAATCCGGCCAACCATTGTGCAATGGCCGTCATCTCGTCGTCACTGACTATCTGTATGACGCTTTTCATGGCAACACTTAAACCATTGTGACGCGCACCGCTCTTGATGTCGGCCATTTGAGCCAGAGCATAGTCTTGGTTTTGTCCCGCCAGTTTGGGATAGTTTGGCATAATAGGCATTTTGCCATCGGCACCGTGACAGGCAATACAGCCTTTGCTTGTGTAGAGCTTTGCCCCATCAACTTTTGGGGGTTGCACGACGATAACTTTGGCTTCGGGCCCTTTTAAGGAAGCCACCCATTCAGCAATGGCCGCCATCTCTTCGTCAGTCACGCCATGCATGATTCCTTTCATAGCCGCACTGTTGCCATTGTCACGCGCTCCGCTCTTAATGTCTTTCATCTGAGCGATAATGTACTCTTTGTTTTGCGCCGCGATCTTGGGGAACATATCTGGCCGTAGCGGTGTTTTGGCATCGGCACCGTGGCAACCGAGACAGTTTGTCTTACTACTCTTATAGAGGGCTTCCCCTTTAGCGATCAAGGTAGCATCACCCGCTGTACCTTCGCCACCGGGTAAGGAGGCTAACCACTGTGCAATGGCCGCCATCTCAGTGTCACTCACCGAGGCTACAACCCCTTTCATGGCCGCCGTCTGACCATTATCACGCCCACCGCTCTTGATGTCTTTCATCTGAGCGAAAATATACGCATGGCCTTGTCCGGCAAGATTGGGATAGCTTGACATCAGAGGCGTTTTGCCATCGGTACCGTGACAGGCCACACAGCCTTTGCTCTGATAGAGTGCAGCCCCATCCGTCGTCGTGCGAGGTGAAACGACAATGGGTTTAACCTTCACAGGTTTATCTGGGAATAACACGGTAACTATCTCACTGGCATCGGGCCCTTTTAAGGAAGCCACCCATTCAGCAATGGCCGCCATCTCTTCGTTAGTCACGCCCTGCATAATTCCTTTCATGGCCGCACTGTTGCCATTGTCACGCGCTCCGCTCTTAATGTCTTTCATCTGAGCGATAATGTACTCTTTGTTTTGCGCCGCGAGTTTGGGGAAATGATCTGGCCGTAGCGGTGTTTTGGCATCGGCACCGTGGCAGCCGAGACAGTTTGTCTTACTACTCTTATAGAGGGCTTCCCCTTTAGCGGCCAGCGTGGCGTTACCCGGTGTACCTTCGCCGCCGGGTAAGGAGGCTAACCACTGTGCAATGGCCGCCATCTCAGTGTCACTCACCAAGTCCAAAGTGCCTGTCATGGCTACCATCTGACCATTCTTACGTACACCACTCTTGACGTCTTTCATCTGAGCGAAAGTATAGCCATGGCCTTGTCCGGCAATATTGGGATAGCTTGACATCAGAGGCGTTTTGCCATCGGCACCGTGACAGGCCACACAGCCTTTGCTCTGATAGAGTGCTGCTCCATCAAGTCCAGTCGTTACTATGGGTTCTACCATAGGGGGTGTCGTAACGGGTTTTCCAACCGCTGGGGGTGTCGGCATTACGAGTCCAACCACTTCTTTAGCCTTTGGCTGTTGCTCAAGAGCCGTTTTTGCCTGTGAGCCAATCTTGGCTGCTTTATCCTGAGACTGTTGCCACTTTTTGGCCTCCGAAACCGCAGTTTGCCAATCCCCTTTGTCAGCGGCGGCTTTAGTGTTATTCTCGGCATCTTTGGCAGTGTTCAACTCGTTAAGCGCGTCTTCCACTAGGGCGGCAACCTCTGGGAACTCATAATAATTACGGCTTAAAATGGCTCCCATCCCTTTGTGAAGGGTGGCGAGTTGGGTCTGATTTTTCTCAGCCAGTTGGTTGTAGTCGGCTTCAGTCACCTGTGCTTCGGTTTCTTGTTCAGCCATCTGTTTGGGTTCTGGCTTAGGCGGGCAGACTGCCCCATGTTGCTCAAGATAGGTTTTGGCACGCAAACCAATATCAGCAGCCTTCACTTGATATTGCCACCATTGATTGGCCCATAAAGTCGCATTCTGCCAATCCTCTTTTGCAGCGGCAGCTTCGGCTTTCGCCTTGGTTTTTAAAGCAAAATTCAACTGGTCAGTGGCATCTACCACCAAATCGACAACAGGTGGGAAGTCCTTAAAATTATTACAACGCTTGGTAATAAAGGCCACTACTTGGTCAATAACGGCCTGTGTCGCCACATTTTCCTTCACCAGTTTGTCATAGTCGGCTTTGGTGTAAGTCGTCTCTACCACTACCCGCTTTATCGGCTTGAGTACTTTGGCATTGATAGCGACAGCGTAATGAGGTTCACCCAACGGTAGCGGCATGTCATATAACAATCTCATCTTGTCACCGCTGATATCGATGAGTTGATGGTTTTGTGGGTGTAGCGGCCCAACCGGGTTAAAGCGATCAATCGCCAATTTGTTCAAGGCCACCAAATATTTGCCTTCCGGCTTAACTGTGTCACCGTGCGTGGTCATCAAATGACCCACATTATAGTGAATGGCAATTTTATCCAACACTTTGCCGCGGCAAAAATCCCATTTAGCAATCATGGAATCGACATACAACGAGGTATAGGCAATACAGTCCTTTGAATCAAACTGTGTATGCAAAGGCCCAAGACCGACTTGGACTTGAATATGGAGTGCGGCCTTGATTGGAATAATAGGTATCCCGTAAGGATCGGTGCCCTCAAAGTTCTTGTCAGCAATGGCCTTTTGGATCTTGGCAAAGTCGTACACGGACATGTGGGTGTCGAGCTTACCATTGACAATAATGTATTTGCCATTCGGTGTCACATCCACTCCATGCGGACTTTTCGGCTCTGGGATGAGATACAAAATCCCTTCTTTGACGGCCGTGTCAATGGTGATGACATCGTGGCCGTTAATTTTGGTGGCTTTGCCTGCCTTCACGAGTTCCGCAGCCTTGCGCCAATCGACCACATGCATAAAGTCGGTATCTTTAGCCGAACAACCTGCCTCAAATGGCGGTTTCCCCTGCATAATCCCGCCCACGTAGCGTTCTGAGCAGAACGAGTTAGTAAAAGACCATCCACTACTGGGGCCTTTACCGAAGTCAGACAAGTCTTGACTATAGGGCGGCGCCATCACCGTAAACGATTGATCGGGAATGATGCGGCCTTTTTTCCGATCAAAACGCCAATAAGTCATGCCACCCCGATAACGCTCATTGAATTGCTCAAGGGGCACATACTCATTTTCAAACGGTGCAGGATATTGCGCCGCCTCAATGACATACTCGGTGTTTTCGGTGACAAACGCGCCGCCGTGTGACGACTTAAACACCGGATTAACGACAATCTGCTTAGTTTCAAAATCACGCAGATCAATCACCGCAATCCGAGGATTGGCTTTGTCGTTGATAAACAAATACTTACCGTCATACTCCCCGTTGGTTTCGGAGAGGGCCGGATGGTGAGTATCGCCGTAGGTAATATCCTTACCTTGGATACGGCCTTGAGCGAGTACCGCCTTGGACTGCTCATCAAAGCCGTAGCCCTGCCACGGTTCTGGGGTAAAAACGCCAATGTATTTGAGGAGACGCATTGACGGGATGCCATAAACTATGATATGGCCGCTTTGTCCACCGGAACTGAAGACAATGTACTCGTCTCGTCCGCCGGTGGGCACATAAGTTTCAGCGGCCGCCAAGACATCTTTCTCGGTCAGCCCCCGTCGTTTTATTACATCTTCTAAGCTTTCAGTCGCCCAAGTATTGGCCGCTGTTATTAAGGCCATTACTCCGGATGCCGACATAAAAGCTATTTTTCGCCAACTAAATAGCTTCATTAAGTCCTCCTGATTTAGAAATTAAGAAAAAACGATGTCCAAAATTTAGCTTCATAAGTCCTGCTATCTAAAATGTGATCATAGAAATCACGGCTTAGTTCACGATTCATCCAAGCTGGTTGCCACCTTCCATGCGGAAGGTGACAGAGCCGTCTTGTCCCCGTGCGTCAATTCCCGGTTAGCCC
>Ga0190315_1000417_pt1 | contig 22184 bp, 22 predicted proteins | sample 48701101_MG_FD_161673 | JGI IMG/M metagenome (GOLD analysis project Ga0190315, IMG submission 161673) | Hydrothermal vent sediment bacterial communities from Southern Trench, Guaymas Basin, Mexico - 4870-11-0-1_MG | ecosystem: Environmental > Aquatic > Marine > Hydrothermal vents > Sediment ...
CAGATTCTAACATCCCCCATAACAAATCTTGCACTGTGCGAGGTTTACGTTCTTTCCAATCATTGAGATGCTTGTCAAGCATGTTTTTATCAATAGGATCAAATGAAAGTAGATACTCATGAGCTTCATCGAATATCTTCTTATAACTGGTTGTTTCGTTTATTACCATACCTACTACACGACTTTCGGATAACTTAACAATATCCTCTGGTATCAACCCGTCCAAAAACCCCGCTGATCACACGACCAGCCAGACATCGCATACTCCACAAAAGCTTCATAGTTTCTATGAGTGCGATTGTCAACATCGTGGTGGCATGACAGTCCCGGCTCATGCTGAAAACGTTATATACAATATATCTGTATTGGGTTATATATGACTCCTTCCGTTCTCGTAAACCCGCAGCGGTCGAAGATAACAATCATGCAGGTCACAGCCAACCAGACCGCGCCCCTCTTCTGCGGCACACTCACGCTCACAAAGACCAGTTCCGGGATGCGCCCGCAGAAGTTCATGTCTGAAAACCGCTTCAAAAAGCCATCCGAGGCGATCGGGATGTTGAGAAGCGCGGGGCAGATCCTGATCGCAGATGGAGGCGATCCGAAGGCGACTCAGGAGTTTCTGGATATGCTGCATGGGTATCAGCTCTCTTACACACCTGTCCGGGTCTGCCGGTACTGCCTGCTTGAGGATATGTTCACCCTGATCGACAAGCGATCGGTCAAGTTCAAGGGCGGGCTGTTGTGCCAGCGATGCGCTCTCGAAGAACTGAAAAGCGAGCTTAGACACCTGAAACTCAGGGGACTCGGCGCAGAGCGAATTGAGGAGTTGCTTTTAAGGACTAGAGACCTTGACCGCATCCTCGGTATGCTCGATCTCGACCGCCTCGATAGCAAGCTCACGCTGTACCGAACAATCGATGTCGCAGAGCCGCTGGACGCGAAACGCAGAACGGTGCGAGATCTCCCGCTGCCGGAGCGATTCAAAAACCTGCTTGCGGAAAAGATCGATGAACTGCTCCCTGTCCAGTCGCTCGCAATCGAGAACGGTCTTTTGAGGGGAGCGAGCCAGTTGATCGTATCAGAGACTGCTACCGGAAAGACGCTCATCGGGGAGCTTGCCGGTGTAAAAAATCTGCTGGAAGGTCGGGGGAACGTTATTTTCGTTGTTCCGCTGGTTGCGCTTGCGAATCAGAAAGAATCAGACTTTGCGAAACGCTACAGTCCGCTCGGGATCGTGACGGTTCCGCAGGTTGGGGTGAGCAGGATACGGCGGGACAGGGGGCAGAAGCATGGGCAGAATCAGAAAAAGCCGACGAGATCGACAACGATCTGGGCGGGGACGTACGAGGGCGTGGACTACCTGTTACGGTCGGGAAAAGCGGAGCGGCTCGGGAAGATCGGAACTGTCGTGATCGACGAGGTGCACACGCTTGCGGACGAGGAGCGGGGGCACCGCATGGACGGTCTGATCGCCAGATTGAAGCATATCGCGCCAGCTGCCCAGTTCATCTACCTCTCGGCGACAGTCGGTGATCCTGTTGCACTTTCGGAGACGCTCAACGCAGGACTGGTCAGATACGAGGCGCGGCCCGTTCCGATCGAGTTGCATCTGATCTTCGCAGGAGAACATGACAAGATCCGGCTCATCGACAGGCTGGCATCGCAGGAATGGGGTGTGCGATCCTCGAAAGGGTACCGAGGGCAGACGATCGTCTTCACGAACTCACGCCAGAGGTGCCACAAAATTGCGAAAGCGCTCCGGATCGGTGCCGCTGCATACCATGCGGGCTTGTCGCGCGATGAGCGCAGGCGGATATCGCAGGCATTCGCAGACGGAAAGCTTGCTGTTGTCGTGACGACGGCTGCGCTTGCTGCGGGCGTCGATTTCCCTGCGTCGCAGGTGCTCTTCGAATCGCTTGCGATGGGCATCGACTGGCTGACGGTTCACGAGTTTCACCAGATGCTCGGGCGAGCCGGCAGACCCGACTACCACGATCTCGGGAAGGTTGCGCTGCTCGTTGAACCCGACCGGAAGTACCACGCAGGAAAGGAGACAGAGGACGAAATCGCATTCAAGCTGCTCAATCACGAGATCGAGCCAGTTGACGCCGCCTACGAGGAGCCTGAGCAGATTGAGGAACTGCTCGCGTCGTCTGCGCTTGCATCGGACAAAGAGGAGTTGCGCCAGCTGAACGATCTTCTGATCGGAGGCGGGGATTTCGAGTACCTCTTCCGGAGACTGGTCAAGTACGGGCTCCTCACGCCAGCACCATCTGTCAGACCAACCGAATTTGGCAAAATCGTTGCGACACACTTCCTGAGTGTCGAACAGGCGTTTCTGATTCGAGATGCGGTCAAAAATGGCGTTGATCCGATTGATATTGCGGTCTCGCTCGAAACGCTTGATTCGGTCTATTTCAAGAACGCTCCGAGGATCTCCGCCGCCCTGAAGATGAATGTCCCGTCGAGGGTCTTCCAGGGCGCAGCGTACGACCTCGTATTCTCCGGAGAATCGATCGCTCTCCTCGACGGAGACATCCGCGAGGAGACCCTATCGTTTATGACCGAGTTTATGGCGTGCCCGTGCAAGGATGCGCCGTACTGCGGCTGTCCCGAGAGACTCTTTGCAAAGAAGCTGATCGAACTGCGTCGCGAGGGGCTTGATCCGGGGGGAATCGTGCGAGAGATCGGCGATTACGGAGTTTACGCCTATCCCGGTGACGTTCTTGAGTATCTCGACCACGTTGTGCGAAATCTTGAGGCGATCGGGATGATTGCGCGGGTGTTTGGGAATAAGGCGATTGCGATTGCGGCAGAAGAGGTCGGGAGGGAGGTTGTGGGGTGAGTGTGGTGAATGGCGGGGATGGTTTTTGGTGCACTTTCTGGCAATAAAATAACCGCAGAGGGATGCAGAGGTACGCAGAGTTTTTTTCCATCCTCTCCGCGTTCCTCCGCGCTCTCTGCGGTTAAATTCCCTGTTTGACGCCTCCGACGTGTTCCGGGTCAAGCACCATCATCCAATCATCCGATCGCCCAGTCTCACAGCGCGATCGCACCGATCGCTGCCCGCATGACCATCAGCGCGTCCAGCGAGTTCGTAACGCCGTCGCCATTCACGTCAGCAGCATCGTTGTGATCCCCGGACGCTATTATGCCAAGCACGATCACCGCGTCAACTGGCGTGATCTGATCGTCGCCGTTGAGGTCGCCCGTTACCGGCGGTTCGGGTTCCGACGACGCCGATTGCGACTTGCACCAGAGAGATGTTCCGTCGGCACCCTTCACCGCGCATACGCGGGTGGGAATCTCGATGGAACCCATGTAGACGCGGCCCCCATAAGGTGTATTTATATACCTATCGACGGACGTTCCGGTTGTTATCAGGAGATCGTCCAGATTATCGTTGTCATTGTCCTGATCGGGCTGGTAGTACAACGACGCGTAACAGTTGGCACGCATCCACACGCCTTTGCCTGTGACACTATCATCCCACAACACGGTGTTGGTATTGTCCTTCTTTACGCATACGCTGGCGGTGGTGTTGCCGGCGCCGGAATCGCAACTCTGCATCACAACCACATCCTCCTTGCCGTCGCCGTCAAGATCGCCGTACGAGGAAGCGCTCATGGATGCATTCGGACCTGATATGCTATCACTCCCGAACATACTCGAGGTGTCACCATCCCTGACCGTTACCGTGGCAGTGGTATCGCCGGTTGTGGAATTATAACTCCATGAATCCACGATCGCCTCATCCTCGCCGTCACCGTCAAGATCACACGGGTAAGCACAGATGGATGCGCCAGCTTCAGTACCGTCGCTATCTCCTGTAACGCTCTGGCTCCAGAACTCGTGCCAGTCGGAGCCTCGCACGGCACATATTGTGCAGTTATATTTGCCTGCGGTTGAATTGTAACTTGTTGATTGCACGATCAGGTCGTTGCCGTCGGAATCAAGATCAGCCGGAAAAGCAGTCAGAGACACATGTTCGCCTGTAATGCTCTGGTTCCGAAACTCATGCCCGTCAGTGCTCTGCAGGAAGTGCAGTGTGGCGGTAGTGTATTTGTATGTGTCAAAATCATAAATCTCAGACCATACGACCAGATCCTCCCCATCATCACTACCACTCAGATCGCCGCATGGGCCGACATAGATCGTAGTACCCTCAAGACTCACGTTCCAGCTCTCGTCACCGGTAGATCCATGCAGGACATGCACGACGCTGGTTGTGCCAAAACTGCACGACGCGACCACATCATCTTTACCATCATTGCCGCAGATATCGCCGCATGGGTCGACATGGCTCATAGTACCCTCAAGACTCACGTTCCAGCTCTCCTCTCCGTTAGATCCCTGCATGACACGCAGTGTGCGGGTGGTTGTATCATCGGATGGATTGTAGCTCTGCGATACCACGACAACGTCATTCAGGTCGCCTCCGACGAGATCGCCATACCAGTAAGAATGTATCGATGCGTTGCTGCGTTGATCGTTGCCTGTTACGCTATAGTTCCAGAGTTCGGTTCCGTCAGAACCCTGTATTACCTGCATGGTGGCCGTATATGTGCCGGTTCCTGAATCGTAGCTACACGATTCCATAACCACGTCATCCCCGGCAACACCATCGATGTTACCCACTGGGTATGCGGGCAGGTCCCGTAAGCTACTTGTTTCGTAAGCAATGCCCTGACCCCATAATTCGGTGCCATCGCGCCCATTTACCGCTGACACGTAGTCATACACATACATGCCATAGTAACCTGCTGAACTGTTATACGTTCCGTTAAAAATTAACGCATCGTCCGCGCAATCGCCGTTCAGATCTCCTGCGGCAATCCCGTACGTAAATGAGCTATCTGACGAGGTCGTCACCGTGCTAAATCCTGTTGGGTACTGCACATCCACATCCATGCCCATATTAAGTCCCATGTCCATATCCATATCCATATCCATGCCCGCATTCGGATTGATCCACATCCCTGCCATATCGGTCGGATCAGTCATCATGCGTCCCGTACATACGCCCGCCAGCATCGTTGAGGTGATCAAAATTGTGATCATGACCGCGCTGGCATGTAATCTGTTCTTCAATATTGTTCCTCCTTTGTTTTCCTTTGTTGTTGCATCTGTGACTCGTGTGCAGCCTGTAATCAGACGGAAACCCGGAAGGTGATCGCAGTCGCCGCATCTCGAATAACAGCACACATCTGCAAATGCAAGAGATCGTATATAATGTTTGTCCCGTATCGGGGTCGTATCCGAAAGGTATCTCGAAAACCTCGCTAGGGTAGGATAACCAAGCGAAAACTATTAAGTATGTTATCTAATAATCTGGTGCTGCCACACATTCGCGCTTTAGCGCGGGTTGTGTGAGTAAACAATAGGTGATAAACATGACTGTAACAGTGAACGAAGCGGATTGCACAGGATGTGGAACCTGTGTGGATGAGTGTCCCGCAGAAGCGATATCCCTGAACGAGAACGACATTGCCGTGATCGATCAGGATGAGTGTACAGAGTGCGGAACCTGCGTGGATGCCTGCCCGGCAGAAGCAATATCGATGGACTGACCAAACGGTCGTCCATCCCTTATTTTTTTAACGATTGTAAAGGCGGTGAATACGATAAAAACAATAAAGGTCGGCATACTCGGAGCAACTGGTGCTGTAGGGCAGCGGTTCGTCGAGGCGCTCGCAGACCACCCGTGGTTTGAGCTGACAACGCTTGCGGCATCCGAGCGAAGTGCAGGGAAGCCGTACGCACGCGCTGCGAACTGGAGGCTCTCGTCCCAACTTCCGGACGAGGTTGGGGCTATGACGGTAGTCCCGATTGCGCCTGAAAATGTCGATTGCGATCTCGTATTCTCCGCGCTCCCGGCTGACGTTGCACGAAGTGTTGAGCCAGCGTTTGCAAGCGCGGGAATGGTTGTTGCGAGCAATGCATCAGCGTTTCGGCAGGAGCCTGATGTGCCGCTCATGATCCCGGAGGTCAATTCGGATCATCTCGGGCTCCTTCCGGTTCAGCGGGACGCGCGGGGCTGGGATGGCGCTATCGTCACCAACCCGAACTGCTCGGTCATCATGCTCGCGGTCACGTTAAAACCTATGATTCCGTTTGGAATCGAGGATGTGAAGGTTGCGACGATGCAGGCGGTGTCAGGGGCAGGGTACGACGGCGTCTCATCGATGGCTATTCTGGACAACGTGATCCCCTACATCGGGGATGAAGAGGAGAAGGTCGAAAACGAGGCGCAGAAGCTTCTTGGGCAGTTTGACGGCAGCGTGGTTCAGGACGCCACGTTCGATGTGAGTGCGAGCTGCCACCGGGTGCCGGTTCTCGATGGGCACACAGAGGCTGTCTGGATACGGATGGCTGACGACCCGTCTCCGGAAGAGGTTCGGGATGCGTTTCTCAACTTCGATCCGGGATTGGATCTCCCGAGCGAACCCGAGCGCGTGATAATCGTCCGTGACGAGCCTGACCGACCGCAGCCGAGACTGGACCGGGACGCCGGAAACGGCATGAGCGTCTCTGTGGGCAGGATCAGGGACGGGATCAGGTACATCGCGATGGGGCATAACACGGTCAGGGGCGCAGCCGGCGCATCGGTCCTGAACGCTGAGTTGATGCTCAGTCGGGGGCTGCTCTGATCTGCCCCGACATGACCCTATCCGATCTTACCTGACCCGATTGGACATGATCTAATCTGACCGGATCTGATCAGCGATCTGTGAACCACAACCGGCTTTTATGCAGACGAATCAACTGATAGCGTCCGGCGCAGAGGCTGTGATCGAATGCAGCGATCACAGGATCATCAAACGCAGGGTATCCAAAAGATACCGCCTCCCGGACATTGATACGCGAATCAGGGCGGCGAGAACGAGGAGTGAGGCGAAACTCATATCAGAGGCGCGTAGATGCGGGGTTCCGACGCCGATCATCTATGACATCGACACAGCCGAGTACACGATCACGATGGAGTTCATCGAGGGTCCGCGGCTGAAAGATGTGCTCGACCACGACCTCTGCGAGGAGGTCGGTGAACTCGTCGGGCGGCTGCACGGCTGCGGGATCATTCACGGCGATCTCACGACCTCAAACCTGATCCTGCACGAGGGCAGGGTTTATCTGATCGACTTCGGGCTCGGCTACTTCGAGAAGAGCGTGGAGGCGCAGGGCGTCGATGTGCATGTGCTATTCCAGACTTTTGTTAGCACGCACGACGAATCCGGACTTGCGGAAGCGTTCTCTCGCGGATACAAACGGAGATTTGCAGGTGCCAATCAGGTGCTTGCGCGTGTGCGCGAGATTGAGGCGCGTGGGCGATACCACTGATTGAGGGATCGAAAGATCACTGGATCAGCATCGTCGGGCGGCAAAGTACATATAAAGTAGCAGAACATACTGAAACAAGAGTTACCACAATAGTGAGGTGCGATTAATGTTTCCCGGACTTGGAAAGGGTGTTAACCCACGAAAGATGAAGCAGATGATGAAGCAGATGGGCATCAGCATGAGCGAGATTGAGGATGTGGAAGAGGTGATCATCCGAACCGCTGACTCGGAGATCGTCTTTACGGATGCCGCAGTTGCGGTTATGGAGGCGCAGGGCACAACGACATACCAGCTGACAGGAACGCCGCACGAAAGAGAGCGTGTGCGGGAACTGGTGATACCTGATGAGGATGTTGCGCTCGTAATTACGCAGACCGGAGCGGACGAGGACGCGGTACGCACTGCACTTACGGAGTCCGGCGGCGATCTCGCGGACGCGATCATGAAATTGAGCGGGTGAACCGAAACAATTGCGATCTCGACATTCCATAAGTGTTCCCTCCGCAGACCGCAATTCCGGGAGGGTAGTCCTCCCCCGCCAGCCATCACGAACATGCTCGAGTATTGTGTGGAGTTTTGAATGGACCAAAACGTTACAGACAACCTTTAATCTGCGTAATCCGCGTCCATCTGTGGCTAAAAGTCATATCAGCCACTGAGTTACACAGATTCCACTGATTTTATCCACAACCCCATAAGGTGCGATAGTCTCTGCGATGCGGAATGTATTCGGGATTATGGCGTATGTGAAACATAACATGGCGGAGTTGATTGTTATGACAAGACATTTTTTCCTGCTCGAAACTCATATCGTCTTGCGAACGATTATCAGCGCGGGCGTGCTCGCGGTGCTGCTCGCGGGCACGGGTGCGGCGGCGGCTGGCTGACAGATGATCACGCCAGTATCTCCGAATTTTTCATATCTTTAGACTTTGATTTGATGCGGGCTTTGTCTTGAACCCGAAATCCAGTCTCAATTCGCCATCGTCCTTTATAAGTGGGGATTATATAGTTCAGATTGATTCCATCCTGGTTTGTTGCGAACGCCCAATCAAAAACTTTCTCATTTAAAGGGTCTATGATCTGTTTAAGTAAAGCTAATATAGTTTTACCACGAAAAACTGTTTTATTTTTATTTAATTCAAATTCGTAACGGATTTTCTTCTTCTCTACAACTTTCATCTCTTTAAGTTCCTTCTTTACCTCTTCATTCTTCGGAACGAAGATTAGGTAAGGATACTCGGCTTTTGTGAGGGCTAATATGAGTTCTTTGCTGTAAAATCCCCTATCAAAGAGGATGAGTTTGATCGATTTGACCAGAGACTGAACGAGAGCGAGACAAAAGCACACCTTTTTCGCCATATTATGCCCAAGATGAATTGGAATTGAGATTAAAGGGATCTTTTGAGGGATATTGGAACTAACTATGGCGCATGTGCGGAATTTGAACTTTCCAACCACTGCCCTATCCCCCTTCCACCCATGAATCCAGAATCCCTGCACGTCCCCGTAAAAATCCTCGTCCGTGTGGTCGGGTGGTTTGTGAGAGTTAGGTATCTCTATCAAATATGTGACCGATTTCTTCCGGAGATACTGAACCAATACAAAACTTTATATTGCGGCTGACCCATCACCTACCACCAGATGGGCTCGTAGCTCAGTCAGGCAGAGCGGTGGGCTCTTATGCAAGCGGCTAACGCTGTTGTGTGCAGAAACCCATTCGCCAAGGGTTCAAATCCCTTCGAGCCCGTCCACGACACAGGGTGAAACTGTGGTAACGATCACCAAATCCGCAGCAGCGGAACTGAAAACCATCATCGATGCAGAACACCGGTCAAATCGGACGGATCGAACAGATCAGATGGGTCAGACGGGTCAGGCAGATCAGACGGGTCAAGCAAACCGGACAAACTACAGTCTGCGAGTAGGTGTGGCAGGAATCGGCAATCGCGGCATAACGTATAGCCTTGAACTCGATTCCGTGCAACGCGATCGCGATACCGTAATCGATCTCGGCTGGATCAAGATGCTGATCGACCGGAAGATTGCGCCGTCACTGCAAGACATTGTGATCGATTTTACGGATGCCTGCGACGAACGCGGGTTTGTGATCAAAAATCCATCTCTGTGCTGCAGGTGCGGATGAAAGGCAGCGTCCCAATTGTTCGATCGCTTATTTATGCTCGATCTACTGGAAGCGGTCAGGATGCCTCCGAAACGATAGAGAACTGTATGATGGAGAACCATATATGTATGGAGAATCAGAAGATGGCATGATGGGTGACGTGACCGCAGACTGGAGGTATGCGCAATTGGGGGCTCGCACTGTCCGGCATCCCGCCGATGCTGCGAGAGTGTGTGAAAACAATCAACGGCTGATCATCCATAGATTTATATATTATAGGTAACATGCCAGAAGAACTTATACACTGCACAAGGAGTATGAAGGATCTATTGATCAATATGAAGGATACTTCAGAGTTGATGATGGACCTTGCGTACTCCGCGGTCATCTACGACGATCGGGAGATCGCAATGGAGGTGATCCGCCTCGAAGAGAATATGGACACGCTCGGATATTACATGAGGATATCCGCAATGTTAAGCGCAAGACGCCTCGATGAGGCAGAGGCACTTGCCGGGGTGCTGCAATCCGGCGCTGCCGCCGAGAACATCTCAAATGCAGCAGGAGACATCGCAAAGATTGCGCTGCTTGATCTCGGAATTCCTGTCGAACTGAAGCTCGATCTCAGGAGCGCGGAGGAGACGATCGCAAGAGCCACGGTCAGCCCGAAATCACCGATGGTGGGACGTAACCTCGAGGAGATCGAACTCGAGACCGAGACCGGCATGTGGATGATTGCGATCAGGCGGGACCGAAGCTGGATATACAATCCGGATCACAGTACCACGATACTGGCGGGCGATGTGGTCTTCGCACGCGGGCATGACGAGGGTGTGCCGCTATTTCTGGAGTGCGCGACATCTGAAAAGCAGCAGCGAATCGCGGTTCTGCCGGAACGCATCCTTGATGATCTGGATCGCGCGGTTGACCTGATCGTTGACATGAAGAACATGTCCGAACTTGCAGTCGGGCTTGCGTACTCTGCGATGCTCTTCTACAACAAGGAGATTGCAATGGAGGTGAAGTACATCGAGGACCGGATGGACGGCATGAAGTACGAACTCCAGCACTGGGTACTCAAATCGGCAAAGCACACGAGCGACGTGGATCAACTCCGCGGGCTTCTGCATCTCGCGAATGCCTCGGAAGCGATCTCTGACGCGGCGTACGAGATCGCTGAGGTGGTGTTGCGGGAGATTACGCCGCACCCGATCGTGGCGATTGCTGTTCGCGAGTCTGACGAGGTGATGACCAAATTGCAGATCGCACCGGGCTCGACGGCTGACGGGAAGTCGCTTGGCGAACTCAAACTTGAGACCGAGACCGGGATGCACATCATGGCAGTCAAGCGCAATGACCGCTGGATCTACAGCCCGGGCGCAAGAACCGGCTTGTGCGCAGGCGATATGCTTATTGCAAGGGGCACTGCCAACGGAGAAGAGTTGTTGATCGAGATGTGCTCGGGGTAGCGTTTTGTTGCGCTTCCGTTCTGTAAAATCCGAGAACTCCGGCTACGGCAACAACTACATCTCTGCGCGGGGACGGACGTGAGGGGATTCGAACCCCTGACTTGCAGCTTAGGAGGCTGCCGCCATATCCTGGCTAGGCCACACGCCCATGGATTGCACTGGTATCTGTCCTGATCCCACATTAATCGAACGCATTCATCTCCACAGGTGACTACTCAGTGATGAGACTTTTACGTACTAAAATCCGTCTCTTCCGAGCAGCAGTATTTATGTACCATCACTTGGCAATAGTAAGATGGTGGGAATGGGCAAATCTAACGATAGAGAGGAAAGTTACGACAAGGAAGAACTCGAACTCCTCCTCTCGAATATGCCGGCAGGCGTCATAATCGAGAACGGGGACTGCGAGATCACGTACATGAACGAGTTTTCGATCCGATCGTTCGGAGATTGTGTCGGCAGAAAGAGTAGCGAGGTCTTCATCGGACGCGGATCTCCTGATATTCCGTGTCCTGTTGATGTGATTCTCAAGGATGATACGGAGTTCTTCAAACAGACTGTAGCCGGAAGAGACAACAGATTATTTGAGATAACCGCGTCACCGCTCCACAATCCGGACGGCAGCCGGTCTGTTATCGAGATCGTAAGTGACGTGACCGACCAGCAGAAGCTTGATCAGATGAAATCCGACTTCATAAATATAGTTGCGCACGAGATGCGCACGCCGCTTGCAGCGGTCATCGGATTTCGGGACATGCTCTCGATGTGTTCGGAGGGCATGACTGACAAACAGAAGTATTACATCGAGAGCATAGGGAATAACGCTCGCAAGCTCAAGCAGTTGATCGATGATATCCTCGATCTCTCGTATCTAGATTCCGGCATACTGAAACCCGGGCACGAATCCGTTGACATGAACGAGATCGTGAGTGAGGCTCTCGCGAACCACCAGGCATTGATCGCTGAGAAGAATCATGACATCGCTGTCGATGTTTCAGAGGCGATGACCGCCGAATGCAGTCCGCAGAATATCGCACGTGTCATGGACAACATCATCTTCAACGCGATCTACTACACGGATGTGAACGGGCAGATCGATGTCAAGATCAATGACCGCGACCACGACATGCTCGTATCGGTCAGGGATACCGGAATTGGGATATCAGAGCAGGATCTGCCAAAGATCTTTGACAGGTTCTTTATGGCGGACGCTTCGCTCACGAGACACTGTGACCGGATCGGAATCGGGCTAACGCTCGCAAAAGGGTACGTGGAGCTGCACGGTGGCAGGATCTGGGCGGAAAGCACACCTGGAGAGGGGAGTACATTTTATTTTACGTTACCAAAGTATAACTCGAGGGATACTGATAATGAACGGGGATAAACTGAAAGCGATACTTGAACACATAGCAGACGGCGTGGTCTTCGTGAACGCGGAGAACCGGGTCGAGTTTGTGAATGGATATGGGATAAGTATGCTCGGACTGACCGAGGACGTGACCGGAAATGATGTTCTTTCGTGTCATCCTGAGTCGCTCAACGAAACTGTGATGGGCATAATCGAGGGGTTCCGATCGGGGTCAGACGAGGCAGTGACAACGAGACTCGATGGTGCCGGCAGGACTATGGACGTAACTATCACTGGTGTGCGCCCGGATGGGGAATACATCGGAACGCTCATGACCCTGCGGGATGTGACCGTTGCAGCGAGGCGCGAAGAAGAACTCACAACGCTTACAAACCAGCTCAAGGCATCGCAGGAGGAACTCTCAACACCGGTTGTCCAGTTGTGGGATCAGGTGCTTGCGCTTCCACTGATCGGGTCAATCGATAGCAGAAGGGCGCAGACGGTAACCGAGGTTCTGCTTGAGCGAATCGTTGAAACGCAGTCTGCGGTCGTCATACTCGACATAACCGGGGTTCGTTCGGTCGATACCCATGTGACAAGCAATCTGCTGAACATCGTCAGTGCATCGAGGCTGCTTGGTGCTGAATGCGTATTAACAGGAATTAATCCCGATGTTGCCCAGACGATGATCCATCTCGGTACTGAACTCGGCGATATCACCACGATGGCAGATATGCAGGAAGGGCTCAAGTACGCAATGAAACGGTTGAAGGGAAAGATATGAAGATCCGGTTGAAGATATTTGCAATCGCAATTGCACTCGTTCTTGCGACGGGCATTGGCACAATTGTGGTCAGCTATAGCGTCTCGAAGGGAATTGTTACGGGTGAGGTCTACGCCCGTCTGGAGACGACTGCACAGTCGAGAGCGGATCATATCGAGACTACTCTCTCAAATCACAGAGAGTTTGTTGAGATGATGGCGGTGGGAAATGCTTTTGTGGACGTTGTTGACGAGAGCAAGAATTATACGTGGCGGATGGAGCAGATCAACCGGAGGATAACTAACACGAGAAAAATTTGTGAAGACATCTGCGGCATCATGATTCTGGACAGAAACGGGACTGTCATTGCGTCAAGCGCCCAAAATATCGGACGTGATGAGAGCGCAACCGCGATCTTTCAGAGAGGAAAAGACGGAGTCTACACCGATGATCTACGCATCTGCGAGCAGACCGGTGACCCGGTCATCGGCACGGCAGCGCCGATTCTGGTGGATGGCGAGTTCGCAGGAGTTACGGTCGTCTATTTCGATGCAGAGGATGGGTTATTCAAGATCACAACCGATGGGACAGGTCTCGGGGAGACCGGAGAGGTGTACCTCGTAAACAGGGACAACTATATGATAAGCCCGTCACGATTCGCAGACGATGCTGTTCTGAACCAGTTGGTCGGGGAGATCGAACACACAGGCGAAGATGATTATGGGCATTCCGCTGTTCTGACCAAAAATTATCTGGGAACTGATGTTCTTCAGGTTCACAAGCACATCGACGAGATGAACTGGACACTGGTTTCCGAGATGAGCCGGAAAGAAGCACTCGCACCGGTTACCGGGCTTACACGCATGCTGTTTATTGTAACAATATTCCTCCTTGCTGCGGGAATCGTAGTCTCCGCCATTCTTTCCGGAACGATAACAGAGCCGATTGTAACGTTGCAGAAAGGGATCGTTGCGATGGAGATGGGAGATGAGAATCGCAGAGTCGAAACAGACGCAGACGATGAGATCGGGGAACTCTCAAGAGCCTTTGAGCGGATGTTAAGCGAGGTCAGGCAGTCGAGAGCCGAACTTGAGGAGTATAATCTCAACCTCGAGACGCAGATCGAGGAGCGAACCAAAAGACTCACCGAATCAGAGGAATACCTGAAGGAGCTCGTCAATAAGCTGAGAATCTCACAGGAAGGGCTCTCCGCACCGGTTGTGCAGATCTGGGATAGGATTCTTGCGCTGCCACTGATCGGAGCGATCGACGAGCAGAGGATCGGAACGATCATGGAGACGCTCCTCTCCGAGATCACGAAGACGCAGTCCGATGTCGTGATACTGGATGTTACAGGCGTTCACGAGATCGATACGTATGTCACCAATCAGTTGATACGAATTGTTGCTGCGGCGCAGCTTCTCGGTGCTGACTGCATCGTAACAGGAGTGCGACCCGAATCAGCTCAGACGATCGTTGAGCTTGGAATCGACATGTCGGAGATCGTGACGAGGCGGACGCTTCAGGAAGGGCTCGCGTATGCGCTGAAGCTGACCGGGGGGTTGACGCGCGAAGAGAGGGGATCTAATTAATAGAGCACGATGTCGAAACTTCTGAATAGTCGCCGATGCGACAAAGATAAACGAGAGATGCCAGTGTTAACAAATCTGCGTTCATGCCAACGGCTGCGCTTCGCAGTCAGCGTTTATCTTCAGTTGATTATATTTTTAATTTTTTTTCTGCGATTCGTTATTGGGGGCTACATTCTTTGAATTTTGCTGATTCTGAACCACTGATCACAGAAAACGTCAGAACTATAAAGTTTCATCCGCTGCCCCCACAATCATCCCCCCCAATCGTTCCATCAACTTTAAATGAATAAGCACCCATAAAACATGACAATGTGTCATGGGATGTGTGCAGATCGGGGAGGATTGATCGATCGGGTCAAACAGCAGTAAGCTTTAAATGGACGGTGAACATGCATGATCTCATGCGATTAATGGTGATGGAATAATGAAACGGCAACAAACACCGAAACCGCGCACGACGATGGTCGGAGGCGCGCTGGACAGGGGGGGCGATAAGATCAATTCGCATACCCACGTACATGAGGGAGAGATCCTCACGATCGCAACACAGCCGGCAGTGACTGTCCCGCGAACCACAACGATCATGAGCACGGTCAAGATGATGCTGACTCATGGATTCAGAAGGGTTCCGATCGCAGACGCTGGCACCCACCAGTTGAGGGGGCTTATCGTGTGCAGGGACATCGTTGATTTTCTGTGCGGCGGACCGAGACACTCTCTTGTGACCGATCGGTTCGGCGGAAACATTCTCGCCGCAGTCAACGAGGAGGTGCGCGAGATCATGCAGACCGATGTCTCGCACCTGTACATGAACTCCTCGATTGCTGATGCACTGGATATGATGAAGGAAGAGCGGATCGGATCTCTGCCAATTCTGGATAAAGGCGATCAAGTCATGGCAATCGTCACCGAACAGGACTTCATGCGCCTGATCGCAGCGACCGAAACAGGTGCCAGCATAGCTGATTATATGTCAACGAAGGTTGTGACCGTTGAGCCGGATGTTGACATCGGGACCGCTGGCAAACTGATGGTCGATAAGAGATTCAGACGGCTTCCGATCGTAAAAAACGGGATTTTGCTTGGAATCGTCACCGCTTTTGATATAATGCAGTTCCTTGGCAGCGGCGAAGCACTCACAAAGGGAGCAGGCAAGATCGATGATGCACTCGGGGTCACTGTCAAATCGCTGATCGGGCAGGATGTCATCTGGACAACATCGGATCAGGATCTCGGTGAGGCTGCCCGAATGATGACTACAAACCATGTGGGGTCGCTTCCGATAATCGACAACGACATTCTCACAGGTATGTTGACAGAAAGGGATATTGTCTGGGCGCTTTCCACATTGAAATAACGAAACATGCGAGTTAAGGACATAATGAGCGCTCCGGTATATGCGATTACGCCGGGGGATCCGATTTCGCGGGCGCGCAACCTCATGCTCCGGCACAAGATCAGCCGGCTGCTTGTGACACTTCACGGCGACCCGGTCGGCGTTCTCACCAAAGCCGACATCGGGCGCAGGCTCGATCAGGCAGAGCCGCAGTGGCGAAGGCGTCCGATCGATCAGATTCCAGTGCAACTGGTGATGACGAAGTCACTGATCAGCATATATCCGGATGCCACGCTGCCGCAGACCTGCGAACTGCTGCTCGAAAACGGGATCGGCGGGCTTGCGGTTCGCGACGAAGAGCTCTATGGAGTCGTCACCAAATGGGATCTGATCAAACATTTTGCACAGACGTCAACCGAGCTCCCGGTCAGCGAAATTATGTCCGACTTTGTTGCGGTAGTCCACAGACGCCATTCGATCAGCCACATCCTGCAACTGATGGAAGCAGAGGATGTGGATCGGGTCGTGGTCCTTGAATATGGCGAACAACCAATAGGGATGATCACCAATTCCAATCTGACGTTTGCATGCATGTCTGGCGCAGATGCCGGAAGCAGGAAGATGTTTGAACTTCCGATTCTGGCTGAGGATATCATGTCTACCCCACTTACAACGATACAGAAAGACGGTCTTGCGATAGATGCCGCACATAAGATGGTAGAAGAGCAGATCACAAGCATAGTCGTCGTTGACGAGGATATGTATCTGGCTGGAATTCTGGATCAGGAGTGCATGTTGCAAGCGATCATCATGACAGGAGAATGACAATGAAAGTATGCGACATCATGACGAAACCGACGCGCATCGAAAAGTCAGAAAACCTCTCTCGGGCAATGGACCTTATGGACAAGCATGACGCCAGACGGCTGATGGTTACGAGCAAAGGCAAACTCCGTGGTGTTCTTACGATGCGAGGCATCGCACGCGCACTCGGAACAAGCAGAAGCTCAGGTCTGCCAGCATCCTCACTCCACGTTGCAACAGCCACAAGCGAGGCATATACCAAGGTTTCTCCGGATATGAGCGTGGGTGATGCCATATCAATTTTACAGGAGCAGCGAGGCATACTTTTCGTAATGGATGGTGACGAGATTCTTGGCTGGGTCACGCCAAAGGAGGTTCTGCAAACCCAGACAGTCTTTGGATTTGCTGCTGAGTTCATGAACCGACCGATCGTCGCTGCACCGGGTGACCGCGTTGTTCATGTGCGGCGGATGATGATGGACCACGACATCGGCAGGCTTCCGGTTGTGGAAGATTACCAGTTGATCGGAATCGTGACCGAGAAGGACACTGCAAAAGCGATGCGTGCAATTCGCGACCTCGTCCCTGTAAATCAGCAGGATGCCAGGATAAAAAACCTTCTGACGGTAGATATCATGAGCCGCGGTGTCAGGACCGTTCACACGAACGCAAATATATCTGAGGTTGTGAACCTCATGCTCAAATATGAGTACGGCGGAATTCCGGTGCTCAATCTTGATTACGATCTGGTCGGGTTCATCACCAGAAGGGATATCATTGCGAAGATGCAGGTTGCGTGAATGCAAACGAGGAGAGTGGCATTCTTCGATCGGAGCGAAATAAGCAGTATCTGCGATCAGAGTTGCCACCGGAAAAACCTTTTATATCCATATATGCAATTCAACATGTATTAGATGACAGGAGATGATTGGTAATGCAAATGGCACCCCAGATGGGGTATGATCGTGCAATAACCGTATTTAGCCCGGATGGCAGGCTTTTTCAGGTAGAATACGCCAGAGAGGCTGTGAAACGTGGCACGACCGCGATTGGGATAAAAACAAAGGACTGCGTGGTGCTACTTGTCGATAAGCGGATCACAAGTCCATTGTTGGAGTCCGAATCGATTGAGAAGATTTTTCAGGTCGATCAGCACATCGGCGCGGCGACATCAGGACTGGTCGCTGATGCCCGTGCATTGATCGATCGTGCGCGTGTCGAGGCGCAGGTCAATCGAGTGTACTACGATGAGCCGATCGGGATTGAGACGATCGCAAAGAAGATCTGCGATCACAAGCAGACATATACTCAGTTTGGCGGCGTTCGCCCGTACGGGACTGCTCTTTTGATCGCAGGTGTGGAGGATCACCGGGCAAGGCTTTTTGAGACCGATCCGAGCGGCGCACTACTCGAATACAAGGCGACCGCAATTGGCGCGGGCAGGGCAAAGGCGATGGAAATCTTTGAGCAGGAGTATAATGAGGATCTCACAAAGGATGATGCGATCAGTCTTGGACTCCGGGTGCTGTATCAGGTATCTGATACCAAGTTCGATGTTGACACGCTTGAGATCGGAATCGTAACACTTGCGGATAAGCAGTTCAAGAAACTTGGTGAGGATGTGCTCGGAGAGTATGTCAGCAGGATTGTTGAGGAGTTTCAGGAGACAGAGGGAAGCGTGAATGAGTGAGTAGTCATGGTTACGCTCGATAACGCGATAACGGCACGGTTGAAACACAGCGGCAAACACTTTGAGGTGCTGGTTGACCCTGAGCTTGCATTGTGCTCCCGCAAAGGCGAGGATGTGGACATATCAGCCATGCTTGCAGTCGAGGATGTCTTCGAGAACGCAAGTCGTGGCGATCGCCCGAGCGAGGAGGATGTGAAAAAAGCATTCGATACGACCGATATCCACGCAATCGCCGAGCATATTGTGAAACACGGCGAACTACACCTCACAAAGGAGCAGCGCAAAGAGTTAGTCGATGAAAAGCGCAGGCAGGTCATAGGGGTCATTGCGGCTGGCGCGTTCAATCCGCAGACAAGGGCGCCGCATCCGCCAGCAAGAATCGAGAAGGCGATGGATGAGGCAGGCATTCACATCGATCCGATGAAGAGTGTTGACGAACTGGTGAATATGACGATGGACGCAATCCGTCCGATCATCCCGATCCGGTTCGATACCGTCGATATCGCTGTCAGAGTCCCGGCAGATTACGCTGCGAAGTCGTATGGCGAGATTACAGGCTTCGGAGAGGTTCAAAAGGAGGAATGGCAGTCTGATGGGTCGTGGATTGGCGTTATCAAGATTCCCGCGGGTATGCAGGTCGATTTCTACGGCATCGTGAATCGGCTGTCCAAAGGAAATGCGGAAACGAGACTTTTGAGATAAGGGTAATTACATGGGAAAGACTATTGTTGTTCCGGGCGATATAGTATCTGATAATATAAAAATGTCAGGCAGTGGCACGTACGTGCGTGATGGCGAGGTGTGTGCCGCAGTGTATGGAATTCTGAACGCGGGAGACAGGTATATCAGCGTAATTCCGCTTGCTGGCAAGTACATCCCACATGCCAATGACCGGGTGATCGGGATCGTGACCGAGGTCGCATATTCGAACTGGATCGTTGATATCAACGCCCCGTACGAAGGTGTGCTGCACATATCCCAGTATCCGCAACGAATCGATGTCGAGAACATGAGCCGGTACCTGAAGGTCGGGGACTGTATACTGACGATGGTAAAGGACGTGGACGCCGGCATGAGGGTAGAACTATCGTTTCGGGATCGGGAAAACCGGCGGCTGGACGATGGTCGCATCATAACGATCGATCCGACGAAGATGCCCAGAGTGATCGGTCGCAGCGGCTCGATGATCCGGCTTTTGAAGAGTGAGATCGGCTGCGGGATGTTTGTCGGACAGAACGGTCGGATATGGATCAATGGCAACGACGATCGTATCGATCTGGCGATTCAGACTGTCAAATATATCGAAGATTATGCACACACGCCCGGATTGACCGAACGTGTGCAGGCATTCTTAAAAGCAAAGCAGAAGACGAGATACGGCAGAACGCACGAAAGTGCGGAAAGTGTAGAGCATGTAAAGAGCGCAGAAAGTACGGAAGGTACAGACGAAGTGAGGAATGGTAATGAGTGAGAGACCAGAACGTTTTATTATCGATGGGAAGCGGCTCGATGGCAGAAGTTTTGACGAGCTGCGGCCGATTAAAATCGAACTCAGTCCGCTCGATCGGGCTGACGGATCATGCTACCTCGAATGGGGTCGCAACAAGGTTATGGCTGCGGTCTATGGTCCGAGAGAGCTTCATCCGAGACACAGGCAGAACATGACGAGAGCGGTTGTGCAATTCAGATACAACATGGCTTCTTTCTCGGTGGATGATCGGATAAGACCCGGTCACAACAGAAGAAGCATAGAAATCTCGAAGGTGAGTAGAGAGGCATTTGAGCCAGTCATTTTTACCAAATTCTTTCCGAAGACCGCAATTGACGTGTTCGTAGAGGTGCTGCGGGCGGATGCCGGCACCAGAACCGCGGGCATCAATGCGGCGTCGCTGGCGCTGGCGGACGCAGGCATCCCGATGCGAAGCCTTGTCAGCGCGTGCGCGGTCGGGAAGGTGGACGGCGAGATCGTCCTTGACTTGATGAAGGAGGAGGACAACTACGGAGAGGCTGACGTGCCTGTTGCGATGACGGTTGGCGAAGAGATCACGCTTCTCCAGATGGACGGGCACCTGACGCCCAAAGAGTTCTACAAAGCGCTCGAACTGGCAAAATCCGGATGCCGTCAGGTGTACGAACTGCAGCGGCAGGCACTCGTTGAGAAGTACAACAAGGACTATTCAGTTGACGAGGACGATGCCCGGAGTGATGCTGGCGGTGATTCCGATGAGTAACGATGTGATGGCAGAGATTCAGCACGATTACCTCTTCAATCTGGTGCTAAAAGGCGAACGTGCGGACGGGCGCAGCTTCGATGAGTTTCGGGAGATAACAATCGAGACCAATGTAATCGATACCGCGGACGGCTCTGCGCTTGTGACGATTGGAACCACACAGGTATTGGTCGGCGTGAAGGTCCAGCCGGGCGAGCCGTTTCCGGATACGCCTGACGTGGGCGTCATCATCACCAACGCAGAACTGATCCCGATGGCATCTCCCGAGTTTGAGGCAGGTCCACCGCGAGAAGGTGCGATAGAGATTGCAAGAGTCGTTGATCGCGGCATCAGGGAGTCGAAATCGATCGACCTCAAAAAACTCTGTGTAACTGAGGGTGAGAAGGTCTGGATCGTATTCATCGATATTCATATACTGGACAATGACGGAAACATACTCGATGCGGCAAGCATAGGCGCGATCGCAGCGCTGCTCACAACGACGCTGCCTGGCGCACGGTATGACGAAGGCGAGGATATGCCGCTCCCTGTCAGGGATATTCCGGTTGCGATAACCACAGTTGAGTTCGGTGGCGAGTTGCTGCTTGATCCCTCGCTCGATGAGGGGAAGATCGCAGGCACATCGCTTACCGTAATCACCAACAGCGATGGAAGCATCTCAGGCATGCAGAAGAGCGGAACTGATCCGCTCACGACCGATCAGATCATACGAATAGTTGATATGGCAAAGACTGCGGCAGAGGAGATACGGACGAAGTTTCTGGAGGTCTGAATCGATTTTTTAGAAAAAAATCGAGTAAAAACGTCCGACATTCCGCTACGCTCCAGTCGGACTGGTTGTGAACTGAACGAATACAAAGTTACGGAGGCATAAATGGTCAAACACGATTTTTTAGAAAAAAATCGAGTAAAAACGTCCGACATTCCGCTACGCTCCAGTCGGACTGGTTGTGAACTGAACTACAGACGGAACGAATACAAAGACGATTTTTTAGAAAAAAATCGAGTAAAAACGTCCGACATTCCGCTACGCTCCAGTCGGACTGGTTGTGAACTGAACTACAGACGGAACGAATACAAAGCTACGGAGGCATAAATGGTCAAACACGATTTTTTAGAAAAAAATCGAGTAAAAACGTCCGACATTCCGCTACGCTCCAGTCGGACTGGTTGTGAACTGAACTACAGACGGAACGAATACAAAGACGATTTTTTAGAAAAAAATCGAGTAAAAACGTCCGACATTCCGCTACGCTCCAGTCGGACTGGTTGTGAACTGAACTACAGACGGAACGAATACAAAGACGATTTTTTAGAAAAAAATCGAGTAAAAACGTCCGACATTCCGCTACGCTCCAGTCGGACTGGTTGTGAACTGAACTACAGACGGAACGAATACAAAGTTACGGAGGCATAAATGGTCAAACACAAAAAAGGATGGAAGACAAGGTCAGCAGGTAGATTCGGCGTGAGATATGGTAGGAA
>Ga0190315_1000421_pt1 | contig 21842 bp, 16 predicted proteins | sample 48701101_MG_FD_161673 | JGI IMG/M metagenome (GOLD analysis project Ga0190315, IMG submission 161673) | Hydrothermal vent sediment bacterial communities from Southern Trench, Guaymas Basin, Mexico - 4870-11-0-1_MG | ecosystem: Environmental > Aquatic > Marine > Hydrothermal vents > Sediment ...
CTTCTCAAATTCTTCTCGACTAATATCGCTGGGGTAAATTTTTCTCATAAGTTATTCCTTAATTATTGATTATTTTAGTCTATTTTTTGATTTTAACACATATAAAAGATTTTGAACAGGTTCTTATTGTCGAAACCGCTTCTGATGGAATCGAAGGACTTGAAAAACTTCGTGTGGATGAATTTGATGTCGCCCTTATCGAGATAAAAATACCGAAAATGAATGGTATTGAAGTTGTCCGTCAGGCAGATAAAGAAGGCATCAACACCGACATGATAATTTTAACCGGACATGGTGATAGAGCCGATGCCGTGGCGGCTATAAAAGCGCATGTCTTTGATTGGTTTGATAAATATAGCCTCAACATGCCGGAATTATTAGCCCGTGTTTTTGCAAGAACTAAAGCATTAGCGGAAGGTGTTCCCCCTGAAGAAATCAAACGGTTAGTCTCAATCGTACCCGGCTAAAAAGGATGTCACAAGATGAATAATAGTACTGAGCAAAGGTATTATTTTGACACCAATGCATTACTGAAATACTATAATCCTTTGCTAAAACATTTTCAGGAAGAACAAGGCATTTTGCGGATACGTCGTTTAGTCGCTAATTCTTATCTCCCCATTTTAATCTCTCCCATGACATCATTGGAATTGGTTGGCAAAGTAACGGCCTTTTTTCGTCAAAAATCAGTGCATAAAAAAACACTTCGTACTTTCATAACTCATCTTAGGAAGGATATAGGCACAAACCCAACCTCTCGCCCTTTTGAAATGCTTGAATTACCTGATAATGTCTTTCGGCTGGCAGAGACGATTTTATTAGAACACACCAAATTTTCTATTGGCTCAAACGATGCTTTACACTTAGCAATAGTTAAAAAACGGCCTTTATATCAACCAACTCTGGTGACTTCAGATAAATCGCTACAAAGGGTTTGTGAATCTATCCAAATGTCTTTTTATGATCCTGAAATGGAATAGGAACAGTCTGGGAATTTGGCAAGCTACAACATTCTAAATTTACTCAAAATACAGTTTCCTACTCATTATCAAATCCACAATTGTTGGCCGGCATTTTAGATGATATATTTGGACAATGTGAATTTGAAGCCATAGAATATCGACAAAGAAATAAGACGAAAAACGCCTAATAATGTCGGGTCAGATTGAGAATAGGGTGGCTGAAAAATGGGTATCACTGACTCGGCGAACTACGGCATATTTTCTTATTCTAAGAAGGCAAAGGAATATAGACATGGCTTTACAGTGGTTTTTAACCAAAGGAGCTTAACATAATGTATCTAAAAATCATGATCCTCATTTTTCTTATTTTACCGTTACCTTTATTGGCAACTCCCTGCAATCAAGCGACTCAAGTGGTTATCCAAGCTTACGATTTGGGGGAACACGCCAGTGTTTACGCTCGCCAAAAGGCATTACTCCAACAAGCGTTGAACCTTTGCCCTCATCACGCTGATGGGCATAACAATCTCGGTGTTATCCTAGAAAATGAGCAAAACTACCCGAAAGCTATCTATCACTATCAACGCGCCTTACAAATCAATCCCGATTACTACGAAGCTTGGGTTGGTATGGGTGATGTCTATTATAAACAGGGGCAATTTCCTTTAAGTCTTGATGCCTACCTAAACGCTTGTACCCGCGATAGCCCTGTTCGTAATCAACGCATCACCGAATTACTGGATAAAAACAACTATCGCGCCGTTGATGGTAAAAACGTGTTGAAACAAGAAAGCCTGAACTTGCTTTACGATAAACAATCCCTCGAAAAACTCCGCGAAAAAGTGACGAATTGTCGTAGTCGCTATCGTAGTGTCGCACCAAGCCTTGAGCCTAATAGTCTATTAGAAACTTTCGTGGTATTTCGCAATATTCACTTTGATGTCGGCGAATATATTTTGACTTCTACCGCCAAGCGTCAATTAGATGAAATTAGCAATACCCTACTTGAAAAAGGCGCGAAATCTGTTCAAGTCAGTGGACACACTGATATACAACCCTTCAAAGGCGTTCCCCCTGAAGAAAGCGATGAACGCCAATTGATACTTTCGCAACAACGCGCCACCTCTGTCGCTAATGCCTTAGCAAAACGCGGTATTCCCATAAACAGAATGACAACAAAAGGCTATGGTTATAACAAACCCGCACAAGGTTATACTAAAGCTGATTTGGATAAAAATCGGCGTGTGGAAATTGAAGTAGAGTAATCAAGAGCAGGGAAATAATCCAAGATTAAGATTGAGTACAACGGATTAAAAAATAAACGGATTGAGCAAGGCATGAAATAAGTCGGTACGCAAAAGTTTATTAACATTTTGTAGAAAGCTGGTGGGCGGCAAAAACACGCTGCCCACCTTACAGAAAATCTTAAAAGATTTATGCGTACCTACTTAAGTACTGAACCACAAATAAACAGGTATTTAACCGCAAAGAGACGCTTCGCGATCGCGTCGGAACGAAACCGCGAATTGTAGAGACGCGATCGCGAAGCGTCTCTAATTACAAATAAACATTGCTTCTATTAAAATACCTCAAAATTTATGGTTCAGTACTTATCTATATTTTCAGATAATTAATTTTATGAACATCTATAGCCGTATTACTTGATGTTCTCGTTTTTAGTCAAAATGGGGGTAACAAAACTTTGTTATACAATAGGGCTATAAAGTTAAGTATTTGTTTTTATTTAAGAAAATAAATAGGCTTGATTTTGACCGGTTATTCAAAAAAGCCTTATTTATAAATCAGTGCATTAAAAATGGACATCAAGTATTATGAGTATAATCCCTCAAATCAGTGTTCTATCCATACATTCATCACACCCTTCACAGCATTTTGGTATTTAAAAATCATCAAATTATCGAATTCCCCCCCCCCGAAATATATAAAATATTAAAATAAATCAACGATTTATCTCATTGAATGGCTTTGAGTGTTGGCACAATACCTCATACCAATAAGTCGCGAAAAAGAGTTTATTGTGAGGAGTTTTATCAATTTGACATAAACATGATGCGACAAGAGTCATCTAAAAAGTAATGCCATTATGAACCCTCGAAGTACAGCTATCAGATAAGTTCTTGAATTTAAAAATCAGATTAAAATAATGAGAGAGGTTTCGATGTTTTTTTATCTTGTGTACCTTTCATCGATCTTAAGATGTGATGAATGTAGCTTCTATTCTTTTTTGATAAGAATATCCCCACTCATTAATTATGAATTGTAAATTAATCTTTGGATATATTGTCCACCATTTCACATTTCACGCAAAAGTTGCGCGCAAAAACTTCTTAAGTGAACCTTCTGGAAGCTACGCTAAATACAATTTGCGCTTTTTCCCACTCGAAAATTTGGGGTATTTAGTCACCACCACCTGAACGAAAGCTTTCAGACTTAGGCTGTTGGCTGTTAAATTTATAATAGCGACCTTATGACAAGGCTATTTTTCCGCAAGGCCTTTATCAACAAGGCTATTTTTTCGCAAGGCCTTTATTATTTTTGCTCGGTGCGGCAAGTTGTTTTTAAGTGTTCATTGATTCAATTGTTCATTTTTTTATAAAAAAGATAACGCTGATTTGACACTGATTTTAGGGTAGTCTCTCAGATAAGCGCACAGACTGGCATTGCATTGTAGAAATGACATAATGTGTTTATTAATCAATTAATAATTAATGATTCATTATTCACAATTTTCCAATGGCACTCGATCAAACTCATTAAGCAGAAACGCTGATAAAACAATCATTTATGATAAGTTGATAGGCCTGTCAGTCGTTAATTTGCGGGGGCACGTCGGTATTTTCAAAAAATACCTCTGATTAAATTCGTTTATTTCATAATTAGCTCCGCTTACTTCGTTTCGTTGTACTTGTTTATTTAAGGGAATTAGAGCGATCCAGTGCTAGGGCCTCCTTAAAATCTGTTAGAATCAAAAATTCGCATGATTATCTTTGCCAAAATGATTGATTTATTCCAATATGCGCTCCCAACACGGGATGATTTAGGGAAAATAATGAACATACATGAATATCAAGCAAAACAATTATTTGCTAAATACAATATCCCTGTACCAAACGGACAAGTCGCTAGAAACGAGCTTGAGGCTAAACAACATGCCGCCGATTTAGGGGGTCAGGCTTGGATGGTTAAAACCCAAGTCCATGCTGGTGGGCGTGGCAAAGCGGGGGGGGTCCAACGTGCCCAGAGTTTAGAAGAAGTCACAGAAATTGCCCACCGTTTAATTGGGAGTCGCTTAGTGACTCACCAAACCGGGGCTTATGGACAACCAGTACATAGTGTACTGATTGAAAAAATCACGAGCATCAAAAGCGAACTTTACTTAAGTTTAGTCGTAGATCGGGCAACAGCGCGTATCGCTGTGATGGCCTCTCGTGCAGGTGGGATGGATATTGAAGAAATCGCAGCGAATACCCCGGAAAAAATCATTCGTCGTACCTTCGATCCTCTGGTGAGCATTCAGGCATATCAATGCCGTGAAATCGGTTTTGCTTTGGGTTTAAACGCTCAACAGGTTAAACAATTAACTTCTATATTGTTTGGTTTATACCGCCTTTTTATCGATAACGATCTCAGTTTAGTTGAAATTAATCCTTTAATTATAACTGATCAAGATGATTTGCTGGCCCTAGATGCCAAGATTAATATTGATGATAATGCCCTCTATCGGCATACTGATTTAGCCGCGTTCTATGATTCGAGCCAAGAAGATGAAAAAGAAGATAAGGCACGTCAGTTTGATCTCAACTATGTGGCTTTAGATGGCAATATTGCCTGTATGGTCAATGGTGCCGGGTTGGCGATGGCAACGATGGATGTGATCAAAATGCACGGTGGTGAACCGGCGAATTTCCTTGATGTGGGTGGAGGAACAACCGCTGAGAAAGTGACCCAGGCCTTTAAAATCATTTTATCTGACCCTAAAGTTAAGGGCATTTTAGTTAATATTTTCGGCGGTATTGTCAGATGTGATTTGATTGCTGAAGGCGTGATTCATGCGATTAAAGAAACAGGTACTCAATTGCCCGTGGTTGTCCGTTTAGAAGGGACTCACGTTGATAAGGGTAAAGCCCTTTTAAAAGAGAGTGGTTTATCGGTTATTCCAGCGATTGATTTAGATGATGCCGCAAAAAAGGCTGTATCAAGCGACAAAGGATGAGAACATGAGTATTTTAGTTGATGCAAGCACTAAGGTGATTTGTCAAGGATTTACCGGCAAACAAGGGACTTTTCACTCTGAACAATGTTTGGCATACGGGACAAGGTTAGTCGGTGGTGTAACTCCCGGACGTGCTGGACAAACGCATCTTGGATTGCCTGTTTTTAATACAGTACGTGAGGCGGTAGAGACAACAGGTGCGACGGCGAGTATGATCTATGTGCCTGCACCGTTCGCTATCGATGCGATATTGGAAGCGGCTGACACTGGTATTCAAATCATAGTTTGTATTACCGAAGGTATCCCAGTATTAGATATGCTCAAAGTTAAAAACGTACTTAAAACGCATTATCCGCAAGTGCGCTTAATTGGGCCCAATTGCCCTGGCATCATCACCCCTGGGGGATGCAAAATGGGTATTATGCCCGGATTTGTACACAAACCTGGACGCATTGGCATTATTTCGCGATCGGGCACTTTGACTTACGAAGCCGTAGATCAAACCACTAAAAATGGTTTGGGACAAAGTACCTGTATTGGGATTGGCGGTGATCCGATTCATGGCATGAATTTCATAGATTGTTTAGAATTGTTCCAACAAGACCCCCAAACAGAAGGCATAGTATTGGTAGGTGAAATTGGTGGAACGGATGAAGAGGAAGCGGCGGATTATATAAAATCGTTGGTGACGAAACCCGTTGTGGCTTATATTGCAGGTGTCACGGCACCATCCGGTAAGCGTATGGGACATGCGGGTGCGATCATCGCCGGTGGTAAGGGCACAGCACAAGATAAATTTGCTGCCCTAGAAGCGGCGGGTGTGACACTGGCACGTAATCCGACAGAAATTGGGACTTGTATTTTAGACTGTTTATGAAACCCCCCTTCGGAATGGAGTGGGTAAAAATAATTTATTGGCTTCGCTTAACTTAAACAAAATACAAATCCTTTTCTCATAACTTCAAAATCAAAACGGAAAAACAATAATAGACTTGTCCCTTAATAATGTTAAAATACTGTATATAAAATCAATAACTTAGCTTATTAAGGGACTAGTCTAATACTCAAAACCATTCTCAAGCCCTCACTTATATATGAGCAATCTTTACTTAAAACACCTTTCAAGCGAAAACAACTTTTGTTTAGCCCCTTTAATCATCCCAATTTCTGTTGGCAAAATGGTTAGTTTAATAAAGTGGCGTTGCTGTCTTCGATAAGCCAGTGGATGCTCCTGATTGTCAAGCACAACCATTAAATTGCCACCGGCCATCACAAATGCTAAACAAAATTCATCAAGGATTCAATCAAACCTTGTGTACTACTCACACGCGCTTATGCTGTGGAAGATTGCAGCAGTGTGCTGTTTTTTTTGAGGCGTGATAAGCGGTTGAATAGATTTTTGACGGGCAATTCGGTATAAACCATATGAGCTTTATTAGGAAAATGGGGCGTTTTCAGTTCAAAAAATACACCGTGATTGCTGACCACTCACGAGAGATAAAATTTCTCCTATTCAAGCATAAAGGTTGAGGTGAGTAACATAAGTATGAAAATAAAAATTGTTCTGTTAGGTGCGGTCATTTTATTAGCAGGTGGGTTAGCATATTATAAATATGTCAGAGAATACGGAAAAGCCATACACATTGCTTTTGCCGGGCCCGGCGAGGAGACAGCCGCAGGTCTCTCAATGATTCAAGCTATTCAATTATATTTTGATAAGATCAATCAAAGAGGAGGAATCAACGGAAAAAAAATTGTTCTTGAACAATTTGATGATAAAAATAATGCACAGACGGCCCATGATCAAGCACAAAAAATAGTCGAACAAAATCGTGCCGTTGCGGTTATTGGACATTGGTACAGTTCTGCTTCAATAAGTGCGGGGGAAATTTATAAAAAATATGAAATTCCGGCCATTACCCCAGGTTCTGCCAATATCAATGTGACGCTAGGTAATGAATGGTACTTTAGAAATATTTATAATGCGAAGGCATCTGGCCAATTTTTAGCAAACTACGTCAAAAATGTTTTTAAACAAGATAAGGTGAGTATCATTCGTGAAACTGCCCCTTATGGTTCTTATCTCGCTCAAGTTTTTGAAGAACAGTCATTGAAACTTGGCATGTCTATTCAAAACCAATGGCATTACGACAAAAATAATGAAAATTTGGATCAGGTTTTTCAAAAAATCGTTGATGAACTCAAGGCCAAGCAAAAAGAGGCCGGTGTCATTCTTCTGGCCGTGCAAGCCAATGAAGGTGTGAAGTTAGTCAAATTAATTAAAGAAGCCAGCATTCAAAATTCAATTATAGGCGCATCCTCTTTGTCTGAGAAAACCTTCTCTAATGGTTTTGATAAGCTGCCAATGGAGAAAGAACATCCAGGGTTTTATACTAATGACATTTATGTCGCAACGCCTTTGATATTTGATACGGCTAATGAAAAAGCTCAGAATTTCAAAGAGTTATATCAAAAAAACTACGATGACGTACCTGGTTGGGCCGCCGCTTATGCTTATGATACGGCGAGGGTACTTGTTGAAGCTATGAAAAGAGCAAAACTTGAAGGTTCAAAACGGGCACTAAAAGAAGATCGAAGAAAAATTAAAGACGCTTTGGCCAGCTTCAACAGTATTTATAATGCGCTGGAAGGGGTAACGGGCTTGAATTATTTTGATGAAAATCGGGATGCACAAAAGCCGGTTTCAATAGGGATTTATAAACATAAAAACTCCGTTTCTGCCTTAACTCAATTGCAGGTTGTGCGTCATCCTAATGAGATTGCTGACCTTCAAAATGCAATCAAAAACGATCGCGTATTGCTTATTAATGAAAAGCCGATGTATAAAACCAATGTTGTCTATGTGGGTATAGAATTTATTGAAATCAGTGATATTGATATCAAAAATTTACAGTTTACTTTAGATTTTAAGTTATGGTTTCGATTTCAAGGGAATTTTAATCCCGATGATATTGATTTTGTTAATGCGAACAATCATAAAGAAATCCGGGAACAATTGAAAAAACCTATTGAAAATAAACGCCAGGATAAAATAACCTATCGTGTTTACAGAATCAAAAGCCTTTTTAGGGCTGACTTTATTGAGCATTTTTTTGTGTATAAACAGCATATTGTGGGTATCAGTTTTCGGCATCGAACATTAACCCGTAACAATCTTATTTATGTCACTGATGTTGTGGGTATGGGACAGCAAAAGAAAAATGCCTTGATTCAAAGCTTGCTTACAAAGCGCGTTTTAAGCCCGCTTTCTGGCTGGACGATCACTCGTGTATTGTTTTTCCCTGATATTGTCAGTGAATCTTCTGCGGGAGATCCTGACTATCTCAATGTGGCAGAAGGGCTAGTTGAATATTCTCAATTTAATGCGGCCATTCAAATTAAAAAAGACCAATTTAGCTTACGAGGCACTATTCCATATCAATATGCTTACCATCTGATGGTGATAAGCGGTACGCTATTTTTAATACTGACCCTTGTTGGTAGAAAAAAACCCGTTTTTTCTAAAATTATTTGGTTTTTTCAAGTGATTTTTGCCTTTCTTTTGTTGCTCAGTGGTGAAATTATCTTTTTTTCGGACTTGTTAGCTGAAAGTACTAATACGTCCCAAGTGAAATTTATCATAAACATCTTTGATATACTATGGTGGTTGATACCCGCATTCCTGCTTAATGAGGCCTCAGAACGTTTTATTTGGACTCCTTTAGAACAACGAGTGGGTATTATACCGAATATCATACGTCATTTTTTTGCACTTTTCGTTTACTTGATGGCCATAGTCGGCATTATTGTCTTTGTGTATGAACAAAGATTCACCAGTTTATTAGCGGCTTCTGGTATGCTTGCCATGATTATCGGTTTAGCCATTCAAATTAATATTTCAAATGTGTTCTCTGGCATTGTGATTAACATGGAACATCCCTTTAGAATTGGGGATTGGGTTAAAATAGGCGAGTTTGACGAAGGAGAAGTTATAGATATTAATTGGAGAGCAACTCGGCTTAAAGGGAGAAATGGATGTATCATCAGTATTCCTAACAGTATTGCAAGCGAATCGGCTATTGTTAATTTCTTTTATCCTGATGAAGTGTATTGGTTATGGCCTACAGTTTATGTTCATCCAAGGCATCCCCCTGATCGGGTGAAAAAAATTCTTCTTGATGCCCTATTGTCTGCCGATCAAATTCTCAAAGAACCAGCCCCTGTTGTTTTCTTGACGGGTATCAATGAGTGGGCTGCAAGCTATTGGATAGCGTTTTGTGCTGATAATTATGCCAATAAATTTTTTATTTTGGAAAATGTTTGGACACGAGTTTGGTTTCATTTAAACCGTGCTAACATCGCGCCTGCTGTCATGCGGCAAGAATTTCATATTTTTAAAGGTGAGAAAGGAAAGGATACTTTCTCAACGAATCTAGCCAATTCTTTGACACCGGAAGACGTGGATATCTGCCCACTTCCGATCGCTCAAACCGCTAATAAACCTTGGAGAGCACCAGTTAATGAGCAAAAAAGAGAGTCTTTGAGCAAAAAATGTTGATTTTCGTTAAAGGCTCAATTGCTTCTGACTTATTTTGAATCGCTTGAAGTGTAAAAATAATTAGACTTCAAGCGAATTTCAATAAAATTTAAAGGCAGGTTAGTTAATTAATTATTACAAAAGAACTTATATCCGACATTCCGCACAAGCATTTCATATTTTTTAAATTAAAGCATTTAGCGGAAATCTAAGCCTTATATTGATATTCCAAACTTGAATTGAGGTTCTGATACTTGGTAAAGATTAAAAAAACCTTGAAATTCCCAAAATTTTCTCTTGATTTTGCCATGATAAATTTTTACCGCTAAACCGTGAAAAATATTATCTCAAATAAATCAAAGAGTTAAAAAATTGTTTTTTTAGAGATTGCTTGTGCGGAATGTCGGTTATATTATTTTGATCTCTTATAATAGAAATACTCACAGATCAATTTGCGAACAGCAATTAAATTTAGACTTGGGATAAAATAACTTCAATAAACATTGAAACTGAATTGAATTAATTAATAAAGGCTTTGAATCATTATGATGTTTTAATTTTTTGAATTGACGTTTGAAGTGCTTAGTTTTAAAACCTTTATATGATTGAGTCAAATCAATCTTGATATCAAAATCAAAAATCGTTTTGAGGCTCTGCAAAAGTTTCTTTGATTGAAATGATTGAAAATCAACACTCAAAAATCCAATTGATGGACATTGGAATACTTGCAGCGTTACTAACCACAACTATTCTAAATGCTTATTAGGTTAATTTCATTGTCTTTATAAACTGGTGAAAGCACTTTTTGAGGGTGAATAAAAGCTTATGAAAATAAAAATTTTTATGTTAATTATTATCTTTTCCTTTTTAATTTGGACATTCCAGAAATATTATTTTCAAGAAGAAGATGAAACTATCTATATTGCTTTTATCGGCCCTACCGGGAAAGATTCAACTGCTGGGAGAATGATGACACAAGGCATTCGCTTATACTTGGATGAGATTAATGACAAAAAAGATGAACTCAATGGCAAAAAAATAGAACTCATAACCTATGATGACGAAAATAAGTGCCAAACTAAAGCTAAAAGCGAGGCACTTAGGATAGTTGAAGACAATCAAGCCCTTGCTGTTATAGGGCACTGGTATAGTTCTTGTTCTATCACAGGGGGGGATGTCTACAAAAAATATGGTATGCCCGCTATTACGCCAGGTTCTGTCAATGTCAAAGTGACCCAAGGTAACGAATGGTATTTTAGAAATATCTATAATGCGAGTGCCTCTGGTCAGTTTTTGGCTCATTATGTTAAAAAAGTGTTTCAACTGAATCAGGTGACTATCATTCATGATGGTAGCGGCTATGGTTCTTATTTAGCAGAAGTGTTTGAAAAAGCCACTGAGAAATTAAACTTGGAGGTTAAGAATAAATGGGCGTTTGAATACGGTGATAATCCAAAAAATAAGGAGATGCTCTTTAAAAATATTGTTAAAAAATTGAAGCAGGATGGGGAAAGTGCAGGCGCTATTCTCTTGGCTACACAGGCCAGTGAAGGCATTCCATTAGTGAAATTAATCAAAGATGCCAGCATCCAAAATCATCTCATCAGTGGTTCTGGCTTTTCCGAGCAAACTTTTGTGTATGGCTTTAAAACGTTCCCAAAAGAAAAAGCTAATCCTGGCTATTATACTAACGATATTTATGTGGCAACACCGCTGATATTTGATACGGCCAATGAAAAAGCTCAGAGGTTCAAGGAAAAATATCACGCTAAATATAACGAAGAACCAGATTGGTCAGCCGCTTACGCTTATGATACCGCTATGGTACTCATTAAAGCGATAAAACAGGCCAAGATTACAGGTATTCAGGAGAGCCTTAAGACCGATCGCGCTCGTATCCGTGATGTGTTAGCCAGTTTCACTAATATTCATGATGCTGTAGAAGGTACGACTGGTTTCAATTATTTTAATGAGAACCGAGATGCCCAAAAACCCGTCGCCATTGGTGTATACAAAAATCAAAATATCGTTTCTGCTTTAACTCAGTTTCAGGCTATGCGTAATCCCAATGAAATTTCAGATTTAGAAGCGGCACTTCAGAAGGATCGCGTGTTAATCATTAACGACAAGTACATGTATAGAACCAATGTCGTTTATACTGGGATCAAAATCAATGAAATCAGTGATTTTGATATTAATAATTTAACGTTTTCTTTAGATTTTCATATGTGGTTTCGCTTTGCCGGTGATTCTAACCCTCAACATATAGAATTTCTTAATGCGGTTGTTCCAGATCAGATACAAGAGCAATTAAAAACACCTCTTGAAGAGAAAATAAAGGATCAGATTACCTATCGTGTTTACAGAATTAAAAGTCGTTTTCGGGCAGATTTTCTTTCCCATCATTACATTTATAAACAACATACACTTGGTATTCACTTTCATCATCTAGAGTTAACCAGAAATAATCTTATTTATGTGACAGATATATTGGGTATGGGCAATATCCAAAGCATGTCTGAAAAACTGCAAAAAAGTCAAGTTCTCAGTCCTACAGCGGGTTGGACTATAGAACAAATCAGATTTTTCCAAAATCTGGCTAAGATATATTCTTTGGGGGATCCAGAATATCTCAATGTGCAAGCTGGAATCGTCGAATATTCTCAGTTTAATACGAATATTCAAATTAAAAAGAATGAATTTACCTTGCGGGGAAAAATTGATTATCAATACGCTTCCAACATGATGGTGTTAAGCATTCTTTTCATCTTACTGCTTAATATTTATTCTAAAAAGTTTAGAAAATGGTCCAAATTAATTTGGTTTATTCAAACGAGCTTAGCGTTTATTTTGCTTTTATCTGGGGAAGTTCTCTTAGTTAAATGGTTGGCTAATAACTTTGAAGCGTATAACATGACGTTTTTTATCATGGTATTCGATATTCTGTGGTGGATAATACCGGCATTTCTTCTAAATTTAGCCTCAGAAAGTTTTATTTGGATACCTTTAGAAGAAAAATCAGGGCGCCTCATACCTAATATCGTCAGGCTGTTTTTGGCTTTCATTATTTACTTTATGGCCGTGGTTGGGATTATTGCCTTTGTGTATGAGCAGCAACTGACCAGTATTTTGGCAACTTCAGGTGTTATTGCCATGATTATTGGTTTAGCGATTCAAATTAATATTTCCAATATTTTCTCAGGGATTGCAATTAACATAGAAAGGCCTTTTAGAATCGGTGATTGGGTCAAAATAGGTCAGTTTGATGAAGGGGAAATCGTTGACATCACTTGGCGAAGCACTCGGCTAAAAACAAGAGCAGAGTGTATTTTAAGTATTCCCAACAGTATGGCTTCTGAATCGCCTATTCTTAATTTTTGTTTTCCTGATGACGTTTACTGGTTATGGCCAACGGTGTATGTTCATCCTATGCATCCGCCCGATCGTGTGAAAAAAATTCTGCTTGATGCATTGCTGTCGGCTGAGAAAGTGCTCAAAGATCCTGCCCCCGTCATTTTTTTGACCGGTATCAACGAATGGGCAGCAACTTACTGGATCGCTTTTTGTGCTGATGACTATGGCGATAAATTTTATATTTTGGAAAATGTTTGGACGCGAGTTTGGTTTCATTTGAACCGTGCGGGTATCACACCGGCTGTACAGCGGCAAGAAATTCACTTGTTTAAAGGGGTTAAAGAAAGAGGGGGAAAAGAAGCGACTAAACCGATTACCCTTTTACAAGAAGTGGATATATTCAAACCCTTCTCTGATGAAGCTAAACTCTACCTTAGCGATTGCATTCGTCATCATCGAATTGAGCAAGGTGATGTTATTGTTGAGCAAGGCGATGCGGGCGATTCCTTATTTATTATTGTCGAAGGTGTTGTTGGTGTTTATGTGCGGGCAGATGATGGAAAATCCAAAGAGGTTGCTCGTTTAGGGGCGGGGAACTTTTTTGGTGAAATGGCCCTTTTGACGGGTGAAGATAGAACCGCTACAGTGATTGCTCTTGTTGATACTTATCTGTTTGAATTAACTCAGGCTGATATTGCGCCTTTAATAGCAGAACAACCTGAAGTGTCTGAACTGGTGAGTAAAGTATTGGCTTATCGCCAGAAAATGACAGAAAAACACAAGCATGTGGAACATGATGAAGTCGAAACGAAAGAGGCGGCTTATAAGCGGTTTCTTAATAAAATTGAACAATTCTTTGGGGTGAAAGAGGAACAGTGATAACTGAACTATGCAACAACATATTTTAGTTGTAGAAGATGAAGCTGCTATTCGTGAAATGCTACAAATCACCTTAAACAAGGCCGGTTTTGTCGTTGAAGAAGCAGCGGACGTTTATCAAGCAAAGACATTAATATTTAATCGCTTACCTGAACTGATCTTACTGGATTGGATGCTGCCTGGGGTTAGTGGGCTTGATTTTGCCAGACAACTTCAAAATGACCCTAAAACGCAGCATATACCGATTATCATGTTGACCGCTCGTGGTGAAGAGGAAGATAAAATTCGTGCTCTTGATGTTGGCGCTGATGATTATGTTACTAAACCTTTTTCTCCGAGAGAGTTAATTGCTCGCATAAAAGCGGTATTACGTCGGGTATCTACAGACAGCGAGCTTTTATCTGTGAAAGACTTGCAACTCTATCCGACGGAACATCGTGTGATGGTAGCCGATAAAGAAGTACAAATGGGGCCCACAGAATTTCGTTTATTGCATTTCTTTATGCAACATCCAGAACGGGTGTATACCCGTAACCAGGTACTTGATCAAGTGTGGGGAAGTAATGTGTACATTGAAGAACGTACCGTTGATGTTCATATCCGTCGTTTGCGTAAAGCACTCGCCTTATATAATTATGATTATCTTGTGCAAACGGTGCGTGGTATTGGGTATCGCTTCTCGGTACGTGAATAATAATTGATCATTGTTCAGGCTTCAATGCGAACTCCAATCTCAATGTTTGCACTTCGCTTTTCGCTTCTGCCATTGGAACCCTTTTTTAAGCTTGAATTTCAAAACACTTAGGCAAAACGACTCTCAAACTGGGGAGGGGGAGCGACTCTTCGTTTATTTTTCACCCTATTTTTGTCCAATAAATAACAACGGATGGTGGGTCAGTGGGCTTGATATTGTCATATTTTTGGTAAACAGAGTGACAACGATCCCACCTGACAAATCTAGGGTGAAAAGGTCATAAATACCTGAAATTTAACACCCCTTTCTCAAAGCGCACGTCTATTATGAGAGTTGTTATTTTGACTGAAGATAAAAGCGATGGACTGATAATTGATAATTGATAATTGATAACTGATATGTCTTCGGCTTGGATTCAAGAACTTTCGCGACTGCTCGGTTTGGTGCTGGGCATGTTGATTATTGGCCTTTTAGTGGGACACACTTTTTTATTCTTATTTCTTGCTTGCTTTATTTATCTCTGTTGGCATTTGTATAATTTGTATCGTTTGGATCGTTGGTTCACGCATAGTAAGACATTTTATCCACCAGAAGCACCTGGTATTTGGGGAGAAGTGTTTTATCATTTCTATCGTTTACAACAACGCAATCGTAAACGGAAACGTAAGTTGGGGGCCATGCTTAAGCGTTTTAGAAATTCTACTTCTGCTATGCCCGATGCTGCGGTTATTTTAGGAAAAAACCATGAAATTGAATGGCTTAATAAAGCGGCACATCAATTGCTTGGTTTACAATCTCCCCAAGATAAAGGGAAACCTATTACTAATCTGATACGCTATCCTAGTTTTTCTCAGTATCTCACTCATTGTGATGATAAAACGTCTATTAAATTAGCTTCTCCTGCTGATCCTAATCTTATATTACGGATCAGTGTCATTCCTTATGCTCGAAATCATCAGCATTTATTGATCGCTAGAGACATTACACAAATTCATCGTTTAGAGCAAATCCGCCGAGATTTTATCGCTAATATATCGCATGAATTACGCACACCACTAACTGTTATTAATGGTTTTATTGAAACAATGCGTGATGCTCAAGATGACTGTACGTCGCTCTGGGAACGCCCTTTGTTGCTTATGGATGAACAAACGATTCGGATGCGTCATATTGTTGATGATTTGTTACTCTTATCACGTCTTGAGTCGGAAGCTGTGACGCATAAGAAGCAGCCTATTGTTGTCGCAGACTGGCTTAAAACGATTTGTGAAGAAGCGTGTGTTCTGAGTGGTGAACAAAACCACCATATTACTTTAGAAGCGGATGAAGATTTAATCCTTGAGGGGCATTCTGAGGAATTGCGTAGTGCTTTTTCTAATATCGTGTTTAATGCGGTGCGTTACACACCGGCAGGAGGTGATATCTTGATGTGGTGGTATGAAGATGAAAAAGGGAAACATTTTGAAGTCCGTGATACGGGTGAAGGTATTGCGCCTGAACATTTGCCACGTTTGACTGAACGCTTTTATCGGGTAGATGTTGGACGTTCACGTAGTCAAGGGGGAACCGGTTTAGGTTTGGCAATCGTTAAACATGTACTGAATCGTCATAATGGTTATTTGCGTATAGAAAGCACGTTAGGCGAAGGCAGCACTTTTTGCTGTGATTTTCCGGATTCACAAATCAACGAACAATTATCAATGAATAATGAACAATTCTAGGCTTGCTGTTTTTGCGTACAAAAACGGGTAATCCTTGCAAACATAAGCAGGTTTTAAGATTCAATTCTTTGCCTTTGGGGCGATGAAAAAAGTTGATCTCGCACAGAACGAAGTTTGTCACGTAGAGCTACAAACTAAAGTTTGCTACTTTTGCTGGGTTTAATCTGATAATTGTTCATTGATATACGAACGCTAAAGCAATGGGTAAACTGATAAAACTGGCTACATTGCCAAGCATGACAATGGCTGCCACTTTCTGCGGTTCCTGCTGATATTGTTCGGCAATAATATAATTCACTACGGCGGGAGGTAGCATGGCAAAAATGAGTAATCCACTCGTTTGTAACGGTGTTAATGTGAACCAAGGCTGTATGAGTAAAAACATGATGCCGCCTGAAAGTGGGCGCAAAAATGCCCCTAATAAACCAATTCGCCAATGGGTTAAATCAATATCACTCAATCGCACGCCGAGTGATAATAACATCACTGGAATCGCACAAGTGCCTAACATCTTAATAGGTGTGATCAATAAGCTGGGTACCTCGATGGAGGTTAGACTAATGAGTAAACCGACTAGCGCGGCTTGAATCAGTGGCATTTTTAATACTGCAATTAAAGAGGCACGTTGACTGACTAAAGATATTCCTAAGGTAAAATTGAGGAGTGCAGTTGTCATTAAAAACAACATTGCCGCTGGTAAACCAACCTCTCCAAATGCAAACAGCGCGACGGGAATACCCATATTACCGGCATTCACAAACATCATGGAGGGGATGAAGGTTTTGGGGTTGATTCCAAGCCAACGAATTAAAGGGAATACTATGATGCCAGAGCCTAGTATCATCAGTATTGTCGCTAAGGCTAATTGTTGGTAATCCATGAGATTAAATGTGTTATCGGATAAAACCGTGAATAGCAAGGCGGGCGTAAAGACTTCTATATTGAGATGGTTAGCGGTACTCATATCTATAGGCCTGATACGTGCATATAGATAACCTACCATCACAATCGTTAAGATGGGAAAAAGAACGGTGAAAATACGGGCTATTAGCATATTATGTTACTTTATGTTTTTGAGAACGGTAGGTTATGGGGTAAGATGGGTGTTTGTGGGATAGCTTGATTTGACTGATTTTATAGGCAAACGAGCAGAAGTGGGACTGAAGAAAACAAATGAAATCAGTGGATATCATGATAATCAGTTTAATCCGCGTTTTATCTTGAAATCCCTGTACTTGTTGTTATAAGTACTGAAGCACAAATAAACAGGTATTTTAGGACAAAGGGCAACCACAAGGGATTGCCCCTACGAGCCGGTTGTAGGGGCAATCCCTTGTGGTTGCCCCTGGTTGCTTCTATTAAAATACCTCAAAATTTAGGGTTCAGTACTTACCTAAAATCAAAAAGTCATGTTAAACATTCCTAAAAAAAAACGCGCCCGTTTCGGCATCATTTTAATAACGGTACTTGGCTTTTCCATAATCATTTTACGTCAGGTATTTGATTTAACTTACCTATTTTGGTTGGCTGTCATAATCTTTAGCGTTTCGACAATTGTTGCTATAGGATGGTTTGCCGCTCGGTATGTCGCCAATAACCGCAGTAAATGTCTTTCTAAATCAGCGAAGATTGACACTGATATCAAAGCTTTTTTGGAAAAAAGTTTAACCCTTGCTACCAATAATCAACATAGACTCAGTCAAGTTGAAATAACTTCTGTCGAAGCTCAATTTAAGAAAGAAGTGAACAAGGAAGTTAAAAACAATTTAGAACGAATCACTTATGAGGTTTTACGATTTTATTTTTTCCTATTTTTCATGTTGGGTATTGTCTTGCTAACGCTTATTATTCTATTTTTAGGCAAAATGAGAGGATTCTAACGCGAAGCATTCTTGGTTAGAATTGTAAATCAAGGCGGGGATTTAAAATCAATGCATTTGATGAAAATGGGTACCGTGAAAATCATGACTTTTATTTTTGACTCACAATTCACTATTTTTAATTTGCAATAATAGTCGCTTTAGCGATGACTATAAACGTGTTTTTTGGGTGTGCTGGATTTTTGGCCGCTAATGTACTATTCTGAACTCATGTTATTATTAGAATAAGTTAATTTTATAACTTGCTAATTGTTTAATTGGAATAAAACTATGCGAAATGCCTGTTATTATAAATCCGTTTTGGGATTGTTATTGGGAGCGTGGATTTTCTCTGGATGTGCTACTACGGCTAGCACCCATGAGTCTGATCCTTTTGAAAGCTTTAATCGCAGTATCTTTGCTTTTAATGAAGGAGTCGATAAAGCAATACTTAAACCTGTCGCAAAGGGTTATAAGGTAGTTACGCCAAAGCCTGTTAATAAAGGGGTGACTAATTTCTTTAGTAATCTTGATGATGTTATCGTGATTGCTAATGATTTGTTGCAATTTAAATTTAAACAAGCGGCTTCTGACACGGGGCGGGTGTTACTCAACTCGACTGTGGGGTTACTGGGCTTGATTGATGTTGCCAGCGAATTTGAGCTGCCTAAGCACAATGAAGATTTTGGGCAGACATTAGGTTATTGGGGAGTCGGCAGTGGCCCTTATCTCGTTTTGCCCTTCTTAGGGCCAAATTCAGCGCGTGATACTGTGGGACTGGGTGTGGATGTTTTCTTGGATCCGCGTTTGTATTATACAGGTTCACCCAGTGGACTGACTTCAGATCATGTTATTTATGCCTCAGAGGCGGTCAAAAAAGTGGATATGCGTGCTGATTTTTTAGAAGTTGAAAAGGTAGTCGAAGTGGCGGCTTTGGATAAATATTCGTATTACCGCGAGGCATACTTGTCCAGACGTGATTACTTGGTTTATGATGGCAATCCGCCGAGAGATGAGAATCTTGTTGATCTGTTCGACGATGAGGAAGATGAGGAAGATGATGATGACGAGGAAGATGACGAGATAGTTTCAAACTAAAGTTTGCAACGCTAATTCAATGATAACTGATAATGGTTCACTTGAACTTCTGAATTTCTGATTTCATAAAATACTTGATAATTGATAATTGATGATCAATAATGATGGCCCTTCAAACGATACCGTTTTTTCGATAATCGCTTGGCTTTATACATCACTAAATATTGAAAGAATATCAATGCGTTGATAACTGATGTGATCATTGATAATTGATAATTGATCATTGATATATGGAAAAACCTGATTTTTTGCTACCACTGGAAGCCAAGGTTGATGCACTGATTCAAACCTGCAAACAATTGGCAGAAGAAAATAAAGCTTTGCATGAAAGTCAAGCTAACTTAATATCGGAACGTGCCGCATTACTTGAAAAAAACGCCATTGCACGTACACGTATTGAAACGATGATTGCACGGCTTAAATCGATGGAAACAAGCACATGAGTCGTGGAAAGCCAATACCGGTTAATTTACATATCCTTGATAAGGATTATGTCGTCGCTTGCCCTGAAGAAGAACGCGACACATTGATAGCCTCAGCACACTATCTTAATGAGAAAGTACAATTGGTACGCGAGGGCGGAAAAGTGGTTAGTACGGAACGTATTGTCGTCGTGAGTGCGCTTAATATTATTCACGAATACTTACATTACAAACAAGACAAAGAAAGTGATATGCAGGCTATCAGTAATGAAATTGGAGAATTGCAAGAAAAAATTGGGCTTGCTTTATCTTCAATAAAGCATTAAAATACATGCTATAAATAATGAATGAAAAATGATTCTAATTAGAACAAATGAACTGATGTCATTTTACAAGTGATTTCTTCATTCAATGACTCATTGAGTTTATATAGAAAACAGTTATATTTTGATTTTGGCATCCCCTCTGGTGTTGTGGGCTGAGTAAACGCTTGAACCTCAAAATCATCTGCCAAGGAACTGAGTGTAGTAGGTGTTGTTGAGCTAATGCCGTCGGCCGAAGTAATAGCGGAAAGCCTGAGGCATCTCTCGGAGGTTCCATGTTGAACCAATGTGGTTCAAGGCAATAATCCTCACAATATTGGTAGGTGGATGCCTTCTTTTTGATTGTCGATTCCAATCCCCACCTCCCTTTTCAATGATCAATCTATCAATGATCAATTCCACGCAAAAGTTTTTACGGATAAAATAGGAGTACAAACTTCGTTACCGAGCTTCGCTCGATCAATTTTAGTTTGTTCACCTTGTTATCCAAAAGTAATCTTCGCCTGTAAGTTAGTGCGTGAGTCGGCACTGGCTAACGCTTCTTCCAACGTCACCCGGCCTTCTATATATAAATTGTATAAGGCCATATCAAATGTCTGCATGCCTTCAGCCCCACTGGTTGCCATTGCCTCTTTTATATCCTCTATTTTGCCCTTTAGAATTAGATCAGCAATATAAGGGGTATTAATCATCACTTCTACCGCGGCGACTCGTTTTTTATCCACACCGACCACAAGGCGTTGTGAAATGACGCTTATCAGATTTAAAGATAAATCCATAAACAATTGCTTATGTTGTTCTTGGGAAAACAGATTGATAACACGTTGCATAGCTTGATTAGCATTGTTAGCATGGAGAGTAGACAGGGCTAAGTGGCCTGTGTTAGATAATTCTAAAGCGGCAGACATCGTTTCTTTATCACGGATTTCACCAATCAAAATCACATCAGGGGATTCACGCATCGCACTTCTAAGCGCACGTAGATAAGAATGCGTATCCACTTCTAATTCGCGTTGACTCATCAACGATTTCTTATGCGAATGGACAAATTCTATTGGATCCTCAATCGTTAAAATATGCCCTGCCTGATTTTCATTACGATGATTTATCATCGCGGCTAGGCTTGTCGATTTGCCCGAATTGGTTCCCCCAACCATCAATAGCAATCCACGCCTGTGCATAATCAATTCTTTGAGTATGGCTGGCATTTTCAATTCGTCCAATGTGGGCACCTTGGATTTAATATAACGCATTACCAAGGCTGATTGTCCTTGTTGTTTAAAGGCATTAACACGAAAACGGGCGTTGGCTTCAGGCAAGCCAATGGCAAAATCGATTTCAAGTTCTTTTTCAAAAACGGCCCACTGATCTGTGTTCATAATTTTGCGGGCGATAGTCTGCATGATCTCGGCCGTGAGGATTGTCTTACCCACAGTGATCACTTTTCCAGCCGCTTTAATACGCACCGTTGAGCCGGCTGTAAAAAAGATATCAGAGGCATCTTTTTCAACCATTAATTTCAAATAGGGGTTAATATCCATAGTGATGAATTCGTGAAGGGCAATCAATGAAGGGCAATCGTTTGGATTTCCATGCCAAAGTTTTGGCGCGCAAAAACTTTGGTGTGGAATTGATTTGGGTGCAGTCACTTTACTACGACATAAAAATTGAGAAATTATGGACAGATATGATCTTTTTAGATTAGAATGTTCTATAAAATTTTCTATACTTTAAAAAAGTTAAGTGATTATGGTGGCTC
>Ga0190315_1000422_pt1 | contig 21838 bp, 19 predicted proteins | sample 48701101_MG_FD_161673 | JGI IMG/M metagenome (GOLD analysis project Ga0190315, IMG submission 161673) | Hydrothermal vent sediment bacterial communities from Southern Trench, Guaymas Basin, Mexico - 4870-11-0-1_MG | ecosystem: Environmental > Aquatic > Marine > Hydrothermal vents > Sediment ...
CAAGAAACTTTGAAGAAAGAAGTGACAGCTTGGGTCGATCAACGCAATGATTTGGCAACTGAAATGGACTGGCGTTTTACCACCGAAGATGCTCGAATCAAACTCAGAAGACTTTACCCATCAATAGTTCCTTGACAATGTACTAGGGTTAAAACACACCTGAGAAAAAAGTGTCGTTGGTTTTTTACGGTCATCTTTTCTCCTTTTTGAACGGTTAGTTGAAAACCAGAAGAAACCTAGTCTGGATGGGATGTCTGCTACGCCAACAAACTTTAATTGTTGTACCTTTTTTAAGGCAGTTAATCCAAAAATACACCATAGTGATCAAAAATAGATTTTCAAATAACAATGAGTTAATTGTTTTCAGCTATCAGTATTCCACTCATTATTGTTGAAAGCGTTTTTAAGGTTGATGTGAAAGGCCAGTTGTCTCGTTATCGGCCTTTTAACCAGGCCAATTCTTCATATAATAAGAGACTCAAATCTATGCTTTTTGGTTTTTGAAGCCCAAAACCGTCGCTATTAAATTAGTTTGCGAATAATACACTTCTCTCAAAAGAAATCAACACTTTTTAACAAGTTCACGAGTTCATGACTTGACTTGAAGTTGCAACGGCCTGACTATTATAAAATATTAATTAACATGCCCGTTTGGGTTTTGAGTGACTTTAACTCGACTATCACGTTTTTTATAAGTCCTTGATTTAATAAATAATCTCATTTTAGTTCTAAAAACTCAATAACCTTAAAAATCAATTAGTTGGCTATTTTAAGACTCAAAAATAGAGCTTCGCAAAGTCAAATAACATCAAAAACTTGATAGTCGAATTTAACAATAATATTTGCGAAAGACAACACGCGTAAAAATAATATACCCAACGAACGATCATGAAAGAAAATAAACGCGCTGCAACAGACGCTAAAGGGGCGCATTCTCAAAAAAAGGGTCAATCTTGGCCGTCGCAAAATAAATTTGGAACGAAAAGAGTAGCAAAATGAATTTGGAACGAAAATCGCAAACAAGCAAAATAAATTTGGAACGAAAATTGGGCCTTCAATATTTATCTTGATGAGCTTTTTTTAGAAAGGCAGCCTTTGTACTTCAAACGAAAAAGGCTATACTTTGAAAGGGGTCTCAAACAGGAGATTGAATGATGACATCTATGATCCCGTCAAAACCTTATCTACCATATTTTGCAGTTTTTCTTTATCAACTTGAAATAAACGTTCCGCTTGTTCTAAGTTGATAATTTTATACACCGAGCGTGGCGGCTCCACTTTTCCCGTTTCTACCGCCCAATTATTTTCCATCGCGTCAAAAACAATCTCGGCGGCTTGGGTTCCAAGTTGAACCGAATCGGGAATAACCGCAAAAGTGCCAAACTCAAACTTTGGTTTAACCAGACTTTCAACGCCAGTAATGATTGGTTTCTGAAATTCTTCTGCAAAAGGTATCCATACAGAGTTGAACAGTTTTGCATTAATGAGCTTATTGTCATTCGCTATCCACAAGGCATCAACCTTTTTTCCCAATTGGTTCAAGGCATTTTTCAATTCTGACTTGTTATCCCCTTTATTTGGAATCGGGTACGATATCAATTCAACATTTTCTCTGGCACAGTACTTTTGGTTGAGATTGATGGCGGGGGTCATAAATTCCCTATGTACAACACCAACTCGGTCAAAAGAATTGGATGACAAAACTGCCCTGAGACTCACAACACTGGTGACAAGTGGCACTTCATAAAAAATACCGGTCGCATTTTTCAGGTCTTTAATTGCCATATCCATAAAGGAGGCCATCACGGAAACGGAAGGAATGATCGACACCGATTGAGGTAATCCTTTTTGGTATCCTTTATAAAGGTTAATTGAGATGTTATCCATCAGTACGACGATTTTTGGTGAAACGTCCTTTATTTTTGGAGCGATTTGTTCTTTCTTAGTGGTTTTGTCAACGATCAATTCGTGCAGAAAAAAATCTTCTGTTAATTCTTCCGATAACCCCAAAACAACCTGCTCAAAATTTTTCCCCTCTACCCGGATAATGATAATAGATTCTTTATCCCTGTTGGTAAGGGATTCTTTATCTATGATGAAAAGAGGTTCTTTTAGGGTGGTGGTTGACTGGAAACAGGACGACACTAAAACCGTCAGGGCAAAATAACAAACGCTAAGTAATGCTGTTCGCCAATTTCTATAAGCCGCGTTTTTCATTGTGCCTCCCAGTTGTCAATGTCCAGTAGGGTTTTAAGGTTATTGTTTCTGCGGGTTAAACTTCTTAAAATATGGCTTGCGTTTCTCCTTTTTTTGACAGCCAATGCGACAATGGCTACCCGCATGTTAGGGACAGGGGTTTTGATAAAGTACAATTTGGATATGCCCTTGAAATACTCGACATTGATTTCCGGTATAAGGATAGCATCGACCATATTAAAAATCAGTAATTGCAATAAATCCTCCATTTTCGATACCCGTTTAATCCGGGGTTTTGGTCTGAAATAGTGACCGATGAATTTTTTCATGCCTTTTCTGCCGAGAATATCAAACACGCCTATGGTTGTACCGGCCATATTGGCGGGATTGACTCTTTTTCCAACAGAAATAAGCACATAAGATTCGTTGGTTTCATTATCACGAATGCCTTTCAGCTTGATTAAATAATCTCCCAAGTGTTTGATAACAGGTGCTTTTGATATAATCGCGTCTGGAGAGTCCGTTTTTGTTTTGGCCTTGAAATCTCTGTATCTACCAAATACTCTGATTTCAATACCCGGCAATGCCCTACTCAGTTTTTTCTGCATGATTTGGGTACGCATGACAGAGGGATAAAAAACATATAAACGCTCAGCATAAAGCGGCTGAACAAGAAATATTGCGCCCCATATCAATATGGCACCTTTGATGAAATATCTAGTTGTTCCTTTCATGAAATGTCTCCTGGGTTTAGGTGAATATTTCATCCAAGGTTTCTTTAAAATCCTGAATAAATTCAGGATCAGTAAATCGCAGTGGTTTCTCAATATATCCCTTTGCCCCACCGTCCATACATTCAAGTACAGTATCTCCACGTACTGCGGAAATAATAAGAATATTCGCCTTGGGAAATTCAGCGATAATTTCCTCCATTGCTTGTTGCCCGTCTTTATTGGGCATTGTAATATCAAGCGCAATCAAATCTGGCTGATGCTTGTGATACAATGCCACGGCATCATTACCGTCATATCCTTGCGCCACGACTTGATATTTCATCTCATTTTCAAAAAAAGCCACGATTTTTTTGATGAGAAATTTGGAATCATCAATGATGACAACTGTTTTTGACATTTATACCTCCGTTTTGATGAATCATTATTGGATAATTTCAGGATTATTTCAACTTTCTGAGTTTTATTCTCCGTTCAAAAAGGGCTTAGTGCTTTGTCATATACTAAATTTTAGGATGACTATTTATGAATGTTCTTAATAAACAAGAATAGAGCATAAGTACTGAACCCTAAATTTTCAGGTATTTTAATAGAAGCAACCAGAAGAGGGGGCAATACCTTCGGATAGCCCTTTGCGGTTAAATACCGGTTTATTAGAGACGCACGCAGTGCGTCTCTACTGTAGAGACGCGATGCTTCGCGTCTCAATGGCTCGCGTCTTTGTAAGTACCTTCGCCAAAAATTTTCAGGTGCTTCGGCGCAATACCTTCGGATAGCCCTTTGCGGTAAAATACCGGTTTATTAGAGACGCACGCAGTGCGTCTCTACTGTAGAGACGCGATGCTTCGCGTCTCAATGGCTCGCGTCTTTGTAAGTACCTTCGCCAAAAATTTTCAGGTGCTTCGGCGCAATACCTTCGGATAGCCCTTTGCGGTTAAATACCGGTTTATTAGAGACGCACGCAGTGCGTCTCTACTGTAGAGACGCGATGCTTCGCGTCTCAATGGCTCGCGTCTTTGTAAGTACCTTCGCCAAAAATTTTCAGGTGCTTCGGCGCAATCCCTTTTGGTTGCCCTTTGCGGTAAAATACCTGTTTATTTGTGCTTCAGTACTTATCAACCCTAATTTGTTGTTCTGACAATGCGATAAGGGCAACCACAAGGGATTGCCCCTACATAAATTTGTGATTATTAAATGTAGTCGGGTAGTGGGCCTGTAACGTCTTTTTTTCCCCTCATTTTATTTCTGTTGGGTAATTAAATGATACAATATTTCGCTTTTATATAATTCAGTTACTCGAATATTCATCATTTACAGTTTGAAATCGTATGAATGCGGGGTAAAAAAGGATGTTGCTGACCCACTACCGTGCTTATTTTAAACATGATGTTCGAGTTAATGCTTCTTATGGTAAGCATTTAATCCTTCAGTTATTTTTTCCAGCTTTTCATCAGCCCAATTTTCTATAACTAAGTTATCAACTCTCGCAAATTCTCTCACATTATTCGTGACTAAAACGAAATTAAGACTGAGGGCATGAGCTGCAATCATTAAATCAAGAGGACCAATCGGTGTACCTCTTCGTTCAAGATTCGCTCTGATTTCGCCATAATAAGAAGTGGCTTCTTTATCAAACGGCATAATAAATAGAGGAAGAATAAATTCTTCTAAAGCCTGCTTATTTTTATCCTGCGCTTGACTTTTTTTAACACCATATTCAAGCTCGGCTAAAGTGACTGATGAAATACACACTTGCCCTATTGACAGTGTTTGAAATTTCTCAAAAACCCAGCGTGGACGTTTTTTGATGATATAGATACAAGTATCTGTATCAACAAGATATTTTTTCATTCAAATATATCCTCTCGATCCTGTTGTACTGGTTGTTCTCTGGTTTCCATGAAATCATCAGAAAATTTGCTAAGACTATTCCATAATGATTCCCACGAATTTTTTGATGGAATTAAAACAACCGCATTTCCCATTTCTTTTATAAATACTTTAGAACCTTCAAAATGGAAACTGCTCGGTAATTCAACCATTTGATTTTGACCCTTTTGAAATAGTTTAGCTGTTTTTATTTCCCTATCAACATAAGGTTTAGATTCAGTAAATGGCATATTTTTCTCCTGAGTAGTGATTTTTTAGGGTTCCCACGCGCTGGTGCGTGGGAAGCAACGAACTATTTTATTTTCATGCGAGATTATTCGTTTTTTGGGGTAAAACAAGTGTAATCTTTGTGCCCACGCCTATCTTAGAATCAATAGAAATCGTTCCGCCAAGATTTTCGATTTTTTCCAGAACAATGTCCATGCCAACTCCCCTGCCTGACAGTTCTGTTATTTCATCGGAGGTGGATACGCCCGCGGCAAAAATGAGTTCCCGTTTTTGTTGTTCACTGAAATTGAGCGTTTTTTCCAAGGTTACAACGCCTTTTCTGATGCAGGTTTCTACGAGTTTTTCGGTATCAATTCCTTTTCCGTCATCCGAGAGGGTAATGATTCGACTACCATCCCTATCCGCAAATTCAAAAGTAATATGTCCCTTTCCCTTGCCCAGTTCTTCGCGAACTTCCGGTTTTTCGATCCCGTGATCTGCCGCATTGCGTACCAGATGAATTAATGCGTCATCAATATCAATAAAAATATCGGGTGGATAAAAGACATGCTCAGGTTTGACGACGAAGACCATACTTTTCTGTTGTTTGCGGGCTGCACGGTTGACGATTTTTTGATATTTTCGGGTAATGGTTTCGATGGGCATCCACGATAACATGATACATTTATTGATGAGTGCTTGCACTTGAGAGGTGTGCTGATTCTTGTCAAGTGTCATACAAATGTCTGTTATACTCGTCACATGCGAAGCGGGAATCCGCATGGTGACATTCTCATCTCTGCCAAATATCAGCTTTATCTTTTGCTGAATGTCTCCAATCTCTTCATTCATATTGTCTAAGCAAAGCACCAGTTCCGCTAATACCTGTGTTTGTGCGGGAACCCGCAATTTTTCAAGCATGTCTTCCGTTTTATGGGCATGTTCCGACAAGAGTTTAAAACCATAAGAACCACTGTTTCCCTTGATGGTATGGGTATCTCGGTATAATGCATTAACCAAACCGTTTGTCATTGTATCCGCTTCATTGGCAGAGAGGTGTTGTTTAGGGGGATGCTGTGAGTATTCTTTGATTTGTTGCCGGATTCTTTTCATTCGCTCAGTGGTATCTTCCATAAATGCTGAAATTTCGTCCGGCGGTGTGTTGGCAAGCCCCAAGACAATATTCATTTCATTTTCGTGTTTTTTTCGTTGCTCCTCCATTTGATGCTCTTTCAAGCGTTTTTCCGTTTCATCCGTCACCAAAATCATAATCTTGGCAAGCTCGTTCTGCTTATCATATATTTTTTGGTATGCAATAGAGACATATTCAGGAATGGAATCGTGATCGCCGAAGGTCAATTCATGGACAGGGGCTAAGCGGGCCAGTTTTTTCCATCTTTGCTTTTGATAGCGCTTATTCACCAAATCCATCCAGATATGAAAAGCCCGTTGTTGTTTTGAATCCAGACGGAGAAGTTCTTCCAGCGAACTTGAAGCGACATCTTTTACTTTCAGGATTTCATTGGCGCGGCTGGAATATTCTTGGTTCACTGAACCATCTAAATTGATCGTGAATAAGCCATGGTCGATATTATTTAAAATATCATTGACTTGCTGCATTTTCTCATCCACCAAATCTTGGAGGTGTCTGGTATATTTCTGAATGGTTAGCCGCATTGACTCGAAATTTTCCGCTAAATGGCCGATCTCGTCATCGCTTTCCCGCTGAACTTCAACATCATAATTGCCTTCTGAAATCACTTTCGTTGACTGCACCAGCAAACCGATGGGATGGGTGATTGTGGATGCCAAACGCCAAATAATCAAATAAGTAAGAGTCAGCGAAAAAATGCCCAAAAGCAGTAATATTCCAATGGCTTGATTTCGTTCACGATTTCCGTTTTCAAGCACTTCTTTTAATGCTTGCTGCATGGCATGGGTACTGAGTCCATAGCGAATCACCCCCATAATTTCATCTTCATCTTCGTTCACCACCATCACGGGACGGGTGCCGCAAATTCGATGAATTCCAGATTTCCGTAGGTAATATTTTGATAAGCCGGTGTTGTCAGTGTTCCTGCCCATTGTGAAATGGGATCGTTCATAAAATCAGCATTCACCATTTTGCCAGAAGGATTTGTGGGGGATGCGTTTACCCAGGCTCTCCGATCCGCGTCCATATAGATTCCGTATTCTATGTCTGGATCATCTTGAACGGTTGATGAAACAAGGTATTGAACAGCGGTAATGGCGTAGTCTTCTGCCATGCCGCGCATGGCCATGCTATTATTATTTACTAACGTTTTTCCTTTAGCAATGAGTGCGTTACGGATGTGTTGTTCTGATTTTTTAACATTTTTATTTACGTTTCTGATACTCATAACAGAAATCGCAGCCAAGACGAGAATAAAGATGATTGAAACAATCAACATCGTATTACTGATCAATCTTGTTTTAATCGACACTAATTTTTCCTTTTTCATATTGGTGAAAAATTCCTGAGTGATTTGAATATATGTACACAGCAATTTTTCTGATTATAACGGATTTTAGGGATACCAGCATAGAGTTTGCAAGGGTTAACACTCAATAAAAAATAGACCCTATATGGGGTATTTAGGGCGAACCTTTGTTATCGCTCAAAAATCTGTTGCAACCAGAAATCTTTATTGTCCCGACACGCTGACGTTAGAACGATAAAATATCCGTGATGCTGGAGCGTCATAGTGTGTATTCCTTTGCTGTAGCAAAGGAACGATAAATTATTTTCACAAAACCCTTATTTTCGGACAACTCTATTATATAATCAGGGTTTCTGAAGACGTGCTTCGGATATATTTTCCATGACAACCAGAAGTTTTTCCAAACACTTGTTTTCATCGTTAATGACGGGTATCCAATCCAATTTTAATACTTTGCCCTGTTTATTAGTAAATTCAGTTTGTTCCAGTAAAGGAATCTCTATAACAGAAAATGATTCGCTTTTTTTGATATCCTGAAGAACATGGTTTAACTTGTGAGAATCAGAAGAATTTAGGTCTAAAAGCGTGGTTATATCCATTCCCACAATATCCTGTTCTGGAGCCATTCCGACAACCGATGCGGGTGAATGGCTACAGCCGGGCAGGATTTTACCGTCAAGGGTAACGGCAATTGATGCGGAGTTAAACAGACGTAAAACCGTTTTAACCGTTTTACAGGCGGTTTTGGCTTCATTGGTTATTTTTTCCAGTTCACGCAAAATTTTTTCGAGTGTCCGCCCTATTTTTACTTGGGCGAGGTTTAATGAAAATCCGCACAGTATTTTTCCCATCTCACTTTCGATGAGTACCCTTCCAGACTTGACCTCGGGCAAATCCATTTCTCCATATATCAATATTCCTGAAGCGTGAGTCAAATCCCCGAAGCTTTGTTCTAGTTCCGGTATGGACAAGCCTACGGCAATGTTTAACAATTCCTTGATAAAGCCGCCATAATCCTCTCGCATTTCTCTGAGATCATTTTTGGACATGCCCTCTTCATAAACCTCAATGAGTTTCGCGGCTAAAACTTCATCCAGCCCAAGTAGATAATCCCCCTGTACAGCACCCGTGAAATGAATATAGGCGATCATATCAAACGGAGATGAAAAAAACGTTTCTCGAAAAGAGCTTTTGTCTAACACAAAAGGTATTCCGAGCATATCTTCTAGTGCATAAATAAGACTCTTGGCAAAAATAAGCGTATTTGTGTCTATATAAGCATCTTGTGTATTATCAGTGTTCATTAAGTTTCTCTAATAATTAGGTTATTGCCGCCGTTTGAATACTACCAAGGTGATATCATCCAGTATATTTTGTTTTCCAATATAGCGATAAACGTCTTTTACCACTGCGTTTTTGATTTGTTCAGCCGAACCATCCCATGATTGATTGATAACGTTACAAAGTCGTTTTTGTCCATACATTTTTTTCTCTATATTTCTTGCTTCGGTAATGCCATCGGTGTATAAAACAACGCTTTCTCCCACTTCCAATGATATCGTCGTCTCATTAAAAAAATGAGCACTTTCATTTTTTACACCAATAAAAAATCCAAGTTCTAGGGTATCCAAACATTCCACTTGCCCCTCTTTGCGTATTATAATCACCTCCTCATGTTGCCCACTTATCCTTAACTTCCCCGCATGATATTCAAGCAAAACCAGTGTCATTATCTTGTCGATCTGCATCCGTTGCGCGTTATTATAAAGAACCTGATTTACGGTGTTTAGAAATCGGGGCAATTCTGTTTCACCATGAATCAACAGTGTCCGGATAACGGCCTGTGTCATCATCATGAGCACACCGCTCTCCAGTCCATGCCCCGTCACATCGCCAATTCCAATCAAGGTGTGCCCATCACGCGTAAGCACATCATAATAATCTCCCCCGATTTCATCTGCCGGTTTCATAAACGCAGCAATATCAAAATCGTCGATTAATTTCAGCTCTTTCGCTGAAGGTAACACCATTTCCTGCAATCTACGGGCGATGTCCAATTCCATTTTCATCCGGAGATTTTCGGCTTTCGCTTCTTCAAGTCTCCGCCCTATTTTTAATTTAACCAGATTTAAGGAAAATCCGCACAATATTTCCCCGTTTTCCCCTTCTATTTTTACGCCGCCAGACGAGACTTCCGGAAATTCTATTTCGCCATAGACCAGTACGCAGTATGTGTAAGTTAGATTTCCAAAGGTTTGTTCAAGCTTCGTTATTGACCAGCCCACTGCGGTGTTCAACACTTCTTTGATAAAGTCACCATAGTCTTCTCTTATTTCGCGGAGGTTATCATCGGACATGCCGTCTTCATAAGCATCAATAAGCTTTGCTGCCAATACTTCATTCAGACTGAGTAAGTAGTCACCTTCAATGGTTCCCACAAAATGTATGTGAGCAATCATGTGAAAGGATGATGAAAACGATCTTTCCTGAAAAGAGTCATCATTTAATAGAAAGGATACACTCGTCATATCTTTTATAGTTTGGATAACGTTTTTGGCAAAAACAAAAGTGTGGGTGCTGATATGACTGTTTTTCGAGTTTTCAAGGTGACTGCAGCTATGACTGTTTTTCGGGTTTTCAAGCATCGGGTATTTTGTCCTCAAGCATCTGATTTTATAATTTAAATTTTGCTTCAAAGCGATTTTCGTTCCAAATTTATTTTGCTTCAAAGCGATTTTCGTTCCAAATTTATTTTGCGAAGGCCTGATTGAGATTGATAATGACCCTTTTTTTGGGAATGCGCCCAGCATGCCTTTATATATTATATATCTCCCGTTTTTTTAAAATGGCTCGACATGCTGTAGGCTTGATATTAATACCAGTGTGCTGTTCAATTATTTTTTCTATTTTGTCAATTTTATTTTTTGGGATTGCAGGGCCTCGTCAAAGTCATCTACAAGTTATTGATTTGATAAGATGAAATGATGAGGTTTATTGAATAACAGCTTAATAAACAATACGTTATAAATGATGCGTTTTGTGATACCAAAATTTGACCTAAAAACATTGAGTATTCAGAATATTCGTCTCGATTTTAACGTAGCCCAGCCGGGATTGAAGCTGTGCTATCATTATTGTGTTCAAAAATTAAAAAATTTAACCATTTGGAGTATACAAATTTTTACAAACAACTACAAGGATTGCTTTATAATAAAGGATTAAATTGTGGATATTTTTTTAGCTGTAGGGACGAATCTACGTGTTCGCCCTTTTTTGAAAATTAGCTCATCCTGCAATAGGGATGATGACAGTGACGAAAAAGAGATGGCGCGTTCTATCAAATTATATCTACATACTGATAACTCAAAAAAGTAGAAATGCGTATGACAGCAAGCATGAAAAAATTGAGCCAAAAAATTCTTCTCTTAATGCTCACAACGCTCCTCCTAATTCAACCCGTTTTAGCTGAAACACTCCGTTTTGATGGTGAAATAAGAGAACGTTTTGAAATTTGGGCCGGTTTAAATAAAAAGGCTTATGGCGATCAAAGTTTAGATTTCAAAGGTAAAAAAACGGGCAATTCAAATGATTCTCTGTTGTTGCAACGGCTGATTTTCGGTTTGACTTACCAATCAAAACGAGTCACGGCTAAAATCCATTTATATGATGCTAGCGTTTGGGGTTGGAGTCTCGATCAGAATGATTTTATCAAAAATAAGGGGACAGATGATGAATATGTTATGAATCCTTATGAAGAACATTGGGAACTCTTTGAAGGCTATTTTGAAACACGATTCAATGTTCAGCTGAGTCTTAAGGTTGGCCGTCAAAAAATCTGGTATGGCGATAAACGTGCTTTTGGCCCCGGTTCATGGGGTAATTCGATTGGCTGGCTTTGGGATGCTGCTCGTTTCTCTTATAAAAAGAAAGCGCATTTTTTCGATATTTGGTATGGACAAACTAAGACGAAAGATCCAGAAAGTTTTAGTTTAACCTCAAAACATGCCTATCAAGGTGTTGGGATGTCTTCTCGAATACAGTTACCCTTCGGGGCGATTGAACCCTTTTTTACTTGGAAAAATGCCTTGTTTTATAACAGTGGCAAACAAGAAGAGAGCTATTTTTGGGGCCTTAGAATTTCTGAACCAGATGTTTATGATTTCAGCTATGATATTTCAGGGGTCAAAGAAACGGGTGCATTCCATCAACGAACAGGCCCTGATTTGGATATTGATGCTTATGCTTATGTGATCAAGCTGGGTTATACTTTTAAGGCCTTGCCATTTCAACCGAAAGTGGTGATAGGGCGTGTGTTTGCCAGCGGAGATGCTGCTCCTGATAATGATGACATCAGGCGATTTGAGAGACCGTTTGGATCAACTGATGGTACGCATTATGGCCGGCTAGATGCTCTGTTTTGGGGTAATATGATTGATAATCAAATGAATCTCTATTTGAAACCGCATCCTAAATGGGATTTAAAAATCGCTTATCACCGATTTTATTTAGCCGAGAAGGCAGATCAATGGACTTATTACAAATATCAAGTGGCTGATAATCAATATGATCATATCGGTGATGAAATCGACTGCGTATTAAAATATGACTATTCCAAATCTCTCCAATTTCAAGGTATTTATGCTTATCTGAATGCGGGGCGTTTTATAACCGAAAATGGGATTGCTCAAAATGATGCTTCTCGTTTTATGTTGCAAGTTCACTATCAATTTGATTATCCCGTCAAAATGCGATAAATCCAGATATTCAAAATGGCGATAACAAAGGTTCGCCCCTACGGGCCACTTGTAGGGGTAATCCTTTGTGGTTGCCCTTTTGAATTTATAAAGGAACTTGTTTAATGAGACTCACGGGTCAATTTTCATTGGAAATTCAACAATAAATGTTGAGCCTTTCCCTAATTCGCTTTCGCACCATACCGAGCCTTTCATGGCTTCAACTAATTTTTTAACAATGAATAATCCCAATCCTGTTGAATGTTCATTAGCGGTAGGTTGAGGTGTTAAGCGCGTAAATTTACCAAATAACTTTTGTTTATCTTGCTCACTCAGCCCTGGCCCCTCATCTTTAATTTCACAACGTACACGGTTTTTAGTTTGGATGATTTTGATGTGAACAGGCTTGCCTGGGGGGGAGTATTTCACAGCATTCGAGATGAGATTATCCAATACTTGCTGGACCGTTTTTCTATCAACAACGGCCGGAAAAAAATGGGTTGTTTTAACAAGCTCTGAGGTATGTAAAGTAATCTCTTTTGTTTTTGCCCGAGTACTGTATTGCTTGACAAGCGATTGCAAGATGGGCTGAATATCAACAACTTCCAGTAAAACATTCATTTTCCCCGATTCAATGGTGTTCACATTAAGCAGATTTTGAATCAAATCAAACATGTGTTGTGAACCGGTTGAAATCATCCCCATCATTTCAATCACTTTGTCTTGAGGAAATTCATGAAGACCATTTTGAATCAAACTGGCTAATCCCTGAATAGCCGCAAGGGGGTTTTTCAGATCATGTGCCGCAATACCCAAAAACTCATTCTTGTCTTGGTTAAGTTGTATGAGTTGTTTATTTTTCTCATGTAATTCGTAATTGAGTTGGGTGAGTTGTTGGTTTTTATCATGCAGTTCCCGGGTACGTTTAGCAATTTTCTCTTCCAAATCCGCATAAAAATGTTCCAGTTTTCTGGCCTGAAAATAACTATTTAAGGCCTCCTTGATGGTCAAATTAAAGTCTTGTAAATCAAGAGGCTTAGCAATGTAGCGGTAGAGATTAGCGTAGTTTATCGTGTTAGCCATTGCTTCTATACTGGCTTGGCCGGTCAGCATAATTTTGAGTGTTTTAGGGTAAACCGCATGAACACGCCTTAACAGTTCATCCCCTTTCATATTCGGCATAATGTAGTCAGAAATAATGATGGGGATTTCATAGCCATCTTGCCACAATTCATCCATTGAATATAAGGCCTCTTGAGCACAGTCCAGTGTTTCTATGAGATATTCTTCGCTGAGTATCCGTTTGAGTGTTTTTTTAAGGCTTTTGAGTATAGCTTGCTCATCATCCACACATAAAATGGCTAGTTTATCCATGACTTGCTAAACCTGATTGGATCGTTTCAATTAACTGTTTGGTATTTAAAGGCTTGTGTAAACAACAATACAAATTAGCTTGTTCTTTAGCGCGTTTAATCGCGTCATCATCAGCTTGCCCAGTTAGCATAATGGTGATGATATGTCCATATTTCTGATGAACTTGAATCAGCAACTCATCGCCCTTCATGCCTGGCATGAGCCAATCCGAAACAATCAAGAGAATATTGGTTTCATCTAATTGCAGTTCCTCAAGAATTTCTAATGCTTCATCAGCACTTTCAGCCATTTCATAGTTGTAAGTCTCACCAAACGCTTTTTTGAGTTGTTTTTTGAGACTGTTTAATATCACAATCTCATCATCAACACATAAAATGACGGCTTTATTTTGTTCCATCTTATTTTTTTTGAGCTTTAAAAAGGGCGAATACGCAGAGTCGTGCCAGGGGATAAATTGTAGGGGCGAACCTGCGTGTTCGCCCTGGCTATTGCTTTTAAACTCAAATTTTAAACTGAAACAATCCGTTTCTTCCCAAAATCCATTGTACTATCAGTATAAAACTTAATAAGAGCGACATTCTAACGTTATCGTCATTTTGTCTCAAGATGGATTGAGTGAATGCGATTGCACAATAAAGAATAAAAAAGGCGGGTTACAACGGATGAGTAGTGCAGCAAGCTGAATGTTTTTTTAAGTGTTCATCAGTTCATAACAGGATAAAAGTGCCAAAAACTGTTTTCAAGGAGAGAATCGCCTTTATTGAAATTTGCACGATATATCAATTATCAATTATCAATTATCAATGTCGTAGAGACGCGATGCCTCGCGTCTCTTTAAATAGACACGATATCGTAGAGACGCGATGCCTCGCGTCTCTTTAAATAGACACGATATCGTAGAGACGCGATGCCTCGCGTCTCTTTAAATAGACACGATCGTAGAGACGCGATGCTTCGCGTCTCTTCAAAACAAATCGTAGAGACGCGATGCTTCGCGTCTCTTCAAAACAAATCGTAGAGACGCGATGCTTCGCGTCTCTTCAAAACAAATCGTAGAGACGCGATGCCTCGCGTCTCTTCAAAACAAATCGTAGAGACGCGATGCTTCGCGTCTCTTCAAAACAAATCGTAGAGACGCGATGCCTCGCGTCTCTTCAAAACAAATCGTAGAGACGCGATGCTTCGCGTCTCTTCAAAACAAATCGTAGAGACGCGATGCCTCGCGTCTCTTCAAAACAAATCGTAGAGACGCGATGCTTCGCGTCTATTTGAATAGACGCTTCGAGGAGACGCGAAGCATCGCGTCTCTACAAAACCGTTCGTTTCGACGGATGAGACGCGAAGCATCGCGTCTCTACAAAACCGTTCGTTTCGACGGATGAGACGCGAAGCATCGCGTCTCTACAAAACCGTTCGTTTCGACGCGATGAGAGACGCGATGAGAGACGCGATGAGAGACGCGATGAGAGACGCGATGAGAGACGCGATGAGAGACGCGATGAGAGACGCTTCGCAGAGCAAATCTACAAATAATCTATTGACAAGGCAAAAATACTGTAAACGTCGTTTTACTTGGTACACTGTCAACTTCGATTTGACCATCATGTTTATCAATAATCTTTTTGACAATATCCAATCCTAATCCACTGCCTTCACCCGGCGGTTTGGTTGTAAAAAAGGGCGTAAAAATTTTCGGCAATATTTCTGTGGGAATGCCTTTACCACTGTCCGTAAAACTAATCAGTATTTGATTTTCATTTTGTTTCACTGCAATCGTTAAAGTGCCTTGGTAATCCATGGCCTGTAACGCATTATGAATAAGATTACTCCAAACCTGATTCAATTCATCAGGATAACATAATACAGGTGGTACGGGATCATAAAAACAATTGACTTCAACGCCCTGTTTAAGTTGATTATGATAAAGCGTCAAAATGGTTTCTATATTGTCCTTGATATCCGCTTCCATTTTTTCCCCATTGGGATCAAAACGAGCAAAACTTTTGAGAGCCCATACGACGTTGGCAGCCCGCTTTGAGGCAAAAACGATAGTTTGAGTACTTTGTTGTAAACTCACCAGTTGGTAAGCTATCTCTAAAATCGTTTTACGATTCGGTCCTGTTAAAAGGGGTAAAAAGCGATCAATGTTGTTATAAATACCCATTTCGATCAAGGTATCGGCAATATTAATGGCATTATCAATCCCCTGTTCTTCCAATTGAGGCGTTAAGGTTCTTCTTAAACGACGTTGTTCTCTGAAAGATAAAGTCGTTTCATTTTGGAGCGCCTGTTGTAGTAAGGCCAGAAAATCCTGCTGTTGTGTTTCTGAAAGCGTGTTAAAAAAGCTCGGTAACTGTAGAAGTGTTTCACTTAAAAAAGCACTGATATCGTCTACAGATAATTGAATTGCGCCAAGTGGCGTATTGATTTCATGGGCAACGCCGGCAATCAGTTGACCTAAGGCCGCCATTTTTTCAGCTTGAATCAATTCTTCCTGAGTGGCTTTCAGTTCTTGTAAAGCATTAGCCAAGTCCTCATTTTTTTGACGCAATGCTTCTTCAGCCTGTTTGATTTCAGTAATATCCATCAATTGCCCATCCCACAAGATACTGCCATCGGGTTGTTTTTCCGGTGTCGAATCACCTTGTACCCATTTGATTTGACCAGAGATGATAATACGCCAGACGTGATGCCAAGGTGCTAACAGATGAGTTGCGAGAAGCGCAGCTTCGTCAAGATCGGCACGATCATCGGGATGAACCGCCTCTTGAACTAGGGATGAATTATCTATCAGCGTTTTTGGTTCTAATCCATAGAGTTTTTGAGAGGCGGGACTGACATATAAAAAATGCTGTGAGCCTTCAGGATACTGCACTGATTGATAAATCATTGTGGGTATATTGGCCGCTAAATTTTGATAGCGGGTATTACTGCGTTGCAGTGCTTTTTCTACCCGTTGACGTTCGGCTATTTCATTATGAAGTTGGTCATTTTTTTCCTGAAGATGCTTGGATAAATGTCGTAAGGATAAATGTGTTTTTACACGGGCCAACACTTCTTCAGTCTGAAAAGGTTTTGTAATGTAGTCGATGCCACCCACAGCAAAGGCTTTCACCTTATCCAGCGTTTCATTTAAGGCACTGAGAAAGATTATGGGTATATCACAGGTGATTTTATTTGCTTTCAACTGTTCGCTGACTTCATAGCCAGAGAGTCGCGGCATGATAATATCAAGCATAATTAAATCGGGTAGTGGTTTTTTCTGCACCCTAGAGAGGGCATCGCTACCGTTAGATTCCGTTATCACGGTATACTGTTGTTTGCTCAGTATTGCGCTTAACAAGCGTAAGTTATAGATATTATCATCTATAACTAGAATGGTTATTTTAGGTGAGTGAGTCATTTTTAGTGTTTTTTCTTGTAACGGGATAATACACGTCGCATCGTCATATAATAGCGAACTATAAAATTTGACAGCCACAGCCAACAGACAGACAGCGAAAGTCAGGTGGTGGTGACTATACTGTCCACAGTCACAAGTCGCGGTTATGCCCATCAGTGCAAATCCCCTCAATCCCACATTGAGGGATACTATAGATATATTGGGTTAGTCACCACCAGCTGAGTTGGCTATTGGCTTTTGCGTGGTTCAGAAGATCAGCTTCGCTAAATCAGTTTAAGTCCAATCCGTTATTGATAATAGATTGTCATGATAAAATGGATGAATGCCGATCAATTTATCAGTGTCAATCATGATAATCAATTAAATCAGCATTCTATTCAGTCGGCCATTTTTTGCAGGTGATTTTAAATAAAAGAGTGACAATATGAATGAATTAATGGCATTTGAAGATGAAGTCAATGAGGAAAAAGAGATGGGTTCACGAAATCACAGTTTTGTGCAAGCTAAGATACCTGCTTTACTTTTTAATGATGAGAGATTTTCAGTCTTTGTTGAGTTAAGTTTGGATACCAGTCAAATTGATTTAAAGCAATTTGGGCTAACGGCGAAAGAGGAACTGAAACCCGATGTGTGCGTTTATCCTAAAAGCGTTGGGTTCAATGATGATGATGATGATCTCAAGATGCAGGATATGCCACCTTTAGCAGTTGAAATTGTTTCTCCAAAACAAAATCTGAGTGACATTTTAAGCAAATTTAAAGCTTATTTCGCATTGGGTATTAAGTCGTGTTGGCTAATCGTACCTCCCATCAAAACGATAGCGGTTTATTCTAAGCCAAATCACTTTAGGACTTTTGGTATGGATACGAGCGAGATCATTGATGAAATTATGGATATTCGCTTACCCATTCAGAAGATTTTTGGATGAGATACGACTTGAAATTTGTGGAAATGAGTCAACAAAAACTCGGTTCTGTTGACCTTTATCAAAAACACTTTATTTTTCAACGGGTTATATAAAAGCCATTAAGGGGTGATTTCGTAGGGCAAATTGTTGTGAAAACCCTATACTTAATGGTATTAATTTGAAAACGCCAATGTCTGTCAACGACATATTGCTTATTATCAATTAATAATTTATAATTTGTAAATGGGAAAGAGTTTAAATTGAGATTGCTCAACAGGCCTTGTTTTATTCTGAACAGCATGATAGAATGCGCGTCCGTTGTTGGGCAGTCACTGAACTCCCGCATCGTTTGGGCCTGTAGCTCAGTTGGTTAGAGCCGTCGACTCATAATCGACTGGTCGTAGGTTCGAGTCCTACCAGGCCCATCAAATTCCTCTCTCATACCCTTTCACAATTCATTTCTCTTAATACCTTCTTCAAATTATAGCCATTTTATGTGGTTATTCTTTCAATTATTTATTGCGTTTAGGCTAAAAATAACTTTTTATTTATAACAATATTATTTATTTAATATTGTCGCAAGCCAAAACGCGACTCATAAAATGTTCGTTTGAATGGATTGTCGCAAGCCAATATGCGACTCATATCATAAAATGTTGCTTTGAATAATGAATGTATTAAAAATTGAATCTGATTTTAAAATCCAAAATAAATGATTAGAATTTATATGAAAGCCCCAAGGCACTACAAGCCAAGGGGCTTTTTTAATTTCTATTGTCTGAATCAAAATTTTCAGAATCACTTTTCTTGTTGTATATTTTGTTTGACTTTTATAAAACGGGCGCATTCCCATTTTCACTGTAATTCTATAACTACAAGGTATAACTACAAGGATTGTTTATAATAAAGGATAAGATCATGACAATCTGTCAGTTCGTCAGTTTCACCCTCATTCTAATTGAGCTTAAACTGAACGAAATAACGACTCAAAACCACTCAGGATTGAGACAGAAACCTTTTGAATCCGCCTTGCACAATCTAATCCTTTCTTATAAACAATCCTTGTAGTTATATCACAAACTCATGCCCCGTTTAAAATGGCACTTCAAGCTACTAACAGTTCGTGTTGGATCGCTCAATTATATGCCACAGCGTTAAACAATATCAGTTTGCCTTTTGAAGCGAGCGATTTATTACTTGAATATCAGACACGCTATCCAAATGAACTCAGTCTGTTAAAAGACACCATAGCCTCTTGCGTGAATACCGGCCGTGCTTTTCGTGGAGAGGTGTTACTCGCGCATTGGCATAAACTGACTGATAGGGAAAATCCTGATGAAACGACAATTAAACAGTGGACTTTAATTTATCGTCGTCAGTCTTTGAAAGAATCTGATGTACAACCTTTGCTTGAAAGCGCTTTGTCTTTAGTGCATCAGTCTTTAATGAACCAACGTCAAAATTTTTTAATTTTTGCGGATTATGCGAATTATGACGGTGCCCCTTACCTTTCTTACACGATTTATCTTGAATTACCGGCAGATGATTTGTTAGAACTGGAAAAACAACATAACCATTTATTGTCATCTGGAAATTTTAAAGAGAGTTTGCTGGACAATATTATCATCACCTTTGAACACTTAGTGATGGCAGAAAAGGCAACCGTAATGCAGGAGTCAATGGTATAGGGTAGCTCAAGGCTATTGCCTCTATTATTACAGCCTTTGGCAACACTCAGTTTTAGGCGTGGTTGGTTAGGATGCTTGGACTTTCCCAAGCCGCTTATGTGTTATTATTCTGTTTAGCTTGAAGGCGCAGTTGTCACTCAATAATACACAAGAAGGGTAAAAATAGATGAGCGAGGTAATGGAATTTGAAGCGGATCAAAATGATCAAGAAAATGAGGTTCAGGAGATGGGATCGTTAAACCATAGTTTTGTACAAGCTAGGCTAACAACGCTGTTATCAGGTGATGATAGATTCACGACAATGGTTGAATTAAGCCTAGATGCCAGTCAAATCGATTTGAGCCAATTTGGACTAAAGGTTAAAGATGAACTCAAACCGGATGTGTGCATTTATCCAAAGGGGCGTTTTGGGGTAAGAAGGCTTGATTTATTAAGGGTGCCGGAAATGCCGCTATTGGCAATTGAGATCATCTCTCCAAAACAAGGCATTAATGATATTTTAACCAAGTTTGAAGGCTATTTTGCGCTTGGTGTTAAGTCATGTTGGTTGGTGATGCCAGCCATTCAAAGCATAACGGTTTATTCGCAGACGAGTCATAAGACATTTGCGGATGACGGTGAGGTTGTCGATAAGGTTTTAGATATTCGTTTACCTCTTCAAAAAGTGTTTACCGAATGACTCAATGCCGTGTTCATGGATAAATTGATGAACCTAAAACCGGCTGTTTCTTCGTAGGGTGGGTAAGCGGGATCCCATGACTCCAAAAACACGAAAAATCGTATTGCCCGCTTGCCCACCACTGATGAATCCAAAACACTCCCAAATCAGAAAATCGTCTATTTAAAAATATTTTGAAGTGGCAGACGAATATCTAACCCTTCATCAATGACTTCAGTATCGCCTTTCGCTTCAAAAAGCTTAAAGTTATCAATCCGTTGGGAATAAACGGTTATGGACTCAAGTATGGGTATGACTAACCAACATGATTGGACATTCAGTGCAAAATAGGCTTTGAACTTGTTTAAAATGTCATCAATGGTTTGTTTGGGTGAGAGTATTTCAATGGTTAACAAAGGCATTTTTGACATTCTTAATATATCATCTGGTTTGCTAAGCCCAAGATGACTTTCATAAAGACAGACATCAGGCTTCAGTTCATCCTTAGCTTTGATCGCAAATTGATTTAAGTCTAATTGGCTAATGTCCAAACTTAACTCAACGGCCGGTGTGAATTTGTCATCATTGAAAAACGAGCCTGCTAAACGTGCTTGGATCACACTATGGTTTAATGAACCCATTTCTTGAGATTCCTCATTTTCAAACTCTGTTATCATATTTATACCCCATTTAGACTTGGTTTCATTAGAATGATAGAGCATCATCATGCCATAAGTTTATTTCTATCATACGATGAAGCCGGTTTATTTGTCGTTATTGTAATAACTCTTCAAAAGTGCTACTTATTACTATTGGCAAGGGCTCCAAACAATGCGGATTGTTTTGATTTGAGTTTTAGAATTGGGTGTATTCCCAACGGGGATGTTGAAGTGTTGGGAATGATAAAATGTTTTATAGTAACATTGATATTTTTGATGAGATTACTCCCAATACTACAGTAAAAATACCACCTACTATAATAAACATAAAAATAACGGATCATTATTATTTAGCTACGGAATTGGATACGATTGCAAAACGAGAAAAACATTTTGGTGCAAACTAATTGATGTCAGAAAATCTGTAAACGACTTATTATATTATGTGTTATGAAAAAGAGGTCAGATTCTAAAATGGAAGGTACATCACTACTTATTTGGGGGATGCTATTCGGAGCAATCGGCCTCGGATTTTTTACCTATGGGAAAAAGCAAAAGGCGGTAGTTCCACTACTTATTGGTATCTCTCTTTTCATATTTCCCTATTTTATATCGAACGTATACATACTTGTCATTGTTGGTATTATTTTAGTGGCGGTGCCCTATTTTGTGAGAATATGAAATTTGCTCAAAGACAAGTCGCCGTTGAAATTTTCATTTTATTTTGCGAAGATATTGCTGTTGAAAGAAATCTTTATAAGCTTTTAACAGCGGCGCAAATAAATCAAAATCTCTTCGTTTGATTAAGAACCTGTTCAAAATCTTTTATATGTGTTAAAATCAAAAAATATACTAAAATAATCAATAATTAAGGAATAACTTATGAGAAAAATTTACCCCAGCGATATTAGTCGAGAAGAATTTGAGAAG
>Ga0190315_1000425_pt1 | contig 21700 bp, 23 predicted proteins | sample 48701101_MG_FD_161673 | JGI IMG/M metagenome (GOLD analysis project Ga0190315, IMG submission 161673) | Hydrothermal vent sediment bacterial communities from Southern Trench, Guaymas Basin, Mexico - 4870-11-0-1_MG | ecosystem: Environmental > Aquatic > Marine > Hydrothermal vents > Sediment ...
GTTGTGGCTGAATATCCCGGTAGCATCAGCGTTCTCTGTGCCGAACAATTGCTTATTCGGATGGAATATGGCAAGCCTTGCGCCGAGTTCGGTTGCAACGATGCTCGCGAGAGGAATGCCACTCACCGCGATACCGACCACCACGTCGATCTCTGCCCGATCGCCAACGCCATCGACTATCATATCAGCCACCGCATCCGCGATGCACCGCATCCGATACGAGCTCTCGCCGATGCTGCGCCAGTCAATCGACATATCGGTTGGTGCGCGGAGTCCTTCCTTCTTCTCGGCATGCATGAGCAGCCACGTAATCGTCTCTCTGGACAGATTGAGTTCGTCAGCGATCTGTCCGAGATGCATCCCGTTCTCTTTCATCTCGGTTGCTCGTTCTATCAGGTTGTTGAGGTCGTTCATGTCGATCACCTTATGGCACTACTGACGGGCTCGCCGCGATTCGAACACGAGTCATTGGGTCCGAAGCCCAATAGGATATCCGCTACCCTACGAGCCCATTCATTGTAACCTCCTCCTGTGGGATTGTAAAGTTATCGGAGAGGTCGCCGTTTGCAAACCGGATCGACATTCTTAAGTCGATGCCGCGGAAGAGTTGCCATAACCGATCAAAAGAGGAATTCGCATCACCGGAACCACCGATACCCCGGACACCACAGATATCACAGGCACGATCAGGACGATCAGATTTCTGGACACGACGCTGCGCGATGGCGAGCAGACTCCTGGAGTATCGCTCTCGCCAGAAGAAAAGGTGTCGATAGCACGAAAACTCGATCTTCTGGGCGTCGATGTAATCGAGGCAGGGAGTGCGATCACATCAGAGGGTGAGCAGGAGAGCATTCGGGCGGTCGTGCACGAGAATTTCGATGCTGAGATCTGCAGTTACTGCCGGATCCGCGAGATCGATGTCGAGAAAGCTCTCGAATGTGATGTGGATTCGATTCACCTCGTTGTTCCGGTTTCAGACCTTCACATCGAAAAGAAACTGAAGAAAGACCGTGAGACGGTGCAAAACGATACCATCCGCGTCTGCGAGTTTGCAAAGGATCACGGTCTCATCGTCGAACTGAGCGGCGAGGATGCATCACGCGCTGACCTTAATTTTTTGAAGTCGATCTACGCGGACGGGATCGAGGCTGGCGCGGATCGGCTCTGCTTCTGTGATACCGTTGGAATCCTCACGCATGAGCGCATCACCCGGATATTTAAGGATTTAAGCGATCTTGGTGCTCCGTTGAGTATTCACTGCCACGATGACTTCGGGCTCGCGACATCGAATACGGTGGCTGCGATCCTTGCGGGTGCAGCGCAGGCGCATGTGACTGTTAACGGGATCGGCGAGCGTGCCGGGAACACGCCGCTTGAGGAGGTGGTGATGGTTCTGGAGTCGCTCTACCACATGCCAACTGCGGTCAACTGCAAGGAACTGTACACGACCTCCAGGCTCGTTAGCAGATTGACAGGCGTCGCGGTCGCGCCGAACAAGTCGATAATCGGCGGAAACGCGTTCACACACGAAGCCGGGATCCACGTACACGGGCTCATGGCGGACCCGCTCACGTACCAGCCGATCCCGCCTGAAACTGTCGGGAGGGAACAGAGGATCGTTCTCGGGAAACACACGGGCAGGGCATCGATCGATTCCGCGCTGCATGAACTCGGGATTGCTGCAACGAACTCTCAACTGGGTGACATATTCGCGCGGGTGAAGGAACTCGGCGACAAGGGCATGCGTGTGACCGATGCCGATCTTCAGGCGATAACAGAGACTGTGCTCGGAATCAGCAAGAGGGCGTTGGTGAAGCTCGAGGAGTTAACTGTTGTCTCAGGGAACCGGGTCACGCCGACCGCATCAATCAAGCTGACTGTTGACGGTGAGCAGGTCGTTGAGGCTGGCATCGGAACAGGTCCTGTCGATGCCGCGATCGATGCGCTCAAGAAGGCGATTGCGAACATGCGCGACATAGAGCTTCTGGAGTATCACGTAGATTCGATAACAGGCGGAACCGACGCGCTCGTTGAGGTCTTTGTCAAGATGCGCTCTGATACGCGAGTGGTATCGGCAAGGGGCGCGAGGACTGACATCATCATGGCGTCGGTTGAGGCAGTGCTTGAGGGGATCAACAGGTTGATGGAGTGACATGGATTGACTGAGTGGTGATTTATGACAAAATGTCATCCCACCCGGAATCAGATCTCTTTTGACACCCTGTAACTCGGCAGTCCAAACCCACCAATAATTTTATATCGCATGGTTGCGTAAGGGTTTAGTGGGTTATCACTATGATGAGGGAAAAAACTGGAATTACGGGATTTGATGAACTGATTCAGGGCGGGCTGATCGAGAAGAGAGTGTATCTCGTGAGTGGTCCCCCGGGCGGTGGCAAAACGACATTTGGGGTACAGTTTCTGGCTTATGGTGCAACCATCGGCGAGATCGGATTGTATGTGACACTCTCTGAAAGTCCGCAGAATATCGTCAGCGACATGTCCAATTACTCACTGAACATACCAACGCTGATCAAACTGAAGAAGCTGCTCTTTCTGGACCTGGGACCGACGCTTGACTACGGTTACGGCGACGACCTGCACGGTGTGATCACGACATCGTACGACTCCGTATCGCAGCCAGCACCTGAGGCAGAGGCTCCTTCGCCGTTCATCGTGTACAAGGAGATTCAGAACTTCGTGAAGCAGTACGAGGTCCAGAGGGTGGTCATCGACTCGGTCTCTGCGATACGATTCACGACTGTGGAGCGTTCACAGGAGGAGAAAGAGATGAGCCGGTTCATGCGAAACATGAAGAAACTCGGCTGCACAACGATCATCCTCTCTGAGCTCACCGACCCGAGCACGTACAGCACAGAGCAGTTCACAGCAAGCGGCGTCATCTTCATGCACAACTTCATGCGCGATGACTCAATGGTTCGTGCAGTGCAGATCATCAAGATGCGCGGAACTGCGCATGACTGCGACATGAGAAAGATCACGTTCAACAAACAGGGATTGCAGGTTCTCGACCGCATGTAGTGGTTGTGTGACGTGAACAGGCGGTATGGTGGGCGCCATGCTTTTTAAAAAAACGAAAGGTCCGAAACCGATAAGTGACTCGCTCATGAGCGAACTTGTCAGTGAGATTCACAAACTCGGTCATGATGTCGGATACCATCGCCACACCGAGGTTGGCTGGGTCTCTGTCGAATATGACAGGCTGATTGAGACTGCATCGATCTATGGTGTTGAAGAGACGCTCAGGCGGCACTACGCTCAAGGGAAGAAAGAGGGCGCGGAACGCAGGAAACACGAGCATCTCATGCAGGGTGGAACAGTTGCGGTCGAGGAGCGAGCGCCCATACCAGCGGTTGTGAGATCATCACCCGCACATCGCATGATCGCCCGGCCGGAAGCGACCAGCGCGCCACAGAATATTGATCGACCGAAGATGGTTGATCGACCGAAAGCGTTGGATGGTTTCGCACCAGTCAAGTCGGCATAACATTGGTATTTGGGTGAAATCATGTGTGAACTGAATATAGTAACACCAGACGGAACGGCTATCGCTTCGGATGTGGTGTGACGTGAATGTGCGGTATGGTGGGCGCCATGTTTTTTAAAAGAACGAAAGGTCCGAAACCGATAAGTGACTCCCTCATGAGCGAACTCGTCAAAAAGATTCACAAACTCGGTTATGATGTTGGATACCATCGCCACACCGAGGTTGGCTGGGTCTCTGTCGAATATGACAGGCTGATTGAGACTGCATCGATCTATGGCGTTGATGAGACGCTCAGGCGGCACTACGCTCAAGGGAAGAAAGAGGGCACGGAACGCAGGAAACACGAGCATCTCACGCAGGGTGTGACCGTAGCTGCCAAAGAGCCTGCGTCCACCCCAACAGTAAAGAGATCGTCACCTGCGCATCACATGATCACCCAACCGGAAGCGATCAATAAGCCACAGAATATCGACCGACCGAAGATGGTTGATCGACCGAAAGCGTTAGATGGACTTGCACCAGTTAGGTCAGCATAACATTGGTATTTGGGTGAAATCATGTGTGAACTGAATATAGTAACACCAGACGGAACGGCTATCGCTTCGGATGTGGTATACATCCGGGTGGTTGACGACGGCACGGTCGAAATGCGCGGCATACTTGGCGATGTCACGACCGTTCATGGCAGAATTGCTGAGATCGATATAACCAATGAAAGAGCGGTTATACAGAAGTGATACAGGAGAGTTAATATGACTGTAAAAGTTGTGGTCAATGGATATGGAACGATCGGAAAACGCGTGGCAGATGCTGTCGCGCTCCAACCGGATATGGAAGTTGTGGGCGTTGCAAAGACCCGCCCGAACTTCGAGGCACGAATGGCTCTTGAGAAGGGGTTCCCGCTCTACACACTTGCGGGCAGGGAGTCCGATTTCAAGAACGCGGGAATGGAGATCAATGGAACTGTAGAGGATATGCTGGAAGCAGGCGACATCGTTGTGGACTGCACCCCCGGACACATTGGCGCGGGAAACAAGGCGTTGTATGATTCTGTCGGCATAAAGGCGATGTGGCAGGGTGGTGAAGACCACGAACTCGCAGGGGTATCGTTTAATGCCCACTCGAATTACGATGAGGCATTCGGCTGCGATTATGCGCGAGTCGTCTCCTGCAACACGACCGGACTCTCCAGGGTCATCTCGACACTCGACAATGCGTTTGGCGTCGGGAAGGTGCGTGCAACGCTGTGCAGGCGATCTGCTGACCCCGGGGATGTCAAGAAGGGTCCGATCAACGCAATCATCCCGGAGCTTAAGATGCCGTCGCATCACGGACCGGATGTTGTGACTGTTCTCTCGAATGTCGATATCGACACCGTTGCAATCAAGGTTCCGACAACGCTCATGCACCTGCACATCGTGAACATGGACTTGTTGCAGGAATGCACATCGGATGACGTGGTCGATGCTCTTGATGAGAACTCGAGGATCAGGTTGATCGGCGATGGAATCTCCTCGACTGCCGAGATCATGGAACTGGCGCGCGATATGAACCGCCCGCGCAGCGACATGTGGGAGAACTGCGTCTGGGAGAAGTCAGTAAACGTCTCAAAGGACGGGTTGTACCTCTTTCAGGCGATTCATCAGGAGTCTGACGTGATCCCTGAGAACGTGGACTGCATCAGGGCGATGATGGAAGTTGAGCGCGACTCAGCGAAGTCGATTGCGAAGACGAACAAAGCGATGGGATTCTGAATCCTTTATACGGGACTCGGGGGCGCGGGCAGAATGAAGATCGTAGTGATCGGCGCCGGAGAAGTCGGATACTCCATCGCAAAGGCGTTGTACACGAATAACGACGTCATCTTAATCGATAAAAAGGATGATTCCTGCGAAAGGGCACGTGAACTGGATGTGCAGGTCATAGATGGTAACGGCGCCAATATCAATATCTTAAAACAGGCTCTGCCCGCAGATCTTGTTGTTGCGGTCACAGGCAACGACGAGATCAACATCGTCTCCTGCATCGCTGCAAAGCTGCTCACAAAAGATATAAAGGAGAACATGACGATCGCCAGGGTCTCAAGTCCGGATTACATCAACAGGCCGGTCACTCATCGAAAACAGATCGGGATGGATGTGATGATCTGTCCAGAACTATCGCTGGCATCCGCGGTCGCGGGGATCGTGTCTGTGCCATCCGCAGTGGATATGGACGCATTCGCCGATGGCAGGGTCGAGATGATGGAGTTCCGTGTGGGCCGGAACACGTCATTCGACGGGACCTCACTTCTGGATGCCGAGATTCCGGACGGCTGCGTCATCAGTGCGCTAATCAGGGGAACCGAGATCACGATCCCGCATGGCGACGACGTCATGCACGAGGACGATCATGTGATTGTGATCGGAAAGCCAGAGTCCGTAACCGAGATCGAGGGGATGTTTGGCGGCAGGGCTGGCATGCGCAACAAGGTCATGATCGTTGGCGCGGGCATCGTCGGGTTTTACATCGCAAACCTGCTTGCAGAACGCGGCGACATCGATCTCAAGATAATTGAGTCGGACGAGGCGCGTTGCAACGAGATCGCAAACCTGCTACCTGATGCGCTGGTTTTGCACGGCGACGGCACCGATGCTGCGCTGCTCAAGTCAGAGGGCGCAGGTGAGACGGATACTGTTATTGCGGCGACCGACAGCGATGAGCGGAATCTCCTCTGCCTCTTACTCGCAAAGCAACTCGGTGCGAAGAAGGTCATCGCAAAGGTCGATCGGTCCGAGTACACGGAACTCTTTGAGATGGTGGGCATCGATGCTGCACGCTCTCCGAAACAGGCAACGATCAACAGCGTCCTGCGCGTGACGATGGGTGCGGGAATCGAGTCGATCGCAACGGTTGAGGGCGAGCGGGCAGAGATCGTCGAGCTGGTCGCATCATCCGGCGCAAAGATAACAAAAAAACCTCTCGACAGGATAAAATTCCCGAAAGGTGGAATCGTCAGCGTGATCGTGCGAAACGACGAGGTGATCGTGCCAAGAGGCAACCAGCAGATACAGGTGGGTGATCGGGTGGTGGTCTTTGCACTGACCTCAGCAATCTCGAAGGTGAAGAAACTCTTTGGTTGATCGTTTTGGTCAGAGTCGCAATAACTCGATTTAGATTCGTGTCATTCATTCTATTCGTGGTTTAACCACTTTTTACGAAAAATCTTGCAAATAAAACACGAATGAAACAAATTACACAAATTGCACAAATTACACGAATGTTATTTGATATTGCGAATATGTTTAAGGACGTTCAACCTGACCAAGTTATTTTATGACAGTCTCCAAAGACCCAAGATATTTAATAAATGCGGCACAAGAATGATCGGTGAATCAGCGATGAAACGAGAATTGATGGATATTCTTGCCTGCCCGATCTGCAAAGGCGATCTCGAACTGAACGTGACGGAAGAAGACGACGAAATCATCACAGGTACTCTGTACTGCCAGAAATGTGATGAAAAGTATCCGATCGAGGACGGAATACCAAATATGCTTCCGCCAGACCTCCGAGAATGAAATGGAGCCGGAAAAACCGTCACAGCAGATCATTCTGAACCGAACCCGGAGCAATTCCATCGAATTCGGAACCCAGCAGCTCGAGTTGGTGCTGCCCCGCGGCAGGGATTGCGAGTTCCCGATCGAGGTTATCAATTACGGCACGCCGGCACGAGTGTATCTTGCGCCCAGCCACGAGATCGAGACTGATGTCAGGTTTCCGGAGAACGATTTTGTTGCGGTCGGAAAGACTGTGATTACGGCGATCGTGAACATAGATACGATGCGGCATGGAAAGATCTCCGTTACAATCGGATACGGCGCGAATACCGGCAGCTTCGATCTCAATCTTGCGGCAGAGCCGTATCAGAATATCGAGGTGGATCCGGGTCTCGGGGTTCCGGGTACGTTTTCCAGGCATCACGTGATGTCGCGCGTGCGGATGCCGGTGGCTGTGAAGGCGTTTGGCGCGCTGATGACGATTCTTGTGATCCTCTCTCTTTTAACAGACGCAATACCAGCGTCAGTCGGTGCGATCTCAGCGACGCTCCTGCTGGCCATACTGATCATGTACTTCCTTGCGCCCTACTCGTGACCGCCTGACTCCCACGAGTTTCCATCGCTTCAGCAAGAATCTTCGCTGATCCTTGAAGATTATCTTCGTGCCCATGCGTTCGTGCCGTCCATGATGTTTCGCCTGCAGAACGGGACTGTGTTTGTGATGATGTCGGCATTCATGAGTTTGGCATCCGCAACCCTCTTCTGAGCTATCTTCAGTGCAAGATCGGAGACTCCTGCCTTGAGTCCGCCGCAGAACGCCGCACTCATTCTTGCCACCTCAATAAAGTCCATGATAGGAAAAGCATGTTGTAAATCCTTCTCGGTTCATCAAAGACATGGGAGATCGGCGCTATATTTAAGCATCGTGGTAACTGTATTAAAATACATGGAACTCATGCAATCGATACAACATGCCTGCAATGTCCTCTTTGGTATGACTGCGGGTGAACTTAATTCGGTGCGCAACGGCAGGGTGAACAACATGGGGTTGCCATGTGCAGGTTCTCGACGTAAGTTAGGAGCTTGGCGACCCCGCTGAATAGCAAAAATGAATTGATGAGGTGCTGAAAAATGGCAGAGTTTTTAACGACTACCGGAATATCTTACAATCTTGAAGAATTGATTAAAAATTCGGAGGATAAACTGTTTTTGGTAAGTCCTTATCTGCAAATTGCGGATAGTCTTAAACATCTACTCAGAGAGCGGGATTTACAAAGAATCGTCGATATCCATGTAGTTTATAGGAAAGACACTCAAATAAATGCCAAAGACTTGAGTTTCTTGCAAGAATTAAACAGTGTCAAAATTTCCGCTTGTGAAAATCTCCACGCTAAATGTTATTTAAATGAAAATACAGCAATTATCGCTTCCATGAATTTGTACCAATATTCACAACAAAACAATCGGGAAATGGGTATTAAAGTTGAAAAAGGAGATGATCCTGTTTTATACGACGCTATTCGCGATGAAGTGAAGACAATCGTAAAAACAAGTCAGCAACCCGAGTTTTCAACAGAAAAATCAAAAAAGGATGCCTCTACAGCATCCAAAAAAGTTCCCAAAAAATCCACCAAAAAACATCCGAAGAAAGATATGGGCTTTTGTATTCGTTGTGGAAATGACTTAAAATTCAATCCCGCAAAACCGCTTTGCTATAAATGTTTCAAAAGTTGGGAAAAATATAAAAATCCTGAGTATGTGGAGAAATTTTGTCATGCTTGCGGAACTGAATTTAACAGTACTGTAGCAAAACCTGTTTGCTATGCGTGCTATAAAAAATTGGGTAAATGATTGGTAGTGTACTAACTGTTGTGACCCAACACAATTTTTCACCTTATATGCGCCATACCGATGGTGATTTTGAATGTCACAGCAAATTTATATAAAACCACCATCAAGCCCGATAGGCATTAATTGGCTCTTCGCTATTTCGAGTGGGTAGTTGGAAATCAAGGTGACCCAACCGGGGTGAGTCATGGTGATGAAATCCTTTATTATTCGTTATAGATACTTAACCACAGAGGTCACAGAGGAACACAGAGTTTTCTTATTTACCATTCCTCGCAAATTCAATCTTAAAACAGGTTACATTTCTCTGTGACTCTCTGTGTTCCTCTGTGGTTTTATTCACCATGTTTTATCCAGGATGGCTCTTCTGCACCGATGCCCTATTTAGCCGCATGGGTGCCCGTGTTGCCCATACAAAACAGAGAAGAGCCCATTAATTCAAAGTCACGGTTTATGGGACACTACCCGATCCCCGGACCGCTCGACTCCTGACCTGCCGTCGCGAACCGTAACCACAAATCCAAGATCGACAAGCATATTGCGTGCAGACCCGCCATGCCCGTGCAGGAGCAGTTCCACGAGATCTTCAGGCTCGTCGATGTCGGTTGATGCCGCAAACGAATCGTAGACTGCGACCGTCAGGTCGTTCTCGTGTGCGATCTGCAGATGGTCAAGGAAGCTCGTGCCGTAGTAATCGACCCTGAATCGGGACGGGTCCCTGATGTAGAGGATGTTCGTCCCGCCGCCTTTTCCGGGTGCGATCACGACATCAGAATCAGAACATGCGATCTCCGCGATGTGGTACTTCCGGATGAGCGGCAGGTCAGCCATAACGATCATCACATGACCGCAATTGCACTCCGCCTGTTTTAGAAGATACTCATTCAGCGCCTCATTCAGCCCGAGGTCGCTCAGGAGAACGTGTCGGTGAATATCATCGATGCAATCGTCGGTCAGAAGCGACGGCGTGAGAATGTCGAGATCAAAGCCATCTGCTACATCGATCACGTCACGGAGCATGCACATCGCAAAACTCCCGCGCTCATCCGGCGTGAGAACGCCTGCGAGGCGGGATTTTGCGTTTTCCTTCTTGAACGGGACAACAATCCTCATAACATCAACCTAAACTTTGGCTACTGGAAATATCCTGCGATAGAACTCAAGCCCAATATCAACGCCCCACGCAGCGTGCCTGACGTTTGTGTCCCTGTCCATCTCCAGTGTCAGTAGACGCAGCACCCTGCGATAGATCGTGATCGGGTCAACGTGTTCCAGCGCGGCAAGAGCGTCCATTTTCGCCCGCACCAAATCAAAGTATCGCTCCCTCGCAGGTTCGGTCATGAATGTCATGCCGGTCGATGCGATCCGGTCAGAGAGGTCATGGTAATTCGCTGCCGCACCGATGTCCTCTGCGATCAGGTCGTTCAGCCGGTCGAGCGCAAACCGTCTGATCGCCCCCAATGTCGGCTCGTCACCGCTCTCGATGTAGATTCTGTTGATCTCCTCTGTTCCCGACGCCCGCACGAGCAGGCGGGAGATCGTCTCCGAGCCGTCCTTTTTCTGCCCCTGCAGCACGAACTCGACCTTGTCGTGGTACGTGCCGCCAGCCCAGAGCACCTTCTGACCCGCGATCTCTTCCGGAGGGTTATCGAGCCACGAATTGATGATCTTCTCCTTCGGAGCATTCGGCGCCCAGATATCGAGACGCACATCGTATCTTTCGCCGTATCTCGCCGTATGCCTCCTCCATATCTCGCCCGGGGGCGCGCCGTGCCATGCGATCATCGACGCGATCATGCAGATTCCGATGATCCCGTCCTTGTCAGGGAACCTTTTTATCGTGAAGCCGCCGCTCTCCTCGCCAGCGACTGCGGCTGGCAGACCGTACTTTGCAATCGCTGCGGAGATGTACTTGAACCCGACCTCGGTTACGACGCACGGGAACCGCTCTAGGCTGAGCGCGTGCTCGCGGTCATCCGATACCAGCGCGAGGTTGTAGAACGGGTGCCTGACAAGCGAGTTGACCTGATCCCATTCCGGCGTCGGTATGTCGTACACGCGGTCCGTCCCGTCGTCTGCTCCATCTCCGCGTTTTAATGCTTCGACCACATCATCGAGTGCGGTTGACGTCGTCCCCGTCCTGATCACGATGTGGTTCTCCCACCCAAGCCCACGGATCACAAAGTCGCAGAGCATCGCAAGGAGCTTGTTCAGGTTGGTGAACCCGCCCGCGTCAAGGATTCCGCCGCACCGGTCGCCATCGGTGTCGTTTCCGCACAAAAAGAGCGCACCGACCCGGTTTAGCCGATCCATCGTCGGAAGCAGCCACTGCTCTTCCGGATTGGCGTAGAACCGAAGCCCGAGAAGCTCATCCGCCTCCGAATCCATCGGAAAGACCGACTCAGTTGGAATTCCCAGTCTTTCGAATATCTCTGTGATGTAGCCCCGTGCAACGCCGTTCATCGCGTTGTGGATGAACCAGTTCTCAGGCTGCGAATAAAAGTCCCTGAGGATCCTGTCCAGTCCCTCCGACTTCAGGAAATCTGCGACCCACGCGGTGTATTTTTCCCGCATATCGATGTACGCGAACCTGCCTTCCAATTGAGCCTCTTTCAGGTCGTATTTCTCGATTACAGGCTCTCTCATGCAGATCAGGTTCGCCTCCCTCTCGATCCGGTCGGTAACCGACGTCGGCGCGACATCACCGTTCCCCATGCTCCAGCGCTGCCCCTGAGTCGAGAGCGGGTTGTGGCTCGGCGTCATGTTCTCGCCGCCAGCAGCCCGCCCGTCCTCAACTTCCCGAAGCCAGTAGACGAGCGCGCCCGTTGGCGACGGCTCCTCTGAAAACCGCACAGGAAACCCGCGCGCAAGAAATACCCGCGCACTCTCAAGAGCAAACTCCCTTGCGCCGATCCGTGTGTCGTGGGTGATTACGACAGGAAGCCCTCTCTTCCCCTGAAAGACCTCAAGGTCGTTGCAGATCGCAGCAGTCACAAAGTCCGACCGCCTCCCTGTGAAGTCCTTATTCACAAACGCCCTGAACCCGGATGTCCCGAACTTTATGTACTTCTTCTCAAATATCGCGTGAAGGAGTCCCGCAAGCGCAGGGTCATGGTCACCGGTTCTCTTTTCAAATCGATACAGTTTGTCTGCGATATTTGCGGCAAGCGACGTCCGAAACGGACGATATCTGCGATCGTCGTTGAGAGATGAGATCATGGGCAGCAACTCGCCCTCTACGTACTCCGCAATTCCTGAGAACTCCTCCCGCCCGAAGAACCTGATGAGCGCGGATATGGCAAGAGCGCGCAGATCGCGTGCCGATTTCAGTTGCTCCTGCGCCGTGGTGTACGCAATTCTCGCGGAATCGGAATCACCAACCACGCTCCCTGTTAGCCTGTTGATGTCGGAATCCGGATTATCCACAGTCTCAAACCCATACTGCCCGGGCTCCACAGCAAAAAGCTGCAACGACGAAAAGACGGTCGGAAGATCCCCTGCCGGGAATTCGTTGATCCCGCGCTCTATCTTCTCAAGAAACTGCGCGCTCACATCGGTCGCAGCACTCAGGATCTCCTCGTCATCGGTCTCGGTCAGGGCGATGATCAGATCCGTTGTCAGTTCGGACACTGGAAGTTCGGCTGCCGAATTGCCTCCGATCCTCTCCGCAATCTCGGACAGACGGTCCAGCACTTCCTGTCTGTTCTGCGCAAGCGATTGCCCACGCATATTCCGGTCTAAAAAATCATTTTGGTTCATATATTATTTTGTGGATATATGAAGTGCGGGAGCGTAAGTATCCCACACCCATCACATTTCATACGTGCCACAATACCTCCTTATTTTTACCATCGAAACATATTAAATAATCATCTAAAATACCATCCCTACCAAGTATATCTATACCCGTACCCAACCTATCTGAAAATCCGATTCTCCCATCAATTTCCAAATTTTCGACCCGTATCCTTAAATCATGGAGATAAATGGGAATAAATCCGCCATCGCCGACAGTTATATTCACCCGCTCTCCGGAAAGTAACTCTATGTCCAATTCCTCACAAAAATCAGCGTGGAATATGGAATATGTGGCACCTGTATCGACGTATGTAAGTGTCCGTATTCGATTATCATTATTTATTACTTCAACTTCAATTAAAGGACAATATTTCCCTCGCCAATATACGTAGGGGAATCTTCTCATATCAGGAGTGCCTCCTCCCCCTCCTTTGGGATATAGGCAACCAATGGGTTTTTGATGTGCAGTTCCTTTAAAATTGCGTACACCTCATGAATCGTCCTCCCGATTGCCACAATCTGTTCTCGACGTATCGCCACATACCTCCCGCTATGTTCTCTCTCCAGATCTTCTTTATTCTCCATTAAATACCGCATCTCTTCGCTCGCCATTGGCGATCACCTGTACGCTTATGCTCCGCGGTCGTATTTATTACTTATGGCAGATATGCTCAAATAAGTGAGTTCACACAAAGCATATTTAATTACCACCACATACGGTATTAGGTATGGGAGCGTCAAGATGCGCCTGTAACAGGGTGGCAGACGCAGCAGGATGATCGTTATGAAAAAAGCAGAAAAAACGAAGGACGTTCAATATTATACGAAAGAACGCTGGAACAACTGGATACAGAGCGTAAAAGAGAGTAAATTCCAGATAAACGAGGGGCACGAAGACGACACTCTTATATTTGTCAATATGATGGATGATGTCATCCTTTCGTGCCTGAACGTCATCTCCGGGTACAAAACGAAGGACAAGCGAAAGAAGCTATCAGCAGATGATGCACTTTCTGCGATTGCAGACATAAGCGAGATTGTGCTTGGCAGCGTCGAACCGATAAACGAGGACGTCGATATGATGATTCAGTCGTTGCAGTCATCGCTTCTCGGTGCGCTCGTCTCGTGCGAATGCTACGTCAGGGGGACATACAACAAGAAGACGCCGCTACCAAAGCTGATCAAGGACGCAATCAAAGTCGAAGAGGACAATCCCGAAGAGGCACTCGAATGCATGAGCGCGGTCGGCGCACGGGTTCTCTCCGGCAAACCGATGCCTGAGATCACTTTTGACGTGCCTGACGGGCTTGTCGCCGAATGGCTGGACGGGATCGACTCGATCGTTGCTGCGATGGCTCTTTCGGGAAATGAATAAGAACATGCCCAATGAGTTGTGGTTGTTTTTGTGCAACAACGAGATCACTTACACAGGGTTCTCACCGCAGAGATCGCGGAGAACGCAGAGAGGAGGGAGTGACGCCCGTGATTTCTACATATATGAGGGCTGCTGCTATCGACCACAGAAAACGTCAGAACCAGTAAATCCCCTGATCCGGTTCATGCTTTTCGGTGTCGGGATGTTGGCCCCACAGTATTGAGTAAGTACATAAACGGGGGATTTTGAAGATGCATTGCATTCTCACGATAGCAGGCTCAGATTCGGGCGGTGGCGCAGGCGTTCAGGCTGACCTGAAGACGTTTGCCGCGCTCGGGCTTCACGGAGCATCTGCGATCACCTCAGTCACCGCGCAGAACACGCTCGGGGTTGCGAGCGCGTACGATATTCCAGAGAGCGTGGTGATCGATCAGATCCGCTCTGTGCTGAGCGACATCAGAGTCGATTACGCGAAGACCGGGATGCTCTCTTCCAAAGGAATCGTTCACGCGGTCGCAGGCGAGATCGGCGAGATTCCCTTCGTGCTTGATCCGGTGATGATCGCTGAAGCTGGCGGGTCACTGCTGGCAGAGGATGCGCTCCATACGATGATCTCCGAACTGATCCCGCTCGCAACTGTTGTTACACCGAACGTCTTTGAGGCTGAGGTGATAACAGGGATTACAATCGTTGATATCGAGGATGCAAAGCGCGCCGCAGCAGCGATCACTGATCTCGGATGCGAGGCTGCGGTTGTCACAGGCGGGCATCTCAATGGAACCGATCTTCTTTATCTGGGTGAAGGCAGCGAGACCCTGTCAATCCACGGGCATCTGATAAAAGGCGGGACACACGGCGCGGGATGCACGTATTCAGCTGCACTTGCGGCGTTTCTCGCGAGGGGGTTCACAATTCCGGATGCGTGCGCTGCCGCAAAGAAGTTCGTAACAAAAGCGATCGCAAACTCGTCTGCCATCGGCGGCGGAGTCGCAGCGGTCAACCAGATCGGAGACGTTCTGAGAGACGCCCACCGGTATCAGGCGGCATCGGATGTGAGCAATGCTGTTGCGATGATTGAGGATTGCGAGTCATTCGGATCACTCATCCCGGAGGTCGGATGCAACATCGGTTGCGCCATTCCGGGGGCGCAAACGGTCAGGGATGTTGCAGCGGTCAGGTCAAGGATCGTTGCGGTCAGGAGAAGCGGTGGAAGCGCAAGAGCGGTCGGATGTGTCGAGTTCGGTGCGTCATCTCACATCGCACGGCTCATTCTTGCAGTCATGCGTTTTGATCCCGAGATCAGGAGTGCCATCAACATCAGGTACTCGGAGGAGATCCTCTCGGCGTATGACGCCTGTGGTTTCACGATGGCGTCCTTTGACCGGAAGGACGAGCCATCGCAGCACACGACCATGGACTGGGGTGTAAATTCCGCAATCGTTGAGGCTGGCTACGTGCCGCAGGTGATCCATGACGCAGGCGGTGTCGGGAAGGAAGCGATGGTGCGAATTCTCGGGAGAAGCGCTGTTGCGGTTGCTGATATGGCGATGAGAGTGCTTGATCGGCTGCCCTGACGTTTGATATTTCCAACCAAAAACTATATATGGATGCAGTGTTTTATATCTTTATACAGTTACAGCAACAGGGGTGTTGGGTAACGAGTTGGATAATATGGAGGGCACGTCTCATGAAGACAAAGAATATATATAGGGTTAGTAATGACGACCAGGCTCAGGTGGGCATCGGAACACTTATCATCTTTATTGCGATGGTGCTTGTTGCAGCGGTTGCTGCGGCTGTTCTGATACAGACATCAGGAGTCCTGCAACAGAAAGCACAGACCACAGGAAAGGAGGCGACAAAGGAAGTCTCCAGCAATATTGACATCGACTCGATCGAGGGGTGGCGGGGCGGCTTGAACGCTTCCTCAAGTGTGGAAGACACATTCTCGAGTCAGATATACAGGCTCGACATGCGGGCATCGCTAAAAGTCGGAAGCGAGCCAGTTGACATGAATCAGGTGGTGATAACGATCACCGACGGCACGACCACAAACGACCTCCGCTACATCGAAGGAGATATCGTGACCGCGAAGGCTCTTGTTGGCAGCACTGGAACCGGGAACTACACGGCAAGTGCAGCCGTCGGAACCACGAACACGACATACCGGATACTGATCGACGGAGAAAGCAACGAGGATGCCATCGACATCATCCAGCGGGCGTACCCGGACGCTAATGTGGATGACAACTTCGTGGCACAGGACAGTGACACAGGTACAGGTATCACCTACAGTTACACCGATCCGTATGTCTGGTCAGACCCGGAAGATACGGGTTCCGTAATCGCAGTCGATGCCGGCGTCTTCAGGAATGGTAACAACGGTGGTGGCACCAACTACAGCGAGATAACGAATCTCACATACCACAATTACGACAACACGACTCAGGACAAGTACCTGATGCGTGCTGATATGTTCTTCATAATCGACGAGATCAGGGATGAGGACAAGTCATTCACAAAGGCTAATCCTGTGATGAATACCGGGGATCTGGTGAAGATCATCATGCTAACCGGACCAGGCACCATCACAGGTGGTGAATTATATACTGGGGGGACTGACACCGCCCTCACCAACAACTATCCGCTCGTGGGTGAAGCTGATCTCACACTCAGTCCGAGAACAACGGTCTCGATCTCCATGATCCCGGAGGGTGGCGCATCGACGGACGTCACCTTCGTGACACCGTCATCGTTCGGCACACACTCGAGCGTTGATCTATATCCATGAGGGAGTACTCATGAAAAGAAACAATATCACACAGAATCGCAGGGCTCAGGTCGGTATCGGAACCTTGATCATCTTTATTGCGATGGTTTTAGTCGCTGCTGTTGCAGCGGCTGTCCTGATACAGACATCAGGAGTCCTGCAGCAGAAAGCACAGACCACAGGAAAGGAGGCGACAAAGGAGGTCTCCAGTAACATCGACATCGACTCAATCGAGGGATGGAGAGGCGGCACGCAGGCTTCAAGCAGCGAACCAGACACATTCTCGAGTCAGATATACCGGCTCGATCTACGATCATCGCTCAAGGTGGGAAGCGAGCCTGTTGACATGAATCAGGTAGTAATAACCATAACCGACGGTACGACGACAAACGACCTCAGGTACCTCGAAGGAACTCTCGTGACTGATACGGCTTATGTTGGCGCTGGAAACGGGACGTGGGTATCGGCTGCCGCCGATGGCATCACAAACACGACCTACCGGATACTGGTTGATGAAAGCAGTAACGCGGATCTCCTGGAAACATTCAGGCGCGTATATCCTGATACGCATGCTGACGGCGATAACAATGTCAGTAACTCTACTTCGGTGCTATGGAGTCTTCCGAAATCGGAAGGATCCGGTGATGTGATCGCGGTGAATGCGAGTATCTTCAATTCGACTGACTATCCTGACGATACGAACTATCTCGCACGCGGCGACATGTTCTACATCATCGACGAGATCAGGGACGAGGACAAGTCATTCACAAAGGACAATCCCGTGATGAACACCGGAGACCTCGTGAAGATCATCATACTCACGGCACCGGGCACCACAGTCACAGGCAATGACGCACTTGGAAGTGAAGCAGACTCAACTGATGCACAACTGGAACACAACCATCCGCTCGTCGGTGAAGCTGATCTCACGCTCAGTCCGAGAACAACGGTCTCGATCTCCATGATCCCTGAAGGCGGCGCATCGACTGACGTCACCTTTGTTACGCCGTCGTCGTTCGGCACACACTCGAGCGTTGACCTGTATCCATGAGGGGAATTATGAGGGGGAAGACTATGATGCGGGATCGCCGTGCCCAGGTAGGTATCGGCACCCTGATCATCTTTATTGCGATGGTCCTTGTCGCTGCTGTTGCAGCGGCTGTCCTGATACAGACATCAGGAGTCCTGCAGCAGAAAGCACAGACCACAGGAAAGGAGGCGACAAAGGAGGTCTCCAGTAACATCGACATCGACTCGATAGAAGGATGGCGGGGCGGTCTGAATTCGTCAACATCCAAGAACGATTCGTTCTCGGATGAGATATACCGGCTGGATATGCGCTGCTCGCTCAAGGTGGGAAGCGAGCCTGTTGATCTGAATCAGGTTGTGATCACCATAACCGATGGCACGATGACAAACGACCTCCGCTACATCGAGGGGACTCTTGTGACCGCGAAGGCTGAAACAGGAACCGGCAATGCGACATACACCTCGAGTGCGAGCGGGGCAGGTCTTACGAATACGACGTACAGGCTGCTCGTGGATGGTTCCACCGATGCGAACCACGCAAACAGTGCAGACGGTCACACCGCTGTCATGAACATATTCAAGAAGGTGTATCCTGATGCGCATGTCGACACCGATTACAACGGAACCGGGCTCGGTGCGAATTACACACTCGAAGCCAGTAACGGTACTGCTGTTATCTGGAGCGAGGCGGCATCATCGACGACAGGAACATCAGGCGATGTGATCGCTGTGGATGCCGGGGTCTTCACCCTGAACGGTACGGCATCGAGTACCAATTACAGTCTCATCAGCAGTACTGAGCAGGATGAGTACCTCGCACGCGCCGACAAGTTCTATGTTGCCGAGGAGATCAGGGATGAGGACAAGTCCTACACCGGCAACAATCCGGTGATGAACACAGGAGATCTTGTGAAGATGATCCTGCTCACAGGACCCAAGAATATCGTCACAGGCGAAGATGATGATTGGCTACAGGGTTCAACAAAGGACGGCTCCGACTCCAAGTTCAAGTACAACAATCCGCTCGTTGGTGAGGCAAATCTTGATCTCGATCCGAGAACCACAGTCACGATCAGCATGATTCCGGAGGGTGGTGCAGGAACCACAGTTGACTTTGTAACACCGTCGTCATTCGGAACGCACGCAAGCGTTGATCTATATCCATAAGGGGGTAAATCATGAGAAGAAACAACATAACACAGAATCGCAGGGCTCAGGTCGGTATCGGAACTCTGATCATCTTTATTGCGATGGTTCTTGTCGCTGCTGTTGCAGCGGCTGTTCTGATACAGACATCAGGAGTCCTGCAGCAGAAAGCACAGACCACAGGAAAGGAGGCAACAAAGGAGGTCTCCTCAAACCTCGATATCGACTCGGTTGAGGGATGGAGAGGTGGAAGCAATTCGTCTGCATCCGACTGGGACACATACTCAGACGAGATCTACCGGCTGGATATGCGCTGCTCGCTCAAGGTGGGAAGCGAGCCAGTTGACATGAATCAGGTCGTAATAACCATAACCGATGGTACGACGACAAACGATCTCCGCTATATATACGGCGAGCTCAACACGACCGATGGTGATGATGCTCCGAGGATCAACAACAGTGCAACCGAGGTTGGCACATACTACAGGTTGGAGGTTCGGGATGGAACAGTTGATGGTGAAGAGACATTGTACTACTTCCAGAAGGTGTATCCTGATGCACATATTGATGGTAATGTCGTATATTCGGAGACTGGTACCTCCAACACCACCCGTATCGGAAACAAAAGCAGTTCCACATATTTCGGTCGCTGCGACAAGTTCTACATAATCGAGGAGATCCGGGATGAGGACAAGTCATACACCGGTGCCAACCCTGTGATGAACACAGGGGATCTCGTGAAGGCGATGCTCTTTGTGGGACCCAATGACCTGGACACCGATATTAGTTCAGGCTGGACCAGGGATCCCGCAAACAACGAGACCCTTGGCGAAGCATCCCTCAGCATCCTGCCACGGACCACGGTCACGATCGGCATGATTCCGGAGGGTGGTGCAGGAACCACTGTTGACTTTGTAACACCGTCGTCATTCGGAACACATGCGAGCGTGGACCTGTACCCATAGTTGACATGCCCTCCTCCATGAAACCGATCAGGAACTGCCGTGCCCAGGTGGGTATCGGCACCCTGATCATTTTTATCGCAATGGTCATGATTGCAGCAGTTGCCGCATCTGTTCTGATTCAGACCTCCGGAGTTCTCCAGCAGAAGGCGCAGTCCACAGGAACGGAGGCGACAAAGGAGGTCTCCTCAAACCTCGACATCGAATCAGTGGAAGGACAACGCAGCGGCACGAACTCGTCGTCTATCGATGATGACACATTCTCTGACACGATCGACCAGCTCACTCTTCGGTGCTCTCTTAAGGTCGGAAGCGAGCCAGTCGATCTGAATCAGGTTGTGATTACGATAACTGATGGAGACAGCGTGCTCGACCTCAGGTACATCGAGGGAACACTCGACACCAACGCGACGAACACGACCGACGGCACGTTTTCGAGCAGTTCGTCAGATCGCCTCACAACATACAGGCTGCTTGTAGACAGTCTCACAAAGATACAGGTGCCGTACCCGGACGCGACAATAGGGAGCGGTGCCACGTACGTGAACGAGACCAGCGCAGGAACGGTTCACCTCGGGTACAACGCAACCAAAGCAACCACAGGCGATTACGCTGGCAAGTACTTCATGCGTGCTGACATGTTCTTCATCGCCGAGGAGATAAGGGATGAGGACAACTCGTTTGCGATAGACAATCCTGTGATGAACAAAGGCGATCTTGTGAAACTCATCCTCCTGACTGCGCCGAGCGACACATGTTCGGACACGACGACTCTGGCTGATCTCAAGAACACTGACCCGCGGGTCGGCGAGTCAGGGCTTGTTATTGATCCCAGAAAGGAGGTCACCATTAATATCCTGCCTGAGGCTGGCGCAAATACGATGGTCGATTTCACTGCGCCGTCATCGTTTGGGACATATCTGAATATCGGACTATACCCATGATACTCACAACACGGTTTATCCTTCTACTTGCACTGCTACTGCCACTGCTCATGTCAGGAACCGCCGCAGCGGACGTGACCTACACAGACGTTATCGACATCCATGCGGACGCAATCAGTGTACAGATCACAGAGACGTACACAGGAAACGATGCTGCAATCGTCAAAAGGGATATCGCGGGCGACTATTCCGCATACGCAGAGCAGGCAGAGGAGAACCTTCTCGCGTGGGGCACCTCTTACATCGTGATCGACGACGACCCCTCGCTCATTTCAGTCCGGGCGGTCGATTGCGAGGTGGCGGAAGTTGCTGGCAGCTACCTCATAAACAGCACGCTGGAATATGAGATTGCAACACCACTCGACCGCTCTTCGGCTGATGTGGCACGCTTCCGGTCAAGTCCATGCACAACAATCATGGAACTGCTGAGCAAAAACAGACACAGTCTCTGGATCCAGGGACATCCGGCAGTCACCAGTCGGGTGATCGTAATCCCTCTTGCGATGGAGATGGAATCGATTACGGGACTCGGTGATGCGGAGATTGCAACGCTTTCTGACCGGGTCACGATAACCGGTGTGAGCGCAACGCGCAAGTTCTTAAACGGCAGTCACACCACCTTTGAGTATGCGACGGTCGTTCGTATCTCTACGAGACCGATCTATGCGCATCCGTTGTTCCTGCCCGCTCTCGTCATGATCGAGGTTGCCCTGCTCGGTCTGTGGTGGATGCATAAGAGACGATAGCGAGATTTTTTTGGTTTTTGCGCACTCCTGCA